>Ga0265292_1000286_pt1 | contig 83371 bp, 61 predicted proteins | sample Munlanlewell296A_FD_189080 | JGI IMG/M metagenome (GOLD analysis project Ga0265292, IMG submission 189080) | Leachate microbial communities from a municipal landfill in Southern Ontario, Canada - Leachate well 296A | ecosystem: Engineered > Solid waste > Landfill > Unclassified | place: Canada...
GCGGTCGGACCCGTACTCGGCGGGATCCTTGCGACTGCCGCGACTGTTCAGACCGTCTGGAAGGGGGCGCTGCTGCTGTTCGTCTACTCGCTGGGAATGGGAGTTCCGTTCCTGCTGCTGGCGCTGGGATCGACTGGGACGGGACGGGCGTTCCGATTCCTGCGCAGGAGGCGGTCGGCAATCGAGCGCGTCGGCGGCGTAGTTCTGCTGGGCATGGGCACGCTGCTGGTGACCGGTCGATGGGAGCAGATGTTCATCCCGCTCATCCGCTGGGTCTCCAACCGAGGCTGGCCGCCCATCTAGATCACTTGTCGGTCCCTTGGTTTCGAACCGAACGATGACAGGTCGGCCCGGCCCCGTTCCCCGAGTGTGCTGTGTCCGGCTGGTTGCCCGGCGCCCGGTCGTCATTCTTCGTCCCGCCGTGCCTTCCCATGCCGCCGTGCATGCTCATCATCATGAGCGGACACAGGAGGAGTAGCCCGAGCGAAAGGACGGTACTCAGTCGCACTTCGAAGAGTCCAACCGCGATCGCGACGGCACCGAGCCCCACAACCGCCAACTGCACCTTGCGTCGGTTCACTTGGTTTGCAGCCATCGCCCCTCCATCTATCTGTCTGCCCTCACCGTAGACGCAACATGTAAGGGCGGAATGAAGACTCCAGGGTCTTGGACAAGCTCCTCTAGATCTCCCAGTTCAATACCACGGGCTCCGCAAAGCCCTCGAGGGTCAGCGTGAGGATTCCGTTCGTGGGGCCTCCACGCGAGAACGCAAGGACTCCGGAGCGGTGGTGGCCACCGGGCGGATCACCCGTCCATGTCCCGCCTGCCCACGCGAGACCTGCAATCTCCAGTCGGCCCCGCGGTGTCATGCCGAGATTCCCGCTGTGCGTTGTCAGTTCCACCTGAAATCGAATGCCGGAGGTGTCGAGTTGACGTGGTCGCACCTCGATCTCGATCGAGCCGACGGACACGGTTCTCGTCGGGAGCGACGCGGCGGTTGCCTGCTTGTTCGTGCGACTCCGCAGAGCCACCGCGACCGCGAGCGTGACGAGGAGGACGGCGCCGACGGCAACAGCGACGATCCATCGTTTCGCCCTTGTATCCGGCTTGATCTCGGTCGCATCCATTCTCGGGTCCTCTTTCAATGCCGGATTCGGCGCAGTCGTCCGGCGGCCACCGTCACGCCGACGGCGTTCGCTCCGATGCCGCCGAGCATGAAAGCAATCCGGTAGTCGGTTAGGAACGCTGCGGCTCCCGTTGCTCCCGCGAACGGGGCGAGGTCGGCGATGTGATGCGCGCAACACGCGATCATCCCGACTGCCGACGATCCGGCGCCCGTTGTCCCTGCGGCCGCGACCGCGCGCCCCATTGAACGCCGCCGCCGAAGTTCGGCCATCAGGCCGACCTGGAGCCCGAACCCGGCGATGATCGGCGTGAGGAAGTACCAGTCTTCTCGCGTCTGCCGCACGAGATGATCGAGCGAACCCGATGCCGCGCCGACGACGCCTGCGTAGAAGGCTGCGAGCGCCGCGGCGCCGATGACGCCCATGCGAACGCTGCGCAAGTGTGACCGCGTGGGCGTCATATGGCGCGCACGGGCGGCCGACTCGTCGGCGGTGGCGGATTCGTCCATGTCGTGAGGAACCCTACGAGGCGCGGATGAAGACGCTGTGAAGATCGACGTGCCGGGGATGAAGACGGCGCGGGGTCGGCTACGTCAGGGAGTCCGCGAGGCGCGCGGCGTTGCGCGCGACCATGGCCATGATCGTCACCTGTGGGTTCACCCGAGTCGAGGACGGCATGATCGATCCGTCCAAGATCCACAAACCGGGCACGTCCCACACCTTCCCCCATGGGTCGGTCACAGATGTGCGCGGGTCTGCGCCGGCGCGCGCCGTTCCCATCGGGTGGTACGCCGACAACTTCAGGTCCGAACGACGCCAGTGGCCTTCGCGGATCTTCGACACGTCTTCACGCGAATGGATCGTCGGCAATCCCGGCAACATTGGGAAGACGGTCCTTGCGCCGGCGGCGAAGAAGATGTCGGACGTGAACGCGATGGCCTCTACCACTTTCGCGGTGTCCTCGCGCGAGAGGTTGTAGCGCATCAGCGCTTGGTTCCCGAGCGGACGGATGTGTCCGTTCGGACCGTCGCTGATGATCGAGCCGACGGAAGCCATGTTTGGGTACTGAGCGAACAACTCCTTGTACTCGGCACCGGTTCCCGGGATCGAGCTTGCCGAGTACGTGATCCCAGGCGGCGGGAACGTGGACTCAAGCAAGATGCCTTCGTCGATCTTGTGATCGACGAAGTAGCCCTGTACTGCGCCACGCCACGCGCGCAAGTCCTCATCGAACAGTGCTGTGACGCCGGCGCCGGGGTGGATTACGAAGTTCCGGCCGAGTTGGCCGGACGAGTCGGCGATCCCCTGGCGCAGCAACAGTGCCGGCGTGTGCACCGCTCCGGCGGCCACGACGGTGGCGCGCGCCCGCACGCGCAACGTCCCGCGGCGCTTGTCGGTGTCGGGGTCGCGAACTTCCGCAATGACGCCGACCGCGCGCTCGTTCTCGATCCAGACTTTGCGCGCGCGCACGTGTGCGTAGATCACGGCACCGTTTGCGACGGCGCGCGGCAGGTACGACACGTGCATTGCTTGCTTGGCGTCCACCGGGCACCCGAAGTTGCACGGACCGTGACCGTGGCATCCGCGCGCGTTGCGTCGGATCGGTCCGCCCGAGAGCCCCAGTTCGGCCGCGCCGCGGCGCAGAACTTCGGCGTTCATGCCTGCCGCGCCGTCCGGTATCGGCTGAACGCCGATGACATCCTCGACCACGTCGAACCACGGTTCCATATCCTCGGGCGTCACGTCGGGAAGTCCGGACTTCGACCATTCGTCCAGGACGCCGGCGGGTGTGCGATGGCACGTTCCGGAGTTCACCACGGTAGTTCCGCCGACGACGCGGCCCAGAGGCAACTGGATCGCCGGCGCTCCGATCGTTCCGGTCATGGCTTGGTCGCGGTACAGGTCGATCGCGCGGTCGATCGCGCGCCGTCCACGGAAGTTCTCGCGGTTGTAAGCACCGCCTTCTTCGAGCAGCACGACGCGCAGCCCGGCGCGCGCCAGCGTCTCGGCGGCGACCGCCCCCCCCGCGCCGGTCCCGATGATCGCGACGTCGGCGTCGATGGTCTGAGATCGCACGTCGGGGTACTGAACGACATCGAGATTCACGGCCGCCGGGACGGTGCTCCAGTCAAGCGGCAGCAGCGGCTCTTCCCGGTAACCGATCGCCGCACTGATGTCCGGGTGGCTTGCGTAGGCGATCGCAACCAGCGTGCGAACGCCTCCGAGGGCCTCCTTGATCGCGCGCGCCTTGCGGCCCTTACGGTTTGAAGCCAGCCATTGGTCGCGCGCGTCCGGCGACATCGAGTGCAGCAGGCGGGGGTGGGCGGAGAGCAACGGCGCAACTTCGACGCCGGCGATCATCGCGCGCACGAGTCTGCGCGCAGTAGGGCTAAAGCGCGACAACATGTCGTCGATGTCGGCGGCCAGATTGAGTTCCGAGGCACTCTGGGGGATGGCGCCGCCCTCGGGGACGAGCGCGTCGGCGATAGCTTCGAGCGCGCGGAACTCCAGCCGAGTCAGTGTTCGTCCCATGCTCGTCTCCCCGTTAGCGAGTTCCGCGGAACGTTAGCGCCCCAGCCGCCCACGAAACAAGAAACGGTCACTCGCGGTCGGGTTCGGCGCGCCAGCGGTAACCCATTCCGGGCAGCGTGATGATCCATCGGGCGCGCGCCGGATCATCACCGAGCTTCTGCCGCAGCTGGCGAACGAAGACCCGGAGGGTTTCGCTGCCGTACCCGGATCCCCACACCTTGCGCAGCAACCACTGGTGAGTCAGCAGTTTTCCCGGGTTGGTGACCATGGCTTCCAGGAGGCGGTACTCCGTCGGAGTGAGTTCAACGGATATCCCGCTCAGCAATACCAGTTGCCTGCTCAAATCGACTTCGAGTTCGCCGAAGTGAAGGACTGCGGGCAGGTCCTCGCCGCCGGCGCGTCGCTGAGTCGCGCGCACCCGCGCGAGCAACTCCTCCATCGCGAACGGTTTCACGACGAAGTCGTCTGCTCCGGCGTCCAGAGCGGAGATCTTGTCTTCTTGCGACTCGCGAACGCTCAGCACTATTACGGGCACTTTCGTCCACGAGCGCATCCGCCGGATGACCTCGTGCCCATCGATGCCCGGCAACCCAAGATCGAGAACAAGCAGATCGACATCCGTACTCGCAAGGGTTGCTAGGGCCGTTTCCCCGTTGCCGGCGGTGAGGACTTCGTAGCCGCGCGCGCGCAGGCTCGTTCCCACGGCCCGCAAGATCTGCGGGTCGTCATCGACGACGAGAATGCGAGTCGCGGGCATATGTCAACCTCCGGAAGGCAAGTTGAAGATGACTGTAGTTCCGCCGCCGGGGGTTCCTTCGATGCGGATTTGACCTCCGTGCGCGACGACGATCGCGCGCGCGATGGAAAGGCCGAGGCCGGTGCCGGAACCCGGTTCCTTGCCGCGCACGAAAGCGTCGAATGCGGTCGAACGTTGCTCCGGCGGAATCCCCGGACCCGTGTCGGCCACTCGAACCTCGAGGGTGTCGTGCCATTCGGCGGCAGCGACGGTAATGCGTGAGCCTGGGGGAGAGAACTTGGCCGCGTTCTCCAGCAAGTTGGTTAGGACCTGATCGATCTGCAGGACGTCCATGGGAACATCCGGGATGTCCTCCCGCACGCGCAGGAGGATCTCATGAGGCGACAGCATCGGTTGCAGCCTTGCCACGACGCCTTCGATCACATCTACAATTGCAGCGGGCGACTTGGTCGGAACGAGCGCGCCCGCGCGAATCCTCGCGAGATCCATGAGGTTTCCCACCAAACGATTCAAGCGCTCGGCTTCGTGGCGAATAGTGGCCAGCAATTCGCTGCGATCTGTGTCGCTGAAGCTTGTCTGTTCGTCCTGCAGGCTTGTGACCGCCGCGGTGATGGATGCGAGTGGTGTGCGCAGGTCGTGGGTGACCGAGGAGAACAAGGCCGCGCGCAGGTTGCTCTCTTCGGCCTCGACGTGAGCCCGGCGCGCCTCGTCGGCGAGTCTCATCCGCTCCAACGCCAGTGCCATTTGCGTCGCGAAAGAGCGGATGACCTCGCGCTCTTCCTGACTCAACCCCGCGCGCGAGGTGATCGTGATCCGTCCGACTTCCAAAGCGCCGGAAGTCATTGAGAACTCCTCGGCTTGTCCCTCGGTGTCGATCGATCCCTTGGGCTGAACGACCAGCGGGGAGGAGTCCGAATCAGTCGACACCTCGCACCGCAAGAGACCGAGCAGGTCCGTGATCGCCTCCGCGAAACTGCGCAGAACCGCGCGCGGCGGTTCCCCCGACAGTAGGCGGCCGGACAAGTGATGCAGCAAGCGCGCTTCTCGCTCGCGGCGTTCGGCGCGCGCCCGTTGCCCCAACGCGGTTGAGATCAGCGCGCCGACGACTGCCGAGACAACCAGGAATACGAGCAGAGCGACGAAGTCCTCGGACTTAGCGACGCTGAAAGTCAGGCGAGGGGGCGTGAAGAAGAAATTGAGTCCGAGGAAAGCTAGGAGCGATGCAGCCAGTCCTGCCCATATCCCGGCGGGCGCCGAGAGCATCACTGCAAGCACATAAGCAAGGGCTGCGACTGTGGGCGAGATCTCTCCGGGGAGCAGTGCGAGCGCAGTGATGGCTCCGGTCGCCAGCACCGGCAGCAGGGCGCGCGGGATCCTTCCGAGTTCGCCGCCGGGGCGTTCCGCTGAGGAGCTCATGGTCTCAGCCTGAGTCTGTCCCCGTCCGGGCGACTGCACAAGTCGGACGGGGATTTGATCCTCACAACTTCCTTACGGCGTACGGCTAATCCCTTACGCGCGCGCAACGGCTTGCTCCCGAGAATGATCGTAGGAGGCACGATTGTCATGACGGACGGATTCGTTGCAGGAATCGTCGTAGGGATCATCGTCGGCATGCTCTTCGGCCCCGTGCTCCGGTCGTACCTCGTTTGGCGAGAGTGGAAGAGGGCGTCGCAGCCGGCCGAGTTGATCGACGAAATTATCGAAAGAATGGGGCCGGCGCGCGGACCGGACCCAGCGAAGGTGAAGGCATCGGGTCGGCGGGCGGCCCGATGAAGACCGATGTCGGCACTTCCCGGCACAGCGACGGCAGGGCCCTTGGACGGCGTCTCGTCGCCGGTCGGACCGGTTTCGGGGCGGTCGCGAAGCGATTGCTGCTGGGCAAGCCGATTGCGACTGAAGAGGCCGGGCACCACCTCCTCCCAAAGATCCTGGCGTTGCCGGTGTTCGCGTCCGACGCACTTTCTTCGAATGCGTACGCGACCGAGGAAATCTTGCTGGTACTCGCGCTTGCGGGGTCGGGGAGTCTCAAGTGGTCGTTGCCGATCGCGGCGGCGGTGGCGACGGTCCTGACCATCGTGGTCATCTCATACCGGCAAACGGTGCGCGCGTACCCGAGCGGCGGCGGCGCGTACATCGTCGCCAAGGAAAACCTCGGCGAGATCCCCGGACTGGTTGCGGCGGCGTCGTTACTGACCGACTACGTTCTTACCGTCGCGGTGAGCATCGCCGCGGGCGCGTTCGCATTGGCGTCGCTGGTGCCGGAGTTGCTGGATCACCGTGTGGCGGTTTCGTTGGCGTTCATCGCCTGCATCACCGTGGCGAACCTCCGGGGGGCTAGGGAGTCGGGGTTTGTGTTCGCGATCCCCACCTACGCCTTCGTGATTTCGAGTCTTACGCTGATCGGCGTGGGCTTGGCTCGATGCACCGTGGGAACTTGTCCGGTTGCGGCCGCGCCTGAGGCGTTGCATGTTACCCAAGGGCTGACCCTCTTCCTCGTCCTGCGCGCGTTCTCATCCGGTTCAACGGCGCTCACCGGTGTTGAGGCGATTGCCAACGGGGTTCCGGCGTTTCAAGGCGGTCGCCCCAAGGAACAGGCACACAACGCCGCAACGACGCTGGCGATCCTCGGAGTCTTGTCCGTCACCATGTTCGTCGGGCTCACCTACCTGGCGCACCGGATTGGAGTGCATCCGTCGGAGGATCGCTCGGTGGTGGCGCAGATCGCGTTTGCGGTGTTCGGTTCGGGGTTGGGTTTCGGCATCGTGCAGGTAGCGACGGCGCTGATCTTGGTCTTGGCCGCCAATACGGCCTATCAGGACTTCCCGCGACTGTCGTCGATCCTCGCGCGAGACCGGTACATGCCTCGTCAGTTCATCAACCGCGGGGACAGGCTGGTCTTCTCGAACGGAATCATCGTGCTTTCGGGAATGGCTTCACTCTTGGTGTGGATCTATCACGCAGACGTCACGCGAATCATTCAGCTCTACGTGGTCGGGGTGTTTACGAGCTTCACGTTGTCACAGATCGGCATGGTTGTGCACTGGCGTCGTCTTCGTGAACCAACCGGATGGCGTCGCCGCGCGGCACTGAACACAGTGGGGGCCGTGGCAACCGGATTGGTGCTTATCGTGGTCGCGACGACGAAGTTCACTCACGGTGCATGGGTCGTCGTCGTCGCGATCCCGTTCATCGTGCTGGGGTTCAAGGGGATTCACTCCCACTACCGGTCTGTTGGGCGTCAGTTGAGGGTGCTGGAAGACCGGCCCCGCGCCGTTGCGGCAACCAGGGCGATCGTGTTGGTCGAAAACGTTGACGAGGCAACTTTGCGCGCGGTCGGGTATGCGCGCGCCCTTCGTCCGCGGGAGGTGCGAGGTCTGCACGTCGGCACAGATCAGACTTCCGCCAAAGTTGTCGCGGACTGGAGCGCGTCCTGCTCGGGAACGCCGTTGGATGTCGTTCCCTCAGAGGGGAAGGGGCTGCCGGAAATGATCCGGCGCTACGTGAAGTCACGGGCCTTCGCCGAGGACGAGTTCATCACCATCGTTGTGCCCGAAACGATTCGAACAGGCTGGCGTCAACTTATCGGCCGGTGGAGAACGCTGTTCAGCGAATCAACCCTGCGCGCTTTGCCCGGGGTCGTGGTGACGGATGTGCCGCTGTTGCGTGACCACGGCGCGACGTCCGCTACGTCCGCCCCGCTGCGGCCGGTCGCTCCTTCGCGGGTCGAAGCGATCGTTCTCGCGTCGGCGGTACACAACGCAACGCTGCGCAGCATCGCCTACGCGCAGTCGCTGAGGCCGGCGGGCCTGACTGCGGTGAGCTTCAACATTGATCCGAGCGAAACTGCGCGAGTGATGGAGGAGTGGAACCGTTGGGGAGTCGACGTTCCGCTTGAGATCATCGACGCGCCTTTCCGAGATGTATCCGAATCCCTAGTGCGCTACGTCCGAAGATTGCGCGCGGAACGCCCGGGCTTGGTGGTGTCGGTAGTCATCCCGGAGTTCATCGTCGGCCGATGGTGGCACGGCTTCCTGCACAACCAAACGGCCCTCGCCCTGCGCGTCGCGCTGCTGTTTGAGCCCGGGGTTGTCGTCTCGAGCGTTCCCTACCACCTGGACTGAGACACGCGCGCTCCGCGTCTGCACGTCGGCCCTGTTGGGTCCGTGGCTCCTGCCGGACAGGCCGCCGAAGATCGGGCAAAGCAGGAGATGTCGTAGCGTCAGCGAACAAATATGCATGAAACGAACTGTTGCCGTTTTCGTTCTTGCGCTGGCGGTCATCGCCCCGACGGCGAGTCCGGGCGCGCCGGGTTTTGGATCAGGGCACGCGCGCGCAGGCGTAGCCGTCGTGGACGCGAGTTGGCACCTGGGGGCGTCCCAAGGGCAGTACGCAGATGCGCGATCGGTTCCCGGACCCGATGTGCCGGTTGACCCGTACGGTCATTCCACTTGGAAGGCGTCCTCATACGGGCTCGCTTCGCGGAGCACGACGCGCGCGCTTGTTGTGGAGGATTCCGAAGGCAAGCGCGTCGCAATCATCACCCACGACCTTTACTTGCCGCAGGATCTGTTGACGCGTCGCGTCGCCGGGTTGCTTCAACAACACGATCGCGACGTTTCGCTCGGCCTGATCGACGGCGCCTACGTGGGGATTACGCCGGAGAACCTCGCGGTGACGGCGTCGCATAGTCACTCGTCGCCTTACTACTCGTCGCCCTCGTGGGGACTGTGGGTCTTCGAGGACGTCTTCGATGTGCGGTTCTTCGAGTACATGGCACAGAAGATGTCGCAAGCGGTGATTGAGGCATCAGGCAATCTTGTGCCGGTGCGTGTCGGTGGAGCCACCGTTCCGTTTAACGAGATCTCGAGTCACTCCTACGGCCCGCAGGTCGGCGATGATGGGACGCCGGCCGGTCAGCCGTGGTCGTTCACAGCCGGCCGGATCACGGTCGTGAGTTTCGATGATCTTTCGGATCCCGGATCGCCGCGACCGCTGGCGACGTGGCTCATCATGGGGCTGCACCCGGAGTGGGTTTTTGGCGACGGGCTGCTCAACGGCGACATCACCCATGCGTTGTACCGGGTCACCGATCGCGAGATTGGTGGAGTCACGCTTTGGTCTCAGCGGGAGACAGGCACGTCCGGTCCCCACAAGGACACGCGGGTGCATCCTCCCGAGGCTCGCAGGGAATTTCAGGACATGAAGTTCGGCCAGCTCGAGCGAGCCGCGCGCCTGTTGGCGGATCGCGTTGCGCAGACTCGAGCAAACATCGAGCGTTGGTCTCGGGGAGAGGGATCCGCGGAGATGCCGAACTTGTTCGCGCCGCTGCGCGAGGACTTCGAAGTGGCGGCGGTTTCGGTTCGCGTCGCACCGCCGACGACGCGCCCCTACCCGGGTGTGTCGAACTGCAACACTGCAAGGGCCTTTAGAGGAGATCCGGGAGTGCCCGTTGCGGGACTTCCCGACTGCGAGTTTCCCTTTGGCGACGCGACTCATCCGGTCATGGACGCGTCGCCGGTGGATCTTTCAACGTTGTACGACGAAGCGCGCGCCGCCGGGGTTCCTATTCCCTCCAGCTACGGCGCAACCGCCTTCACCGGTGTCGAGGAGACGATCGCCGTGCATCTGCAAGCGATGCGACTCGGCGACATTGGTATCACCTTCGCTCCGGCCGAGCAGTTCACGGATCAGGTTCTCAACATCGAGAGCCGGCTCGACCTGATCGAAGACAACCTCTGGGAAGGGTGGGACTGGACGACCGTGCAGCCGTGCACGCAGGGCGCGGATACTCGCTGGACATGTCCGGATCCACGGAAACCGCAGACGTCGCTTCCTCCGGTGACCGATGTGGCGTATCGAACGATGCGCGCGCAGATACACAACGACGCCGACGGGTGGGACGACCCCGAGTACGCGCCGTACGCGGATTCCGAGCCGGTGGATCCGGCTCAGATCAAGGGGAACTTCACCCGCGAGGAACTGGCCGAGAACGGTTTTCGGCTTCCGATCGCGGTGGGGATGGCAAACGACTACTGGGGGTACATCCCCTCGTACCGCGAGTACCGGTCGCACGACCACTACCGCAAGGCGCTCTCGGGCCTCGGGCCGCACGGCTCCGATTTCCTGGCGACCAGGCTGGCGCGCATGGCCGCGTCGTTGAACGGGGGAGACGACCTTGCGCTCTCGCCACTGGATCTTGCGTACCAGGCCGAGGGCGTCCGGGCCGATCTGCTCGCGCAGCATCTTGGAGAGCTGTCGGCCGCCTTCACTGCCGCATATGAGGCATCGTTGCCCGCCGACGGTGGTGTCGTTGGAGTCGTCGAGCAGCCGATCGACGTTCGCCGTTTCGACGCCGCGAGTGTGCGTTGGATCGGTGGATCGAGCTACGACGATCTTCCCAACGTGCGGGTAGAGAGGCTCGTGGATAATCGCTGGGAGCAGTGGGGAGACCAAACGGGCGAGGTCCAGGTCATGGTGGACTCCCCGGTTCCCGCCGAACTTCCGGCGTGGCGAGCCGGGGAGTTCGCGTGGACGTGGACGGCATCGTTCGAGGCGTTCGTGTCCGATCTCGAGCGCCCCGGGGGTCGCCCCGGCGTTACGCCCGAGGGGGCGTACCGCTTCGTGATCGACGGGGTTCGCCGGTCGGGCGCACCGTCGCGCGTCGAGCCGTATCACCTGGAGAGCGAGTCGTTCCGTGTGCGCCCTTGGGCCGGCATCACGGTTGAGGATCTGCGCGTGGAGCCCGGTGGCGACGTTTCGTTCCGCGTGGGGCCTGTCGGCACCCACGCCTTTGGAACCCCCAATACCTACGTCGTCGGCCCCGTCGACTACCCGGATTCGTATGAGAGCCGTTTCCCGTTCATTCGCAACGAGCGCCGGCTGTTTACGTACGGACTGGCCGATCCGGCGCGCCACCAGCAGTACTGCCCGCAGTGCAGCTTCCGGCCGTGGGCGGATACCGCCGCGGTGGCTTCGGCGACGGTGACGGTTGCGCGCGCGGACGGCGTGAGTGAGTCCGTGCCGGCCGAGTTTGATCCGGAAACCGGATGGTGGGTGGCGCATGCAGAACTGAGTCCGGGCGAGCGCGCGTCGGTAGAACCCGGCGGCATCGTGGATACGTATGGAGAGACCAACGGTCAGCGTGTGGAGGTTGTCGGATGAAGCGAATCACTCTGGTGCTTGCCGTCGTGTTGATGGCTCTGCCGGCCATGTACGCCATTCCTGCGCCGGCTTCTGCGGACTTCCGAGTCGGCGCGGCTGCCGTGGATGTTTCTCCGTCCAAACTGGTGGACCTCGCCACCCAGCGCGTGTGTCTCGGCGGCTTCGGGATCGGGTGCTCGCGTCCTGCAACCGGCGAGCGCGAAACGTTGTACGCGCGCGCCATCGTCATCGAGTCCGGCGGGAGCAAGGTCGCGATTGCCACGTCGTCGAACATCGGGCTGTTCGCTAAGTACAAGGATGAGTTCGGTCCGGCCGGGGCCTACGACGTTCGTCTCGCGGCGTCCCAGGCAACCGGGATTCCGTCTTCGTCGATCATGATCACGTCGGACCATTCGCACTCCAGTCCCGACGTCGAAGGCATTTGGGGTGGAGTAGACCCCGAGTACCTTCGCAAACTCGCGACCGGACTGATCCAGGCGATCTACGAAGCGAACCGCTCGCTGGAGCCTGCGGAGTTGTACGTCGGTGCCGCGACGTACGAACCCAGCAACCCGGACGAACTCAAGAACCACTGGGACGGGACCGGCGGTGTCCTGGATCAGATCGACCGCGAACTTCGCGTCTTCCAGGCTCGGCGCGCAGACGAAACCGTCATCGCCACGCTCATCAACTTCTCGCCGCACGCGTCGGTACTGGACGAGGAGAGTCTCGCTTCGGGGGACTGGACCGGCACGCTGGCGAACAACTACGCCGTGGAGCACGGTGGCGTGGCCCTGGGCATGGTGGGCGCGCTCGGCGGCATCGGAGCGCGTTTCGATGAAGATGAGTTCGATGAGTTCCTCGTCTTCGTGGACGGGTTGGCAGACCGGGCAATGGCGTCGGCAACGAGGATTGAAACACCGGGTGTTGCCGCAGGGCTAACGTTCATTCGCGAGCCGCTGACCGCGCCGATCTTGTATGCGGCGTACGTTCCAATGAACAGCCAGCACCCGGCGAACGTCATCGAGGCCTCGATCGATCGTTCTGTGATGCACCCCTGGGCGACCGGTGCGGTCATGGGGACGCATGTGTCGGCCATTCGGGTGGGCGACGTCCTGTTTGGCGGCACTCCCGGGGAGGCATACCCGGAGATCAGCTTCGCACTGTCACGTGGCGTTACTGCCTCCGAACACTTCATCTTCGGGCTTACCAACGATCAGGTCGGGTACCTGATTTCTCCACTCGAGGGCGTTCCGACGCCGGCGCAGAACGGCGCGCTGTATCCGGCGTTCGGCAACGACAACTGGGCGCTGTCGGTAAGCCCGACGATTGGTGAGCACGTGTCGTGCACATTGCGAGATATCGCAGGGGGACTCGGGTTCCAAGTGGAGCCGAAATTGGAGCGGTGCTCGGCGCTGACGGCAACCGACGGCCTGGCTCCGCCGCCGGAACTGCCCTGAGGCAGCGGTCAGCGGCTAGCGGGTACCGTCAGGTGGTCGAGCAACTTCTTCAGAACCTCTTCGTCGCGCTTTAGCCCCTGGCGGAACTCGTAGCTGTCGGTTCCGGCGATCTCCCTGTGGAGATCCGAGACGTACTCCGTGAGGACCCGCTGAAGCAGCGCGGCCTCCTCGGCGATCAGTGAGAGTTCCATGTCCTTATCGTAGGTCGCCGATCGGGAGCGGACCAGAGGCGGATGGAAGCGGTGTGCGGGCTTGCCGTACTCTTGGGGGGGCGCGCGAGGGCCGCGGCCACCCCGAAGGAGATCTCCCAATGGAGCAACCCGTCACGCAGGAAGCCACGCTCGTCTCGTTCAACCCCGCCACGGGGAAAGAGCGGACGCGGATCCCGGCGAACACGCCCGAGGATGTCAGGGCGGCGGTGGCGCACGCGCGCGAGGCCGCTCCGGCATGGGCCGCGCTTCCGGTACGCGCGCGCGCGGAACTGCTTAACCAAGTCCGCTACCGAATTGCCGCAAGTATGGACGAGATCCTCGAAACGGTTGCCGAGGAAAACGGCAAGCCGCGCGCTGAGGCGCTCACGCACGACGTCCTGCCGAGCATGCTGACGCTGGCGTACCTGGGCCGCATCGCGCCGAAGGCGTTGCGCGCGCGCAGCACCGGGCGCGCGCTCGGTCTGGCGTTTGGGTCGGAGTCAAAGATCGAGTGGCGGCCATTCGGTGTTGTCGGGTGCATCACGCCGTGGAACTACCCGATGTTCTTGAGTTTCATGGCGATCACGCCGGCGCTGCTCGCCGGCAATACCGTGGTGCTGAAGCCGTCGGAGATGACGCCCGCGGTTGGCGAGTTGATCCGCGAGGTGCTGGCTCCGCTGCCGCCGGGCGTGGCGACCATCGTGCAGGGCGGGGGAGATGTCGGCGCCGCATTGGTGGACGCTCCCTGCGACAAGATCTGCTTCATCGGTTCGGGCGGCACGGGGCGGCGCATCGCGGAGGCCGCCGCGCGCCACCTGACCCCCGTTGTGATGGAGTTGGGCGGCCAGGACGCGACGCTCGTGTGCGACGACGCAAATCTCGATCTTGCGTCCTCGGGCGTGCTGTGGGGGTCGTTCCTCAACGCCGGGCAGACTTGCTGCGCCATCGAGCGTATCTATGTCGCCGAGTCGGTGGCCGACGAGTTCGAGCGGCTGCTGGTGGAAAAGCTCGGCAAGGTTCGCACGGGCGTTGCGGATTCCGACATCGGACCGCTGACTATCGCGCGCCAACTCGACGTTGTTCGGCGTCACGTGGACGACGCGATCAGTAAGGGCGCGCGCCTGTTGGCGGGGGGACCCAACGGCGCGGTGCGCGCGCCCGATGGTTCGCGATGGTTCGCGCCGACGATTATCGCGGGCCGTTCCGCAGACATGGACATCTTCCGCGAGGAGACCTTCGGACCGGTGGTGTCGATCGTGCGGGTTGCCGACGACGACGAAGCAGTGCGTCGCGCGAACGGCGAAGGCTTCAACTTGACGGCGTCGGTGTGGACGCGCGACGCCAAGCGCGGCGTGCGGATCCGCTCGCAGTTGCGCGCCGGCGGCGTCAGCATCAACGACCACGGCGCGGGCGCCGGCGTTCCATGGGGAACGTGGGGCGGCGTCGGCGAGTCCGGCTACGGCCGGCTGAACGGCCCGCTCGGTTTGCGTGAGTTCGCGGTACCCGTCAGCGCCTCGCGCAGCATGCTGAACATGAAGAAGTTGTGGTGGTACCCCTATGACGAGGCGACCAACAAAACGTTGCGCGGCGTTGCGGAGTTGATTGGTGATCCGCGCTTGGCCGTTAAGGCGAAGGCGCTGCGCGAGATCGGCACCAACGCTTTGCGCGCAATTCGGGCCAAAATCTAAGCGTTTCCACACACCGTCCTAAGCTCGCTCACAGGTGGTTCCCAGACTCGCGGTGTTGAATGAGTACCAGGGAAGCGGGCAAAAGGAGTTGATTACTGTGTGGGACCGGTATCCAAGACAGATGCCTCACCACGACGCGTGGGGCGGCCCGGACACTTTGTGGGTCGTCTTGATGGTCGTGCTCATCGCGGCATTCGTAGGTGTCCTTGTGTGGATGGTCGCGAACGCGCGCAGCAAGTCTCGCCCGGCGTCTGCCGCCGTTCTTCCGCCGCCGCCGCCACCCGCTTTGCGGAGCGACGGGGCCCTGGAGCACGCGCGCATGCGTTACGCGCGCGGCGAGATCTCCCGCGAGGAGTTCTTGCAGGTGGTTCAAGATCTCGGCGGCCCGGCCGCCCCGTAGCGCGCGCCTGAACAACCGGTGGCGGGGGCTCGCCGCGTTCCCCGCCACCGGCGCGCGCCGCCTCGCCGAAGAGTTCGCGGCGGCGCGCTACCCGCTAAACGGCACCGACGCCGGCGTGTCGCCGAGAGGTGCTCCTCCGACGACGTCGTTGTAGGTCATCCAGGGAATCGTGTCCTGTTGGTCCACTCCGGGCTTGCTCCAGTCGCACACGCCGGTTGGGAACGCGGTCTCCAGTTGCGTCCACTGCGCTTGGGTGAACTCGACGGGCAAGTAGTCCGAACGGCGGTGCGGCTTCAACTGGCACTTGTTCTGGTCGGTCGAGATTCCCTCGCCGGCGACCATCCGCGGCGTTGTGTAGAGCTGCACGATGAGTGGGCAGGTCTCGTCGGTGGCCTTCTGCCCAAGTCCGGTACTGCACTGGTCGTGGATGTCGGCGGGCTTGTCTTTGATGATCTTCTCCGCAAGCGAGAGGCCGCTGGTGTCTTGTTCAACTGCGGCCAGCCAGCGGTCCATCGCGACCAGACCCTGGGTTGTGTACTGGACATCGCCGAGGAGCGGCACGGTGCCTTCCCAGATGACCTGGTTTGCGTAGGTGCCGTGTTCGCGCTCCAGGCGCGCGCGCACCGCGAAAGCGCGGTAGGCGTCGTGGAAAGCCCCTGGGTCCGGGCCGCGCAGATCGATGATCGCAACCTGATTCAGATTGTTGGCTTCGTTGATTCCGCCGCTTCGGTAAGCGTTGGCAAGCGCGGGCCGATCGGCTGCGACTCGCTCAGGTACCCACACGGCGTCGATGTCTGCGCCGCCGATGCGTGCGTTCAGGTCCACGAACTGGGCCTGGCTGATCAGTCCCTTCTTCAGCGCGTCGAGTCCGTATTGGATGCCGACGTTGTCGAGCGGACGTCCGGCGAAGCCGTCACTTCCGCGCGCGCCGAGGATGTTGATCGTGTAGTCGGCAAGCGTGCACCGCACACCGCCGGGATTGGTCTCGGGGTCGTATCGCTCCGCATCGGTCACGCCCGCGCATGGGTTGGTTGGGTCGCCGAGCGCCGTGAAATACAGCGAGTCCAGGATGATCGAGTTCACGTGGTTGGGGTGGCCTTCGATCGCCGCGATCTCGGCGGGAGTCCAAACGACGCCGGGACTCCAGCGATCTGGATGCTCGACGTAAGCGCGGATCAGGTGGTAGTCGACGAGCTGCTGGCCGGTGGACCACGCGTCGGGGAAACTGCACTGCGGCAGGATGCCTTGGTATATGCCCGGGTAGGCGTTTGCGACTTGTTGCTGTGCGAGCGAGCCGCCCGAGCACCCCGTTCCGATTGTGTAGCGGATCTCACCGTACTGCTCGACGATGCGCTCTTTCGCCATCACCATGGACTCGGCTTGAGTCACGACGTTGCAGTTGTGCCCGGCGTTGTTGAGTGCCGTGGACATGACCGCGAATCCGCGCGACAGCGCCGCGTCGTCAAGGACGTCAGGCGCGGTCCCCGTCTTGTGGTCGATGCCGCAACTGGCTCCGTGGGGGATCAGCACCTTGTGGTTCCACTGCGATTGCGGTTCCCACGGCTGCCAATCTCCGGCAGGGTTGTAAAGCACGGCGATCGCGTACTGGTCGCGGTTTTGGTATCCGGTCTCGACGCGCACGATGTAGGGGACGGTGACGCCTTGATCGGTTGTGGTCTGCGCGATCTGGTCGGGCGACGGCGGGTTGTCTTTGTCGTAGGACTGGAACCCGCCGGCGGAGTAGCCGGCGGTTCCGCCCGAGACGCCGCCGACCCCGGATGGCATGTAGAAGAATTCGTAAGTTTCGGGAGCATTGCACTGCACGTCGACCGCGCCTGCCTGGCACACCCACGGCATGACCTGCGGTCCCGAAAAGATCGGGCCGCCGTTGGGGTGATTGGTGATCACCAGGCGCGCGCCGGATCCGTCGGGGAGCGTCGCGGTCACTTCGTTGTCGCCGATTGCAAGGTCACTCAGGCGCGCGGCGAAGCGTCCGTTCGCGCGCACGGCGAAATCGTTCGTGACGTCGGCGCCGTTCAGATCCACCCTGACATTGGTGGATTCCACGCCTTCGGGGAGGGCGATCGCTACGAGGGCGTCACCGGCAGAGATCAGGTCTGCGCGGTTCGAGATGACCTCGATCGTTAAGTCGGTGTCCTGCGCGCGCGAGATGATCGGCGCGAACGCTGCGACCACCGCGACCACCGCGAGCAAGAGCCGCGCCGGGCGTCCCCGCACCTGTGCGCGGACGTGCCTGTTTGCTTTGTGGATGCTGGACATGACCCCTCCCGATTTCAACGCTCGGCTCCCGACCGATCCCATTCACCCTATTTGGGAAGAATACGTTGTGTCCAGAGGGATCTGAGTTCAGGCGCTCTCTTCCGGGAGCGCGGCGGCGACGGCGCTCTCTGCGCGCACCGGACGTCGCCGTTGGCGCCCGCCGGCCGCCGCGAGTCTCTCGGCCTCAGCCGCGCGCAAACGAGGAATGACGCGCAACACGTACGCGGTCGAGAACGCTCCCGTCACTGCGATGATCGCCAGCGGCGTAGGGTTCGTCGAGTTGCCGACTGTCACGCTTGCCGCAAGAGCGAGAGTTCCGAAGATCGCCATGCCGACGACCGCCAGGGTTCGGCCGCCGCGGATGCGGAACGGCCGGTCGGCGTCGGGTTGGCGCTTGCGCAGTGTGAGCACGCAGTAACCAGCCACCGTATAGATCCCGGCTTCCAGTGCGGCGCCCGTAGCCACGAGCACTTCCCAACTCGAGGTTGCGGCAACCATGAGCGCGACGACGGTGGACCCGACCGCGAGACACACGACGGGGACCCACGGAACCGCGTTGTCGTTCAAGCGAGAGAACGCGCGCGGCAGATTGCCCTCGCGCGCGGCCGCGTACATAAAGCGAGACGCCGTGAGGAAACCGCCGTTGAAGGTGTTGATGGCAGTAAGGACGGTGACGCCGAGCATGATCCCAATGCCCGCCCGTCCGAGAACTGCGCTCCCAAGGTAGACCTGCGGATACGCGGACCGCAGTTCCGCACCGCTGAGCAGTCTGCTCATTGCGACCGACAGAACCGCGCAGACTGCGCAAAGAATGCCCAGGGAGATCAGCATGCCGCGCGGAATGTCTCCAGGGCGCCGAACTTCCTCAGCGTTGGCCGTGACCCATTCGAACGCGCTGTAGAGAAACACTCCAAGCGCAATCGCAGTGATCATGCTGTGATTTGAGTTCAGTTGGCTGGCGATGTGGTGCGTACCGGACGCCGACCGGACGATTCCCAACACGGCGATCAAAGTGGTGACCGATAGCACCGTGAACGTAGCGACGTCTTGCAAGCCGCCGGCAACGCGGATTCCGCGCAGGTTGCTCCATGTCGCCAGGCCGAGCAGTGCGGCGATGTAGATCGCGGCGGCCCACGCCGGCTGGCCGAGAACGTGAGCAACCGCGCTACCGATAATGAATGCGTCGGCAGCGATGACCAGGATGAGGGTAGCCATGTAGGTGAACGTCACCGACAGCGCAACTCGATCGTCCATAGAACGCGCCATGAACAGGCGAATGGCTGCCGCCGTAGGGAACAGACCGTTTAGCTCTCCGTAGAAGGCCCACGCGATCAAGGCCAGCAGGCCGGCGACTGCGATGGCGATCCACGCCTGATCTCCAGCAACGAAGACGACGAGTCCGGCCACCGCGAGGTAGTTGATGGCGGCCATCGAGAGTCCGGTCGAGGTGCTGACGACCGTGCGCAGGCCGATCCCGCGACGCAGTTGCGTGGTCATCAGGCGTCCGGCCAGATGATCGACGTAATCGCGTCCAGACGCAGGACGTCTTCCTGGGAACCCTGGACCTTGATCTCGCCTTGGAGATACTTCTGGCTCGGGTTGAGGTCTCCCCAGAACATGTCGGCGAAATCCTCGCTCGTTGCGCGAACGACGATGTCGGGCGTTCTCTGGAGACCGTCCTCGATCTGCGTGATCTCTCCGGCAACCACGGTCATCGTGAACTTGGCATCCGCATCGAGGGCGTCGAAGTGGATGAGCTTGGACCAGTCGCGCTGCATGCGGCGCAGGCGTTCGTTTTCGTTGCAGGTCTTCTGGTAGTCGTCGAGCGCTTCGCGAATCTCTTCCTGGGTCGCCATATCCGGTCGTCCTCCGCTTGGATGTCTACGTTTCAGTCAGGCGCGCACCGGACGGCGTCGCGCGCGTTGCGGTTGAGTGTTCGCGTCTTCGATGGGTCCCGTTTTGATCGCGGTCAGCGAACGGTCGAACGCTTCCAGTACGGCATCGACCTCTTCGGGCTGGATGATCAGCGGCGGCATCAGTCGCATTACCGATGGCTGGTTGCCGGTGTAGACCGCGATCACGCCGTTCTCGCTGAGTTGTTTGCTCATGCGTGGACCCAGGCTGTCGTCGGTGAACTGCAGGCCGATCATGAGTCCGAGGCGCCGGATGCCGGTGAGCATTTCCGGGAAGCTCGCCATCAGTTTCTCGAAGCCTGCTTCGAAGCGCGCGCCCATCTCGGCGGCGCGCGCCGGGAGATCGTTCTCGAGGATGTAGTCGATCGTCGCCAGCGCCACCCTGCAACCCAAGTCTGCGCCTCCGAACGTGCTGAGGTGGATGAAGGGGTTGGCGTAGACGAAGTCCAGCAGCGGACGCCGGAAAAGCGTGGCGCTGATCGGATACAGGCCGCCGCCGAGTGACTTGCCGAGTGTCATGATGTCTGGAACGACGCCGAACTGCCGGCACGCAAACATGGTGCCCGTGCGACCCATACCCGTCTGGATCTCGTCGAGGATGAGCATCACGCCGCGCTCGTCGCAGATCCGGCGCAAGCCTTCTAGGTAGCCGGGAGGCGAGATGTTGATTCCGCCCTCACCTTGAATCGGCTCCACGATGATCGCGGCAGTGGTGTCGTCGATCGCCGCATCGGCTTGATCTAGATCGCCGAAGTCGATGCGCACGAAGCCGGGCATCAGCGGGCCGAACGGCGCCTGGTACGCGTCGCGTCCGATCGCGCTGAGCGCGAACCCGGTGTGACCGTGATAGGCGCGATTCGTCGTGACGATGCCCGGACGCAACGTGTACCCGCGCGCCAGTTTGATGGCGAAGTCGATTGCCTCGCCGCCGCCGGTTCCGTACATCACGCAGTCGAGGTCGCCCGGCGTGATCTCGGCGAGTCTGCGCGCGAGGTCTGCTTTCGCCGCCGACATCAGCGGGAAGTTGCCGAGGTCCGCGCCCTCCTCGTGAAGTGCCTTCTCGAGTGCCGCAACGATGACCGGGTTGCGGCGTCCTACGTTGAACGAGCCGGCGCCGGTGAAGCAGTCGATGAATCGCCTTCCGCGAAGGTCGGTGACGTAGACGCCGTCGCGCGTGTCCTCGACCACGTCGAGTCCGGCGGTGCGCAATGTGCGCACCTTCATCGGGTTGATCAGTTCGGAGAAGGTCGCGAGGACTTCGTCGTGGTCCTTCGTCATGATGCCGCCTCCTGTCTGGGTGCCGGTTGCGGATCGGCGAGAGTGGTGACCGCCTCGGTGAGGCGACGCAAACCGCCGGCCGCGCGCGCGCTGTCGCGGTCGACGACGAACTGGATGATCAGACCGTCGAGGCCTGCAAGAAGGATCGAAGCGAGTTCTCCGACCGGAATCGCGCACGATTCGCCGGCCTCGCGGCACGCTTCGGTGAGAAGCGCTTCGGTTACGCCACGGTAGGACTCATACTGCTGCCGCGCGAGCCACTCGGACCCGCGATGGCGGAGCGCGTACGCCGTCAGTTCGTATTGAAGGAGTTGCAGGTCCGGCGTCGCTTCGACGACTTGCCACAACGCCGCAAGTCCGTGCTCGAGTGCGGCGCGAAGACCCGAGTCGGTGCGGATCGCGCGCCGCACCGCAGTCGCGAACATGCGGGTTGTTTCCTCCAGGACCGACGCCAGCAGTTCGTCCTTGCCGCCGAAGTGGTAGTTCAGCGTTGCGACGTTGACTCCGGCTTCCGCGGCGATTCGCCGCGTCGTCGCACCCGCCAGCCCCTCGCGCGCGAGCACGCGCAAGGCGGCAGCGACGATCTGCGCGCGCCGGTCCTCCGAGCCTGCGACTTGAGGCATCGAGGTCTCCCCGTCCGAGTGGCCCTCCGGTTAAACCGGACGGATCACCCAATCACCTGATTGACATGTGACGATAGAACCGGGTTGGGCGCGCGTCAAGGAGAATGCTCGGTTTTGCGAGAACGTCCGCAGAAGTTGATCCTTCTCAGTGCCGTGGATTTCCCCGGGAGACGGTCGAAGCCAAGCGTTTGATTGAGTTCCCCTCGAGGGGCTTCTACGTGTCTGTCGGTCGCAGCGCTTCGCGAATCGCGGAGATGTTGGCCGACGCGCGCCCTGCTTTCAGGTTGCCGTCCTCGCGGTATTCGAATTGCCGCAGGAGCATCTCCAGCATGAAGATCGCCTGCGGATCATCGACGGCCTCGCGCGGGGTAAGTCCCCCCAGGGCCGGGACGTGCTCATGGATCCAGGCTTGTGCCCACGCATCCACCGATTCCTGTGACGGGCCTTGGTCTTCGGCGTTCGGGAGCGCTTCCGACGGCACGGGCAAGTCCATAGCGGGATCGAACCGCGTCTCGTCCTCGACGTGTGGATTGCCACCCGCGTCTCGCAAGACGACGAGCAGCCGTTCCAGTCGCGCGCGAGTTGATCTCGACGGAGATGACGTCGTCGTCAATTGAGAAGCGCGCGCGCGTGTAGCGCGACTCTTCTTCGTCGTTGCCGACACCGGGGCCGAACCGCGCGCGCACTTCCGCGCGAGAACCCGCGGCTTCGCCGGGCGTTAGCGCCCTTCCGAGCCACTCGAGTTCGCCGTCGCGGTGGGCGCGGAAGTCCTCGCGCACGACGAGTTGCGCGCGCACCGCTTGCGGATTCGTGATGCGGATCCGCGCATTGATGAACTCCAACGGGTCTCCGTCGGTGTTGGCGATCGAGAGCGGCCGTGAACGCCATTCCTCGATTTGGTCGATGAGGTCCGCAAACCCGGCGCCGATGATCGCGCTGAAGAAGTCGGCGACGGGGCTTGGTTCGTCCTCCAGATCCGCCGTGATGGTGAGCGGGTGCATCGGGTCGTATCCAAGTTCGGGCGGTGGCTTTCGCTTGCCCCGCTCGCGCGCCAGCGCCGCGGTCGTGAGGTTGACCATCTCGTAGATGCAAGGAACCAGCGCCTCGGCCTCTTGGGGTGAGAGTTCCACGCAGAATCCGGTGCGCCAGAAACCCCGGTCTGGGAATACCGGACCGAGAAGAACGCTCCAGCGTCGCAGGCCGGGTTCACTGCATGCCGCGTAGATCTTGGTGGAGGTCAGGAGATCGACCAATGCAACTCCGGGACAACTCGAGGGATTCGCGATTTGCCAGAGCCCCCAGTGCATCGCGTCGAACCGTTGACGCGCGCGCGCGGCGAGATCGGGCGGCGTCTCGGGATCGCGGATGAACTCCCCAAGGATGCAGTCTTCATCGTCGTCGATCCCGGGGCTTCTCACGGAGTGCGTTCGCCACGCGTGCTCCATCAACAGCGGCATGTTCGGGGTTTGCGCGGCCGGCCACTGGTCTGCGTCGGCAGCTCCGTACCAGTCCTCACAGGCCTGCGCGCGGATGCCGGCGAAGCGGGGTTGCATCCAGTAGTCGGCTAAGGCGTCGAACACCGGGTCCTCGAACGCAGCCGTCTCGAATCGTTCGATTGCGGCCGCGTCCGGATCGGCGCAACACGACTCGTAAGTCTTGCCCGACTCGCACGGACACGGATCGGTCGCCAAGCACGTCGCGTTGTCGATTCCTTCGTAGGCCTCTTGTTGAAGGTCAAGGGCTTCCTCGTCGAGCGGATTCGCCCGGCACAACGGTTGGACCAACTCGAGGGCGGACGCGAAGCGCCCGCGGTCGACGCGTATGCCGGCGACATGGCGAATCGTCGTGTCGCCGTTCGGACTCAGCGCGAGCGCGGCCGTGCCGAGTTCGTCCGCGCGCGCGAGATCGCCGCTGAAAAGCGCAACGTCGGATGCAAGCATCAGTACTGAAAAGTCGTCCGGCTTCGCATCGAGCGCCGCGCGCGCGATCACGTTTGCCTGTTCCGGGCCGACGCGCATGTGAAGCCACTTCGCCATGGTCGTCGAAGACGCGTGCTCTATGACGAGAGCGGCAGCCTCTTCCACCGGGGTTTCCCGGTCGGCGATCCGATCCATTGTTTCGCGCGCCTGCAGCTTGGCCTCCGCGAGCACGGCCCTGCGCATCGCGCGGTTGGGCCGCTCGGCCGCGCGCGCTTTGCGCTGTTCCTTACGTCTTCCCTTTCCCATGCCCGGAAGTGTACGACTCCATTCCCGGGTCGGGTTCGCGCCCCGGCGGCCTGTTTGCGCCCAAGGGCGAGCGCCGCGGACGCGCGGACCTTCTCCGGCGTGACCGGACGCTCCGCGATCATGTCGTCGACCACAGGAGGTCGCAAAGAACGCGCGCGGCGTGCAGGAATACGGCGAACGCCGATGGAACCTATCCGCAAACAGGGTGAGGTAGCGCTGGGAGGAGTCGCATGCGCGTTCGGGTGGTTCTTGTTGTTCTCGCAATCATCGGAAGTCTGTTCGGGGCGGCACACGCTGAGAACACGTTTCCCCTTGGGCCGCCGAACGACCCGCTCTACGACCAGGCGGAGGAGGCTCCCGAGCAGTACGGGGTGAATTCCGAGCAGTGGTACCTCTACTCGTTCATGCCCAAGGGCGCGCCGCTCGCGAAGGACCCGGAGAACGCGGCCGGCATGTCGGTCGATCGCGCGTGGCGCGACTTCTCGATCGGAACGCCGGATACGGTGATCGCCTACGTCGAGGGCGGGATCAACTGGCACGCCGACAACGTCAAGGAGATCGCGGACAAGGTCTACCTAAACCGCGATGAACTCGGCAACTGCATGGCTGGTTACCAGGACAACGGCGACCCGTGGTTTAACGCGCTCGACTTCCCGGCGGTCCCCGAGGCGAACGGCAACGGGTTCGTCGATGCGGAGGATGTGATCGTCGCGTGCTCGAATGGCGCAGACGACGACGGTAACGGTTACGTCGACGACATCTCCGGATGGGACTTCTACAACGACCAAAACGATCCCGGAACGGTGGACTCCGCCTACACGCACCCGAACGCTCAGATGGGGCGCGCGGCTGCATTGACGAACAACGGGATCGGCGGAGCGTCGCCGTGCCCGCTGTGCACTCTCATGCCGATCAAGGGCGGAGCCGAGGCGCTCGATCGTTCCGACGACCTGGCGCGCGCGTGGATCTACGCGACCGACCAAGGGGCCGACGTGGTGGTCTCGGAGACCGCCGCGATGGGGTATTCCTCGTTCCTCACCCAGGCCGCCGAGCACATCGCGCACTCGGGGAGCGTTCTAGTCGAGTCCTCCAACGACTTCGATTCCACCGACCACCAGGGCGGGATGTGGCATCCGCATTCGATCCCCGGGAACTCGGTGGTGACCGACATCGCGGGTGCGCCGACGAACCCTCTGACCGACCGATCGATCACGACATTCCGCGCGCGCTCGGGGTTCTCGTCGTGGGGAACCCACAACATGTTCTCGTTCTCGTCCATCAAGGGCACGACGTCGGAGGTCTCGGGTGTCGCGGGCGGCGTTCTCGGATTGGTCATGTCATACGGACGCGAAGCCGCCGCGCAGGGGCTGATCGCAAGGCCTTTGACGGGGTTGGAGGCAGCCCAGGTTCTTAGAGAGTCCTCCTCCGACGTGGACGACGCGTCGCTTTCCTGGCCGGGGAAGCCTGGGTGGGACGTGCAGTACGGCTACGGAAGGCCCAACGTTCACAAAGCTTTGGACGCGATCAGTCGTGGCGACATACCTCCGGTCGCCTCGATCGAGTCCCCACGTTGGTTCTCGTTGTTCGACCCCAAACAGGAGTCGAGTGTGGAAGTGACCGGCGTCGTGGATGCAAGCCGGGCGGAGTCCTTCCGGTGGGCCATCGAGGCAGGAATCGGCGCGGAGCCCGAATCCTTCTTCACGCTCGGCAAGGGCGTCGGCGAGGGCGCGGGATCTGTGAGCGCGACGCTGTCGATGTCGGACATCCCGAAGTCGTTCTGGAAGGCCGCATTCAAGCTCTCGAAGACCAAGGCGCTCGAGTCCAGCGAGCAGTTCACCGTGACGCTGAGGTTGCGCGCCTGGGACGATGAAGATCGTCTCGGAGAGGACCGCAGAACGATCGCGGTGCACCACGACCCGGCCGCGCTGTCGGGGTTCCCGAAGCGCATCGGTGCGGGCGGCGAAGGGCAGCCGGCGTTGATGGACTTGAACAGCGATGGCCGCAAGGAGATCGTGTTCGCCGACAGTGACGGCGTTGTGCACGCGCTGGACTTCCGCACCGGGAATGACATCAGCGGTTGGCCGGTCAAGACCGATGCGCTTGCTCCACTGAGAGGCGCAGCCGCGTCCGGGGACGTTGTCGTCGGCAACGAGCCGGTGCCGAACAGCATCGCCGTCGGGGACGTGGACGGCGATGGAGCCGTCGAAGTCGTGGCGACGTCGACGAACGGCAAGACGTATGTCTGGGAGGCGACGGGCGCGCGCGCGCCCGGTTGGCCTCGTGCGCTCGACAAAGATGTCACCAGGCCGGCAATACCTCGCCCGAACCTTGCCTTCACGCGCTTGCCGATACAGGGAGCGTTCTCCTCTCCGGTACTCGCGGACCTGAACGGCGATTCCGCGAAGGAGATCATCCAGGCCGGGTGGGACGGCTTTATGCACGCATGGACGGGCGACGGCGCCGATCTGCCGGGCTGGCCGGTCAAGGTCGTGCACCCCGATCACGCGGCACCTCTCGGGCGAGACATCTTCGTGAACGATCAGAAGCTCAGCTCGACTCCTGCGATCGCGAATCTCGACGGAGCCGGTCCGCCCGAGGTCGTGATTCGGAGCCAGTATTTCCACACGCTCGACAAGGACCTGCAGCCGGCCGGGGTCGCGCACGTGTACGCATGGCACGCGAACGGAGAGCCGGTGCAAGGGTGGCCAGTGGAGATCGACCAGCTCTTTGTCTTCTACGGAAGCGCGCAGGAGTTCATCACCGAAGGCGCCTCCTCGGTGGTGGCCGCCGACGTTGAAGGAGACGGCCGGGACGAAGTCGCGGTGAGCTTGATGTTTTCGCCGACCTGGCTGTTGGACGGTTCCGGTAGGACTCGCGGCGCGTACGGGACGATTCCGAATCCGACGGCCGACGTGGTCGGAGGGCAGTCGCCGCTTACGGTTACAGAGCGCCAGGTGCCGGTGGACGCACCGGTTTCCTTCACGACGAGCGGAGCCTTTGGACGCTTCGGCGGAGTGCTCTCCTATGCGGAGTCGGCGAGCAATGCCGCGTCCACGGGCGGCGCGCTTTTGCTTCCCGGCGGCGGCATGCCGATTCGCAACGCGATGCGCGCGTTCGATGCCGTCGGCGGTGCGCCGCATCCCGGGTTCCCAGCGTGGCAGCAGGGCTTGAACTTCCTCGGCTCACCGGCGATCGCGGATGTGACCGGCGACGGGAAACCCGAGATCCTCGGCGCCGCCGACAGCAGCGCGTTTCACGCGTGGAGCCGGCTGGGCAAGCAGGCGCCCGGGTTCCCGAAGTTCACGTCGGGGTGGGCGTTGTGGGGCCCGTCGGTCGGCGACTTGAACGGCGACGGACTCGTGGAAGTCGTTCTCACCGCGCGCGAAGGCTACTTGTTTGTCTGGAGAACGCCGGGGCTCACGAGCGGACTTGAGTGGGCGAGCTGGCGCGCGGACCCGGCGAACACGGGGCACTACTCCGCAGACTGAGTTCTCGGGCACGGAGCTGTCGTCGGTCGGGCCCCGGGTCGTCCGCGATTGCGCGCGCGATTTCGTAGGGTTGCTCCCCGCAGTCGCTCGCGCGCGCCGTTTCGTGCCGTCCATATGACGTGATCAGGCTATTCAGGTCCACCCGCCTGGGCAGCAGACTTGTGTCAAGACCGTGGCGCTCTTGGAGCGCGAAGAAAGGGGGCGGTCGATGCAGTTCCTCGTGAGGCAGGTCCATACGCCTGCGCACTGCCCGAAGGAGCGTGGTGGCTCCAAGACCCTCTACGACCCGGGCGCGCCGGTGAAGCTTGAGCGGGTGCTGGGGGACTTCCCCCACCACACGGTCTACTACCTGGTCGAGGCGGAGCGGATCAACGATGTGCAGAAGCTCTTGGATCCCGGAGCGGCGCACTGCACTTCCGAGGTCATTCCGGTGTCGGAGGAGTCGATCACTCGATAGCAGGTGCCTCAACGCGGATCGAAAGGGAGGTTGCGATGGACTACTGGCGACGTGAGCAAGTGGGAGTCGCATCGGGGATAGGAGCCGTGGCGCTCTTGGTTGTAGCAGGGGGCCTGGTCACGTCTTATCCATCTTCCGGTGCCGACGCGCAACTGATTCGAACGTTCATTCTCGACAACCGCACGATGCTGCTCGCGCAGTCGTTTGTGATGGCGTTCGGGGTCGTGGCGGCGTTGTGGTTCTTCGGCAGTTTGCGCAGCACCTTGCGGCGCGCGGAGGGAGGTACCGGTCGCGTGTCGGGCATCGCCTTCGCGGGAGGGGCTTCCGCGCTTTTGGGCATGCTTGCGGGATGCGGGCTGACCATCACGCTTGCTAACCGTGTAGCCGAGACGGTCGATCCCGGCGTGACGCTGGCGCTATGGCAGCTCAGCAACGTGGCGTTTGCGCTCGCGGGCTTCGCGTTCGCGCTCGGAATCGGTGCGGCATCGCTGGTCGCTTTGCGGACGGGAATCGTGCCGAGATGGATGGCCCTGGCGGGCGTGGTCCCTGTGATGTTGAGCATGATCGGGCCTATCTCGATCTTCTACGAGAGCGGAACGATGGGGCTCGGCGACGTCGTCCCCGCCCTGGTGCCGTTCGTCGGCGCGCTGGGCTGGATCCTCGCTGCGAGCATCGTGCTGACTACGAAGCTGAAGGCGCCGGTGGAGACCGCCGTCGCCCGTCGCAGGATCAGCGACATCTCAGAGGAGCCGCCCCAGGCAATCCAACTGTGAGTGTTCGGTTACCGACGGCCGCAACGACAAACGGCACGCTATGCGTGCCGTTTGTCGGTCTTCGTTGCCTCTGCCTACGGGAGGCGGATCGAAGTTCTGCCCGCCGACTCCGTCACCGGCCCGACTGCTTGCCGCTGGGATGCGCTGCTCTTTCCCGGGACCCCGCGGAGACCTGCGCTGCTGCCCTCCAGCGGAGAGGAGATGACCACGATCGTGATCGACGAGACCGTTCCCTTGTTACCGAACGTGTCGGTGGCCGTCGCATTCACGGTGTATGGGCCTGACAGCAAACCCGTTGCCTGAGCCGTCCACGGGACGGAAGTACCGGTCGGCGCAGACAGCACCGCAGTCACCGTTGTTACGGTCCCGGTCGCATCGATGAAGTCGACCGTGACGTCGGCGATTCCGACTGCATCTTGCGCGGTCCCCTCGACAATCACATCCGAACCCGGCAAGTAGAGCGCGCCGTTCTCGGTCGTGAATCCGGCCGCCGGTGCCGTCGAGTCGATCGCGAAGTTCCGCACGACGGCCTCGCCGACGTTTCCTGCGGCGTCGGTGGCGGTCACCGAGATCGCGTGTGCTCCCTCGGTGAACTGCTGGGTGAACGCCCACTTCCCGGCAGAGTCGGCACCGGTGGTTCCGAGCGTCGCGGTGCCTTCCTTGATCGTGACGACGGCGTCCTCCTCCGCGGTGCCCTCAACGGTCACTGAAGGCGTCGTGAGGTGGGCACCTTCGACCGGCGATGTGACGTCCGGGGCGTCGGGAGCGGTCAAGTCCACATTGAACGTTCGCGAGGTGGCGGGACTTGACCCAACCGGGTTGGATGCAGTTGCCGTGATTGTGTGCGAACCCTCCTCGAAGGTCTGCGTCAGCGACCAGTTCCCCGACGAATCGACGGGCGGGGTGCCGAGCGTCGTCGTTCCCTCCTTCACCGTCAGCGTCGATCCCGGAGACGCGGTTCCGGCGATTGTGACACTGTCATCGGGAAGGGCCGCATCCTCTGCCGGCGACGTGATCACCGGAGCCGATGGAGCGTGGGTCACGACCGAGAATGTCCGGGTCGATGTCGGACTGAAGTTGCCGGCGACATCGCCCGCAATCACCGAGATCGTGTGCGAGCCGTCCGCGAACGGCAGGACCACGGACCACGTTCCGCCTGTCGCCGTCGTCACGCCGAGGCGGTCTAGTCCCTCGTAGATGCTGACCTCGGAACCGCTCTCGGCCGTTCCTTCGATCGTCACGGACGACGATAGGAGCACGGCGTCGGCCGCCGGGCGAGCGATGGTCGGCGCGGTCGGCGCGACAGTGTCCTTGGCGGCCTTCTTGGACGCCACCGCAGTGTTGCCTGCGGCGTCGGTGGCCGTTGCGCGATAGGTGATCTCGCCGTCGCTAAGTCCGGACACATCGATGCCCGAGACCGACCACGTGGTTCCGGTGACCGTAGCGGCCTTGGCCGGGGTCGTGGTCGTGCCGTCGGTGGCAACGACGGTGACGGTTGCTCCGGCTTCGGTTGTGCCCTCAGCCGAGGTGTCGGCCTTGTTCCAGGAGTTCACCGGATCGGTGACCTTGGAAAGAAGGAGCACTGCGGCGATGTCCTTCGTCGCGGTCTTGGATGCAGTAGCAGTGTTGCCCACCGCATCGGTGGCCGTTGCGCGATAGGTGATCGGTCCGTCGGCCAAGCTGGATACATCGATCCCCGAGACCGACCACGTGGTACCGGTGACCGTGGCGGCCTTGGCCGGGGTCGTGGTCGTGCCGTCGGTGGCAACGACGCTGACCGTCGCTCCGGCTTCAGTCGTTCCACTGGCCGAAGTCGAGGCCTTGTTCGCGGAGTTCACCGGATCGGTGACCGTTGTCACTGCAACCGCCGGGGTGGCGGTGTCCTTGGTCGCGGTCTTAGTCGCCACCGCGGTGTTGCCTGCGGCGTCGGTGGCCGTCGAGCGATACGTAATGGTTCCGTTGGACAAGCCCGACACGTCGATGCCGGTAGCCGACCAACCCGTTCCGGCGACCGTCGCGACCTTGGCCGGAGTCGTCGTCGTTCCGTCGGTGGCAACGACGCTAACCGTCGCTCCGGCTTCGGTCGTTCCACTGGCCGAAGTCGAGGCCTTGTTCGCAGAGTTCACCGGATCGGTGACGTTCGTCACCGCAACCGCCGGGTCAGAGGTGTCCTTGGCGGTCTTCTTGGATGCCACTGCGGTGTTGCCCGCGGCATCGGTGGCCGTTGCGCGGTAGGTGATCTCGCCGTCGGCAAGTGCCGACACGTCGATGCCGGTAGCCGACCAACCCGTTCCGGTGACCACAGCGGCCTTGGCCGGGGTTGTGGTCGTGCCGTCGGTGGCAACGACGCTGACTGTCGCTCCGACTTCGGTCGTTCCACTGGCCGAAGTCGAGGCCTTGTTCGCGGAGTTCACCGGATCGGTGACCGTTGTCACCGCAACAGTGGGGTCAGAAGTGTCCTTGATGTGCCCGGCGGAGGCGATCGTCGAGACGTTTCCGGCCGCGTCTTTCCACTGTCCCTTGAACGCGAAGGCTCCTTCGGGCAGCTCCGACGCGCAGGCGCCGTTCACGGAGCCCGATCCGCTCGCGGCCACGTTCTCCCACGGGCCGCAGTTCGCGGCCGGGGTGTGGCCTTCGGAGTCCTCGAACCAGATGGTCGCAGACTCACCCGTCGTGCCCGACCAGTTTGCGGGAAGCGACCCGGCCGCGGTCTCGGCGGCGTTCATGAAGTTGTCCGAGTCGACGATCTCGACCGTGCCGGCAGGTGCGACCGTGTCCTTGGCGGCCTTCTTAGACGCCACCGCGATGTTGCCTGCGGCGTCGGAGGCCGTTGCGCGATAGGTGATTTCGCCGTCGGCAAGCGCCGACACGTCCAGGTCTTCGACCAACCAGTCCGTGCCGGTGACCGTGGCGGCCTTTGCCGGAGTCGTCGTCGTGCCGTCGGTGGCAACGACGCTAACCGTTGCTCCGGCTTCGGTGGTGCCCTCAGCCGAAGTCGAGGCCTTGTTCGCAGAGTTCACCGGATCGGTGACGCTCGAAAGAACCAGCGCAATCGTCGCGTCCTTGGTCGCAGTCTTGGACGCGGTGACGGTGTTCCCCGCTGGGTCGGTGGCTGTCGCGACGTAGGCGATCACGCCGTCGGCAAGCCCCGACACGTCCAGGTTGTCCACAGACCAGTCCGTGCCGGTGGCTGTGGCAGCCTTGGTTGGGGTAGTCGTTGTGCCGTCGGTGGCAACAACGCTGACCGTTACTCCAGACGGAGCGGTGCCGCTTGCCGAGGTTGTCCCCTGGTTGGCGGCGTTCACCGGATCGGTCACCATCGTCACGGCGGTCGGCGTCGCGCTCACGCCGAAAGCGAATTCCTTGACGGCCGACATCCTGTTGGCGTAGTCGGTTCCCGTTGTCTTAGCCGCATACGGGCTTCCGCTTTCCGGCAGAGAACCGCCGCCCGATGGCGTGAAGACGACTGTGGATCCATTGATGGCCACAGTGCCGCCAATGAGTGTGTTGAGGCGGTTGCGGACCTGCATCGTGCCGCTCTTGAGTTCTTCCGAGTAGGTCGCCTCGACGGTCGCGGCTGAGGGGACGTAGACCCCGTCGGCGGGACTCGTCGACACGATGCTGGGCGCTTCGGTGTCGACTACGAAGGTGACGCTCGTCGATGCGGTGCCGGGGTTTCCGGCCGCATCGGTCTGGCGCGCGCCGATCTTCCGCCGTCCGTCGCCGGGCGCCATCGTCACGCTCTTTGACCAGTTCCCCGCGGCGTTCGCGGTGGCGGTTCCGAGACTTGACTGGTCTTTCTCGTCGCTGACTTCGACGGTCGCGCTCGGCTCGGCTGCTCCCGAGACGGTGAGCGTTGTCGATGCCACGATCTCGTTTGCGGCAGGGTTGGAGATCGTCGGAGGAGCACTTGGCGCGACGATGTCCTTGGTCGCAGTCTTGGTTCCCGGCGCCCCTTGGTTCCCGAATGCGTCGGTCAGTTTGACGTCTGCCGTTAGGGTTCCGTCGGCCAGGCTGGTGACATCCACCGTGGCGGAGTAGTTGCCCAGCGAGTCGACGGATGTCTCAGCCTCGACCTTTGTGGTCCCGGCGCTGCTCGTCACGAGGATGTGCGCGACTGCGAGTTCCTCGCCCGTTCCGCTGACCGTGACCGCACCCTTATTGGTGTTGTTGACAGGGTCCGGGGCGATTTGCACCGTCGGCGCGTCGGGCGCCGTTGCGTCTTTGTCGACCGAGATCGTGGTCGTGGTCTTGTTCTCTGCGGTGTCCTTTGATTCGACCGTGACTGTCAGGGGGCCGTCATCGAGTCCGCTGACGTCGAGGGCCCCGAGGGAGTACGCACCCGTCGTCCCATCGGCCGTCGTGGTGCCGGTCTTCGGGGCCGTAAGCGGGTCGGAGTCGTCGATCCCGATGGAGATTGCGGAGCCCTTCTCGGCCGAACCCGAAACCGTCAGGTTGTTGTCGTGCTCGGCGTTGATCGGCGTCGGAGATACAGACACGGTCGGTGCGCCTGGAGCGGTCGTATCGACGACGACGGTGCGCGCGTTCGACGCAGCAGAGGTGTTCGTTGCGTCGTCGAGCTCCTTCGCCGTATACGTGTGCGAGCCGTCGCTCACGTCGTAAAGCGTGAGGCTCCAGTCCGTTGACGCCGTGGTGGCTTGTCCGACTTCGTTCGCGCCTTCGTACAGCACAATCGTGCCGGGTTCGGCTGCCGTTCCGACCAGTGTGAACGTGTTCAGGCCGATGATGGCGCCCTCAATCGGAGACGTGATTGCTGGGGCGTCCGGCGCCTTACTGTCGTGCCGGAACGACCGAGCGCCGGAGGCCGGGCTCTGGTTCCCGGCGGAGTCCGTCGCCGTGGCGGTGATGATGTGCGCCACGTCGTTTTCGATCCCGAAGGGCAGTTGGACGTCATACGAGCCGTCCGACGCGGGGCCGCCGGCAAGAAGCGTTGTCCCCTCGAAGATCGAGACCGTTGAGCCAAGCTCGGCGGATCCGGTCACGTGGACCGGTTGCGCCTTCGTCAAGGACCCCTCTGCCGGCGTTGCGATTGTCGGCGCTGCGGGAGCCTGGTTGTCGATCGTGAAGGAGAACTCGGTCGTCGTCGCTCCCGACCCCGCCGTCATAGCCGTTACCCGGGCCGTATAAGGGCTGGCCGCCTCCGTCAGAGGCTCATCCGGGGTGAAGGAGATGGAGCGCTTCCCGCCGCTTACCGAGGTCGGTCCGCTTAGCGCAACGGATCCGGAAACCGGTGTCCCCGTCTTGTCCTTCAAGAGGAAGTCCGAATCGGGCGGCGACTGAAGGTCGCGGTCGTAGGTGGCGGTTGTCGATCCAGCGTTGCTCGTCTTCACTTGCGCGCCGTTTGCGGGCGACGTGGACAGCGATGCCGGTGGAGCCGCGCATTCGTTGTTGCCCGGGAATGTGCCGCCGCTTGGGAAGTAGTTGGCAGAACCGTCGGACCCGAAGCTGACTTCGGACGCATTGTCCTCAACGCCGTCGAGCTTGTTGCCGCACACGGTGCTGGCGGTGACCGTCTTCGCGAGCGTCTGGATGCCGGGGCTGTCGAGACCGCCGGGGCCCTGGACGGTCGCTGCGATGTTCACGGCGTCTGCCGACGTGTACTTGAAGTTGTTTAGGTACGCGCTCACGTCGGACGAGCCGTTCAGCACGAGACCACGTTGCGCGCCCAGGTTCGGAACCGGCTGGCCGACGGGTCCGATGGTGTTGTCGCGCACCACGATGCTACGGCTCGCTTGCGGCTTGGCGCTGCCGGCGAAGAGCTTGCCCATGTCGTCTACGACGCCGATCGCACCGAGGTCGGAGTTCTCTGTGTCCGGAGATGCGATCACGATGATGCCGTTGCTTTCGATCCGGCCGTTGGCCGAGTCGCTGACGACGATGCCGCCGCCGGGCATCGGGGCGCCCGTAGAACTGATGCGGGTGCGTACGCCGTTGCCCTCGATCGAGAATCCGTTCACACCGATGAGGTTGATCCCGAGGCGTCCGGCCGCGTGGACGTCGGCGGCGTCATTGCTCAGGGATGCGATTTCCTCAAGGCGTCCCAGGTTGTTTCCGCTGATCGCAACGTTCTTTATGTAGTAGTCGTTCGAGTTGTCGCCGGGGGTCAAGCTGTGGATCTTGATCGCATTCTGGTTCGTCGAGGGGAAGTCATACGCGAAGTACCCAATGGCGTTGTTCTTGATATCCACGCCGTCGACGATCCGATACGCGCGCTGACGCACGTCGACCGCGATGACCTCGGTTGTCCCGTTGGGAACCCCCGGGGGGTTGAACGAGATGTAGTTGCCGAGGACGCTGAAGTTGGCGAGTGAGCTACCGGGGCCGTTGAGGGGAATGGCGAAGTTCCTGGGCGTTCCCGCGCTCCCATACTTGATCGTGACGGTTTGGTCCGCGACGTTGTCACGGTCACGGTCGTTTGCGAGACCCAGGACGGCACTGTCTGTCGTTGCCATGCCGATGATGCGGTTTCCGTCCTCGCTCGGAACCCCGCCGGGCGCGCCAATTGTGGTGCCTTCCGTGTTGATGGCGACGACCGCGCGCCCAACGTTCGTGAACGTCAATCCGCGGATCGTCACGTCGTTGTTGCCGGGACCGACGAGGAACGCGGTCTGAGTTCCCGAGCCGAGAATCGTGGCGGGCTGCGGGTCGCCGGCCGACTCGATGGTGAGACCATTGATGGGGTTGCCGGTTCCGATCAGCACTGCGGTGTTCGGGTTGCTCGTAACGTCACCGCCGTGAGCCGGCGCGGCCGAGAAGTCGCACGTTCCGGCGAGGCTGATCGTCGCTCCTGGGCCGGGGACTCCGTCGATGTCCGACTGGACGGCCAGGATGTCGTTGGTTGTGTTGTCGCAGTTGACGACCGGGACGTAGGCCTCCATGTCGTACGTGGTGGCGCCGATCGTGACCTTGTCGAAGTTGACGTCCACGTCCGGCCAAGAGGCGCCGGTTGAACCCACCTCGAGCATCACTCCGGTTTGCGTTAGGGTCGCGATCTGCGCGGCCCCGCCGAACTGCGTGTTCCATTCCGCGAGGGTTTGGCGCGGACCGGCCTGACCGACGTCCTTTGTTGATGACCAGACGCCGGCCGCCGCATTCCAGGTCTGCCACGTTCCTGTCTGAACCGTAGGGATGCCGGCCTGGTAGATGTGCTGTTCGTACGGTTCGAAGCTAAGAGTCGTGTCGGCAGTGCCGTTTCCGTCCTTGTCGATCTCAAGTTTGAGGGCGGGAGTGAGCGCGGTGGTGGGGCTTGAAGTGACGTACGTGGAGTACGAGAGCGGGTTGAGGCTCGCAAGCGAAGCGCCGCTGTAGGCCATCGTCGCGAGACCCGTCTTGTCTCCCGACTTGGCCAACTGGCGGAAGCTGCCGTAGCCGGCCGGTGGGGCCGCGGGGCCATTGACGAACGAACCGCTCGGGGCGTTTCCGTTGGCGGCGTTCAGGTCCTGGTTCACGACCGTCCAACCGTTCGTCTCACCCGGCCACACGACCTCTGCGAGCGCCTCGAAGTCGTAGGTCGTGCCGTTGACGATGACGTTGTCGATGTTTCCATCGAAGTTCGGCCACGAGCTGCCCGTCGAGCCAGCCTCAATGCGAAGGGCTTGGCCCGCTGAGGCGATCTTGGCGTTCGGGCCGAAGTCCGCGGCCCACTGGGCAAGGGTCTTCCTCGGGCCGGTGACGCCGCCGTCGTTCTTCGACCACCAGCCGCCCTGCATCGTTTCCCACGTCTGCCACTCGCCGGTCCGTGTTGCGGGCAAGGAGCTGTTGAATCCGTGCTGCTCGTACGGCTCAAACACGAGAATCGTGTCCACGGTGCCGTCGCCGGTCTTGTCCACATCGAACTTCAGCACGCCGGTGAGAGAGGATGGTCCCCCCGCGGTCGTGTAGGTCGAGTAGGAGAGAGCGCTGATTGAGGAGAGAGCGAGGCCGTTGTGTGCGTTCGTTCCGAGGCCCTGTTTGTCGCCCGTCTGAGCAACTTGGCGGAAGCTCCCGACGCCGAGCGGCGGTGTCTTGGGGCCGTTCACAAACGTGCCCTGTGGAGCCGGGTTGGCCGTGTTCAAGTCCTCGTTGATGATCGTCCATCCGCCCATGCTGTTGGGCTGGACGACAGTTGTCGCCGCCGAGGCGAGCTGTGGCAGCGCGAAAGCAAACGCGACGATCAAGGCGAGTCCGGCCAAAGACCGGTTCCTTCGCGGCAACTGGGCCTTGAGGCCTCTAAACCACTTGGACATGTTGGATTGACGACTCACGGCTTTTCTCCCGCTCGCTTGGTGACTCACGGCCTTACCCCCGCTCGGCCGCCATGATCGACGGCGTTGCCCAGAAAATGACACAAGCGCACAACCGTTTCTCCTGGTCGTCCGCATATTCCACGACGGTACGATTTCTTCCCGACCCCCCTCTATTCCTTTGGAGGGGTTCGGATCATGTCGGTTTTTGTTCGTAAGACAAGCCGATTGGGAAGGTTTTGCCAGTTAATGAATCCGACCCCATGCGTCGTGAACCCGCAGCCGGGGCTTGAAGGGCTGCGGAGCCGGCCTACGGGTTGATCGCGGTGATTGCCACACTCACCGTCGTGAAGTACTTGTTTCCGGCTACCGATTGGGCGGCTTGGGCCTGCGGCGTGAACTCCTCATCGGCGTGCGGTGGGCCGAGGTCGACGTCGAATGCGAGTCTCCCGGCGCCATCGGCGGGGATCTGCGCCGGCCGACGATCGAGGGCGTGCGCGCCGGACGAGACGAAGTGCTGGAAGCCGCCGCCGACTACTTGGATCGAACCTTGGGCGATCAGGAGTGAAACAAAGGGCCTGTCTCACACTGAGGAACTCATGCGCGCGCGCAATTGAACGGGAGTGATTGCGGCAGGCGCGGTGGACTCGATGAAGTCTGAGACCAGGGCGGCGAACCTGTCGGGGGCGTCTCGGTGTGGATGAAGGCGGCGCGCGCCTCGGGGTCGCCGAGGGATGAGTAACTCCGCCACAGGTCCGCTGCCGCGGGGGCCGGTCGCAGGCCGATCTTGCCGAGCCGGCCGAAGACGGTCGTCCCGGCGCCTACAAGAACCGGCGCGCAGCCTGCGGCGAGGAGGTATTCGGATCCGGGAAACGCCGGCGCGAAGGCTGCTCCGATCTACGCGCGCGCACTCGTCGGGATGGTGACCTTCGTCGGGCAGTGGTGGACCGACGTCCGGAAGCCTTCCATTGAGGACGTATCGAGCCACATTGCAGCACTTGCTTGGATGGGACTCCGCCACCTGCCGAAGCGCCCGAAGGCCGCGCGCGCCACGTCGAAGAACCAGCGCGCGCATTCCTGGGACTTTGGTCCTAGGAAGAAAGTGACGGGCGTCGCCACGTACTCAAGTTCACAGGCTCATGTGCCGACACCCGGCGCCCCCTACCGTCTAATCAAGCATGACCATTCACTGGCCTTGCACGGGAATGCGGTCCTCAATGGACCCGACTGGGAGGGAAGGGACATGAAGCGGAAGCTGGCACCAATCGCGGGGGCTCTGGTTCTCGTGCTCATCGTTGCAGGCGCTGCATACGCCTACTGGACGGCCAACGGAACAGGCTCCGGTGACGCGTCTGCCGGGACCGACGACGGCGTCACTGTTGACGGCGTTGCATTCTCTGGAGGACCGGCCTCGGACGGCACGCTCTACCCGGGCGCGACGGTCGATGTGGCCTTCGACGTCACCAATGACTCGCCCAACAGCGCGGTGAACGTTCACAGAGTTGTTGCCGACTCGACTTACGGCGGCGGCACTGGGATTACGACGTCCGACGTCGGTTGCGACTCGACGTGGTTCTCTTACTCGGGATCCGAACTTGCCGCATCGCCGGGTGAGCACATTGCGGCGAGCGACACGTTCTCAACCGGCGCGGGCGCCGGCACGGGTAACGGTGGGACGCTGTCGATGACGGACGAGTCCGGAACAAACCAGGATGCGTGCAAGGGTGCGACGGTCACGCTGCACTTAGTCGTCGACAACTCTGGCATCTAGACACATGCGCTTCGGCGGCAACTGTGAGTGGGGAGGCGCGGAACCCTCCCCACTCCAGGCCGAACTTCGGCGAACGGAAACGGTGCTCTCATGAGTCGAGCCAGGGCTAAGCGGTGGGTCGCGCGGGCAAGCGCGATCTTCCTGCTGATGCTCGTGCTTGGTTCCGTCGGAGGCGCGCTTGTCGCACAGACGCCGGAAGTTCCGACAATCACGTCGGCCCCGGCCGATCCGACGAACAACACCGCGGCCGCATTCACCTTCACGACCAAGAAGACCCCGTCGTCGTTCCAGTGCGCGCTCGACGGCGCGACGTTCGCGGCTTGCGGGTCTTCGTCGCCGAGCACGAAGACCTATTCCGGACCGCTCGCATCGGGTGGTCATTCGTTCCAAGTGCGATCGGTGTCGGGCTCGACCACTACCGCGCCTTCCACGTACTCATGGACGATCGACACAACAGCGCCGCGTGCGCTCTTGGTGAATCGTACGGGCGCGACGCCGACGAACGCCGGTTCGGTGTCGTGGACGGTGACCTTCGATGAGAACGTCATCGGCGTCGACGCCTCCGACTTCCGGATTGAGAGAACAGGTCTCGGCGGCACCGCATCGGTAACCTCGGTGTCGGGATCGGGTGCCGCCTACAACGTCTCGGCGAGCACCGGGACAGGCTCGGGAACGCTTGCGCTCAACCTTGTGGATGACGATTCCATCGTCGATCGCGCTCGCAATGCGCTCGGAGGCGTGGGCGTCGGGAACGGGAATCGCGCGGGTCAGTCCTACTCCATCGACAAACTGCCGCCGCCCACACCCGTCATTACCGAGCATCCCGATGATCCGGATTCAAGTGCCGACGCCGGATTCGTGTGGACGTCGTCGGAGGACGGAGTCGCTTTTCACTGCAAGATCGAGGCGGGCTCGTGGAATCCGTGCGTAAGTCCGTTTGCTTTCACGGTCGACTCAAGCAATTTCGGAACGCACCAGTTCGCTGTGCGGGCCGCCGACGCAGCGGGAAACCTCTCGCAAAACGCGAACTACTCGTGGAAGGTGGACACGAGCAAGAAGATCTTCGGCATCATTCCCGGGGGAACGGAAAGCAGGTTCGGGTACGACGAACTTTACCCAGGAGTGTGGCGCTGGCTCGAGATTACGCTTACGAATCCACACAACTTTGCCATCTCTGTTACGTCCTTGACGGTTACCGTGGTGTCATCACCCGCGAGTTGCCTCGCCTCGACCAACATTGAAATCGAGCAGGCACCGCTGAGCGCGACACATCCCGTCGTCGTTCCTCGTGGCGGTTCGGTGGCGATGACGGGAACGGACCGCCCGCGGATCAGGCTGCGGAACCTCCCGACCAATCAGGATGCCTGCAAGGGCGCGCACTTCGGCCTTTCGTACAAGGGGAGTGCCACCAAATGAACCTCCGCCGTACGTGGGTGATCCTGCCGTTCGCCGCGCTGGTGGTGACTGGAGCTGCTCAGATGGCGTCTGGGTACAACCGCTCCTTGGGCACGGGATCGGGCGATTCGACGGTCGGCACCATTCCCGCGCCGAGCGTGACGGCGACCAGTCCCGCGACGGCAAGCGCGCACGTCGTATGGACCGCGGTTTTCGGGCCTGCGGGAGACAGCGCGCCAATCACTTACGCGGTGGCGCGCAGCGCGAATGCCGGCTCGACGTGGTCGGCGACGAGCGGCATGTGCGCCGGGTCCTTGACGGCGACAACGTGTGACGATGTTCTTGATACGGCAGGGGACTATCTGTATCGGGTCACTGCGTCGTACCGTTCGTGGACGTCGCAGGGGACTAGTGATTCGGTCAACGTTGTGACGGACTCCATCCCGCCGACCGTAAGTTCCATCGAGCGCGCGCCCGGTGAAGCCGACCCGACACAGACGCCCGACGTCACGTTCCGCGTGACGTTCTCAGAGCCGGTGTCCGGGGTCGATGCTGCCGATCTTGCGCGCACAACGACTGGGACGATCACCGGAACGTCAACTGATACTGTGTCCGCCGGACCCTCCGCCGTCTACGACGTGAAGCTTCGAACGGGCAGCGGTGACGGGACGATCCGCCTCGACGTAACCGACGACGACTCCATCGTGGATGCCGCCGGCAACAAGCTCGGCGGAACGGGCGCGGGCAACGGGGACTTCACCGTGGGCCAATCGTTCACGATCGATCGAACCGCGCCCACTGCATCTATCACTTCCGCACCGGCAAATCCAACGTCCGAAACGAGCGCAAGCTTCGGCTTCGCGACCGACGACCCGATCGCGGGTGGCGTGAGTTCGGGTGTCGGCAGAGCGGAGTGCCGGTTCGAGCATGGCAGTTATACGACCTGTGCGACACCGAAGACATTCTCCGGCTTGTCGGAAGGCTCGCATACGTTCTCGGTGCGCGCAGTCGACGGCGTGGGAAACACGGGATCCGCAGCCTCCTACACATGGGTGGTTGACACGACCGCGCCGGGCGTCACGATCAACCAAGCAACTGCGCAGGTCGACCCAACCAACACCGGCCCGATCAACTTCACCGTCGTGTTCGGTGAAGCCACGACGGACTTCGCCACCGGTGACGTGACCGTCACGGGCACCGCAGGCGGAGCTAAGACCGCAACCGTGACCGGCTCGGGCACCACCTACAACGTCGCTGTGACCGGCATGAGCACCAGCGGAACGGTCATCGCTTCTGTGGGCGCCGGCGCTGCGCGAGATGCAGCAGGGAATTCGAACACGGCGTCCACGTCGACCGACAACGCAGTGACGTGGGACGTGATTGCTCCGACGGTCACCAACGTGACCCTCGCCAACGGCGGCACGCTCGGCACCGCGGACAAGGGCGACGACATCGTCGTGACCTACAGCGAAGTGATGGACGCCTCGACCTTCTGCTCGACTTGGGCGAACGACGGAACATCCAAGTCGGTAAGTGGAAACGGGGTGGTCACCGTGACGATCACCAACAGCGGCTCGAGCGACATCCTGTCCGGCGTGACTGCATCCAGCGGATGCTCGATCAACTTCGGTTCTGTCGCGCTTAATGCGAACTACGTGTCCGCAACCGCAACCTTCTCCGGCAACGGCTCGAACGCGTCCACGTTTACTTGGAACCCGACGGCCAAGACGATCTCGGTCCACCTCGGCGCCAAGGCCACCGGGACCACGAACTCATCCATTGTGGCCTCGACCCCGTCCTACACTCCACCCGCGGCGCGCGAGACCGATCGAGCAGGCAACTCAATCGGAGCCGGCCCCTTCACCGGCACCAGTTCCCGACTGTAACCGGCTGTCATTCCACGGCCGGGGTAATTCATTCCTCGGGCGATTGCTTGACGCCGTCGATCTCAGTCTCAATAATCCGGATCGACGGGGAGGTGCGTCATGCAGTGCGCGCGCTGCGGTACGCCGGGAAGCGATAGTGCCAAGTTCTGCACGAAGTGCGGCGCGCCGGCGCCGGGAATCCCGTTTCGCTGCGCGGCGTGCTCGGCACCCCTCGGTCGGAATGCGCGGTTCTGTGCGACCTGTGGAGCCCCCGTGCCGCGGATCGTGCAGGTCGAATCCCCGCCGATTGTTCCCGTCCCGGTCGTCTCTGCGACCGAATCCGGGCCGTCGCGAAGGTCGAAGCGGGTCATGGCTTTCATCGTCGCGATCGTTGTCGTGGCAGGAGTGGTAGGCACGGGCATGTACGTGTCGGAGGCGCCGACGCGAACGGCGCGCGCGCAGTTCAACGCACTTCTGCGCCTCTCGCAGGAGCCGGTTGTCGTGGATCTTGAGCACTTGCTCGCGTGGCAGCGCGATCTCAACCGGACGCTCAAGGTCATCGAATCCGATCCAAAGGTCTTGCGCGCGTTCCAGAAACTGCTGGCCGGCAACCAATCCGCGAAGAGCGCCGCGTTGGGTGAGATGACTTTCGTGGCCGCGTTGAGGGCTACCGGCGACGGTCAACTCGCCGAGTTCCGCAGGGAAACTGCGCTCACGAAGTCGTTGACTGCGTGGAAGGAGTTCCTGGAGGCGGTTCGCGATCCGCAGGGTTGGCTCGCCGGGAAGTTGAACAAGAGAGTCGAAGACCTCGTCTATCGTCAAGGAGCCCAGCAGGTGGCGGCCGCTGACACCAACTGGAAGGACGGCAAGAACCCAACCATCGAGCCTCAGTTCATCAAGCTGTCCAACCTGTTCCCGAAACATGGAGCCTGTCCCGCAGGGTATGTCGAGGATGCGGGCAGCGGGAACTGCATCGTCGACTTCAACGGCGTCTGGTCGGGACGATGGACGGGAACGATCAGCATTGAGGGGCATTCATGTCCTTCCGGTGGAGCCGTCACCGTTCGCGTTCGCCAGACCGGCGCGCAGGCAAGCGGGACTCTGGAGATGGACGATCCTCAGGTGAACATGGAGACGTGCAGCGCGGAGGGCAGTTCTCCCTATTCCACCGGACTTACGGGGGCGATCACCGGGAACTCGCTCCGGATGGGCTCCTTGGTGATGACGAAAGCGAGCCCGAATTCCGCCGACGGCTCCATCGCGGGACCGCGCGGCACAGCCAGGTTCTTCGTGGGGCGCGCGGCCTGACGCGTTCGACGCCCGAGCCATGCGCCCGTCCGCCTTCTTCGAGGCGAGGATCTCAAGCCCGACCGAGCGGTGGTAAAGAATGCAACCTAGTCTTTACTAAGAGCGCGCGCCGGTATAGGCTCGGACTGATTAAGGATGCGAGCTAGCCTTTACTAGCAGAGGATTGTGGTTAAGGATGCGAGGGACCCTCGTCCGTGCCTCGTGGAGGTATGACCCCGCCCTGTATGCGCCCCCGCGCTACCGGCGGGCCTGCCGGTACGACGCCTTCATTCCGGATCCTCTTGCCGGTCTCGCTCCGGCGATTCCATCCGAGGTGGCGGCCGTGATCTCCGACGCTGAGGGGCTGATCGGCAGATTGAACGCCAAGGCCGTGCCCGCGCTCTTCCCGCTGGCCCGCCTGCTGTTGCGAACTGAGTCGATCGCCTCATCCAAGGTCGAGGGGATGCAGGTCGACGCGCGCGCGCTCGCCCGGGCCGAGGTCGCCCAGGACGCCGGCCGGACCGTGGGTCCCGAGGCGGCCGAAATCATCGCCAATATCGACGCGACGCAGTTCGCCATCGAGACCGCCGCCTCTGCACGGAAGCTCCGCACGGACAACCTCACGGGGATCCACCGCGTGCTTCTCGAGCGCGCGCCGAATCGCACGACGGCGGGACAACTGCGCCGTGAGCAGAACTGGATCGGAGGCAACAACTACAACCCGTGCGGGGCAGACTTCGTCCCGCCTCCATATGTGGAAGTTCCCCGCCTCATGAACGACCTGTGCTCGTTCTGCAACCGCGAGGATCTGCCGCCTCTGGTTCAGGCCGCCCTCGCGCACGCTCAGTTCGAGACCGTCCATCCCTTCGAGGACGGGAATGGACGGACGGGGCGCGCGCTGGTCCAGGTGATCTTGCGGCGGCGCGGGATCGCACATTCGTTTGTCCCCCCGATCAGCGTCGTGTTCGCGCGAAACAAGCGGCGGTACATCGATGGCCTGGCGCTCTTTCGGAACGACGATCTCGCTGGGTGGCTCGAGGTTTTCGCGAGTGCCGCCGGCCAAGCCGCCGTCATGGCGAGCGGTTACATTGAGTCGGTGGCCGCGTTGCAGGAGGAGTGGCGACGCAGGCTTCGCAATCTACCGTCGTCGCCCCGTTCGGATGCCGCAGCATGGGCGATCATCGATGTCCTTCCCGGCCACCCCGTGATTACCGTTGCGGTCGGCGTCGCAACCACTCGACGGACGAAGCCGGCGGTCAACAATGCCATGAGGGAGCTGGCCGATGTGGGTGTTCTCAAACCTGTTTCGGATTCACCCAGAAATCGCGCGTGGGAGGCCGACGGGCTCTTCGACCTCGTCGCCGAGATGGACGCCGGGCGAGGTCCAGCACGACGGGCCTGATCGCGCGCGGCTGCGAAACCGTGCCATCATCCGGTCTCCGAATTCGACCAAGAGATTGCTGGGCGGGAGACTTGCAGATGGGTCGCGCGACGCTGAAGACCGAACCTCACAAGTGGGAGTTCAAGCCGAGATTCCGGCGCAACGCTTTCGGCTGGAAGTCGCAGCCTGCCATCGCGCGCGTGAAGCAGGCGGTCGCTGAGATCAAGAAGGTGGCGCGCGCGAACCCGGTGCTCGCCGCCGAGGGCGCGGTGATCTTCCTCGAACGCGTGTCGCCCGCGCTGGAGCAGGTCGACGGATCCTCGGGTGCGATCGGCACCGCGGTCAGCAACGCGATCACAGAACTCGTGTCGATCATCGCGCGCGCGCCGGCCGACCTCGCGACGCGCGAGAAATGGCTCGAGCGGCTGTGGGCGGCGCATGAGGCGGACGAGATGCCCTACATCGAGAGCTTGACTGACCACTGGGGCGAGCTGTGCGCATCGAAGGAGGTCGCGTCCGCATGGGCGGACCGTCTTTTCGCATTGACGCGCGCGGCGCTCGTCCCCGATAAGACCGGACGCGCGTTCTTTCAAGGGACCTCGGCGTGCCTGAGCGCGCTGTTCTTCGCGGAGCGCTACACCGAGATCGTCGGTCTTCTCACGGCCGACACGATCTGGCCCTACAAGCGGTGGGCCGTGGATGCGCTCGTCGCCATGGGGAAGAAGTCTGAGGCGCTGCGGTATGCCGAGGCATGTCGTAGCCCGTGGGCGTCCGACGAGGAGATCGACGCCGCATGCGAGGAGATCCTGCTGTCGTCGGGTCTCGCGGACGAGGCGTACGAGCGCTACGGCCTCTCGGTGAAGCGCGGCACGTACCTGGCGACCTTTCGCGCGGTCGCGAAGAAGTACCCGCACAAGCAGGCAGCCGACATCCTCGCCGACCTGGTCAAGACAACGCCTGGGGACGAGGGCAAGTGGTTCGCCTCCGCTAAGGAAGTGGGGCTGTACGACGAGGCTTTGGCTCTGGCAAGCCGCGCGCCCTGCGATCCGAGGACTCTCACGCGCGCCGCGAGAGATCTGGCCGAAAAACAGCCGGCATTTGCCGTCGGCGCCGGCCTGCTCGCGCTCCACTGGCTCGTGCAGGGCTACGGCTACGAGATCACCGGCGTCGACGTCTTGGCCGCGTACTCCGAAACGTTGGAGGCCGCGCAGAAGCAGGGGAGTGTTGCCGAGACTCGCGAGCGCATCCGCGCCCTCGTCGCCGCGGAGCCGCCGGGCGGGTTCGTCAGGAGGATCTTGGGAAGGGACCTCGGGCTGTGAGGGCGCGCGCGCTCAGCGCGCGTGGACATGGGCGAACGGGATCTTCTTCGACCGCCGCAGTACGCGATCCCTGGTGAGCAGTGGAACTCCGTGGACGATGCTCGTCGCCGCGATCAACTCGTCCGCCGGGTCGCCGCGAACGTCGAGCCGGGTGCTCATCTTGGCAATGTCCGCCGTGATGGGCCACACGTGGACTCCTGCCAGGGTCCGCGCGACGTGCCGGTCGTCAAGATCAACCTCGATGCGTCCGAGTTGGGCGAGCTTCGCGATCTCCCACAGCACGATCGCTGAGATCGACCAGGGTGCGCCGCGCAGGAGCTTGCTTTCCGTCGGCGTCAGGGCGTCCGTCACCGCGTAGAGCAGGATGTGCGTATCAAGATTGAGCATGCCAGTGGGTGCCGGTCGAAAGGATGTCCCCCGTGATCCTCAGCTTGCCCTTCAACGCTCCGATCATCTCGGCGGAGGTCGCGCGAATCGGGATCAGCTTGGCCACGGGCTTGCCGCGCTTGGTGATGATGAGGCCTTCCTCGTCAACCTCGTCGAGGATGGCCAGGCAGTGCTCCTTGAACTTGGCTGCCGGCATCTGCTTCATAGTCAGAAGATAGCACTAGTCACTAGAGATGACTACTGCATGACCGGAGGTCTTTCGAGTGTGACGTGCCACTCGGCGATGGCCGAGGTCTCGCGCAAGCGTTTGCGTCTGCCGGACAACAAGTCCTCAGGCGTCGTACAGATCCTTTGCGGTGACGACCATCGCTTCGGCGGGTAGGACGTCGTCAACACGGTCCCTGTTCAGGAAGGTGTCGGACACAGAACGGGTATGCCATACAGCCTGTATGCCGTACAGGTAAGCACTGACGGTCGCCGGTCGCCGCGCACGTCGCGCAGCGCGTCTAAGGGGTTGCGGTGCCCAAGTTGTTCCGCAAGGGCGTGCCGACACGGCGGAGGTCTTCCGCGGTGACGTCTTGCATTTGCGGGTCACCGGCGGCCTGGAGCCACCGCGCGGAACGGACCGCTTCTTCGACGAGGACGACGCTCGCCAGGTCGCGAACGATCGGAGCGAGGTCGCCGGGAGCCGATTGCAGCGCGCGTGCGACGGATCCGTCCGCGTCATGCGCACTGAGCAGTCTGAAGACATCGAACACGTCGCTCGCACGCTTGTGTTGCGCACCGCGTCTGCGCGCACGTGTCGATGCGAGTTTCATCGCGACGAGCGACGCTACCGAAGCGACCGGAGTCGTCACTGCGGCGGCGACGGCACCGCCGGAGGTCGTGACCACCAGTGTCAGCCGGGACGCGCCGTCGAGGGCCCAGCGATGCGCGAGGACAAACGCGCGTTCTCCCGCGTTCTCCGGGAGATCTGCCACCGCATAGTCACCGACCGAGATCAGGTCGACCTTCTCGCCTCCTGCCAGGATGACGCCGTTTGCTTGAGGGCGCGCGCCATGGGCGAGCAGGATCTGGACGGCGTCTCCCTCGTCGCCCAGATACACCGCATCGATGTCTGCGGTCGCGCGGTGGGGCTGTTGAAGACGCGCGATCACGGCGATGCCTCCGACGAGGGCGTGTTGCGGCAGGCCTCGGTGTTCTAGTTGATCGATGGCCTGAACGAGACGCGTCAACTGCCCGCTTCGATCGCTGAGGAATGTGGTGTCACCAGACACGCGCAAACTCCGGGGGCGGGGTCCATTGATCCAGGATCTCCCGGCCGCGCGCGCGATCGCGCGCGAGTTCCAGCGCGACAAACAGCGGATGCGCGAGCAGCAGTTCGGCGCCTGCGCCGCCCGCCGGAACGACCCGCGTCGTCACCGCGGCGCGCGCGGGCGGAACCGCGACGGTGCACGCACGCGCCTCGAAAGACGGGGCCAAACCGAAATAGCTCGTCGCGTCTCGCAGCACTGCGTCCGAGGGCACGTAGAAGTCCGGCGGATACGTGTCTGCGACAACGACCGGCGCCCCATAGTGATGAGCCGCGAGAGTGTCCGTGAGAGCCCAGCCCGGCAGCGTTGGATCGTGGAAGTTGAACTCCATCCGTCGGAGCGACCGGACATCATCGGGCAGAGGGGCGCGCGCCAGTGGAATGCGACGGGGCGCCCAGTAGCGGGAGAGTTCCTCGAACAGTTCCGGGATCAGCGGTTCGGTCCGCTCGGTGACCAGCGAGGCCTCGCGCAGGCGCCGAAGACTGACCGAGACGGCGCTCGCCGAGCGGGCCAAAGAACGGGACAGCGCCCTGACCGACGTGGGGCGATCCGGCTCGATCAGCAGAGCGATCGCGACGTCCAGCCCCACGCCGGTCGCGAACGGATCTTGGTAGTCCGGCGCGCGCCGCGCGCGCAGCGGCTCTATCTCGGTCTCGATACGGATTCCGTGGTCCGGCGCCCAGAGCCGCAAGTGGCCCCGACGATCGAGCCAGCCCCACCCGCCCTCGCGCAGGCGGGCGCGCGCTGCAGAGGAAAGGCGATCCGAGACGAGGACGTGTAGCCGATCGGGCCGCGCCGGGGCCGGCTCGGACGCGACGAGTTGCCCGACGGTGGAGGAGGAGGGAGCAGACGCGAATTCGACGGTGACGCTCAGGTCTGTGCCGCCCGCCCGCACGCTCAGGGTCGGGCCCGCGGCCGGCGTGACCTCGTTGAAGCCCAGCGCGAACAGCGCCGCGGCTAGGTCCTTCGCGGCTTTCACGCTGTGCGGTGTTCGGGGATGCACGAACACAGAATACCATAGCCCGTCCCGCAGGTGGGTGGTTAGTCAGTGTGCCGCGAATGCCGCCCCACCAGGGAGGATCGATCAAGACGTGTGCGGATGGATGCTTAGGAATGCCGCACCGCCGAGGCCCTCCTTGTTGTGGGCGAGGCGACCCACACGTGCGGCGCAGTTCTTGCACAACTGCGCCGGGGCATCCGGCGACACGGTGCACCCACCGAGCGCGATCTCTCCCGCTTCGCTGCGCTCGAAGAGGTCTCCCAGCGGGAGGCCGTAGACGATGGGGATCAGTTCATTCCGACCGCATGTCGGGCACCTAGTGTCCATTGCACTCGACCCTTGGGGAGCCGGACTTGGCAATGCAGAAGCAAGAGTAGCCCCGGGTCGAGGGGACCTTCAGCAGGCTCCAGCGCTCCTGCACGACGACGCGTCTGCCGCGGCGCCGAACGGTTCGTCTCAGACACTCGGTGTCGTGGTTCCAATACTCGCGATCTTCGGAGCCGATGCGAACGCGGATCAGGCCGGACTCAATGTGAGTGATCTCGCCTTCCTCGACGAGCCCCGGCTCTTCCCAGCTCTTCTTCGCCTGGATCCAATGGACCTCATGACCCGGGCCGTACCACCCGCACCTCTTTGCGGGGTCGCTGTAGATAGCGGGCTTTCTCTTGCTGCGCTGCGGCATTACGGCCTCCTTCTGAGGCCGCCTTTCGGATCGGCAGCCCCGCTCTTGCCCGATGTCTGGGCCGGGTCTTCCGCCGGAGGCACCGTGCGCGGTGGCGCGGTTGCCGAAGCAGCGAGCCGGAGGGCTTCGCGCTGCTCTCTCTTGACCCACTCATGTTGTAGCACGCGGGGGTGACAGCAACGGCCGCAATTTGGACGCGCGCGCGACATGGATCCCATCCCGCGCGAGTTCCTCCAGCAGGCGCGCCGTAGCCTGCGGCCCGAGGTTCTCCGGCGCGTGTACGCCGGGTTCGCTGAACGCGCCCTCCGCGAGCACGACCGCGCCGGCCGCCGCGGTGAATGCGGTCGCGCGACTCATCGCGGTGAGCGCGCCCTCGCGCTGCACGTGAACCCGGAAGGCGCGCGCCTCATCCCCGCGCCGCGCCTGGACCTCCATCAGGAGGTGGTCGGGATGATCCGCGCCCGGGAAGTGACGCTCGAGCGCGCGCGCCGTCTGCGCGAGGTTTGCAGGATCGAGCAACCCCTTCGCGCGCAGACCGGCCATCGCGTCCAAGTGGCCGGGCATCCGCAGCGTGAGTTCTTCCATCTCCGGGATGCCGGGGAAACTCGCAAGCAGCGAGCGGAGTCCGTCGCTCGGGAACGCGTCGAGCTCGCCCAGCTCTTCGTCGCTCCAGCGCGTCGTCTCCGACAGCGGGTCGGGCGCCTCATCGCGTCCTGCGCGCCGCACGCGGGCCGGCCGCACGTACTCGCCCAGCAGATCCAGCGCATGGAAGTACACCGCGTGGCCAAAGCCGGCTGGAGGCTCCAGCGGCATCCCGCCCACCAGGATGCGAAGCGATTCGACCTCGCCGAGTTCACGCACCAGCGCCGCCGCGAGCACGTGCGAAAGACCCGGCGCGACGCCGAAATCAACAAGGACGGGAACGCCCAAGCGGCGCGCGTCGGCGTCCAGGTGAAACGGCAACTCGAGCGTGAACGACACGTCCACCGTCGGAACCCCCGCCGCGAGCAAGGCCGGGAGCGCGATCGTTCCGATGCTCGCGGGAAGCGTCGTGACTGCGACGTCCATGCCGCGCGCCGCCTCCTCGACGGCAACCGCATCGCGCGCGTCCAGCACGAGACCTCCGGCCGGGGGATTGATGTCGGCCGGCGTGACGCGCGCGCCCCTGCGCGCGAGCGCATCCCCGACCACGCGCCCCTGCACGCCGGCTCCAAGGATGAGAACGTTCATGCCTCCGAATACAACTCGCCGCGCGCGGCGCGCGCAAGACGCGACGCGGCGGTGGATAGACTCAAACCCAGATGAGCCGCCAAGGGATGCCGGGTCGCCTTTACTGGGTTGTCGCGGGCAGCCTGATCCTCGTGGGCATCCCGGCGATCTTCAGCATCGGGGCGCCGCTCGTCGCGATCGGCATCACCCTCGTCATTCTGGGTCCAAAGCGCGCCAACCCCTAGGCAGGGACACCTCCGGCGGCGTCGAACCAGGACACGAGAGCACGCGGAGGAGGGGCCATGGGTCGTCGCTGGGTTTCGATCGTCCTTGCAGTACTCGTCGCACAAGTGATCGGAGTCGCGTCAGCCGACGAGCCCGAACGCGAGAACGATTTCGTCTACACCATGGATGACGGAGTTCGGCTCCTCGCCGATCGCTGGATTCCCTACGACCGGTGCCCGTGCCCCACCGTGCTCACGTTCAGCCCCTACGGCACCAATGAGTTCGAGGCCTCGGTCGCCACGACTTCGCTCAAGCGCGAGCCGTTTCTACAGGCCGGCTACGCGGTCGTCGTCGTGGATGTGCGCGGCACCGGTCAGAGCGAGGGGATGTGGGGTGTCCTGAACACCCGCGAGCGCAAGGATCTCGGCGACGTCGTCCGCCGGATCGCAGTGGAGGAATGGTCCGATGGATCGGTCGTGACCGCCGGCATCAGTTACGGGGGCATCACCGCGCTGATGGCCGCCGAGGAGCAGGATCTCCCGCAGTTGAAGGCGGTGTTCTCGCTCGTGCCGATGGCCGACGCGTACCGTGACATCTTGTCGTCGGGTGGCTCGTCGGACATCGAGTTCCTCGGCGCCTGGTCCGGGGGACTCGTCGCAGGGCCGAGCACCGTGCAGCCGCTCATCACCGCGCAGCGCAACCCCGAGATCGCGATCAACGCCGCCACCGCGCACGCGATTCAACTCGCGACGGTCATCCCGGTCACCACGCTTGGCTACAACATGGGCACCGACCGAGACGCTGTCTTCGGCGAAGGCGATCCCGAGTCCTTGACCGCGGCCTCCGGCTACGACGGCGAGTTCTACAACCTGCGTTCGCCTCTGGATCGCATCGGTGACGTGAAGGTTCCGGTCTTCATCGCCGGAGCGGAACTCGACATCTTCCAACGCTCGCAGCCACTGCTGTTCAACGCGCTGAACCTGCCGCCCGGGCAAAAGAAACTGTTGATGATGCCCGGCTACCACGTCGCCGAAGTGCCTCCCGGGACCGTGGACGATCACGGTCGTCCCGTCCCGACTCTCGAGGAACTGGCGCTCGCGTGGTTTGACCGGTGGGCGAGAGGAATCCAGAACGGCATCGAGGATTCTCCTCCGGTGGAACGCTGGTACTACGGAGCCGACGGCTACGTCGCCCAGCGCCAAGACCCGCCCGCCGCCATTCAGCACGAGCGCTGGTACTTGGACGCATCCGCGATGCCTCTGGGCGAGGGGACGTTGTCGCGCGCGGCGCCGACCGAGGACGGCTCCACCAACATCGTGTTCCAGCCCACCCAGGGCGCGTGTTCTCGCAACACGATTCAGTACCTGTACGGCGCGGTCCCCGACATCCCGTGCAGCACCGACAACACCGTTGCCGAAGCCGAGGGGATCACGTTCACGACGCCCGCGTTCGACGAGCCTTACGTGGTCAACGGGCCGATCAGCATGCGCACCTGGATTCGCTCGAGCAGACCCGATGCGAACCTGGTGGCGATCCTGAGCGACGTCGCGCCCGACGGATCCACCGTCGCCTACACCTACGGGGCGCAACTGGCATCGCTGCGCGCGCTCACCACGACCCCGTGCGCGACACCGGTCATCGACGCGTGCTCGGTCAAGGACGGGGACGAGTACGTGATGCCCTGGCATCCATTCACGAAGGAATCGATCTCGAAACTGGAGCCGGACATCACCTACGAGATGTGGATGGAGATCAACCCGATGTCCGTCGTGCTGCAACCCGGCCACCGCCTCCGCCTCACCCTGAAATCAAGCGACTTCCCCCACACGGTGGTGAACACATCCGCGTTGCGGGATGTGGCCGGCGGCGTCCTGCAAGTCCTCACCGGCCCCGAGACCCCGACGTATCTGTACGCAGGTTTCGTCCCGGGCGGCCTGCAGGCCCTGAAAGCCGAATTCACCGCAACTGCGAACTAGCGAGGCGCGTAAACCTCATCTAAGAGGGAGTCGGAACCCGGCGCGCGTAGACCTCGCTCCCGAGGTCCGTGATGTCGGCCGCCTCTCTTCGGTCGGTCCGCACCACCGCCGGGGTGCGGTCGCGAGTCAGACCTTGGAGACCTCCGTGACCTCGTCCCCGGGGTGGTTGATGACCTTGACGGCGATGCGCCCGCTCGTCGGCCGGTGGAAGGCTCCGTGAGTGGACATCTGAATGGACACTTCAGTTGACATTCTAGGGGGTCGATTAAGTAGGGTGGTCGACGTGCGCCCCTACGAGGAGTCCCATCCCTGGATCGCGTTCAACGCGAGAGCGCTCAACGAGGTCCACCCGCGGCTCTGGATGTTGCTCGGCGAGGCGCGCTCAAAGTGCGAGCACCTCGCCGGGGCTCCGCTCAAACCGGAGATCGCCAAGCGTTTCTACCGGGTGACCTTGATCAAGGGTGCACAGGCAACCACGGCCATCGAGGGCAACACGCTTTCCGAGGAGCAGGTGGCGGGGATCCTCGACGGCAGCTTCGAGGCACCCCCGTCGAGGAGGTACCAGGAGATCGAGGTTCGCAACGTCCTGGACGCGCTCACGAAGATCGACGCGCAGGTGCAGCACGGCGAGTACCCAAAGCTGACACGCGAGCTGCTCTGCGACTTCAACCGCCAGGTCCTTGTCGGGCTCGAGGACCAGCTCGACGACTCAACGGTCGCCGGTGAGGTTCGCACGCACTCTGTCGTCGTGGGTCGTTACCGCGGCGCTCCCTCGGAGGACTGCGAGTACCTGCTCGATCGTCTCGGCGATTGGCTGGAGGGCCCCGACTTCAAAGCACCCGACCGCGACATCGACTTCGCGCTCATGCTTGTCCGCGCTGTCCTGGCCCATCTCTACATCGCGTGGATACACCCCTTCGGCGATGGCAACGGTCGAACGGCCCGACTCGTCGAGTTCCTGATCCTCGCGAGGTCGGGCAAGGTGCCACTTCCGGCCGCGCACCTGCTTTCGAACCACTACAACCTCACCCGCGACCGCTACTACCGAGAACTCGATAAGGCCGGCAAGTCCGGCGGTGACATCACCGGGTTCATCACATATGCGATCGAAGGCTTCGTCGATGGCATCCGAAGCCAGATCGACGAAGTGCGCATGCAGCAGCTCAGCGTCGCCTGGATCAACTTCGTCCACGAGGTGATGTCCCGGTTCCCAACGGGGAAGGCGTCTGATCGTCAGCGTGAGCTTGTGCTCGCGATGCCCGTCGATCGCGCGGTTCCGCGCTCCGAGCTCACCGGCCTCACCCCGCGCCTCGCCCTCCAGTACGCGCAGACCGGCCCTCGCACGCTCTCGAGGGACCTAAATCGGTTGGAGGGTGCCGATCTGATCACGCGTGTCGGCAGAAACAACTACCGGGCGAGCGCGCATCAGATGGCCGCCTTTCTGCCAGCGATCGCGCCGGCCGACAATGAGGACCACTCAACCTGATGCCGAAAGCACCGAAGCCACGCGAGCTCGACGCGCGAGACCTCCCAGGGTGATTCCGCGCGCGCGAAGCTTCTTGATCGAGTAGCTCGGCTGCGACACGGCGCGGTGCAACGTGGATCGATGAAGCCCACCTGGAGAACGCACGTGGAAAGCCCGCCGTCGAAGTCGCCGGGGTCCTGGCCGAGAGCATTGACGTTCGCATCTACATCGACCGCACGGAAGGGATGGAGGAGATCTGGATCGCGGTCTCGACTCGGGACGTGAACGGACGCGGTGTGAACGCCCGTCTCCGCGACACCATCTTTGCTGTGTTCGACCGCGCGGTCGGCGATGCCGAGTGGGACTTCACCGCTGATTGGCCAACGGGGCCGCTGCATTGGTTCGAGGTGGCGCGACTTGGCCTGCGGAGCGTCTAACGCGGTTCAGCGGGAGCAGATCCAGCGACGCGACGAACGTCGTCGACATTCTCATCAAGCAGGTACGCGATCGCGTCGTGCTTGCCGCGGAACAGGGCCTCGCGGGCACGCTTCAAACCAAGCGCGAACTCCTCCGCGTGGCGCTCGAGGTATTCGTTCACGGCGCTCTCCACGATCTCGGCTTGGTTCAGGCTTGACACGGCCGCCATAAGCCGGACCTGCTCCTTGGTGCTCTCGTAGACCTTGATGGGCTGATGGCTCGTCTGGCGCGGCTCCATCCCTACCTCCTACCCTGGTACTTCGGTACTAAGTATTTGCTCTTTGAGCTGGACGGTCAGGAGACCGACGGTCGTCTGGCGGGTCCGACTCTTGCCGACCTGGCTGAGGACCACAGGCCACCGACGATCCGGGGACGGTGGCCGATGCCATTGCGTCGCTCTCGCCGCCAGGTTCGGACTGCGCAAGCACGACGGACTCGGTCTGCTTCGGCGGCTGCTTGAGCTGGCACCGGACCCCGGTGTTCCGGCGTGGCTCGATGCGGCACGCGCTCACATGGATTGAGCGCGGTCGGCCAAGGACAATGGCCCGCGCATCGAGCAAGCAGAGACGTCTTCGCGAACGAGAGGACGAAGGTCGTGACCGGGGAGCGGACATACGCCTCGCCGCGCGCGTTGCGTCAGGCGGTAACCGATCGGGCAGACGAAAGCGGCAGAGCGCCGGCCCGTCATATTCTTGGCGCTCTTCTCCGAGGGCGACGCCATACGCCGGAGGATACTAGGGTTACCTTCGGGACCCCAGACCGCTTCAACGCGATGTCCCGGGAGCATCCTCCGGCCAATTCAGGCTGCGGCGACTCGAAAGTCGATGGGTTCGGGTGACAGCGACGCTTGAGAGACTGTCGGGCCCTCTCTTGTCCAGTCTTCAAACTTGATCATCAGGGTGCGTTCTTTCTCTCCCACAGGACGGAGCTTTCTCTCAAGTAGGCTCGCAAAGCGCGGATCGTGCGTCGACACGATCAACTGCCTCAGCCCCTTAGTTCTACGCAATGCGTCGACGAGCCCGAGTAAATTCACGTCATCGAGGCTTTGGAGTGGATCGTCAAGCAGCGCGGCGCGGAGAGGCAGCGCCGGCACGCCCAGGTTCAAACCGAGAAACACTGAAACAGCTAGCGCGTTCAGCTGCGAACTACTTAGCACCGGGAGCGGATCCTGATCGGTGAATGACTCGTGGGGATCCCCTACTCGTGCGCTAATCTGACCCTTCCTTCTGTACAGTGCGGTCGTTAGCTTGACCTCAGTGAAGCCAGGATGAGGATCCACTCGGGAATAGATCCGCTCGACCAGCGGTTCGATCCGTTTCACCTGCATTGCAACTGCATCGTGACCGACGTCCCGAAGAGCCTCAAGAATCGCGGACCCCGACTCGCGCGTTCTCGTATGAGCTCCGAGTCTTCGCTCAAGCTGTTCGTATTCGCGCTCTGCGGTAAGCAGCTGAGTACTCAAGTCCTCGCGCTGGGATAGTTCGCTAGCGCGCGCAAGTTCGATCGCCAGTTGCTCTCCAGATTGATAGAGCCGGGCGATTGCATCGGTAGCTTGCTGACACTGCGCGACTAGCTCCCGCGCCGAGTTCTCGATTTCGGGTAACTCTGTTGCTATCCGCAAATCCGTCGCGCCTTTCGCAATCTGGGCTTCCCATTCCTCCATGCGCTTAACGACGGACTCCAACTGGTTGATCCGCGCGCGCATAGTCGCTGCGTCGCGCTCGAGAGTTGGGACCTCGGACGTCAACGCTTTCGTTGCATCGGACGCGAGGTCATCAGTGAGCTCTCCCGGTCCCGCATGAGCAAGCTCCTCTAACCGTGCGCGAGTAGAGAGCTGGTCGTACTCTTGCTGGCATACAGGACAACGCTCATCCAGGTGCCTCAACGCCAGGCTCGCAAGTGTCCGAAGCTCCTCTTGTGCTTCACGTAGCTCGATCTGTCGTTGACGTCGCTCAGCAGCGTCCACTCGTGCTTGTGCCAGTCGTTCGTTAGCAGCGATGATTGTCTCTTCAACTCCGAGCAATCGGCTCCGCAACGATTCCAGTTCCACTCTTTCGTCGGGAGAAATAGCCGGTCGCTGCTGAACCTCCGAAAGTAGAGATTCGGCAGAGCCACGTCGGCGCTCTACGGACCGGCGTTCGGCTTGAAGAAGCTGCAATGTTTCTGCGAGAGCCCCAGCCGCTCTCCCAGAGCCCAGTTGCGGAACTTCGACGTCCGCCCTCAGGGTCTGGATCTCTTGCCACCAACTCGACCAACTATCCTCCAGCTGGGCCGTAGTGTGGGCGTCTTGATCCGCAAGTCGCTCAAGTCGGGCCTTTAGGTTTTCCGCTAACTTCGCGGCGGCTTGTGTGCGCTTCTCCAACTCAGTGCGGGCTCTTGTCCACGAGTTACGCGCACTCTCAAGTTCCTGCTGCAATTCGTTGAGGCGACCCGCACCAACGAGCTCACTAACCACTTGGAAGCGTGCCTCTTGATCGCTTTCGAGAAACTGCCTCACGAGATCTTGCTGAAGATAGACACTCCGAGTGAGCGCCGTATCGAAGACGTCCCCGGGATCCGAGGTTATCAACGCTGCCGGCCAGAGAAGCTCGAGGAGCCGCACATCGGCACTCGGCCCTTCCAAGGTGCGTTCCCCGGTATCGACAACGACGCGGGAGCGGTCCCCATCGAAAGTGCGGCTAATCCGCAACTCCGTGCTGGCGTCGCGCAACCCAATCGAGACCTGCGCCTGACCCGACTGCGAATAGAGGGACAGGACATCGCTCTCGCGGGTTCCGAATCGACGAATTCTGCCTGTCAGCCCCCAGAGGATGGCGTCGAACAGTGAGGTCTTCCCCGTTCCGTTTGGCCCGGTAACAACCACAGCATCGGCGTCGAGATTGAAGTTCACCAGCTTCGGGAATGCGCGGAAGCCCGCAACCTCAAGTGACAGGAGCCTCATTCTTCCCCCAAATACTCGTGAAGCTTCTCCATCAGAGGCTGTCGTGAACGAAAGGCTTGCACAAGTGCGTCGGCCGCGCCTCGGTTGACGCCACGTCCGGCCAGCAACTCCGGAAGAGTCGCGAGGAACGAGCCGTCGTCGCTCGAAGGCAACTCTGACGGTCCAAGCGGCATGAGAGGAAGGAGAACTCTATCGATATCCTTGAGCGTCTTCAGGTCCTCTCCGGTTCCTACGAGCTTCCGCACCCGGTGCGTGTCGTATCGGATCGAGTTCGCTTGCTGGACAGCATCAGGACCAATCGGCGCAGCCGTGAGAAGAACCAAGTAACCCTCCCATGCTTTCGCCTCGCCACGAGTGAATCGATCCGAGATGAGCGACACCAACGCTCCCTGAACATCCGTCCACTCACGCCAGAGATCCGCCCACGTACCGAAGACCACGAGGGTAACGATTCCGTACTTGTCTTCTGCGACTAGCCCCCGGTCGGAACTAACTCCGATTAGAGGCTCGGCGTCGCGCAACACGTGGTAACCGCCGTCTTCCAATAACCTCGCGGCCTCCGCAAGGATCGTCTCAGAAGTAAGCGAACTTAGAGTCGCCATCTACGCCCCCAAGGCTTCTGTCAAGGCAGTTGGATCATTTCTGAGCTCCTCAATGCTCAAGACGACCGCCTCTCGTGTGGGCGCGACCAGGCTCTCGGGTGACGACTGGGCCACAAGATCATCGGGCGGACTAATTGCGTCGGCCCCGAGGGATGATGCAATCAATACGACGACCGGTTCGTACGCGTATCGGGATCCGAGCCTACCGAGGCTGCGCAAGGCTGCTTCAATCCTCGTGCGGCTCTTCGTACCACGTCCTGAAGCAGGGACTAGGTGCCCGATAAGCCGAGACTCACGCCTTAATTCCAGATTGCCATTCGGCTGTGGAACGACGTCGCATCGTCCTACACGTGCCGTAAGAGCGATCGCGTAAATGAGTACGGCCATCGCCTCCAGATCAAGATCCATTGCGGGAAGATAGGCCCCCTGATCCAAGAACCAAGCGGCGCGAGTTTGGCCGAGGCCAAGAAGACCAAGAGCCGCAAGCAGCGTGACCAAGTCCTCACAGCCGGGATCCTCCCACTCCTCTTCAGCAAGGAATTTGGCGGCGGCGCTCCCCAGCGCGCTTAACTGCTCAGCGGCTACCCGATCACCGAGTCGACGCATGAATTCACACCAGCCGAGCCGCACGTATCGTTCCTCTACCACGTCGATCGCCGAAGTGAATTCGGAACTCCCGTACGCGCCCGGATCTACGTGAATGATCACGTGGCTGGGGAGTGCAGCACGGATCCTTCGCACAGACTCAACCAGAACGCTGGCGGGAGCACCCAAGCCGGCGAAGACGACTACAGGTGCAGTAATCACTCTCGTTGTGACAAGGTCCTGCCAGCCATCTCTCCACAGAGTCTCAAGCTGATCCGTCCGCAGGATCCATGTCTCCGGTGATGCATTCGCGTCCGCATGCAGATGGATGACGTTGCTCGCACCTAAGTCAGCTAACTGCGTCGGAGAGGAAATGACGGCGATGTCTCCAGCCGCGCCCATCGCAGCAAGTCCATGGCTGATGGCGAGATCAAAATTTAGCGTAAGCGTTGAGCCGATGGCACGTTCTCGAAGCAACGCGCACAAGAGTTTGTGCCCCTCATTCGGGCTTGCATTCTGGAACTTCACAACCGGAAGACGTCGGACGATTTCCTGCTGGGAGCCTGTCTTTGCAAAGACCGCGTCGGCAACGGCCGAGAGATCGCGCGGGTCAGCGCACTCGCCCTCAGTCAAGACAGAATCCGCCACAAGCCGTCGATGAGCGTCTTCAGCGCAGTCTCGCGCAAGAGGAAGAACGGTCGGCGGCTCAAAGGAACAGCCTGCACCGAGGACGAGCGCGACACGCCCACCACCATCGGCGACGATGGCAGCGAGCAACTCGGTCGGAAGCAAGTTAGCGCTCGACTCCGGCATTAGCCGTCGTCCTCGATAGATTCGACTTCGACGTCGCTCAGGCCAAGTTGTCGAAGCCCTTCCAGTACTACAAGGTTCAGGGTCTCTTGTGGAATCCCGGCCATACCTCCATCCGCGCGAATGACCATGTCAACAGCGAGTTCCGTGCTCGACGCGGACAGCGGTAGCACCGCTACCTTTACGACTTCTCGAGCCTTGGTTCCAGGCACGTTCGAGATGCGGATCGTCACCGATCGAATTGAGGCCGGGCCGCCGACTTTCGCCTTCTTGTCGGCCTCGGCAGGCGCCGAAGGTGTATCTACGAGTCCAGTTCGAGTACTGGATGTCGTCTCAGCCTGCGGTGCATCGCCATCGGTAGGTGCCCGCTCCTTGATCATCTCCCTGATTGCCGAAGCGCGCACGAGGAACGTTCCGGGCTGAAACTGAATCTCGGTCGGGTCGATGGAGCGCTCGAACCTCAGGATGGCTTCGGGCGCATCCCAAGATGATCCGCTCGCAAGACCGAAAAGACCACTGCGAACTCCTTCGACGAGGCAGCTTCGTAGTACGGCTGGGCTCGCGAGCTTTGGGAGTCGGGGGAATCGCGCGAAATAAGACAGAAGCGTATCGAGCTCTACAGCTTCAGTTCCCTCAGGGAGGAGGCCGAATCGCGCCGCCAGCAAGGCGGCGGGCGCAAGTGTCTCCTCGACGATCCGGTCGGCCCCTCGAAGGTATTCGAGGACTCGCTGATCGATCTTGACATCGACCTTCGCCGGTCCAAGATCGATGTGATCCAGAGCGGCACCGCCATTGTCTCCCTCGCCCAGAAGCAGCAGATGGCGGTATGCCATCGCTACCTGTTGTGGGACCCTTTCCTCCATAGTCGCAAGCCGCTTCTCGAGCTGCTCTCGCTGCTCTGTATTGAATCGATTGAGTCGATGCTTGTCGGACTTCAGATCGCGGAGCGCAGCAAGTGTTCGCGTTGATGCTCGCGCCTTAGTCAACGTTGGAGCGTCGGCGCCGACCAGCATCGACGCGTTTCGATTCGCCCGAAAGGCTGAGCCGCGATGCTCCAGAATGTCGCGCGCCGCTCGCAATGTGTCAGAGGTCTCGTCGCCTCCGATCCGCATCGAGAAATCGAGAATCCCTACCGTTAGCCGCGGATCATCAGGTAGGTCAGCGGAGGATTCCACCCGAGTCTCCACCCTCAAGGTTGCACTTCCGGGCGCTACCCTTGCGATCGCCTCACGCAGGAGAGTTTCGATGCGCTCATCGTCGATCGCACCCTCTCTCTCGATAACCACCTTGTTGAGATTCGGTTCAGTCGTGAAGCGATACCGGCCGCCTTCGAGTCGCATGTACCAGAGCGCGCCTTCGAGGGCGTCGCGTACATCCTCGATCAGTCCGCGACTTAGCCCGGGCCTTCCTACGCCAAGCAGCATCTGCGCGGCTGAGGCCCCGAGAACCTTGTCGGCGCCAAATGAATTCAAGAAGGCCGTCGTGGCGAGACCCGTCGCGATTCCGAGCGCGTCAACCTGCCCGCCCCTCCTGCGATCCTCTTCGGGGGCCTTCGCGTCACGCCGAATGATGTCAGCGTTTAGCGCTGCCTTGTAGCTCTCGCCGGCGAAACGAAGCACCTCACCTCTGATGCCAGAGTCGTCCAGCCGTACATCCCCGGGATGGATCAACGGCGCCGCGTGTTTCCGCTGACACAGAGCTTTGACCGTGTGCGAGAGCGTACGGAGTGCACCACGGGTGCGCTGGAAGCCCGAAAGCGAACCCCAACGATTGGTCAGGATGTCAACGAGCTCCGGATGGAACGGGTAAGCAGCTACAAGACGGTCCCGGTAGGACGTCTCGCGAAACGCGCCAGGAACTGCATCGCCAAGAGATTCGTAATAGTCCGCGTACGCGTTAGCAACGCGCCTGCGCTCGTTCTCGTCCCCCATCGAAACAAAGAGGCGTCGCTGAAGAATCGGGAAGATATCGTCGCCCTCTACTGGGGTAACGATGTTCTCCTGACGACCAACTACGAGGGACAAGCGCTCTTGCATCTCCTGCCCGATCGCCGTCGAGTAATCTTCCAGATGCGAGCTCGTGAGCGTGGCAAGCACCGCAGCACCTTTGACGTTCGAAACCGCGGTGCACAGCTCCTTGATGAACGTCAGAGTCGTCGTCGCCAGACTTCCGTCATGTGCCTTCACCTCAAGAGCCTTGTTTAGATACTCGAGCGTTTCATCAAGGAGAATCAGACAAGGAGCGTTGGCTTCAAGGAGTCCTGCTAACTCGTGCGTCCCCGAACCCAAGAGTGCGCGATCTTGCTCGGCGTACGGCGCGTACGCGTCGGTTCCTCCCAAGCGATAGGCGAGCTGCCCAAGGAACGTATGCAATTTGGTCCCATCAGCCGCCTTCTCAGCCTTGCCGGCAACGATGGCGCTTCCATCTAGAACAACGACCTTGGCCTTGGGCAAATCCGAGAGTCCGAGGCGTTGTGTCAAGTCCTTCACGAACTTGGTCTGCGCGACACGCTGTGGATCCCGGAACAAATGGTAGGCGGCCAGGAGGGTGTGAGTCTTCCCTCCGCCAAACTCAGTCTGCAGGCGAAATACACCGGCAGCGGATGAGTCGCCGGAGAGTCTACGAGCCAGCTCACCGAGAGTCGCTAAGAGGTTCTCTGTGAGGTACGTCTTCTCGAGGAACGTCATAGGATCGAGGTAATCTGCCGGTCCTCTACCGCGATCAACAAGACCGAGGTCGGCCGCGAAGAGAGACTCGTCGAAAGAACCGTTGGCGATATCGGGTTGTGGCTGGGCGACCGTCCGCCACGATGGAAGGCTATCTACCATCTCAGATTCGCTTCGGATCGAATAGAGTGAGTTCTTCGACGCGCGTATTCAACTTCGATGCCGCCTCTGCAAGATTGTCACGGTTGCCCTCCAGCCCGAGAAGCATGGTTCTCTCTCGTTCACTCTCTGGGAGGCACTGAGCGAGGGCTCGAGCGGCGCTCCAGAAGGTCGGCGTAGCGCCCATCCCCGTCGCTGCCAAGAGCTCTTCCAGTTCCTTTCGACGACCTGTATCCCAGAGCTGGCATGCCGCGTGTAGCGCATCAACCAAAGTGGGAGATGGGCCGATTCTTATGTTCTTTCTCTCATGAGGTCCGAGTACCGAAAAGTTCGAACCAAGCTGCTTCACGATGCCCCCAGGCCGAGAGAGGTGACTCAGATCGACATCGAAGGCTCTTTCTAGTTTGTACGCTTCATCGGCTGGGATTGACGCCGTCAGATACGCCCAACGCCACGTCAAATAGAAGAGCGACTCAGGGTCTAGACCTGTCAATGAGTCGGCGCCCAGAAGGCGTCTCATGGCGTGACGCGCGACTGCCTGCCGCGAGAGAACCATCAAGTCTGCGACGTCAACCTCCTCACCAGAGAGTCGCACGATTCTTGAATACTGGGCAAACACTTCAAAGGCTGGGCCGATGGCAGAAACGAAGTAGTCGGCTCCAACCAATCCCATCTCCTCGAACGCATCGAGCCGTTCCGCGATGCGCGTCTCGAGGGCACGCACGATGTCGTCGTAGAACCCTTCGGTGTGGGCCTGCTGCGGACGACAAACGAGCACCACCGAGGAGCCAAGGACTGCGCTGATTTGCGCCGTACTGCGCGCCGCACGCTCGGAGCGCATGGGCCACGACGTTGACACCACGAGGCCGGCGGTTCGGAGTGCGCGCAGCAGACGCTCCCACGCCGCAACGTCAGTGTGAGCAAAGACGATGGAGACGATGCCGTCCGGCTTAACCACGCGCGCCATCTCGTTGAGAGCACGCTGGAGCCGTGTCTCAAACTCTTCGTGGGAAATGTATTCTGGCGATTTCTTATCTGCTCGGGTTTCTATGACCTCTTGCTGCTTCGGGGTCAACGGAACGGCGAAGACGCCAGGATGCAGGTGGCCGACGCTTCGCTTTAGCCAAACATAGAAGAAGTCGGAGAGGTCTCCGTACTGGATTGCGTCGTAGTAGGGGGGATCAACCACGACAGCGTCGAACGTGCCGTTGGGAAAGGGCAGGTGCTGAGCGTCGCCGCGCTGCACTACCGCCGGAGTCGAGCCGGTCGAGGAACAGTGTTCAAGAGCCAAGCGGATCCAGCGGACCGCGCCTTCCCAACTTCCGGAGCCTGCCCCGAAAGGATCCGGTTCTACATAATCCCAAACCATGGCTATCGCCTGCCTCGGAAAGGTATGGGCGACAGCTTCCAGCGTCGGAAGCCAACTAGTGAAAGATGAGTTGTAGTCGGCGGTTCGATCTACACAAAGCGCGAGAAGAGTGGACACTGCCACAGCGCGGTCCGCGTCCATGCCCTCCGCAATCATCTGTTCGTGCGCGCCGCGGACAGCTTGACAGAGGGAACCAAGAACGTAGAGCTGGCGATCGTTGAACAAACCGCGGAAGGTGTCGATACCGTAAACAAGGTTTCCATAGCGCCGGTACTGCGACTTCACCATAGGCTCATCCGGCAGGGCGCTCGTACCATCTGGAGTCTCCTTGAGCTCGCCGAGCCGGGCCTGTGCCAGCGCCTCCGCGCCTTCAATTTCGGAAGGTCGCGGCATCCGATAAGTCCGGACGCGACCTTCGATTTCTAGGACGGCATAGAGACGGCGACCGAAGCCGACCCTCTTCCCGTAATCGCGGACGGCCTTGGCTTCCGACGATGAACCGCACGCGGGGCAAGTTACGGAACTCGCCTTAACGGTCCCGATCGACAGGTCGACATCTTTGGGCGCGGGATCAGAACGCACGATCAAATCGATTTCGTCCGGCTTGGCTGCCACTTCGACCCACGAAGAGCGCCGGGAACTGCGGGCGAGCCAATATGACGAAAGGAGTGGAATCGCGACCTTGCAGGAAGGGTTGGCGCATATCATTGTGCGGGTCCAGAAGTAGATTGCGGGTGAACGCCCTTTCTCGTCAGCAGGAAAGACTCCCTTGAGCTGTGGCTCCACATGAGCTCGCACCCACGCCGCCCATCGCACCAAGTCATCCACGAGAGTGTTAGTGCCGCGCTCGTCCATCTGTCCGAAACGCTGCGGATACTCGAGAACACAGCGCTCAATTAGATGAGCCACCGGATTGAGATCGACGGCAGTAGTCTCGCAGCCGAGGCGGAGCGCCTCGAGAGGTATGGAGCCGCCGCCAGCGAAGCAGTCGAGAACCTTTGGTGGTCGATCCGGGTAGGCACCGGCGAGCAGCTTCCGAAGTGGGTCAATACGCGCCTGGCTCACCGAAGCCTCGAAGGAAGAGGCATGGGCGAGTAGATCAAGTATCTCCTTGCGGCGAACCGCATCTCCTGGATCCGGCATGAGCGTGCCGAAAACCACAGCGCGACTCATGACCAAAGGACGCCGCGCCCACCACAGGTGCATCGTCGAGATGTGCCCGTGACGAAGAGACTTCTCGCGTGCAGACTCAGTGTTTATCACCGCAAGCGGCAGCGCCTCCTCTATGAGACGACGGTCACTCATCAATTCCGCCTTCTGCTGCATCAATGACGGGTTCCGGATCGACCCGATACCGGACATCGAGCGAGGGTCGCCAAGCCCCAGCAAGGGTCTGCGCAGGATTCTGCACGCGGTAGAGACGCGGCGACGGGGTGCCGCAGTCGAGAACAACGTACAGCCAGTAGTCGTCCCCGAGTTCCTGCGACTTCGCGAACTCGCTCCAAGTCAACTCAACGCGCGCAACGCCTGCCCTTCCCTTCACTTCGATACAACGTCTCTCTAGGCTGCGCGTCGAAAGCAAGTCGAATCCGACGTTGTCGGCCTCAACGCTGATGCAGTCGGCATGACGTTCCTTCCGCTCGTAGCGCATGGACACGTCAACGGCGATTCGTTCGATCTCGTCGTCGGTTTGGCGGGGCTTGCCAACTGGTTTCTGCACCTCTCCATCACGGGGGAGCGGCAGAAGAAGCATTCCACCGACGACCACAACAGGTCCGCGGTTCACGGTCCTTGTTCGTTCCGCCTCTTCCAATCGCTGCCGTCTGCGCAGCTCGTGCTGCGCCTTCGTCAGTTCCACCTTGCGTAGTCGTCCCTCTGCACCGGACACGCCTCGTTCTACCTCTTCCTCCCCAGCGATCAGAGCCGTTTCCGCCTGCGCAAGCAAGGCATTGAAGGATCTCCTAAGGAAGTCCTCCTGAATGGATGCGACTCTCGTGCGCTCTTCGGCGGTTTCTTGGTAGACGTCTTCGAAGAGATGTTGGCGCGACCACATCACCAACTCGGGTGCGTCCGGCGAGATCGCGGTGGTCACTTCATTACTTGCAGGCCGAACCTCTTCGGTCGTAGGGACGTAGTCGAATAAGGGCCGGCTCGGAGCTCTCTCGAAACCACCCTCCCTGGTCACTCGAGCGGAAGTGAGACTGCGCCGCACGACCTCGCCGTTTCCATCGATAACGTCCGAGACCAGCATCCGGATTACGGACGGTTCCGTAGCGTCCGGGTCGAAGAAAACAGCTCCTTTCGCCACGGCCGATTGCGTTCGCTGAATCACGAAGTCGACAAGAGCATCAAAGAGCGGATGGCCGGGCCCACACAACTCAGCCTGAGGCAAGGCGGCCTCGTCCTCTAATCGCGGCTTTAGAGCGAGAGACTTGTCGAACGTTAACCTCTCGTACGTGCTAGCGATCTGTCGCGTGGCACCGGCTGTTCGGCTCTGCGCGACGAGAATGTCGGGAGTTCGCTCGACTCGGAGTGTTCCGTCGAGTCTCTTTGAGACCCTGCCGCCAGCGAATGCAATCGCATCGGTCAGGAACCGCTCGAAGTAACTGGGAGGCAGGCGACGCTCCTCAGCTCTTGCATGCCGGGCGCGCTCCATCTGCCAGTCGAGATGGTGCTGCGCCAACGCATCTTGAAGAAGTTCTTGGGCGCGCGCTAGAGAGGCAGGGTCGGCCTCGCTTCCACCGAGCCGTTCTGCAGCCTCCTCGCGAGTGATCTCTCGAGCAAGAACCGCTTCAAGTAGGTCGCGCAACTTGTAGCCGGCGAAGGTGCCCCCGATGACGTCGAAGACCTTGTCGCCGAGGAGATACCCCATGCGCACCATCTTGTCGAGGAGGATCTTGAGGACGTAGCCCTCACGCGTATTGCTGGCGACCAAGTTGAAGATGTACACGTCTTCCGTTTGACCGATCCGGTGGATGCGACCCATGCGCTGCTCGAGTCGATTCGGGTTCCAGGGGATGTCGTAGTTGACCATCAAATGGCAGAACTGAAGGTTGATACCTTCTCCGGCGGCCTCGGTGGCGACCATGATCTGTGCCTTCTCGCGGAAGTAGCGCTCCTGAGCGATGCGATCCGCGAGTTTCAAGCCACCGTGGATAACTGCGACTTCGAAGTCTTTCTGTAAGTTCTCGACGAGATATTCGAGGGTGTCTTTGTGCTCGGTGAAGATCAGAAGTTGCTTGCGTCGATCTTCCTTCAAGCCCTGCGTTTGGACAACGTCAAGGAGTTCCGTCAACTTGCGTTCAACACGCTTCCCTTCAACCTCTTCTGCAAGACTCAGCAGCGGTCCGAGAGCCTCGCGCTCCGCTTCGAGCTCCGCGATCGTATCGGGAAGCCATTCCTCAAGAGCCTTCTCCTCCAACTTCCATAGGTCTTCCTCGTCGTAGTCTTCGATGTCTTCACCTTCGGGAAGAACTGAAGTCTGAAAGACCTTCTTCTTCTTCAGATACTCCTCGGGATCGGCAAGGGCTTTTTCGATGCGCTCGATGCGACGCTCCAGCGTGCGGCGGATGGCTCGAACGCTCGAGGCGACGCGACGCTGCATCGTTGTGAGAGCGAAACCTGCGGTCGTCCGTCCTGAGTCGCCACGGATCGCCGCCAGTTTGGTCGAGACGAAATCCGTGACCGCCTCGTAGAGATCCCACTCCGCACCCTCAAGCTCGTACGCGACTGTCTGCGGATGCCGGGGCTTGAAGAGATCGTTCCCCGACATGTCCTTCATCTCTTCCTTGGGTACCTTGCGGAAGGTACGCGGAGGAATCTCCACCTTCTTAGGGCACCGATCGCCAAACGCGTCGAGATCCAAGAGCCTGAGCAAGGCCCAGAAGCTTCCGTCATCGCCCTTGTGCGGCGTTGCGGTCATGAGAACGAGACGGTGGCTTCGGCGACTAACCACCTCTGCGGCCTGATATCGCTGACTCTTTCGATTGATGAATCCCTTGCCGTCCACGTACGCCGTGAACCCATGCGCCTCATCGATGACAGCGAGGTCCCAATCGCGCTGAGATGACTCGAACGCTTCGAGCGCGCGCTCCGTGCGAAGGAAATCGCGACTAACGATGATGCGGTCGTAGAGATCCCATGGGTTCTCAGTGGCGGAAGCGTCGAAGTGAACGGCTTCGAGTTGCTGGAAGTTGAGTTGAAATCGGTCCGCAAGCTCGCGCGCCCACTGTGGGCGAAGGTTAGCTGGCGTGACGATCAAGATCCGGTCGCCGGCGCGGCGCAGGATCAACTCCTTCATGTACAGGCCGGCCATGATCGTCTTGCCCGCGCCGGGGTCGTCGGCGAGTAGATACCGAAGCCGCGGCTCGCGAAGGAAGTGGTCGTAGACGGCTTCGAGCTGGTGCGGCAGTGGCTGCACGTTCGAAACCGCCAGGGCAGCCATCTCGTAAGCAAAGGCGATCTGAATTCGATGCGCTTCAATCCCTAGCCGGAACTCGTTGGGGTCGCCGTCGAAGAGGAGCTCAGTTCGCTGCTCGACGATTTCGATGCCGTCGAGCTCAGACTCCGCGAGCGTCAGCCCCCCAAGTCCGGAGGCGGCCTTATAGACGAACTCCCAGTACGGGCCGGGGGAGACCGCGATGAGCGATACGACTTCCGGGCGCCCTCGGAAGCGGACCTGCGCGCCCGGCTTAAGTCGTTCGAGATCAACTGCCATCTGTTCCCGTTCTAGACAAATCCCAGGTCCCCGCTATCGTCCTCAACCCTTCCCGCGATGGGAGGAGTGTGCCATGTCGACCCCAAGCCCACCTCGGCTCGCGGTCGCCTACCTTAGGTACCTGGGCGAGTTGGGCCGAGAAGCCGATCCCGCAGGCCAGAAGGCGTTCGACGCCGTTCGCAACAGGCTAACACCCAAGGACGACATCGAGGAAAGAGCCTTCGACCTCGCAGCCCGAGCTCTTCGCCTCGCACGCAATGGGTCGAGGTCCCGGTCGTCTTGTGTTCATGAAATATGACCCGATCTGCTGCGTGGCCGTTGTGGGCCGGGTCGCGAGACGCTGGGCTTGATGGATCCGGGTGATGCGAGCGCATGGAGCCATCCACATCTTGACCGGATCCTGTGCACCAGCCGCAAGGTCCTCGCGCCGCTCTATGAGGTCAGGCCGAGCGTGGCCGTGCTTGACCGCGATACGGGGGAACTGCGCGAGACGCGCGCCGAACCTGACGGCATTCTGCGTTTTCGAAGGCACGGGCGAAACAGCCTGGGGCAGGAGGTTCGTACCCGTCGCAGCGCGCAGCGCCGATGTGCACAGGCGGATGATCCTTGATCTCGATGTGATTCCTTCGCCGGGAGGCGAGACGGCGGTCGCGATTGCATGCTTCCGTCGAGTGGCCACTTCTTCCCGGCGCGCAAGAAATCGTGTACGCACAACGCTTCGCGGCGCGCGTCACCAAGAGATCGCCCTCTCCCTCGCGCGCGCGGAAAGCCTCGTTCACGAGCCCCGACGTCTGCGCGGCTACGCCTCGATGGTGATGACGGGTCTGCGTTTGCGAGTCCAGTCCGCGCGTCGCCACGACCCTTCCTGCCTCGACCACGTCATCGGCGGGCGCAACGCAGTCGCCTTCCCCCGGCGATACAGCTCGGCCGGCCTCCCGCCGGTCTCGGACGGGACGACCCGCTTGCCGGCCGACCGCACGAAGTCTTCCGTCCCAGGCACCTTCTGTCTGAAGTTCGCAGGATCCAAGGTCTGTCCCCACACCGCTTCGGCGATCTCGCGGAGTTCGGACAACCGGAACAGCTCTTTCAGGAAGGCCATCGCCTGCGCGCTGCGCTCGACCGACGAGCGCGCGCGAGCAACACCGTCGGACAGGATCGCGGCATGATCGAAAGCCAGGTCCACCTTCTTGATCGCGTTCACGGGCACCAGGCGCGCGCGCGGCGATTCGCCGCCGCCGCGCGGTCGATACCCTGACGACGGCGAGGAGGACGCATGACGCTGCAAGCACTCGTTGACCGGTACGCCGGCATCACTCCGCCGGATCTGGCCGCGCGACATGAGGGAGCGATGCTCGGCCTGGCCGTCGGCAACCTCCTCGGCGTCCCGGTGGAGTTCGACACCAAGGCGCGCCTCGCCGCGCGATACCCCGACGGTCTGCGCGAGATCGCCTCATCACTGCGCGACGAGCCGTGGGGCGACGACCTCGCACAGGCGATCGTCCTTGCCGAGGCGATCGTTGAAGACGGAGAGCCTGGCGCCCGACACGCTGGCTCGACGCGTCCTGCGATGGCAGGACGAGAACGGTCATGGGATCGGGGCGCTCACCGCGGAGGTTCTCCGCAAACTGCGCGCGGGGACGCCACCATCCGACGCAGCGCGCATCGTGTGGGGAGAATCGGGGCGCCAGAGCGCGGGAAACGGCGCGGTGATGCGTTGTGCTCCCGTCCGCGCTGCGATGGAGGACGGAGCCGTTTCATGGCCCGGCGTCGCGTGAGCCGCCAATCCCTTGAACTCGACGCGTCGGTCTGGTAGGCTTGCTTCACCCTAGGGGTGAAGAGGAGATGCCAAGCCGTTGCGGGTCGAGTTCGCGGACGACGGTTTACGTCGGCTCTACGAGGAGCCTGCATTCCATGACCCCAAACTCGGCCCCGATGTCACGAAGCAGTTTCGCAAGAAGGTCAACTTCCTCATCGCAGCTCATGATGAACGAGACCTCCGCAACTACAAGGCCCTCCACTTCGAGAAGTTGGCTGGGTCCAGAACCGGTCAGAGTTCCATTCGGCTCAACGACCAATGGCGGCTCATCTTGCGGATCAAGGAGGACGAGCAGGGCAGGCTCATCGTTGTCGTTGAGATCGTTGACTACCACTAGGGAGGAGGTACCGACATGATTGCAATCCCGAGGTCTTCTGAGGTATTTCCGCCCGGCGAGTACCTGAGGGATGAGTTGAACGAGCGGGGTTGGACCGAGAGCGAATTCGCTCGGATCATCGACCGTCCCGCTCAGGCTGTCTCTGAGATCCTTAACGGAAAGAAGGAGATCACAGCGGAAACGGCAGTGGCGCTGAGCGAGGCGTTGGGCACGAGTGCGGAACTGTGGTTGAACCTGCAGGCCGCCTACCGACTCCACGTCGCCAGGTCTCGACTGTCCGGCGACGATCGGATCGCACGTCGCTCTCGTCTTCGCTCGCTAATCCCTGTGCGAGAGGCGCAGAAGCGCGGATGGTTGCCGGACACCGAAGACTTGGACACCCTTGAAGATGCGGTCTGCGACTTCCTCGGTCTTTCAAGCATCGACGAGCAGCCGAACTTCACGGCCGCGGCGCGACGCTCCAATCTTGATTACCCGTTCAGCCCCGTGCAGACCGCGTGGATCGCTCAAGTGAAGCGCCGGGGCTCCCGGACGGGGATGAAACCGTTCAATCGCAAGGGAATCGAGAGGCTCGCTTTGCAGATAGTTGGTCGAATCCACGACCCCGCTGATCTGGGGGACCTTGACAACTGGCTGGCGGATTGCGGAGTTGCAATGGCAGTTGAACTCCCGCTCAAAGGCAGCAAGATTGATGGGGTCTCGCTGTTTCCGAAGGGAGCAAACCCAATCGTTGGACTCTCCACGCGCGGGGACCGGCTCGACAGCTTCGTCTTCACGGTTCTTCACGAACTCGCTCATATCGTCCTCGGGCATGTGAATCCCGGCGAGGTGCAGCTCGACGAGGATCTTTCGCCGGAGACCAACGGAGGTCGAGAGGGTGCAGCGAACGAGTTGGCTGCCTCGTGGATCTTCCCAGATGGTCTGGACATGGGAACGACCAAACCTACGATGACGCAGATCCAAAACGCCGCGCGCGAGCACAACGTTCATCCGAGTTTTGTCATCGGGCGCCTTCAGCGGTTGGGTGTCCTGGCGTGGAGTGACTTCCGACGGTCTATCCCAAAGGTGCGACCGCACCTTCACCTCGACCCATCGGCGGTGTCAGGGTAATGAACACGCCTTTCCGTGCGAACCCCGAGTGACCGGCGTGATCGCGCCGTTTCGCTCGGTCTGCCGGGACTTGCGTTGGCGCTTCGCGCGCGCAGAATCGCCCTGGGAGGTCTCGAAAGGCCGTGCTACCGTCAGTCACGTGATCGACTGGTCTTCGTGCCCTGAGGTGGAGCGTGATGCCGAGCGCGTTAGTGGCGCATGGGTGTTCCGAGGTACTCGTGTTCCCATCGCCGCTCTCTTCGAGAACCTCGAAGACGGCGCGCCGGTTGGCCGGTTTCTCGAATGGTTCCCCGGCGTGACTCTTGCCCAGGTGCGCGCCGTGCTTGAACACGCGGCGCGTAGCGCCCTCACCCCGGCCTGAGTGCGCGTCCTTTTCGATCAAGGTACGCCGTCGCCCTTGCGGAACCATCTGTCGCACCACGAAGTCACGAGTGCGTACACGTATCGCTATCGTCGTGCCGGGCACGACGAGTTGGCCGCGGATCTAAGTGGCGGCGTCGGATTTCGAGCTTGCGTGCTTTAGAAGCCGGCGGCGACTGTCCCTGGAGCTTCGCTCGGGAAAAGGTCAGCGTTGTTGATGTTCCGCGGTCCAGTGACGACATGACTCTGCACATACAGAGACTGCGCCCCGAAGCTGATTTGGACAGCAGGCCCGATGGGTTCGCCGTGAATCCTGATCGCGATCGCCTTTCGTATGAACGCTGATAGCGATTCGCCGGTGACACGCGCCGACGATTCGAGTTCATCGAGCTCTGCGGTGGATAGGCGGAACGAGACGACTTCCGTGGTCGTCTTGGCCACGGTGATCGCGGATGCTTCTTCGCTCCACTCGCCCGCGTTGCGGCGATGTTCGTAAAGCTCTTGCTCCGCGCTCGGCTTCTTTCGCGTCTTGCTCATGATTGCCTCCGGTACCAAGCCTCGTCTTCGGGCTCGGCTCTCCAACCAGTTATCGCTCGCCAGATTCCTTCGCGTGGAGTCTGCACGATACAGACCACCCAAATCGCGCCACCGCTATCGGGACCGATCATCTGGTGAGTCGCCGCCCTTCCCTTCAGATTCTCTCTGAACTTCGGTGCCTCCTGCGCCACCTGAAGGACCGCCTGCCTTCCGAGGCCTCGGCCGCCGAGGTGGGAGGGTTGTGATCGTCCCAGTCCCAGCCATCGATCTGCATGTCCCTTGACCTCGTGTATGACGGTTGTATACTAGCGTATGACAGACAAGCGAGCAATCCTGGAGGCCGCGATGGAGATCGAATTTCTGGCCCTGGCAAACCATGCCGAGGCGGTCAACGGACTTCTCTATCTAACCGGCGTCGGCTGGAACGAGGTCTCCGTGAATGCCCCCGCGGACCAACCGATCCTGCACCACTTCGGGATCGGAGTTTCGATCCTAGTGGGATGGAACGACACGAACCGCCCTATCCCCGTCGAGCTCCGGCTGGAAGGGGAGGACGGTCAACTCGAACTTGCCAAGGTAGAGGGCGAAGTTAATGTCGGCCGGGCGCCGACGGTGAAGCCGGGAAGCGATCAGAGGGCCGTGCTCGCGCTCAACATCAACACGCAGTTCCCCACTCGCGGCGGATATCGGGTCGTCTGCCGCGTCAACCGTGACGACCAGAAGATGCGCAGCTACAGCTTCGTCGTGAAGTGATTGACGCTGTAACACCTGAACGGCCGACTCTCCGTGTCTTCCTCAGGCGTGGCCTTCGCGGTTGGTTCGACGAATGGGCGCTCCTACCCGACGTGCGCTCCAACTCCGAACACCGCTCGACGCGCCGCGTCGCCTGCGGGAACCCCGATCCACCAGTCCGGGGACGTTTTCGTTGGGGGTTTCTCAACAGGAACAGGCCCCACCTCCGGCGAAGTCTCGCCGGACCATTCCCGGAGGAGGCACCGTGCGTCGTCGTCTGCGCTTGGCTCTGCTGGTTTCTGCGGTCGTTGCGGCGGGTTCTCCCGGCGCGCGCGCGACCCCCGTCGAAGACGCGGCCGGCTGCGATCCCATCGACCCCGCTGCGTGCTTGATGCCGTGGCCGAATGACTTCTTCACCAGGCCGGATCCGGTGATGCCGACCGGCGTACGGCTTCACCTCGCAGCGGCGCAGATGCCACGCAACGTTGCCGGCGTTCCCATCGACCCTACGGACTACAACCGCAACGACGGCTTCTCCCCCGGTACGCCGATCGTGACCAGGGTTCCCGGACTCGACACGCCGGAAGCCTTCGCGAACACCAACCCCGTGACGCTGCTGAATCTGACCCGCTACGCGGACGCCGCGACGCCGATCGTTGTGATCGATGCTGCCACGGGCGAGCGCCGGCCGATCTGGACGGAGCTCGATCGCTCCGAAGAACTCGACGGAACCCTGCCCTCGCCGGCCGACACAACCCTCATCATTCGACCGGCGGTCAACTTCGCCGAGGGTCACCGCTACATCGTCGCGCTGCGAGATCTGCGCGACGCGAACAACGCGGTCCTTTCCGCGCAGCCGGAGTTCAAGGCCTTTCGTGACGGGACGGGGCCGGGCGCGCGCCAGGCCCATTTCAACGAGCTGTTCGCGACCCTCGGCGCGGCGAGCATCGAGCGCGACGACCTCTATCTCGCCTGGGACTTCACGGTGGCGAGCGGCACGAACCTCACCGAGCGGATGCTCTCGATCCGCGACGACGCCTTCGCGCAGCTCGGGGACACGACCCTCGCGGATGGCCTGGTGCAAGGTGCTTCACCGCGGTTTGTCGTCGATAGCGTCACGCAAGAACTCCCCTGCACCCCGTCGGTGGACGTCGACGTGCCGCCGGTGAGCTGCGACGCGCAGGGCGACCTCGACGCGCGCCTGTACCGCCATGTTGAGGGACGCATTCTCGTCCCGTGCTATCTGAACCAACCCGGCTGCCCCACCGGATCGCGGTTCCTCTACACCACGCCGGATGCGACGCTTCCCATACGCATTCCCGGCAGCATGGCCGCCGCGCCGTTCCAGTGCAACATCCCCAAAGACGCGGCAACCGGCACGCGGTTCCGCCCATCCTTGTACGGTCACGGACTGTTCGGATCGGCCGACGAGGTCAACTCCGGCAAGCTCTACGACCTGGCGCAGTACGGGTTGATGTTCTGCGCCACCGATTGGGCCGGCATGGCGTCCGAAGACGTCCCCAACGGAGTGTCCGTTCTTGCCGACATCGGCCGGTTCTCGACGCTCGCCGACCGCATGCAGCAGGGAATGCTGAACTTCCTGTACCTGGGGCGCGCCATGATCCACCCGGACGGCTTCTGCGCCGATACGGCGTTCCAGTCGAACAGTGAGTGCGTGATGGACACATCGCACCTGTACTACAACGGCGGGAGCCAGGGCGGCATCGTGGGGGGCGCGCTCGCTGCGGTTGCGCCGGACTTCACGCGCGCGCACCTGGGCGTTCCGGGAATGAACTACTCCACCTTGTTGCAGCGCAGCTCGGACTTTGACACCTTCGCCGAGGTCATGTACCGCACGTACCCGAGCCGCCTGGAGCGCCAGCTCCTGTTCGCACTGATCCAGACGCTGTGGGATCGCGGGGAGTCCAACGGATACGCGGGTCACATCACACGCGATCCACTTCCCAATACGCCGCAGCATCACGTGCTGATGACGCCGGCCTTCGGCGATCATCAAGTGACGAACTGGGCGACCGATGTGATGGCGCGCACACTGGGAGTCGCGATGCGCGTTCCGGCGACCGACCCCGGCCGTCACCCGGCCGGTGTCAACGCCTACTGGGGGATCCCGGCCATCGGGGAGTATCCGTTCGCCGGCAGCGCCATGGTGGTTGGGGAGATCGGACCCTTGCGCACGGAGAGCGGACGGACGAAGGGCACCACGCCACCACCGGTGGACAACAACGCCAACCGCGCCGGCGTCGATCCGCATGGTCCGGACTGGAGCGAGCAAGAGGACGGATACCTTGCGATCGGGACGTTCCTGAGCCCCGACGGCTACCTGCCGGCCGTGTGCGGAGAGGGGCCGTGTTACCTCGACGGCTGGTCGGGCCCATAGCGGACGATGAAGCCCGGCCGGACACGAGTCGTGCGGCCGGTTGTACGCGGCACGTGAACGGGATCCGACCGCAAGGATGTTGACCTGAAGGTGATGCTAGGGGGTTGCGATGACCAGATCATGCAGGACCGGAGGCATCCGCGCGCGGGCTTCACGGAGCGGGTTGCTCCTGTTCGCAGTCGCGCTTCCCATGCTTGTCCCGACGGCGGGTCGCTCCGACGCGCCGACGCTTCGGGTGGGCGTGGGGCAGACAGACATCACCTGGCACGTGGGCGGCGACCGACTGCGTCAGGTCCAGCCGGACCTCCCGTCGGACCCGACGAGGTTCGCGGGTCTGCATACGACGCCGCACGCCAAGGCCATCGTGATCGACGGGCCCGAGCGCATCGCCATGGTGCGGACCGACACGATTCTCATCACCGGGGATATGCACGAGGCCGTCGCTCAGCGCGTTGCCGCGCTCGGCATCGCCCCAGACCACCTCATGCTCGCAGCGACGCACACCCATGTGTCCAATAACGGGATGTTCCCGCATCCGGCGCACGGCGCCTTCTACCGGTCGTCCGATCCACGCGAGTACAGCTTCCTCGCGAACCGCATCGCGGATGCGGTCGCCACGGCTGTTCGCAACTTGCGCCCGGCAACGCTTGCGGTCGGCTCCGGGAATGTCACGCTTCCCGGCCTCAACCGGCGCTACACGAATCGCGAGAAACTCGGCGCGCGCCCCTATGCCAACGATCTCGAGCGAATCGACCCGGAACTCGGGGTGCTGAGATTCGACGACGCGCGCACCGGCGCGCCTATCGCGATCGTGATGAATTACGGCCTCCACCCGGTGGTTCTGATCGACAACCCGCTCGTCTCGGCCGACTTCGTTGCGTTCGCCGAGCGGGGTGTTGAAGAAGGTCTTGCCGGTGAGAACGGCTCCCCGTTGGCCATGTGGTTCAACGGCGCCCAGGGCGATCAGGATCCGATCTATGTTCGATATTCCTACCCCGAGGCGGAGTGGACGGGTCGGGTGTTTGCGCACGAGGCAACGCGCGTCGCGCGCAGCCTCGTCCCCGAGCCGATCCTGCGCGCGGCGGTTGCCGCGAAGATCATTCCGGTGCCGCCGCCGGGAACGCCGGTCGCCTCGTGGCAGCCGGCCGGACCGCGAGTTCCTGCGGCCGGTCCCTCGTCGCTGCTCATTCCCACCTCTGTGCGGCTCGAGGCCATCACGCTCTCGACGGCGTCCGCCTCGACCGTGTTCATGTCGTGGCCGGGGGAGCCCATCCGCGATATCGGAATCTCTCTGAAGACCGCGGCGCGCAACCTCGGGTTCGACAAGGCGTTCGTCCTCGGTCTCGCCAACGATTGGGGAGGCTATTTCACGACCCCGGAGGAGTACGACCGGGGCGGATACGAAGCGGAGACATTCAGCTTCTACGGACGCGAAGCGGGGCCGTACATCCAGCATCATCTGATCGACTTGGTGCGATCGCTCGCACTGGGTACGCCGATCGAGCAGGTTCCGTTGCCGCCGTCCGCCCAAGCAGATCGGGTGTTCATCTCCGCGATTGCGACAGCGGCGCTGGCGGCCGGCGGGCCGCTCGCTTCGACTGAGGCGCCTCCGCCCGACGGTGAAGTGACCGTCGTGACGCAGCCATCCTCGGTCGCGCGCCCCGGTGTGACCACCTTCGAATGGAATGGAGCCTCGCCCGAGGTTGCCAGGGGGTGGATACCGAAGGTCGAGGTGCAGCGCCGAACCGACACCGGGTTCGTGACGGTGTCGCGGGAGGGGACGGGCGACCTGCTCCTGTATCAATCCACTCCCGCTCCCGGCGACCATCATTGGAGAGCGGTGTGGGAGGCGCTCCCCGACACCCCGGCGGGCGTGTACCGGGTATTCGTGGAGGGTCGCCGCCAGGGTTCGGGGGCCGATGTTTCGTACACGCTTGTGTCGCAGACCTTCGAGGTGTCGGCGTGCGCGTGCCTGGAGCCTGGAGCCGTTCAGGCCGAGCGTGTCGACGGCCGCCATCGCCTTTCTGTGACGGCCTCGTATCCGAACGTGGTTGGTGGGTTCCGGCTCATTGTGCCGCGCGTCGCGAGTGGGCGCGCAATCGTGGACGTGATCCGAGACGGTGTCGGCATCGACACGCTGAGTCTCCCGTTCGTCTCGCGCATCGAACCCGTCGATCGCACGGTGATGGTTCATGATGTATCCGGCGAGGATCTCCCCGTGGCAATCACGGAGCCGACGCAAGTTGGCTCCTATGCGGGTGAGTGGACGGGGCCCGAGGACGTGAGCTTCCGGCTGGTGCGCATCGAAGACGAGGACGGCAACTCGAACTAAGCGACGGTGGTGACGCAAGTTCCAAGCAGGATCATCCGCCCCGACGGTGAATAGACCGGGCGGGTAGCAACCGAGGAGGAGGACGAAGCACCATGCGTCGAGGCCTGCGCCCTACACTTGCCGCGCTTGCGGCCGTCTTGTCCGTCACCGGTCTTGCCGTCGCCGACGCCACCCCCGGGTTCGCTGGAGGCGCGCGACCTGCGCTCTTTCGGGTTGGCGCGGCTGTTCGTTCGGTCACGCCGACCGTCGCGACGTTCGCCGGTGGTTCCGATCCCTCGCCGCCGATTACCGACGTGCACGATCCGCTGTCGGCGCGCGCCTTGTATGTATCCAATGGCACGCGCTCGATCGCCTTCGCCGTCATCGATTCGCAAGCGATGTTTGCCTCGTACCAGGAGGGGCCGTTCGGGCTCACGAACATCCGCAGCGAAGCAGCCGCCGCGATCACTGCCGCAGGACTTCCCGCGATGACCCAGGCGGACATCATCATCCAGGGAACGCATTCCCACGCAGCGCCGACTGCGGAGGGGATCTGGGGACCGGTTCCCTTGCCGTACCTGAGGCAGCTGCACGACGAGACGCTTGCCGCGATCGTGGATGCGGCCGCTGCCGCGCGCTCCGCGTATCTGCAGTGGGGCACGATCGACGTCGAGCAGATGGCCGCGATCGACATCCCGCAGAACAACTTCCCGGGGTGGGAGCAGGACGGGCAAATGTCGGTGCTGCGCGCGCTCGACCCCGAAACCGGCACGACAACCGCGTCGTTCGTGAACGTGCCGCTGCACCCCGCAACCGTTCTCGGCGCTTCGGCCAAGGTGTTGAGCGCGGACATCTACGGCGACATGCGCGATGCCCTTGAGTCCAAGCTCGGCGGCGTGGCAGTCGTCGGGCCGGCGACGCTCGGGCGTGGGCAAGCGCCGGTCGAGAACGGCAAGACGCTCGCTCACTTCGCGAACACGGAATGGTACGCGCGCGCGCTGACCGGCATGGCGACACAGGCGCTCGCAGGCGCGCGCTGGATTACCGACTCGACGATCGCAAGTGCGGAGTCCTTCATTCAGATTCCAGCCACGAACCCCGTGGTCAATGCCTTGCTCGCCTACAACGACGCGTGGGCACTTCCGGACGAGCAGAAGCAGGCCTTGTTCGACGCGAGCGGTATCTACCCCCTCGATCGCGACAACACAGCGCCGTACCGGACCGGACCGGTTCTTGGCACGTGGCTTACCGCAGTACGGCTCGGCGGACTTGTGTTCACGAGTATGCCCGGCGAGCCGTTCCCCGAAATCCGTTTCGCGATGGAGGCCGCGACGCACGACGACGAAACGATCGTCAGTCTTTCCAAGGGCCAAGATGATCTCGGCTACTTCTATCCGTCGTGGGCCTATCCGGCCGGCTGGGTCTACCAGACCGATACTTCCCTATTCAACGTCGGTCCGCAGATGGGGGATCAGGTCATCAACGAGCAGCTCTCTAACATCTCCAAGCTCGGCTTCATTACCGACATGGGCTTCGGAATGCCCGCGCGCTTCCGGCCGACGCAGATTCTGCGACCGGCCTTGCAGGGGATCGCATCACCGCCGGCCGGTTCGGCCGGACCCGATGGCACGTTCACGACGACGCTGCAAGCCATGTATGCGCCGGCGGTCGTGAACGGCAACCCGCTGGACGGCACCGTTCACTGGGACTTCGGCGACGGAACCACCGCCGATACCCCAGCGATGATCCGGGACGGCGACGGAACCGGCCTTCCGCAACTCTTCACGCACACCTTTGCGCCCGGCACGTACACGGTGCGACTCTCCGCGAAGGACACAAAGGGCAACCCAGCGCGATGGGAGCTTGTCGTGCGCGTCCACCCGCGGCTCGACGCAAGGATCCACGTGAAGGCGATTGGTCCGCACACCTTCGAGTTGCGCGGGGAGGGGGAAGGCGGCGACGGCAACATCCTGGCTATGCGTTGGCTCTTCCCCGATGGCGCGACGGCGGAGGGCGAGGTCGTGACGCACACGTTCGAGGCGGGTGTCGATCCTTCCGCGACGCTCACCGTCACTGACGGAACGGGAACACAAGCCGCAGACGACTGGGCGAACTGAATCGGCCTCGCTGGTGAACCGCTTTTGACTTAGGGAGTTCCCATGAAGACTCGTCAACGTGTTGCGGCTCTTGCTCTTCTTTTGTATGCGCTCGTCTCGCTCCCATCGTCCGCTGCCGCAGCCGCGGGCGGCCAGCAGTACGTGGCGATGGCCGACGGTACCGAACTTGCCGTCTGGGTGAACTTCCCGAAGGGCTACGACGGGAGTTCGCAACTGCCCGCGATCTTCGAGTACGACGGGTACGACGGTGGTGGTCAACCTTCGTACTACGGGCAGTTCATCGACACGAGTTCATACGTCACGGTTCACGCGGGCGTGCGAGGAGCGGGCTGTTCGAACGGCGACTTCTCGCTGTTCAGCGAGCAGCAGGCCCAGGACGGAGCAACGCTGGTGGAGTGGATCGCCCGGCAGTCTTGGTCCAACGGGGATGTCGGGATCTACGGCCACTCCTATTCCGCGACGATGGGCTTGCTCGTCGCTGCGCAACGCCCACCACACCTTCGCGCTCTGACGGTGGACGGCGTCATGGACGATCTCTACCGCGACCTCGTGTATCCCGGCGGCGTGGCCAACTCGGGCTTCCCGATCCTCTGGCTTGGCGTTTCGCGGCCGCAGCAGGAGCACCAGGGCGCGACGTACAACGACACGCAATGGGGCGACTATCGCTGCCTTCAGCATGTGCTCCAACGAAACCCTGTCCCCGAGCTGCTGGCAGGTCAGCCGCAGGAGTCGGCGTACGTTCAAGGCGAGCTCGGATACGAGGACAACTCTTGGTGGCACAACCACGCGATCCGTTCCATCGTGGGCAACATCGAGGTTCCATTGCAGATCACCGGAGGAACCCAGGACGAGCAAACGCTCTCTCGGGGGCCGGCGATCATGTTCCAGCAGGCGCAGCCGGCCGCCAAGCAACTGCTGCTGACGAACGGCGATCACAACTCGTTTTGGCTCTTGCGTGATCACGACATCCTCGCCGCGCGTCAGGCCTGGCTCGACCACTACGTCCGCGGTGTCGACAATGGGATTGAGTCTCAACCCCGCGTGCGCTTCTTCTTCGAGGGGCACCGGGTGACCGGCGGGACAGCACACACCGGATGGGTCGGTGGCGACGACTTCCCGTTGCCGCAGACCGAGTGGCGCCGGTACTACGCAAACGACGAAGGTGCGCTCACCACTACCACGCCCACTGCCTCCGGCAGCGACACATATCTCTCGGGCACGCACCGCAATGAGTACGACGTCATGTCGCTCGACAGCCCGAACGGCCACTACCAGGGTCAAGAAGTTGCGACGGCAGACGGTCCCGATCAGGTCGTGTACCGCTCGGCACCGTTCGAGCAGTCGACTGCCGTCGCCGGGCCGCTGGTTGCGACGGTATGGGCCACGCTTACGGCGCCCGATGCCGAGTTCTACGTACGCGTCGCCGACGAAGGGCCCGATGGGTCGTTGAGCTTGCTCAATCGAGGCTTCCTGAAAGCCTCGCACCGCGCGCTCGATGCCGAACGATCGTTCTTTGACGGCGACGTGATGTATCGCCCGTGGCATCCGCACACCAACACGACCACGGCGCTGGTCACCCCAGGCCAAGTCAATCGCTACGATATCGAGGTCTGGCCGATCGAGAACATCTTCCGTCCCGGCCACCGCGTGGTGATGATCGTCTCGGCACCTCCCGTGCAGGAGGGCTACGACACGTACCAGCCGCGCACTGCTCCCGGACTCGTGATCGTTGCGCACGACCCAGAGCACCCGACCAACCTCCTCGTGCCGATCGTACCGACGCCCGCAGATCTTGGTCCGCCGGTGGCGTGCGGAGAGCAGGTTGCCGTCAAGTGCGGCATCCCGGGACAGATCCCGGACTTTCCCCAGCCCTCGATCTCAACGCGACATGGAGCGAAGGACGGTGCGCCGCGCGGAGTGGGACGGTGAGCCGTCTCACGAAGACGACCGGCTCTGTGAGGTCTCTTCGTGCAATCGGCGGTGCGACCGTTCTCGCGACGGTGGTGGCTATTCTGCCGGCCGCATACGCTCCGGCCTCGGAGTCGAACCCCATTCACTGGAGCTTCGAGAGCGGAACCCTCGACGGCTGGACGATCATGCCGGGATCCACGGCGAACTCATCCTTTCCATGCCAGTCTCCCCAGTTGACTGGGCTGGTCGCGAGACCATCCGGGTCCACCAGCGGGATGTTCACGCGCGACGCGTGAATCGCCGTCCGCTGGACTTCGTAGACGCCTCCCGCGAGGTCGCCGGTCTTGTAGGCGGGCGGGACCAGATACGGCGCGCGCGAGCCGGAGATCGTGATCCGGATCCGGTGCCCGGCGCGGACGCGCGCGAGCGTTGCGGGGATCTCGATGTCCAAGCGCGTGACCTGTCCCGGCACGAGCGCCTTCTCGGCGGCCTTTGTCATCGGGTGGTAGGGGGCGATGAGTTTGCCGTCCACCACCCAGCTCCGGGAGCCATCGACCTCTCGCATGGAGCCCAACAGCGCGCCGGTGGCAAGCGGCCGGGAGGAGCCGTCCGTCGAGACGTCGTCGAGCGTCACCACGAACTCTGCGTCGGTCGTGGTTGAGGTTGCCTTCCCAGCACGGCCGATTGCACCGGATTGGCTGGGCGTCAGCCCACCGGGAAAAAAGAAGAGAGGGGGGCCGTGGGCTTGTGCCCCCCTCTCGACTTTCCTTCTTCCTTACAGGGGTAGCGGCTTCCAGTAAGCCCCTTGCGCCTTCGGCCAGTGGCCGGACAGGTGGCAGTTCCAGCAAGAGCCCTTCTCGTCCGCCGTCTCTCCGTCATGGCAGTAGTTACACGAGGTCTTGCCGACGCCTTCGGCGTCGCCGAGCGGGATCTCCGCGCCCAGCAGAGTCGCGTGGATCGAGTGGAGGTTGCCGGTGGTCGCTGTGGCAACGTCACCCGCCGAGGCGGCTGCGATGAACTTGAAGTTGTGGCAGCTCGAGCAGCCGACGATGCCGCCTCCGTCGATCTTCTCTTTGCCCGAGACGGGGTCGATGTGGCTCGTGACCGGCAAGCCGCGGTCGACTGCGACCTTAAGGCTGTGACAGACCCCGCAGCCCTCGCTTGCCGTGTCGCCCGACTCCGCCTTGAACATCGTGGCGTGCGCCGTGGTGTTCTCTGGGTTGTTCAACAGATCCCACGGGTACTGGTTGCCCTCGTACACCGGGGTCTCGCCCAGGGCGTTCGTGAACCCAGGGGATGAAATGGGCGCCCGCAGCGCTTCGATGTTTGCGCTGTGGCACGTGCTCTGACAGTCCGCGTTGTTCGACGTGGACCAGTTTCTCGGCTTCAGGGGCCCTTCGTGGGTCAGCGTGTGCTGACGTGTCCATATCCCGTAGCCCTCGCGAGATATAACCGGAAGTTGTGGATGCGTGGTTTGAACAAAGACGCGGCGTACCCTTCCTTCGACTGAAAGCGATGTCGGAGGCCGGTGCTCGAACACCGGCAGGAAGGAGTACGCCAGTGCTCAAG
>Ga0265292_1000287_pt1 | contig 83230 bp, 61 predicted proteins | sample Munlanlewell296A_FD_189080 | JGI IMG/M metagenome (GOLD analysis project Ga0265292, IMG submission 189080) | Leachate microbial communities from a municipal landfill in Southern Ontario, Canada - Leachate well 296A | ecosystem: Engineered > Solid waste > Landfill > Unclassified | place: Canada...
CACCCCTTATCAACTTTCTTCTTTTTAGTCATATTGGATGAGATACATAGGTTACAGTGATTTAACACTCAGATTGTACCACGAATGGCCAGTCCGATGTGTTACCGATGTATGTCATCTTGCGCAGACTTGCAAGTCTCATCCACAGGCAAGGACCGTAAAAATATCGCCAAGGGGCTTGTTTGAAACAGGCCATAACCGCCCGCGCCTATATCTGGAATGGATCCGGATGAAATGGCAAAGGCACACAGCCGACGTACAGGCCAAGAGCCAATCGTCGGAAGGAGAATGAAATGGACGCGTTCGGATGGTCGGATCCGGTTGAGACCCGGATCAGGGTGGCGTATCGCCGCAAGGGCGAGCGTCAAGATGCGGAGTTCTCAGGGCCGGTCTTCCTACTGACCGGAACCGAGCAAGAAATGAAACATGTTCCCCGCGCGGAGCTCCCGCTCCGTGACGGGCTGTTGGATCTCACCACCGCCCCGGTGGTGGGGATCGGCGGGAAGCGCAAGCACCAACCCGCCAGGGTGAGGGAATTTCTGGCTGGGAATCCCGGTTTCCATGGGGTATTCCTGCTTTACCCCGGAAGCGGAAACTGGGATCTCGGATCGGGAATGCTCCTCGCCACGTCGCGGGAGATTCTCTCTGGCAAGCGCGTGTCGGGTGGCCGTCCCGAAGTGCAGTTCACCAACTACCGGTGGCTGCGCGACGGGCGGTATGTCGCCGACAGCGCCAAGATGCTCCACGGCAAGGTCCTCGAGACCATCGAGACCGCTGTCGAGCAGGAGCCTGGCGCGGAGAAGATTGCCGAGGCGCTCACGGGTTGGAGTTGCTCGTTCGATCATCGGTTGCATGAAGAGTGCAAGACGGTGGCGAGCGAACTGCACGACCTCGAGAGTCGTCGTGTGATCTTCTCGGGTGAGAATACGCGGGACATGACCGCGCTCGTCCGCGGGAAGCTATCCGAGAAGCTCCAGGGTGTGCGGTTCGTCCGCGACATCCCGGAGTCGGTCACGGTCACGGCCGAGGAGGTCGCGCCCGAGCTGGTCGTCCAGGCCGAGACGCTTGGCACCATCGAAATCCCGGGCTTGGGACGGCGGCTACTTACTCGGCAGTATGTTAAACATGATCAGCGGCGTTCCAACACGCCGACGGTCATGCTTGCTGCCGAAGAGTTCCGCCGGATAACGGCGTGGCCTTTCGGCGACCGGGTGTACCCGGCTCTGGCTGGCTTGTCTTCCAGCCAGTTTAGCTGGACACTGCGGGAAATCCTGCAATCGCCCGAGGCCGAGCGTCTGGGCAAGATCCGCGAGTATTTTTCGCGGAAGTGGCTTGATCATGAACGGTCGAGCAATCGGCCGAGAGATGAGAAAGTCACAAATCCGCTCGAAGCTGACCCGCCGACGACGCCGAGCCCGGTGGTGTGGGGTAACGACCTCATCACCGGCGAGGCGTTCACCGCGTACGCCGCACTGTATCACGACGTACGAGGTGCGAAAGGGCGGATCGTCGACAGCGGATGGTCCATTCGCTGGTACGATGACGCGGACGAGGCCGCCAAGACCGACGCCGAGGCAAGGCGCGAGGCTGGGTCGTACATTACTGCCCGCCGCCTCGAAGCCGAGCTCACGGCGAACGCCAAGGCGGTCGAGTTGCCGGTCGCGGTTCCGGCGTCCTACGTGGCACCGTCCCACACGCCGCAGAAGGTTCTGGCCATGGCCGGTTTCACGAGCGACCAGTACCGCATCCGCGAGGATGTCGGCCATTGGTACTCGCGCGGCTGGTCGGGTGGTCGGGACCACGACGGCGAGTGGTACGACGGCTGTTCCTCGACGGGTTCGTTCGTCCGCAAGGGCGACGACGGGGTGTGGGAGATTGGCCAGTCCGGCCCCCAGCACCTGTTCGAGGGTGGATCGGTCGGCGACTGGAACCAGCGGGCGTTTGCCCAGCCGGTACTCTCCGAGATGGGAGCGGGCGAGAAGATCGCCACCATCCAGGCGCAGATCACGGCCGATCGGGAAGCCTCGGAAGAGTCGTACCGCGCCGCCATCCGCTCGTTCGTCAGCGCGCTCCAGGCTCTGCCGGCCTATGCCTCGCTGTCCTCGGACATGCGGGCCAAGCTGGATAGTCTGGCGTCGATTAGCTGGGGTACGCCCAGCATCGACGAGGCCGAGCTCCGCCTCGAGTGGGCGAAGGCCGAGGCACTCTACGCCCGCGAGCGGACGGGCGAAGTGCTGACCAACTGGGGCGGCCACTACAGAGTCATGGGTGCCACCGGCAACTGTGACTACTGGGTGGTGAGGCCTGATGGCGCTCTGCGCGACCCCGACGGGATCTCGTACCGGAAGCGGTACACCTCGGAGGGGAACAAGCAGTGGCGTCTGGTTGGACCGGAGGAGCTGGCGCTGTCGTGGTCCAAGGGTTGTACCGCGGACCCGCACAGATTTGCCATCAACAAGCTCCCTGCCGGCGGTTGCACCGCAGAACAGCTTGCCACGGTCGAGCACCTGGAGCGCGAGATCAGCAAGAGGTTCGAAGGCGCCGTTGGTATGTCCGGAAAACCCAGCCCGGGAATCGGCGAGGGGTGGAATCTAGTCAAAAAGCCTTGCCCCAACCCCCCGGCTGTGCTCGAGCTGGAGACGTCAGTGCCTGCCGAGGAGCTGAAGCCGATCGACCTGAAGACGGTCGACTTGTCCAAGCTCTTCGGCGGAGCGGCCAAGACCCGCCGTTAAAATCATCTCCCGACCGAAACCAAACAGGTAATGTCGTTTTCAAAACTATGCCTGTTGCGGACTCTTCGTCCGTTCCTTCACCGGAAAACAGAAGACGGAAAATTCCAGCCCGCCGTCCCGATTGCTCGGGGATAAGGGCTGTGACCGATACTGTTCTTTTCCGCTCCATACCGCCAACCCCAATAACAAACAGGGCGCGAGCGTGGAGCACGTTTTCGCTTTTTGCAATTCCTGCAAAAGTGAAAGCAGTCGGTTGACGACGAGACGCACTCGCTCGTCGACCTTCCAGAGTCCCGACCAAGTCGGGATTGTGGAAGCGCCGCGACCTTTGGATAGGCCAAAGATTCGCGGCGCATGACGAAACCCTTCTCAATAAAGGAGAAAGATATGAGAGGGGAACAAGAGATTCGGGCCGAGTTAACGTCGGCCTGGGCCGCGCTTGAGGCGGCCCGAGACACGGTGACGCGGCTCAAGGATGAGCTGCGCCGGGCGTCAGGCTCGTGGCTGGCGGAGGTTCCGTCGGCCGGCGAGATGAGGACTGAAGCGGACTTTGCTGTCCGCCAAGTCCTTGACGCCGATTTGCCCGCTGGTCTGCCTGCCGCTCGAGAGCGACTGCTTGCCGGCGAAGTTCGTTTGACCGACTCGATGGTCTATCCCGAGTTGGTCGAACAAAATCTTGGCGAGACGGTCGGGTACGCCCGATTGTTCTCGTCCGAAAGCGCGGCCCGCGAGTGGGCCGTTGCCCGCGCCCAGGAGGAGTGGGCGAAGAGGTAAAAAAAGAGGGGAATGGTTCCGCGCCCCTCGTCCGCAAGGACAAGCTCGTGAGAGCGAAAGGAAAACTGGAAGTGTCCCGCAATGCGGGAGTACCCAGCGGCGCTACTCCGACGCCTCCGCTTCCCAGCATGGGAATCGAGGTTCGGCCGAGTTCGGTCGGAAGGCGAAAAGTGAGAAGGAGCCGAGCCAACACGCTTTCAAGGATGAAAGCATTCGGGGGGACATGGATGTTCGCACAACATTGCCTGTCCCCGCTTCCCCAGCTTCCGATTTTTTCAGAAATTGGGGAAGCCCCTGAAGCGAAAGTTTCAAGGGCAAAAAACGCTGACCGGGACGGGCTCGGTTTCGCGGGCGGTTTTTCTTTAATAGTAAATATCTTTGCGGTGAGCGGCGCGAAGCATTTGGATTTTGTCAGGGTTAAGAAATTGGAAGATTACTCGCCAGTCCCGTGTTATCCTAAAAGATAACAATCCGGCGAGTGAGCCAGTCAGTTGTTTGCTATGAAGAAACGGATGATATGGATCTTCTTGAAAAATAACTAACAGATTGGCAAGTTTTTTCTGTTGAGCCAAAGGCAAATGTTTGACGGATTTTAAAAATCGCCTGCTGTAGACGATCTCTATCATATTTTTTTTAAGCTAAGCAGAAACGAATCTATGTCAGTAAACTTTTTTTCTGGCTTTTCTTGAGCAGCAGACAGCGCCTCTTTGACAAACTCTGGACGGTAACGCCCATCGCTATCTTGACCCAGCAAACTGATGAGAAGAGAACGCAAAGAACGCACTTGCCGCCCAAGCTCGCGTACTTCTTGCCTAACTTGAGTTTTAACCGCCTGTTTCTGCAGCATATGTAAATAGAGAAAGTTTGGATAACTTAATTACAAAAATTATGGGAAGGTAATGACATAATTGCATTATACTAAATTATCACAATTTGTCAATGTATTATCCGATTGCCCCATCGTCTTGTTGTCCCATTGTCATGCTATAGAACTCACATTCCAAAATTGGACTGGCCGCACAACCGCTAATCATTTCTTTGCTGCGGAACTCGTGTATTCTCACTCAAACAGTCCTCGCGGCAGAAATGATTATCGGTTGTGTCTGGCTTTTCAGTCCAATTTTGGAATGTGAGTTCTATAGGTAAGGACAATCTCATTTCAACAAGAAGGACGCGGGCAAGGTTCCTAGCGTCTTGCCCCTCCGCACCAGCCCGTAGATTCCGTTTTCATTGCCATACCGCAACCAGCGCGTTTCCCCGGTTTCGGGGAGCTCTCTCCCGCGCTTGGTCGCCAGGCGATGCGAGCGTTTTCGCGGGCTGATGCGGGCCGCGGACAACAAAGGTGCGCGGTAAAAATTTAAATAACACCTATAAAGGTGTTATTTTGAGAGCGTTGAATAATTCATCTGCCATTCCCGCAATTTAAGACACCTGCACCAAAGAATCTTTGACAAGGATCTTCTGTTTTTCTGCCGCGCTAATAATTTGTTTGCTTTCCAAAAGGTCCAAAAGCTCGCTGAGCCTAGGGTCTTTTTTATTTATTTTCACGATAATCTCCGCGGCATCTTTATCCAGCTTGTCCGCGCTATCCAATCTAGTTTTAACTTCAACTGCTTTAACTTGCTTTTCATCAGATTCAATTTCCTCTGCCGGCGTTTCCGCTTTTTTTTCTCTCGTTTTCGCGTGTTCATAACGGTAAATAATATAGGCCTTGGAAACATCAAAACAATTGTCTTCCATCAGCGCTCGTTCAACAATATTCTGTGTCTGCTCTACTGAAACAATTCCGTCTTTCCCGCGCATCTGTTCTAAATAATTTGTAACGTTATTAGTTAATTTTCGCAATGTTGGTTCGTCAGCCGAGCCCCTAACGGCAACAAAAGCCCGACGCATCGCATCAGTTATTTTTTCTGGATTAAAAAAATCAAGATTGCCGCCGCGCTTGCGCATTTTAGTTATTTGGGTCATATAATTATTTCAAAAAAATAGTGAAGTACTTTGAATTACGAAACAGGCGTAAACTGTCATTCCCGTCCGCCAGCTGGCGGACGGGAATGACAAATGATGACGTTTCGTAATTCAAAGGAAGTAGAAAAAAACGCCTTTTGCTTAATGGCATCCCTCCGCTATTTTTTATTCGCCTACGCCTGAATACCGCGGGGCTTGCCCCGCGGATAAAAGGCGGAGCGAATCCGCCGATGAGGCAGATAAACCACGGGTGCTTCGGCGAATGAACTCTTATTTGCCTGATACCCCGAGGCTTGCCTCGGGGAGGGGTTCATTGTTTATATTATAACATAATGTATTTAATAGCGCCAAATGGCCGAACTAGCATGATTTCAGACAGTTGATATTTATCTCCCAAAGGCGTACAATACCCCTGCTATGCCCAAAAATACACCTGAAACAAAGACCCGGCGCGTCGTGGCTCCAGAAGACAATGAAGAGGAGCTTATTTTTGATCTGACGCTCCGTCCCCAGTGGTTAAAAGAATTTGTGGGTCAATCTCATATCAAAGAGCCTTTGTCAATTTCCATGCAAGCGGCCAAAAAACGCAACGAGCCGATTGAACATGTCTTGTTGTATGGAAACCCCGGGCTGGGAAAAACTACTCTGGCTCATATTATCGCGAAAGAAATGGGCAGCAGTATCAAAATGACCGCGGGTCCGGCGCTGGAGCGGGTGGGAGACCTCGCGGCCATTCTTTCCAATCTGCAAAAAGGCGATGTCTTTTTTATTGACGAGATCCACCGGATGAACAAAACGATTGAAGAAATTTTGTACACCGCGATGGAGGAGTACGCGCTTGATATTATTGTGGGAAAAGGCCCGGCCGCGCGGATCCTGCGGATGGCTCTTGAACCATTTACCCTGATTGGAGCGACAACAAAAGTAAATCTTCTCTCCAGCCCCCTGCGCGATCGATTTGGCCATGTTTATCATTTGAATTTTTATGAGGTGGATGATATAGAAAAAATCGTTGCCCGCAATGCCAAATTGCTTGATGTAAAAATAGACCAACCCGCCCAAAATATAGTTGCCGGCCGATCCAGGCGAACGCCGCGGGTGGCCAACCGGCTATTGAGGCGCATCCGCGACTTTGCGGAAGTGCGGCATGATGGTATAATAACCGAGGCGATTGCCGAAGACGCCCTTGACATGCTAAACATTGACGCGCGCGGCCTGGACGAAGTTGACCGCAAAATTTTGCTCGCCATTATAGAAAAATTCAATGACGGGCCGGTTGGTTTGAATACTCTGGCGGCGGCAGTGGCAGAAGACATGGATACAATAGAAACTGTTTACGAGCCGTATCTCTTGCAGATCGGAATGATTGAAAGGACGCCGCGCGGCAGAAAGGTAACAAAGTTGGCCCATGAGCATTTGAGAAAAAATCAGGGACAAGCGCAAGAAACCCTTTTATAAATTATTTATGATAGAAGTTCCACTCTACCTCTTTCTCTTCCTCTACTTTATATTTCTCGCGTTATTCGCCGGCTTTTATTTGGCGATAATGTACCACATTATAAGCAGCGCTTCTTTTACCTTGGCCAGTTTTTTCGCCTCTTTTTTTATTTTTGCCCTGACAGCGCTGACATTTTACGCCACTAGGCAGCTTTTGCTCGAAGTGGATTGGCGGCAGATCGTCTTTAGTGTTGATATGAGTTATTTATACTCAATTGTTATTTAATTCCGGCACTGGTAGGCGTTTTAGGGGCTGCCAATGAATAAATAATGTAAATAAACTGTTAATGTTGAGAGCGTTAAATAATTCAACTGTCATTCCCGCCCCCGTTTCCACGAGGGTAAACTCCGGCGGGAATCCAGTCGCCTCGTATTATAGCTTAGCCATGTTTCTGGATTCTGCCGGAGTTTATCCTCGCGCAGGCGGGGGCGGGAATGACATATCCACCGCGAACCCCGGGGCAGAGCCCCGAGGAATTAGTTGATTAATAAAGCGAAGGGGCATATCCGGGATGTTTTAGTCCTTAATCCGCGCCAGCCGAGGGCGGCAATTTATGAGCATACCCAATCTTATCAGACAAAAAGCGTACGAACGCGTTGAATACATCTTGCGGCGGCATCCGATTACCTTCCTGCCGATTTTATTTTTATTTTTAATTTTGCTTGCCGCGCCGGTGGCTGTTTATTTTTTGATCCACGCCATTTACCCGGCGCTGTTTGGCAATGAAATATTATTTTCGCTGGGAGTTTTGCTTGGCAGCGCTTATTATCTCGGCATTTACTTGTTTTTTTACGCGCAATTTATAGAATATTATCTGGATATCTGGGTGGTTACCAATGATCGCATTATTGATGTGGAACAGCTTGGCCTTTTTTCTAAAACAATCTCGGAATTAGACTTATTCAGAATTCAGGATGTAACGGCCGATGTTCATGGTTTTTTTGCGACCATCTTCAATTATGGGAATTTATCAGTCAATACCGCGTCTGCCAATGTCGGTATTATTTTCCGAAATATATCGCATCCAAACGAAATACGCGAGAACTTGATCCGTCTGTCTCATGAAGACAGGAAACACCATTATTTTACCCCGGGCGACGAGCACGACTAAACCCGATGCGCGGATCAACGCGTCGCAACGGAATCCCGAATATGAATTATTTTTTTGAATTGCCGCTATTGAGCCAGCTCGCGCTGATATATTTTGTTGCCATCAATATCCTGGCCTTTTTTTATTATGGAATTGACAAATTAAAGTCGCAATTCGGCAAGCGGCGAATTTCTGAAAAACACTTATGGCTGCTGGCGCTCTCCGGCGGATCTCTCGGCGCCATTGCGGCAATGGAATTTTTTCATCACAAAACAAAAAAAACTTCGTTTCAGACCATATTTTTGATAATCTTTTTTGTCCAAATTGCCGCGCTGACATTATTGATACAATAGAACGCCAACCGCAAGCAACAAAAAATCCGCCCCGAGTATTCGGGGCGGATTTTTAATTCTTTCCCTATTTTTTTATCCATCACCCATGACTTATCGCTCTATCGCTTATGGCTTATCGCTTATTACTCGCTCGCTCTCCCGGCATATTCTCCAGTCTCGGTATTAACCAGCACCTCTTCGCCTTCTTTTATAAATATCGGAGCTCTTATTTTTAATCCATTGTCCAGCGCTATTTCTTTGGTAACATTGCCGCTCGCCGTGTCCCCTTTTACCGCCGGAGGCGCTTCTGCCACACTATACTTTATTTTTTTTGGCAATTCTATCGCCACCGGATTGCCATCATGCAACGCCATTACCACTACCAGTCCGTCTTTCAAATATTTCGCGTCCTCGCCGATTATATTCAAATTAACATCCAAAGTTTCATAATTTTCTTGATCCATAAATGAATAAACCGCGCCGTTGTTATAAAGATATTGCATGCTTTTTCTGTTTATATAAACGGTGTCAACCGCTTCTCCGCTTTTGTAGGTAATTTCAATCGTCTTCCCCGAAGCAATTCCCTTCATTTTTGTTTTGGTAAAAGCCGCGCCCTTTCCCGGATTTACAAATTGAAAACCAACCACAGCATAAAGCTCGCCATGGCGGCGGATGACCGATCCCTTTTTAATGTCGTTGGTGTCTCCCATAAAGCATTAAAGCACTAAAGCACTAAAGCACTAAAGCACTAAAGCACTAAAGCACTAAAGCACTAAAGCACTAAAGCACTAAAGCACTAAAGCACTAAAGCACTAAAGCACTAAAGCACTAAAGCACTAAAGCAAAAAAAACATTCATTTTTGATTTTAATATTTGTTTGTAATTATCTGTCACACGCCTTATTTTATTTTGCTTTTTTATTTTCTTGCTTTTATGTTTTAATGTTTTAAAGTTTTAATGTTTTAATGTTTTAAAGATTATAGACGCTGGTAATACTAGCACATCATCAATATTTTTGCAACCGGCAAAGACTTGGACCAGACGATCAATGCCCAGAGCGATTCCCGCCGATGGCGGCATCAGGGCTAGCGCCCCGATAAATTCTTCATCAATGTCATAAACATCTTTCCCCGCCTTTTCGCGCTGCCGCTTTTCTTCTTCCAGACGGCGGAGCTGCTCCACAGGGTCGGTCAATTCAGAAAAAGCGTTCGCCAGTTCAATGCCATTGATATAAAGCTCAAATCTTTCCGCGTACTTTGGTTCTTGATCAGAAATTTTTGACAAGGCCGCCATCCGGGCGGGATAATGATGAACAATTTGCGGATTTTCTCTGCCCAAATGAGATTCAATTTCATTAAGAAAAATGCGGTAAAACAAATCTTCATAATTCTCATTTTCCCCGGCATTGTATCCTTTATCAATGCACAATTGGCGCAAAGAAGCCGGTTCTAGATATTTGTCCAGATCAGCTTTGGCGTATTTTTTCCAAAGGTCTCGCATGTGGGTTCTTTCGCATTTTTCAAAATTAGCGACCTGGGCCGAGCGATCCCTTTTCAAACCGGAAACAATTTGGCCCAAAAGCAGATCAATATCATCCATGATTTTCCAAAAATCAACGTTGGCGCGGTACCATTCAATCATGGTGAATTCCGGGTTGTGCAATCCGCCAAAACTTTCATAATCGCGAAAACATTTGCAGATAGAAAAAATATTCTCAAATCCAACCGCCAGCATTTTTTTCATTGCGTATTCAGGCGAGGTATGAAGATAGCCGCGGCGCTTCTTCTTTGTTTCATCATGAATATCAATCGGCATTGGGGACAAGTGCGGTTCTTGGCCCGGGAGCCTGACGATCTGCGGGGTTTCTACTTCAAAAAAATTGTTTTGCCAAAAAAATTCGCGAATGGCGCGAATGATGTTAAACCGAAGTTCAAAATTTTTTTTATTTTTTTGAAGATGTGTTAGTTCGTTCATATCAAAATACTAGTGTGTTGGCGCGCTGTCAGTAAATTTTTACTGGGTTCATTTTATAAATTTTTAACAAACGATTAATCTGCGCTCTATTCAACAGCCCTTTTTGCGCGCCGAATTTTTGAATTACACTGCCGGCATTAACCGTGCCCCACCGCATCGCTTCTGGAATCGTTTCGCCTAAAATTATCGCTGACAAAAACCCGCTGGTGTACGCATCCCCGGCGCCGGTCTTGGCGATCGCTTTCACTGGAGAAGCCGGCATGCGCCAGCACGCCTCCCCATCAAACGCGTATGACCCGTTTAGGCTGTCAGTGATCACAACCGTTTCCACACCTTGTTTATGAAGCGCCAGGCACAATGCCCGCGCGTCTTTTTTCTTGCCAGCGATTTTTTGCGCTTCTTCTTTGTTTACAATCAAAAGACTGGCATGGGGTATTATGGACTTAATCGCCGGCAATCCTTTTTGGATTTGATACGACCCTGGATTCATGGCCAATTTTACATCAGGATTATTTTTTAAATGACGCAATAATTTTTTTTGCAATTTTTCAAAAGAAGCTCCGAGCGAAGTGTAATAGATCCATTTTGTGCGTGGTAATTTGGGTAAGGAATAATTTCGTTTGGCGTGATAAGAAAGGATAGTGCGTTCACTTTGGTAATTCAACACCACTGCGTAGCGGGTTTCTCTGCCTCGCAGGCAACGAACCAATCTGGTATCCACGCCTGCCTGCGCCAGATCCTCTTTTATCGTATAACCGTTGATATCATCTCCCAGTTCGGTGACGATGGCGGTTTTCAATCCGAGTTTTTTCGCGCCCGCCGCCACATTGGCCGCGTTGCCGCCAACCGACTGCGCGGAGTGTTTAATCGGGATTTTTTCCGCGTAATTAAAACAAAGCTGGCAATGTTCTTTTTTCAAATCACAATGCAGGGTTGCATCATCAATAATCAAAAAAGTATCAATGGTGCTATCGCCGATGGTGATGAGATCGAACATATTATTTTTTCCCAATATACTTATAAACTTCCACATCTTTCCTTGTATGGTGATGATAGCCGAGATAAATCTCAATAAACTCAATGAGCGAGGCGATAAAAATACCGAACGAGGCGATGATGAAAATGAGATTTAAGAGGGAGAGCGAATAAACCAAAAGACCCATCGCGCCAATCATGCGGATAAGATCGCGCCGATTTTCGACCTCCACGAATTGAGAGTAAATAAGCATGATAACGCCAAGGACGGCGATGATAAAAATCATTGTTTCCAATGGTCCTGCCGGCAATTGCGGGAAGAGGGATTCTAAAAACATATTTTTAGTGATCAGTGATTAGTGAACAAAGATCAATGGCAGTGTCGTTGTAATAAAATAAGTATAGCATAAAGTTGAATAAAATTGAACAAAATTAGATAAATTGAACAAAATTAATTATTTTATTATAAAACCGCTGTGAGGCGGTTGTTTGGTATGTGTTGAGTGGTACCTGTTAATTCTCCATTTTGTTAATATACTCAATCGCGCTTAAAGCCGCGGTAACTCCGTGTCCGGCGGAGATGGCGATTTGTTTGAATGGAATATCAGTAACATCGCCGGCGGCAAAAACACCAGGGCAATCAGTCTGGCATTTGGTGTTGACCATAATTTCCCCCAATTTATTTTTTTTGCCGCAAGTGACAAAATCTGAATTTGGAATCATGCCAACATGCGCCATCACACCCTGAACGGCAAGCCCTTTTATTTCTTTCGTCTTCTGATCTTCATATTTAACGCCCGCGACCATTTTGTCGCCGACAATTTCTTTGGTATTCGCGTTATAGACAATCTCTATATTTTTGAGTTTTTTAACTTTATCCACCAAGATGTTTTCCCCTTTGGGAAAGCCCCAACCGTTTTCTTTGTCATTGGGATATTTGGTGATTAAATAAACTTTTTGGGCGATTTCGCCCATCATGAGAGCCGATTCCAGCGCCGCGTTGCCAGCGCCGATAGTCGCGGTGATTTTGCCATGGAATAGAGGCCCGTCGCAGACCGTGCAATAAGTAACGCCCAGCCCGCGGTATTTTTTTTCTCCCGGAATTTTTAATTCGCGCGGATGAATGCCGCTCGCGACAATTACGGCCTTGGTTTGGTACTGCTTTTCTTTGCCCAGCGAGTCTTTGGCGCTTACTATGTGGTAATTTTTTTCTTTTTTAATGCTCGCGACTTCCATTCCTTCGTCAATTTTAACCCCATAGCTTTTCATGTGCTCATGGAAATTTTTGGCAAGTTCAATGCCTGTGGTCTTGATGATTCCGGGCCAGTTTTCCACTTCGCCGGATAAGGCAACCTCGCCGCCAATGTCTTTGGCGACGACTACGAAGTTGAGTTTTCTTCGAGCGGCGTAAACAGCGGCCGAGGATCCAGCGGCCGCGGCGCCGATGATGACGAGATCTAGCAGTTCATTTTTTTCAACCATAGATTAATGGGTATTGGGTTAGGGTTAAGAAGCCGGATTTTTTGTATTTTTCGAAATTTCTGGCTTCTTAACCCTTACCCTTACCTTCGGGAAAGAATAGTTAACATTCACCACTGCGTCAACTTGTCAATTATCTCTCTCATCCTTTTTATATTCTCTGCCGGTTTTCCATTTTGCCAAACCGCGCTACCCGGGCAAATCGCATCTACTCCGGACATGACAATTGAAGGCAGAGTTTCTTCATTTACCGCTCCATCCAGCTCAACAAAATGATTGGTTTTTTTTGCTTTGAATTCTTTTATCCGGTCAATCGTTTGGGGAATAAATTTCTGTCCCTGAAATCCCGGGTAAACACCCATAAACATCACTCCTTCTATTTTGTCCAGATAAGAATCAAGCGCGCCAACCGGCGTGTCGGGATTTAAAACAATACTCGCCTCCCAGCCGTTCGCGTGAATGGCGGCGATTGTTTTTTCAATATCGTCTTTTGCTTCAAAATGGAAAAGCGCCCGTTTAACTTGCGGCACATTTTTCCATTTTTTTATTTCCGCAATTGGATGTTCAACCATCAGATGCAGTTCAACATTGATTTTTGCTTCTTTTTTTACCGTTGCTGGTTCCGCCCACGTGGTATTGGGAACAAACTTGCCGTCGGCGATGTCCAGTTGGATTTGATTGAGGGTGTTTTCAACAGCGTGTATTTGGGCGGTGAATTCCTCTGCAGATTGAACTAAAATTGAAGGAATTATTTCCATAATCTAACAAAATTATACAGAATTGGACAAAATTAAACAAAATTTTTACAAAAATAATTTTGTATAATTTTGTATAATTTCGTTTAATTTTCTTTAATTCCGTTTCTCATACTCCTCAATCTTCTCATTCCTCCGCTCATACTTCCCTCCAAGAAACTCGGTCGTTTCCAACCACTTCTTCACTATCGCCATAGCGTGGTCTTCGGTTAAGACTCTGCCAGCCAAAGCAAGCCCGTTGGCGTTGTTGTGTTTAATTGAGAGTTCCGCCGCTTCAATGTTATAGCCAAGGGCGCAACGCATTCCCGGCACTTTGTTGGCCGCGATAATGTCTCCTGTGCCGCTGCCGCAGATAAAGATTGCCCGGCCGTTCGTTTTCACCGTTTTTTGCGCCGCCGGAATAATATAGTCGGGAAAATCGTCTTCGGCATCATATTCATGCGCGCCAAGGTCTTCCACTTTAAGATTGAGCTCATTTTCAATATAACGCGCGATTCGTTTTTTAAGCTGGTAGCCGGCGTGGTCCGCGGCGATGTAGAGATAGCCTTGGTACATATGTTTAAGAGGGGTTTAAGAGGGTGGTAGCGAGAATTTAACGAAATTATACAGAATTAAACGAAATTAAAGTAAATTATAAAAAATTTTGTTCAGTTTTGTTTAATTTCTGTGAATTACGAAACTATCTCTTTTTGTCATTCCCGCGGAGGCGGGAATCCAGTCGTAAGGTGAATCTGGCTCGATTTCTGGATTCCCGCCTCCGCGGGAATGACAGACAATGCATTTCGTAATTCACAATAATTTAGTAAGTTATTTAAGTTGATTGAATTGTAGCATAGATTGGAGCTCGGGGCAATAATTGACTTTTGACGTTAGATTTATTATTATTAAAGAACAATTTACACTAATGAATCAGTAAGTTATGCCATACAACGCCGACCAAAACGAAAAAGAAATTCTTGCGTTTTGGGATAAAAATAAAATTTTTGAAAAATCTATTTCAGAGCGTCCGGAAAACAAGCCGTACGTGTTTTATGACGGCCCGCCGTTTGCGACCGGGCTGCCTCACTACGGACATATTGTCGCATCATTAATGAAAGATGTTGTTCCTCGTTACTGGACAATGCGGGGATATAGGGTAGAACGCGTTTGGGGTTGGGATTGTCATGGACTGCCGATTGAAAATATTATTGAAGAAGAACTTGGGTTGAAGACCAAACAAGATATTGAAAAAATGGGTGTGGCAAAGTTCTGCGATGCTTGTAGAAATACGGTTTTGAAATACGCCGAAGAATGGAAAAAGACAATTCACCGCATGGGGCGATGGGTGGATATGGACCATGCTTACCAAACTATGGATTTGGGCTACATGGAAAGCATTTGGTGGGTTTTCAAACAACTTTGGGAAAAAGATTTGATTTATGAAGGCAGGAAATCCATGCATATTTGCCCGCGCTGTGTTACTCCGCTTTCCAATTTTGAAGTAACGCAGGGGTATAAGGATGTGAAGGATATTTCAGTGGTGGTGAAGTTTAAAGTCATAAATCATAAGACTAAAGTCAAAAGTCTAGAGAATTTGGATAATTTATATATTTTAGCCTGGACAACCACTCCGTGGACGTTACCGGGAAATGTGTTGCTTGCGGTGGGAAAGAGTATTCAGTATTCAGTAGTGAGTATTGAAGGCGAAGATGGATTGTTTGTGGTAGCCAAAGATAGAGTGGAGAAAATGATGGGAAATAAGAAATTTGAAATAAGAAATAGTATTTTAGGGAGTAACCTTATTGGATTAGAATACGAGCCGTTGTTTCCTTATTTCGCCAATACAGAAAATAGCTTTCGCGTGGTAGAAGGCGGAGATTTTATTACTACCGAAGAAGGAACGGGCGTGGTGCATATTGCGCCGGCTTTTGGTGAGGACGATTATCAAGTAGGTTTGCGAGAAAAGACTGGCTGGGTACAGCACGTAACCATGGAGGGTAAATTTATTCCAGAAGTAACTGACTTTGCCGGCAAAGAAGTAAAGCCAAAAGAAGATCCGACAAAAACAGACGTTGAGATTATTAAATGGCTGGCGGCTAATGGCAAATTGTTTGCTAAAGAAAAAGTTGAACACAGCTACCCGCATTGCTGGCGCTGTGACACCCCGCTTCTCAATTATTCTACCTCCTCGTGGTTTGTAAAAGTGACAGAATTAAAAAATGATTTATTAAAAAATAATAAAGATATCAATTGGGTGCCGGCACACATCAAAGACGGCCGGTTTGGATTATGGCTGGAGGGAGCGCGCGATTGGGCGATTTCGCGCAATCGGTACTGGGGCACTCCATTGCCGGTTTGGAAATGTGAGGAAGATTGTAAAAATGTCGCAGTCGTCGGTTCAGTGGAGGAATTAGAAAAGTTGACTGGGAAAAAGGTAGACGATTTGCATAAAAATAAAATCGATAACCTAGTTATTAAGTGCGACAAGTGCGATGGGGAGATGAAGCGCATTACCGAGGTGCTGGACTGCTGGTTTGAATCCGGCTCCATGCCTTATGCCCAGTTTCATTATCCATTTGAAAATAAAGAAAAAGTAGAAGCCGGTTTTCCCGCAGAATTTATTGCCGAGGGCCAAGATCAGACGCGCGGCTGGTTTTATACTTTGCATGTCTTGGCCACCGCCCTGACTCGGGGCAAAAAGCCGCCCATTCCAGTGAAAAAAATGAGTTCGTCATTCAAGAATGTGATTGTGAATGGCATCGTGCTGGCGGAAGACGGCAAAAAAATGAGCAAACGTTTAAAAAATTATCCTGATCCAACAGAAGTGCTGGCAAAATATGGAGCCGACGCCATGCGTTATTATTTGGTTTCTTCACCAGTCATGTATGCGGAGAATTTGAATTTTTCTGAGAAAGAAGTGAGAGAGATGTATAATAAAGTGATGAATATTCTCTGGAACGTATTTGAGTTTTATCAGCTGTTCTCTAAACATGGAACATGTAGCATGAAACATGTAACAAGTGACAAAAACATCCTTGACCTGTGGATTTTGGCGAAATTACATTTATTGATTAAAGAAGTGACGGAGAGGATGAATGAATATAAACTTGCCGAGGCAAGCAGGCCGATTGGGGAATTTATTACTGAATTATCGCAGTGGTACGTTCGCCGTTCGCGCGATCGCTTTAAAGGCGAGAATGAAACCGACAAACAAAATGCGCTCGCCACTTTGCGCGAGGTATTACTGACGCTGTCAAAAGTAATGGCGCCGTTTACGCCGTTTATCGCGGAAAAGATATTTAGGCAAATCATAAATCCTAAATCCGAAACCATAAATGACGATTTGTCGGTGCATTTGGAGGCGTGGCCGGAGGCGGACGAGGGGCTGATTGATGAAAAATTATTAAAAGAAATGGCCCAGGCGAGAAAAATTGTGGAGATGGGGCACGCGTTACGCAAAGAGGCGGGTATTCCGGTAAGGCAACCGCTGGCAGGACTTACGGCTTACGGCTTACGGCTTACGGACGAGTTGAAGCAAATCGTAGCTGAAGAGTTGAATGTAAAGAGCGTTGAAATAGGAAATAAAGAAATAGGAAATAATTTTGTAGTTAAAGAAGAAGGTGGTATTAAGGTGGCTTTGGATACAAAAATTACTGATGAACTCAAAAAAGAAGGTCTGGCGCGCGAGATTGTGCGGGCGATAAATCAGCTGAGGAAAAAACAGGGGCTCACCATTCAGGATCAAATTGCTGTTCAGTATCACACTGATGATAAATTATTAAAGCAAGTATTTGCAGAATATGGCGGGAAAATTAAACAGGGAGTATTGGCAGTGGAGTTGAAAACAGGCGCTGGAGAGGCGGTGGAGATTGGTGGAGTTAAAATTCAATTAAACATCCATAAAGTTTGAGGCATAGAACTCACATTCCAAAATCGGACTGAAAAGCCAGACACAACCGATAATCATTTCTGCCGCGAGGACTGTTTGAGTGAGAATACACGAGTTCCGCAGCAAAGAAATGATTAGCGGTTGTGCGGCCAGTCCGATTTTGGAATGTGAGTTCTATATGTCTAAAACGAACAAAATGGAAGCGAACAAGATGGCGGATCATTAAGTTGATGATTTGAAAGTCCGTTGTTTTAATCGCGTGTTGACTATACGTGTTGACTATAATTGTATAAGCGGTATAATAATATCTGAACATAAAGTTCCTCTCCGCATGCCCCCAGCCTGCGGATTGCGGCCATTACCCATTTTATTTTTATGAACCTTAGCGGTTCGCAAATAGAGGATCCTCTACCAATAAAATTTATCCAACTGATTTAAATTATAAACCCAAGCCGATGAGTCAGCTTGGTTTTTGTTACTATTATGCCCTCTGATAACCAAATAAAAAATAATGGCAAGCTTCGCGGCAGCAATAAATGCTTGGAAGGTAAAACTATCCTTTTAGTAAATACGGGGTCTCCAAAAAAAAAATTTATTATCCAGCGACTCAAAAAACTGGATCTCAATTTGGTTATTTTGAATAAAAATAAAAATTGGGCGCAGATATATGCTGATCACTGGATTATCGCCGACACCTACAATCACACCGAGTCAATCCAGGCGGTAAGAAATTTTATCAAAGAAAATCCGCAGATAAAAATTGAGGGGGCTCTGACTTTTTGGGAGGATGACGTTTTGTTAACTTCAAAAATTATTGACCGATTCAATTTTATCGGCATACCATTGAGTGTGGCGAAAAAAGCCAGAAATAAATATAGCTTTCGCGATTTTTGCAAAGCCAACAGCATCAATGCCCCGCGCCACATTTTAGCCAGGACGGCTGCTGATATTAAATTTGCCTGTGATAATTTTAATTTTCCGGCGGTAGTCAAGCCTGTTTATGGATCTAGCAGCGCTGGTGTCACCAAAGTAATGGACAAAGAAAGCCTGTCTCGCGTCTATACGCAGATTAAAAATAGTCTGTCAACGAATGTGGAAAGCGCCCTGACCGACGGCATGGATATTTTGGTAGAAGAATTTATTGATGGCGATGAGGTTGATATTGATCTGGTTTTACAGAATGGTAAAGTAAAATTTTACTGTATTTCTGACAATTACGACAAAAGCAAGGACGAATTTTTTATTGACCGCGGCCAAGCCACGCCTTCCAGCCTGCCAAAAAAAACGCAGGACGAACTTTTTGCCATGACCGAAGAGGTCTTGGAAAAACTGGGCATCCAAAATGGTATAATTCATTTTGAAGCCAAAACAACTTCCAAAGGACCGTTTCCGATCGAGGTAAATCTCCGCATGGGCGGTGATTATGTTTATTCATATATAAAAGGCGCTTGGAATATTGACTTAATAGATTGCGCGGCAACAATAGCTTTGGGGAAATATCTGAATATAAAAAAGATAATTGAACCCAAAAAATATATTATTGGCTGGGACTTTCATGCCGAAAATTCTGGAATTTTGGTGGAATTGAGCATAGATGAGGAGCTGTACAAAAAACAATATTTTGAAGACTTGCAGATAAATAAAGAAATCGGCGATGCCGTGCTGGTCCCGCCCGAAGGTTATGATTATCTAGGTTGGATAACAGTTTCCGGCGATAATATTCTTGATACCCAAGATAATCTGAAAAAAGCTTTGGAGTTGATAAAATACAATGTGGCTCGATTCCACAAAGCATCGTCAATCGGCCGAACTTTGCGCAAATCCAACTCATCGGTAGCGATGCTCAATAAAAGCATGCTGCTGGGCGCGGCAAAAATTGAAAAAATCAGGCGACTGACAAGCAAAAACCAGAGAAACTTAAAAGTTGGCATTGCTTGCAACATCTATGATGATTCCACCGGAGAAAAAGTGGAAAAGGAGCTAATGACAGTAGGAAAAAACATTGAGGCTACTCTGAACTCCAGGGGTTATCGGACAGAATTCTTGGATTTCAACAATATTGACAAAGTCTTTAATGAACTCAAGCGAAGCGATATTGATTTGGTGTTTAATGTCTGCGAAAGAATAAACGACTCCAGCCTGCTTGAACCACACGTTGCCGCGTTGCTGGATATTCTGCAAGTGCCATATACCGGGTCCAATCCTTTCACATTGGGGCTCTGCATAGATAAAATTAGAGTCAAAAAACTTTTGGCTTATCACAACATCCCAACACCTGATTGGGACTATGCTTATACGGTGGATGATAAAATCAGAAATGATCTGGAATATCCGTTGATTGTAAAACCAGCGAACACGGACAATTCAATCGGCATAACCAATGAATCGGTGGTCGTTGATGAGCCGGGACTCAAAAAACAAATAAAAAAGATTATAATTGATCTAAACAGTCCGGCTTTGATTGAAGAATATATCGAAGGCGACGAGTACGATGTTCCCATTCTGGGCAGCGATGAAAATGATTTGCGAGTCATGCCATTGGTTCGTTCAATTTTTGACCGCATGCCGAAAGGAAAGTGGCATATTTTTTCTTATGATTCAAAGTATGGCGAAAAGGATTTCAAAAATTCTGGAATCACGCAACAATACCCGGCCAAAGGCGTAAACAAAAAATTGATTTCCCTGATTACCGAAATTTCTCTTGATACTTACAATATTTTGGACTGCCATGACTACGGCCGGATAGAGGTAAGAGTTGATGAAAATGACAACCCCTATGTGCTTGAGTTGAATCCAAATCCTTCTATTAATATTGGCAACTGTCTGCCGAAAGCGGCCGAACTAGCTGGCATGGATTATGGTGATTTTATAGAAGAAATAATTAGAATGAGCATCAAAAGGTATAAAAATCGCCCTCCCTATTATCATTTACAAGGCGGCATAATATAAATCATCAACTGCGGCGGCTGCTTTGGCCTTGTTTTTTTTGCCGCCAGAACTATGCTGAGCTGCTAGCCGTCGGCTTTTTCGATTTTGACGATGGCGCCGGCGGCGGTTTGACTAAAAGCGTAATCTAGGCTAGAATAAGAACAATTTATTATTAACAAATATCTATGCTGACAATAAACCAAATTTTTGATCTGGCAATCAAAATGGCCGTCAAAGCTGATCCTCGCGGCGAAAAAGGAATCAAGGAGTATTTGAACGCCGTGGGCAAAGAGTATGAGGACGCCAAGCCAAAGGATAAAAGATTTTTTGACAGCGAAAAATTGACCAACCCTTACGCCGACAGCCGCGTTCATTTAGACGACGGCAAGACCGCGGTCAAACGGGTTTTGGTCGGCATTGACATTGACGGAGCGGAAATTATTTTGGCCAGCCAGCTAAATGAGCGGGGCAAAAAAATTGATTTGGTTATGGCCCACCACCCGCTTGGCCGCGGGTTGGCGGATCTGCATTCGGTAATGGATATGCAGGTGGAGATATTTTTGAAAGCGGGCGTGCCGGTGCATGTGGCGGAAAAGGTGATGGCCGAGCGGATAAAAGAAGTGGGGCGCGGCCTGCACCCGATCAACCATTCCAAAATTATTGACTTGGCGCGCCTGCTTGGCATCAATCTTTTGAACGTCCATACGCCCACCGATAATTTGGTGTATAAATATCTGAATGATTTTTTGATTAAAAAGAAAGTGCGGATCATCCGGGACGTAATTGACGCCCTGCTGGAGCTGCCGGAATACGAAGCGGCGGCGCGCCTGGGCGCCGGTCCGAAGATTTTTTCCGGCGATCCCGGTCATAAAGTAGGTAGATATATTTTGGAAATGACCGGGGGTACCAACCCTTCAGAAAAGGTTTATAAAGAATTATCTCGCTATGGAATCAGTACCACGGTCGGCATGCACATGAAAGAACCCGCCCGCGAGTTGGCTTCCAAACACCACATGAACGTGGTAATTGCGGGACACATGGCATCAGATTCTTTGGGCATGAATTTATTTTTGGATGAGTTGGAGAAGAGAGGAGTAGAGATTGTGCCGTGCGGTGGGTTGATACGAGTGAGCAGAGTGAAGCAGAGGTAAGGGTGAGGCAGGTGGAATTAAAAGTGTGGGATTGCAAGATACAGTTTTGAAGATTGAAAGATTACGATTTTTTGTTGGACAAAGTATTAGGATACAAAATGATCTTTTAATCTTCACTTCGCCAATAATCTTTTAATCTTTTAATCTTCTAATTTTTGAACCATGATTTCCTCAATCCGCGGCACAACCGTCGCCAAAACCGCCACCAGCGTTCATATTCAAACCTCCGGCGGTGTTGGCTATGAAATTTCTTTAACTCCGCTCCACGCGGCGAAGCTGGTTTTGAATAAGGAAGCGGAATTGCCGACTTATTTGCGGGTGACGGAAAGCGCGCTGGATTTGTTCGGTTTTCAGAATGATGAAGAGAGAGGTTTTTTTATTTTATTGATTTCCGTTTCCGGCGTCGGCCCGAAGACCGCGTTGAACATTTTGTCTTTGGGATCGTTATCGGAAATAAAATCCGCCATCGCCCGCGGGGACGCGAAGTATCTTTCGGCGGTCAAGGGAATCGGGAGGAAGACGGCGGAGAGGTTGTGCGTGGAGCTTAAGTCAAAAATCACGAGGCACGAGGCATACAGCACGACGCAAACGAACGGCGGAGTGCTATCTGAAGTAATAGACGGACTGGTTGCCTTGGGATATTCTCGGGAAGAGGCGCGGGAGGCGGTCGCGGGGGTGGAGAGCGAAGGGAAGACGACGGAGGGGATTTTGAGAGAAGTTTTGAAGAATAAAAAATGATTAGAAATTGGTAATTGGTAATTGGTTACATTGTTAAATTGTTGTCGTGTTGTGGCGTTGCCGTGTTGCAGTATTGTTGTGTCATGGTTGAAAAATAAATTGGAAACAAAAACCCCGGCCGCTCGGTCGGGATTTGTATTTTATTTCATTATTCATTATTCATTTTGAGTCGTGTTGCGCGCCTCGTGCTTTGTGATTACAAAAGCGCGATACTCGCCACCTTATCCCCCTCTTCCTTAAACCGCATCACGCGCACGCCTTGGGTGGCGCGGCCGAGAGTGGATACGGAATTGAGCGGAGTGCGGATCACCTGGCCTTTGACCGAGATCATCATCAGATCTTTTTCTTCGGTTCTGTTAATTACCCGCGCGCTGATAATTTTGCCGGTCTTGTCAGTAATGGCCATGGTCTTGATGCCAGAGCCGCCTCTGCCTTGCACTTTGTATTCATTCAAATTAGTGCGCTTACCTAGGCCGTTTTCCGAAATTACCAAAAGCTCCAATACTTTTTGTCCTACCAGCTTGGGATCAATAATTTCCATTCCCACTATCGCGTCTTTGTTTGATTTAAGCCTAATGCCGCGCACGCCAGCCGCCGCCCGGCCCATGGCCCGCACATTTGTTTCCCTGATGCGGATTGATTGTCCGCCGGCAGTAACCATCATAATTTCGTCTTTGCCAGCGGATGGGTGCACCCATTCTAGCCTCTCGTCTTCTTTGAGCTTGACCGCGATTAGGCCTGATCGGCGAACATTGACAAAATCTTCTATCTTGGTTTTTTTGATGGTTCCTTTGTTGGTAACCATTACCAAGAACGCGAATTTATTTATATCACCCATGGAGAGCATCACTGCCACTTTTTCATTCGGCGCCAGTTGCAAAAAGTTTACCATTGCTTGTCCTTTGGAAGTGCGGGTAGCTTGGGGAATATCATAAGCCATGAGTTGGAAGACTCGGCCGCGGCTGGTGAAGAACAGCATGTTATCATGAGTGTTGGTAGAGATGATTTGTTCTACCACATCCTCTTCTTTGGTAGTCAATCCAATTACGCCTTTGCCGCCCCGGCCTTGGGTTTTGAAAGTGTCGGGCGGCAGGCGCTTGATGTAGCCATCGTGAGTCATCATGACGATAGTTGGTTCGTTGGGGATGAGATCTTCCATGCTAAAGTCGCCTACGGCTCCGGCGACAATTTTGGTGCGGCGCTCATCGCCGTATTTTTCTTTAATTTCTTTAATTTCTTTTTTGATTAAATTCAAAACTTTTTTTGGACTAGCCAGCAATTCTTGCAATTCTTTAATTTGAGTTATTTTCTCTTTAAGCTCATCCAAAACTCTTTGCCTTTCCATATTAGCCAGTTGTTGCAGGCGCATCTCAAGAATAGCCGCCGCCTGGCGGTCAGTAAACTTGAATTTGCTCATCAAGTTTGTTTTGGCGATATCTTTGTCTTTGGATTTGCGAATGACGCTGATTACCGCGTCGATTTTATCAATCGCCTTTTTCAGACCTTCAAGAATGTGGGCGCGTTCTTTGGCCACATTCAAATCAAACTGGGTTCGGCGGGTAATTATTTCTTGCCGGTGTTTGATATATTCTTCCAAGACTGATTTCAAATTCATCAGGCGCGGCTGGATTCTTTCTACTAAAGCAATCATGTTTACGTGGAAAGTAGTTTGCAGTTCAGTAAGATTGAACAAGCGATTCAAAACTTTTTTGGGATAAGAATCTTTTTTAAGGTCAATTACCACGCGCACGCCATCTTTGTTGGATTCATCGCGCAGATCTTTGATCCCATCAATTTTTTTCTCTTGCACCAAAGAAGCGATTTTTTCAATCAATTTCGCCTTGTTGATTTGATAAGGAATTTCGGTGATCACAATCTGAAATAAGCCGCCCTTATCTTCTTGGATTTCTGTCTGTCCGCGCAGGACAATGCCGCCGCGTCCGGTGGCATACGCGGCAATGATGTCTTTTTTATTATAAATAATACCGCCCGTAGGAAAATCCGGTCCTTTGACAAATTGCATCAATTCTTCAATCGTGGCTTTCGGGTCGTCAATCAAATGGGCGGCGGCAGCGCATAACTCTGACAAATTGTGCGGCGGAATATTCGTCGCCATGCCGACAGCAATACCCATGCTTCCATTCAAAAGTAAGTTTGGCAGCTTGCTTGGCAGCACCCTCGGCTCTTTGGTGGAGCTGTCATAGTTCGGGGTAAAATCAACCGTTTCTTTTTCAATATCAAAAAGCATTTCTTCGGCAATTGATTGCAGTTTGGCTTCGGTATAGCGCATAGCCGCGGCGCTGTCTCCATCCATAGAACCAAAATTGCCCTGGCCATCAATCAAGGGATTTCTCATGCTAAAGTCCTGCGCCATTCTAACCAAAGAATCATAAATAGCGGCATCGCCATGGGGATGGTATTTAGCCATTACTTCACCCACCACATGAGCCGATTTTCTAAATTTTGCGTTGTGCCTTAGGCCGATTTTCCACATGGCATAAAGAATTCTACGGTGAACCGGCTTAAGACCGTCTCGGACATCGGGCAGGGCGCGCGACACAATGACACTCATTGCATAATCCAAATAGGAACGTTTCATTTCATCAACCAGCTGGATTGGCTCAATTCTGCCGGTCGGCGCTTTTGGCTCGCCTGGCCGCGGCATGGATTTTAACATTTGTTTCTTTGGCATAAAAAAATTAAAATTCAGTTGTTGTGTTTTCGGTTGATGTTGATGTTGATGTTGATGTTGCAGTACTGGTCACTGCCCCAAACAGTCCTGCCAACGTTTCTCTAATTGCTTCTTCGGCGGTTATTTGCCTCGGCTGTTCTGGGACTCCATTTTCTTTTTTGATTTCCTGTTTTACGCCTTCTGCGTTCTCAGCAATCGCTTCCTTGCTTTGTTGTGAAAGTCTGGAAAAAATCGAGCCAAGATCTTCGCCAGCCGAACCCAAAATTTCGCTTTTTATATTTTTCTGGCTGAAGTCGTTGATCATCGTTTTAACATTCCAGCTCCACATGATAAAAATCGCTGCCGCGAGCGCAATCACGCCAAACCACATCAACCCTCTCCCCTGTTTCGGGGGTTGATAATAAGTTTGCCTGCCTCGTTTTTGGTTCTCAGCCTTGCTCGGGGGCGCCGCTTGGTCCGACGGTCTCTCTTGCCTGAAGACGGCCTCTTCCAAAATAAAACCGGGAATTGATTCGACCGCATGGGCAATGTCTTTTTTAATCTTGCTTTTGGCCGCGCGCTTTGCTTTTTGTCTAATTCTTCTTTTCATGATTATCGGGGTTATCGACGCTATTTATTCCTTGTATAATAAGGCGACTGTTGTTTCTTCTTGCGGTAATTCTTTTTTCTTTAAAATTATTTTCTTTTCAGGTTTTAGGCTGCAGCCAATTTCTTTGAGAAACATTTGCTCCGTGCCTGCCTGCGGATCGTTGTCAGATCTAAATGCTGTTGGAATAATTATTCGAGGTTCAATAATACTAACAACCTTCATCGCTCCTTCTGGCGTCAAAGCATCCTTCGCTCCAACCGGCAAGCACAAAACATCCACGCCGGATAACACATCAAGGGCTTGGTTTGGCGGTGTTTGGCCAATTAATCCGAGATGCCCCACGCTTATGCCTTCGGCATCAATACGGACAACAATTGTCCCGGGTTCCCGTCCTGCCGCCGCAGTAACCAAAACGCCTTTTGTTTCGCATTCTCCAGGAGCTGAAAGTATAAATGGATCGCCAGAAAGCGTAATTGATCCTTTTTCTCCCCGAGTAAACAGCGCGATGTCCGGCGCCAAGCTCCTGGGAAAGCTGCCATGCGCTGGCCGATATGGATCAATAACAACAACCACATCCTTGCCGGCGTGCTTGGTCTGAATTTTTATCGCTGTGGTTCCGAGCCAAGTAAAATGCATATGTGTTCAAACTTTAGCTAAAAAAACGAAAAATGTAAGATTGTGGAGATATTATAGAGGATTTTAAAGGAGTTTGCAAGAGGCGCTTGCCACGCGACAACTGTTATGTTATAGTATTCTGGCTCCAAAACCCAAAACCTTTTGTACAGCCAAAAAGGGCGGGGCGGCGGGCAGTGCATATACCCAAGTCCAGGCACAAGGACGCCCTCTTTTTGGGGGGTTAAATTTAAAAGTGGGGGGTAAGTATTTATGATGGCAATAAATGAAAAAGTAAAGGGGCAGTTTGCCGAACTGCTCAAAGATTATTCCGTCAACATCCCAAATGTTGGTGACATAGTTAAAGGCACGGTCATTTCTATCGATCGAGGCATAGTGCGAATTGACATTAGCGGTATAGCCACAGGTGTGGTGCGCGGCAAAGAATTGTTTGCCGAATCGCAGGAATATACTAATATTGCGGCCGGGGATGAGGTTGAAGCAACCGTCTTGGAGCAAGAAAACGAAACTGGCGAGATGGAGATGTCTTTTCGCAGCGCCGGCAATCAGCGCGTATGGAATCGCATGGAACAATTTCTAAAAGACGGCATCACCCTTTCTTCCAAAGTGCTGCAGGCCAACAAAGGCGGGCTGATGATGCAGGTTGACGCGCTGGCTGGATTTCTGCCAGTTTCTCAACTCAACCCAGACCACTATCCTCGCGTTCCCGGCGGAGACAAGAATCGTATTTTGGAACACCTCAAACAACTTATTGGCAAAGAAATTCAGGTTAAAATAATTGACGTAAATCAAAAAGAAGAAAAATTAATAGTTTCAGAAAAAGCGGCCTGGGAGGATGACCAAAAAGCGGTGCTGGACGCATACAAAATTGGCGATACGATCGAGGGCGAGATAAGCGCGCTTACTTCATTTGGCGCCTTTGTAAAATTTGGCGACGGGCTGGAAGGTTTAGTTCATATTTCCGAAATTGTTTGGCAGCGAATTGACCACCCTAGAGATATTTTAAAAGTCGGCGACATTGTCAAAGCCCAAATAATTGATCTAAATAAATCCAAAATCTATTTATCAATCAAGCGGCTGATCAATGACCCCTGGAAATCGGTAAAGGATAAATATAAAACCGGACAAATCGTAGAAGGCGAAGTGCACAAGATAGAACCTTTTGGCCTAATGGTAAAATTGGATGAAGACATTCACGGATTGGCGCATATTTCCGAATTATCAAACAAACAAATTCATTCTGTTGATGAGCTGAGAACCGTGTTTGAAGTTGGAAAAAAATATCAGTTTGAGATTGTCAGCATTGAGCCTGCGGAGCATAGATTGGGATTAAAAATCGGGGGCGTAAAAGGAAGAAATGAAAAATTTAAAGACCAAAAAGCAGGAGAAAGCGAACCACCAGAAGCGCCGGAAGCAAAAGAGAGGCCGGCAAAAGAATCAAAGCTAAAAAAAGAGAAAAAAAGAGCGCCAAAAATATCAGGTGATAAAGCACCGCCAGCAGAAAAAAAAGAGGAGAAGAGTGAGGCTGAAGAAATAAAAAGTTAAAACAACAAATAAAACACTCCAGACCAGCTGGAGTGTTTTGATTTCTTGAGATGCGGCGGGGTATCCTTCAAAGCATCCTTGCGGCTTTGAGCGCCCTCGCCCACCAGAGCAAATCATCAAAGAATATTTGTACGCGATCCCCCATCACGCCCTCATGGATTGGCTTGAACATTTCATTGCCTGTCGGTCCCTTGCCCATCATCGCCGCCATAAAGATATCAACTGGAATATGAATAGCATTTCTGATCGGAGCCATTTGGAGCTCAACCGCGACTTGGCGAAGCTGTTCAACCGAACGCGCGCCAAGCGCGCTGCCGTAGCTTACAAAACCGACCGGCTTTTTGTTCCACTCCGGGTAGATAACATCCATTGCGTTTTTGAGTACCGCGGAATAGCCGTGATTATATTCTGGCGCGACGATGATAAATGCGTCTCCATCGTTTATTTTTTCTGCCCATTTTTTGACAAATTCGTCTGAGTACTGCCCCTTCGCCATTGAAGGCGACATCGGGCTGTCAAAAAACGGCATCGGATAATCGCGCAAATCCAAAAGCTCGGCTTCCACGCCCTCCAGCTTCTTTGCTTCCTCAAAAATCCACTGTGCGGGCTTTTCACTGAAGCGATTTTGCCGCACGCTGCCAAGAATGATTTTAATTTTGATTAAGGTATTCATATAAATTTATTTACTCTTTTTAATAACCTCGCGGATCGTATCTAATCAACCCGAAAGATGCGACGCGAACTGTTCAACCTTCAAGAGCTTGGCGAGCGCGATCATGTCGCGCCCCATACCAAACACAAGGAGCTTGTCTCCTTTATATTTTCCCTACCAAATCTGAACCGGGTTTGAGGGTTTTGCCGCCGGGTTTCCAGCTGGCGGGGCAAACAAGACCGGGGTGTTCTCGGACAAATTGCGAGGCTTGGAGTTTACGAAAAATCTCTTCTATGTTGCGGCCGATAGAATTATCATGGATATCATAAGATTTGATCGTCTGATCAGGATCAACAATAAAAGTGGCGCGAAGAGACAGGCCTTCTTCTTCTATAAAGGTGCCGAGAGCATGGCAAAATTTTCCGGTTGGATCCGCTAACATCGGGTACTTTACCTTTTTAACGGACGGAGAAGTATCATGCCATGCTTTATGAGCAAAGGCAGTGTCGGTGCTGATACTGACGATTTCGGCGCCGATTTTCTTGAATTTACTATAATATTCAGCCGCGTCTTCAAGTTCAGTCGGACAGACAAAAGTGAAGTCGGCTGGATAAAAAAGAAGCACAAGCCATTTCCCTTTATAATCGCCCATGGTGATATCTTTGATATCATTTTGGTAATAAGCGGAAAGAGTAAACTTTGGGAGCTTCTTGCCAATTAGTGGATAAATGAGATTGTTGTTATCTTCAATCATATTTTTAGTAATTAATTTTTTTAATTATATCAGTCGATCTTATTTCAAAATAATGGATATTATTCCATCGCCACGCCGAAAAACTTGTTGAATTCCATAAGAAAAACAATCATGAAATCCCGCCAAGCTGGGCTTTATCCAACGATTTTTATGAAATAAAATCATTGACGGAAAAAATTGGAACGAACCGCCGTTTGCTTTCCCGAAAAACTGAATTTGAATTTGTCCGCCCCTTTGATTTAATTCCGAAATATTTACCCGCCGTAGCTGAAAAAGCGCAGGAGGGCAAGGCTTTCTGCGAAGCGAGACCCGCTCCCGCATCGCCGTGCGGGATAAACTCCGGCGGGGCGAGCGAGCAACCAAATGCTCCTCAATTTTCAAAATGTCTATCTTGGTCGGGGTGAAAGGACTTGAACCTTCGGCCTTCTGGTCCCAAACCAGACGCTCTAGCCAACTGAGCTACACCCCGAAAACATGATGCACGAGGCACGTAGCACGACTCATTTTGGACAATTTGTCGTGCGTCGTGCTGTGTGCATCGTGCCTCGTGAATAAGTGCCGAGGGCGAGGATCGAACTCGCGACGCAAGGATTTTCAGTCCTTCGCTCTACCACTGAGCTACCTCGGCGTTACGGATTACGGATAATCCTGATTTACGGATATGGCGAAATTGTCATCCGTAAATCAGGATTATCCGTAATCCGTAAGCAGTGGACCCGAGCGGATTCGAACCGCTGACCTCCGCGATGCAAACGCGGCGCTATACCAGCTAAGCTACGGGCCCATATCAGTTAGAGAGTTCATAAAGTTTATGAACTTTATGAACTTTTTGAACTTCGGGGCAAATTATAACAGCTAAAAGACCCAAATGTCAAGGAAGTTAGAAGAGTGTTATTAGTGATGAGTTCCCGCGGTAAAGCGCAGTTTCATTTCTTCTTTTTGTTCGCGGCGTAGAAGTTCAAAAGTTTTTTTGGTCCAAGGAGAATCTTTGAGCACCGAGGCTACCCAGTTGCCGCCAAGAAGATGCGGCATCATTACATAATCGGCTCCAGCGTCATATAGTTCTTTGAGATAAGTATTGTGGTAAAGATTCGCGATGATGTTAGTTTTAGAATTCAGGCTCTTGATGTGTTTGATCATAACTAATTGATCGTCAGGTTCGGGCAAAGTAGAAACCACTAGTTTTGCTTCAGACAGCGGTAAAGAAGAAAGAAATTCAACATCAGCCGCATCGCCAAAATAACAAGGAATACCGCGGTGTTTTAATTTTTGGATGGCATCAGGATTAAAGTCCACGACCGCGAAAGTAATTTTCTTTTCCGCCAAGGCTTCACACAGCTTCCAGCCAATGCGGTGGTAGCCAAAAATAATTACCTCATATTTTTTGCCCACATCTTCTTTTTGGAGATGTTTATCTTTACCAAAGATATTGAAAAAAGGAATTAAGAAACGATATAGCTCTTCATTGTAGGTAATAAGGTAAGAAGAAATAAAAATAGTGATCAGCGCGACAATCGTAAAGGTGGGCAATTCTAATCCACCCAGATGGCCCGCCAGCCCGCCGGTAAAAATTAAAATAAAACCAAACTCGCTTACTTGCGCGCCAGTAACGCCAGCCAAAAAACTATTGCGGCGGGAGAATTTTTGCATTCTGAATAAATGATATAGGATGAGCGGTTTAATAAATAAAATGAAAGCGGCCAAAATCAAGCCGGGCATTAAAATTTTATTTATTCCCGCCAAGCTCATTTCACTGCCTAAAATGATAAAGAACAAAATAATGAAAAAGTCGCGCAAAGGCCTGACGCGGCTCGCGATCTGTGTTTGATATGGGGAAGAGCCTAGTGATAATCCCGCAATTACGGCGCCTATTTCTATTGAAAATCCCGCCCAGTATAGCAGGCTGGCAACGCCAAAACACCAAGCAATGGTAAAGATAAACAAAAACTCGCTGGATTTGGCGACATGGTCAAGCAGTCTTGGCAAGAGATAACGGGATAAAAAGAAAACTATAGCGACTAAAATAAATCCTCGCACCAGCAAATCTATCGCGCTGCCAGACGGCATCCCCGCGCCGCTGGCAGAAGTAATAAAAAGCATGAGGATGATGGCGATAATATCTTGGACAATCATGAGACCGAGGGTGTGCCGGCCATAAGCGGATTCAGCGTCTTTTTTTTCATTCAGAAGCTTGACAATAATAATCGTGCTGGAAAAAATGATCGCGACGCCAAGATATAAAGCGGATAATACCGGGAAATTTAGATAGCGCAAAAGTAAAAAACCGATCGCGCCGGTAAGAACAAACTGAACCAGACCAGTAACCACAGCCACCCGGCCGATTTTTTTAATATGGCTGATATTCAAACTCAAACCGACAACAAAAAGAAGCAAGACCACGCCGAATTCAGCGAAAGCGTTGTATGCTTTTTGATCTCCGGCAACGAGATTCAAAAAAAGCGGGCCAGCGATTATTCCGGCGACAATATACGCGCTCATCAGTGGTTGGCGAAGCAGGCGCATGACGGCGGCAATTGTGACGGTGATGCCGAGGAGAATGCTGAGTTGGAAGAAGATGTTGTCAATCATAATAATACATACGAATTATACGAATGTACGGATACCATTATAAAAATTCGTACATTCGTATAATTCGTAATCCGTATGTTGAGTATTATAGCAGAAAATGAGTAAATTGTCTTTTTATTTTTTCCTCCTCACCACCGCCACCGCCACTCCGCCAAATCGTTTAACCAATCCAGCGACCGCCGCCCCCCTTGCCCTGGCGAATAGGCCGGCCAAGAGGGCAGTGAGTCCGCCGGCCGTGGCGGTTAAGTATGTTTCAGCCACGTCTTTTGACGAGGCCGCGCCGGAGTCGGGCAGATTATTTATAGCCGACTCGGCTACGCCGGTTTTGACGATGTCGGCTTGGCCGCGGGGCAGGAGTTGGAAGCCGTCTTTGGTGCGGCTGACGATGCCAGTAACTTGGGCCAGGTCGCCGAGCTGCAGTGTTTGGCGATTGATGCCGGCGCCGCGTTTGAAATAAATCCGTACTTCTTCAGTGCCGTCGTCAACGTACATGTAAGATGATTTTATTTCCGTAATTTCTCCGTGTACTTGCGCCAGCCAGCCCTCGTAGCCCTCGCCGACGTCCGTAACATCAAGCGTTTTTGCTTGAGGTTCGCCCGGGTGGTCAATTTTGACGATATCGTCTTTGGTCTGGGTTTTGAGGCGGGCTTCGCCGTTGATCTGCGAAATCTCGCCGGTTACTTCCACGCGGTCGCCGACTTTTAAATCCGACGGGAAGTCCTTTTTGTAAGAATAAATTTGCACGCCCGGGCTTCCCACAATGTAAAAATACTGCGAACCTAAAACGCCGGGCAGAACCGCCACAATGCCGGCCACTTTTACGCGGTCGCCGACGTCTTCTTCGCGGATTTTTTCCAAGGTAGTGTTAATGACCGGCTTAATATATTTGCTTTTGTTTTTGGTTATTTTTGTTCCAGCCACCGCTTTCGGAACGGAGATAATATTGGCTTCGCCCGGGGTGATGCTCGCGGTCCAGGTCCAGTTTTCATCCGTATCCGGCGCATAGCTCGCGCCTTCGGGCGCGTCGTCGTAGCGGACTTCGGTTAAAATTGTTCCATCCGGGTACAGTATTCTGACCGAGTCGCTCACATTATTCAGCGCCAGTTTTGTCTCCTGCTTGCCAAAGACCTTGTACTCGCCGGCCGCGATAATCGTGCCGTCGGGAATCGTATAAGCGCGCGAGCCGCCCTCTTCATCATCCAGTTTTAATTGAGAAATATCAATTTCCTCCGCAGTCGGATTCCAGAGTTCAATAAATTCCGCGGCGTCCGAGCCGGCCGGGTTGGGAATGAATTCGGAAACTCTGATTTTTTCCACCGGTTCAGTTGATAAATATCCGCCGGCGAAGTCCGCCTCGTTTTTTACCGTGATAATCACGTTTTTTTCTGATTCATTACCGCTCGTATCGGAGACGGTCAGTTTGATCGTATAAACACCCATCGCGATAAAACGATGTTCCACGAGCGCGCCTTCGCCCCCGCCGCCATCGCCAAAATCCCAGACAAACGTCATTTCATCGCCATCCGGATCAGTTGTGTCCGACGCGTCAAACATTACCGGCTCGTTTACGGCGACCTCGGTATCCACATCAATCGCGATAATCGGCGCCGCGCTTTTTCCTTCTAAAATATTTTTTGTTCCGGGCGTGGATTTAACGGTCCAGGCCCAGGAATTATCATCGCGGCGGGCGTAGCTTTCGTTTTCTCCGGCGCTACCGGTGTATCTTATTTTGTCCGCGACGGCGCCGCTCGCGCCATACAGAGCAATTTCATCGCCGCCGGTGTTATTTAGCGCGATGCCGGTCATTGAGCGTTTGAAAACAATAAAGCCGCCCGCGCTTAATGTTCCCTGGGTGATAGTATAACGTTTGCTGGAGCTGTCTCCGAGCTTCCAACCGGCTAGGTTGATTGTTTCCGCGCCGGTATTTTTTAATTCAATCCATTCCCCGTCATCATCGGCCCCGGCCGGATTGGGCAGAAGTTCGTTAATAACGACATTGGTTGGCATGGTTGCCGGAGCGACTGTTTTGCCCTCTGGCGTCGTGTTGGTGATGATATTCGCGCGGCCGGAAGTAATCGTGGCCGTTAAAACAAAATCATAATAATCATTGTTGCTGTCTTGGCCGTTCACTTTTCTGATCAAACTCGTGGGGTCGGCCGGAACAGGCGCGTTGTCCGCCAGATTGCCATCGTCCCAAGTTCCATAAGTAACGCTGTCTATTTCTTTTCCGCTCGGATCAAAAATTTTTACAATGTCGCCGCTATTATTCAAACTGCCTTTCGGTTCTTCAATGACAAAATATCCTTTTGCAGCGACACTGCCAGCAAGCGCGGTTTTGGTTTCGCTGCCATCCTCAATCCACCAGCTGTCAAGAGCGATCATGCTGCCGGTAGTGTTAAAAATCTCCACGAACTCTTCCGCGTCGTCGGCCGGATCGCTTACCAATTCATTGATCACCAAGCTCCCGGGATTAAACGAAGGCAAAAGAGCGCCTCCGCCGCCGGCAGGAGGCGGCGGCGCGGGCAAAGCCGGCGCGGTGATTTGATTATCCGTTCCCTTGGTCGGCGTTGCGGTTTCGGCAAAATCATTTTTGTCATTATTTGTGTCTTGCCCGTCTACGATTCTGGCAACAGTGTTCGGATCACTTACCGCCGGCGCATTGTCCGCGGTGTTTCCGTCGTCCCAATTGCCATAAACCGCTTTGTCAATAATTTCTCCAGTTGGATTTTTTAAAATAATAATATCGCCGCTGTTATTTAATTTACTGCTAGCCAAAGCAATCACCGCGAAGCCGAGAGTTTCAATCGTATTTGTCGGGGAAGAAATAGTACCTACGCCATCAGCCAAAGTCCAACCGGTTAAATTAACAGTTAAAGTGGACGCATTGTACAGTTCAATCCATTCATTTTGGCCTTCAGGCGCGTCGCTGACAAATTCATTAATTACAATTAAAGCTGGTGTTGAAGTTGGTGTGGGGATTGAATCGCTAACCACAATGTTTAAAGTTTCTAAATCAGTCGCGCCATCATCATCCGTAACAGTAAGAGTAACCGCAAATGTTCCTGCCGTAGTGAAAGTGTGGGTAATTGTTGCTTCGTTACCGATAATGGCATCCTCTATTTTCCATTCATAACTAATTATTGTTCCATCAGAATCAGTTGAATTATTGCCGTTTAGCGCGACTGGAGTATTGACATCGGCTGTGGCGCTCGCAGAAATAATTGCCGTAGGAGGATTGTTCGCTGGTGGTGTAAAACCTGACCAATAGTTTTGAACGCCGGCAGTATTTCCGTTCGGGTGTTCTATCCAGTTTGAGCTGGTGTAATCTGGCAAAGAGGCGTCTTTTCTTTCCAGCGAATAATCAAAGGCCGGGACATAGGTAAATTGTTCAACAAAATTGCCATCAGCGTCTTTTAAGCCGATTTCTTCTCCGCTTTCGTTCAGCGTACTCCATGAGCTATCAAAAATAGTAACGCTTACACTCGGATAATCCGCTCGAAAATTAATATCGTTTTGGGTGATGACCGCATATTCTCCCGGGCCAATTAAATAATCATCTCCCTGAATTAAACTAAGTCCATGATTGGTTGCTTCTTCCCAAAATTTCCAGTCTTCCATATTTATTGGTTCGGTTCCTTTGTTAAAAATTTCTACCCATTCATGCCCGCTGGATTCGTAATTGCCAATTTCATTAATTACAATGTCCGCATTATTTCCTAAAACTTTCCCGCTAAATAAAAAAACGCTCCCAAGCATTATAATACTCGCGAGCGCTATACCCCCGTTTCTTTTCAGAATATTTATTTTACTATCCATACCCCCTAATGTTAAGAACTAAAAATAAAATTATTTTGATTATAGCATTTTTTAAAAAATAAAAAAATACCCGCTGGCCAAGCAATCTATCCACCTGTCCTCCTTCCTTTTTGAAAGGAAGGAGGAACGTGGTAAAAATGTTATTGTTAAACCAACTTTTTTTGAGCAAAAATGAGAGAGGACTTTAGAAAACTTTTATTAACGGGTTCCCTTTCCCCTCATAAGGGAAAGGGGCAGGGATAGAGTTGTCGGGCTACCACGATTTAGTTGTTATCTAGTTCACCGTGATAGTAGCAATTATAGATGGAGATAATAGCCAAAAACAACGAGGCGATAATCGGCCCGATCACAAAACCGGAAATACCAAAAAGAAAAATGCCGCCCAAAGTAGTAAAGAGAATAATGAGCGGATGCATTTGAGTATCCTTGCCAATGAGCGGCGGACGGATAATATTGTCTATGGTGCTGATGAATAATCCGCCAATGAGGATAACCAGCCCTTGCCAGGTATTTCCAAGAGCAAGCATAATGATGCCGGCGGGAAGCCAGATAACAAACGAACCAATGGCCGGGACTACGGACAAAGCGATCATAATAATACCCCAAACCAAAGCTCCTTGAATGCCGGCAATCCAAAAAAAGATTCCGCCCAAAGTGCCTTGCAGACCGCCGACAATGAGCGTGCTTTTCAAAGTAGCTCTAGCCGTAGAAGTGAACTTCTGATAAAGCATTGCTTCATATTTATCGCCCAAGGGAGAGACGCGCATGAGAAATTTGAGCAGGCGCGGGCCATCTTTGAAAAAGAAAAACAAAGTGTAGAACATGATAAACAGCATGAAGACAAACTTGACTGACACTTGTGTTAAATTTTTAACATTATTAAATAAAAAGATGCTGATTACCTTGGTCGCGTTTGTGGCATAACCTGTCCATTCCGTTTTGATATTTTCCACATAAGGAGCAAGGGGGGTGGACTCTAGCCATGCCGTAGCGCCTTGAACATTATTGATAAGACCGTCTCCTCGCGAGACTCGCGTGTACAATTCAATTGATTCATTGACAATGAGAATAGAAAGCAAGGTAAGGGGAAGGAATATGGTTACGATCACTAAAACCAAAACAAAAACGGAGCTTAAGCGCGGCAGTTTGATGTGTTTGTCCAGCCAGCTATATATCGGATAAAACAAAATTGCCAATACCGCGGCCCAGAAAATCGGATAAAAAAACGGACGAATGAGATAGAGCATGGCAATGGTCAAAATGATGATCAACCCGAAAAAGAAGGCTGAGCGCATTGTGCTAAAATTTACTTTCTCGTTTTTCGGCATATTTTTATTTTTTAATCCGTCTACGCCTGTGGGCTGCGCCGGACAAGAAGGTGGTTTAATTCCCCGCAGCTTGCTGCGGAACAAGAGTCCAGAGCTTGCTCTGGGGTTCATACCTTTGATTTTTTTTAAGGCCCTTTGAGGTTTGGGGCGGCAATCGAACGAACTACGCCCCCTTTCCCTTTCAAAGTATAGCACAATTTACAAATCCACAAAATAGTCCAGCTTTTTGGTTGTCGGTTTTCCGCTCGTTATACCACTCAATTGTTAATCAAAAAACCCCGGAGTCCGGGGCTTTTTTATTATCTTGTTTTTCGCGTCCTTTTGCCAGTCTTTTCATCACTTACTGTCAGCTTGGCTCTGGCTTTGTTCCTGCGCCGTTTCAATACGTCTCTGCCGTTTTTTGTCTTCATTCGAGAACGAAATCCGTGGGCTTTCGCGCGTTTCCTTTTTTTGGGTTGGTAGGTTCTTTTTGGCATAAAAATTTGTTATACTCAATTGCTAATTAAATTCCGTATAATACTCCGTTTTCCCGGCCGCCGACTTTGTGTCGGGATGGAACAATAGTCCAGAGCTTGTTGTAAGGTTCATACCTTCATACCATTGATTAATTTTTTATCTCTCTACAATTCCCCGCCTTTCCAGCTTCCTAACAATTAAACAGTTTACTTGAATTATAATATTTTGTCAACATCCCATCCTAACTCCTTTCCCAACATACTCAAGAAACCAAAATATCCGTCGTTTTATTTTAAAAATTTACTGCCTGATTGGCATTATAATATATAAATAATCCTCTTTTCCTTTTTCTTTTATTAAGCATGGGGCGTCCGCGCTGTTCATCAACAATTCAATATCACCGCTCATCTGCAGCAAGCCGTCAAGAAGATACCGGTGATTGAGTAGAATTGAATTCTCTTCGCCCGTTACATCAGCATCAATTTCTGAACTATGTTCTCCTTTTTGCGTGCTCATAGAAGAAATACCAACAGTATTATTTGACGCGTTAAAATCAAAAGAAACAGCATTCACTCCTGCGGTAGTAAACAAACTGGCGGCCTTTATTTTGTTTATCATTACTTCTAAAGGAAAAGTCGCTGTTGTTTTGAAAGCTGCTGGAATTATCTGCGTGTAATCTGGGTACTTTCCATCAATCAGCCTGGTGCTAAATTCGTAATTATCATATTGAAAGAGAAGTTGTGTATTGCTGATCAAAACACGCGCCTGTATTTCATCATTCTTTTTTTCCAAACCAAGCAACCTCGCCATTTCATACGCTGCGCGAGCAGGCACTATGCAATTACACCCATCTTCTCCTTGCGCTACAGATACTTTTTTTTCCGCCAGACGATAAGAGTCTGTTGCCGCCAAAACCAACCCGCGGTATCTCTCGGTAAAAAATGAAAAGTTGACGCCTGACAACTCAGGTCTTATTTCATTTTTTGCGGCGGCTATCGCTGTTTGAGACAGCGCCTGCCGGAATGGTTCTCCCAACAACAGATAAATGTGCGACGCTTCCACCTCTGGCAATATGGGGAATTCATCCGCGGGTGTTCCTTTTATTTTTGTGCTTGAATTCCCGCAAGATACTTTTAATTCGTTTTCTTTTAAACTTATTTCAACCTGATCTTCTGTGAGCAGGTGAATATAATCACTCAATGTCTTTGCTGGCGCGGTAAATGTCCCTGCCTCTTCTATTTTTGCCCTCAGGTTTGCTTTTACTGACATTTCCAAATTTGTTGCTACAAATTCAACTTTCGACTCGCTTACAATAATTAAAATATTTACCAAGATTGGCAGATTGACCTGTCTGCCAGCCACAGAACTCACAATATCTAGAGTGTGTGACAAATTTTCTCGCGTGCATGTAAATTTCATATTTTAATTATTTAATTTATTTTCTATTATCACTTTCTTTATTTATTATTAATAATATTGTTGTGTATTGTAGAGGAGTGGATAGAGTGGATAAAACATGAAATTGCTTTTTATTGAGTCTAAAATTGAAGGTGGCGGACGTGGTGTGTTTGTGTTTTTTTGTTGATTAATTGTTTATATTTTTTTGTATTATTTTTTGTTTGTGTATAAGGTGTTTTTGATTTTTATATTTTTCAACAGGCTGGCGGCAGTTTAATTTTTTTTTCAACAATATTATCCACCGATATATTATTTTTTTAAATCAATTCAATCTGCCTGCGCCGCCTTGAAATTATAATGATTGGGAAAATAATTTTTGTTTTATCAGTTCCAAATCTTGTTTTAACTTTAGATCGTTGTCAATATTGGTGGCAATTTTTGTGTGGGCATGCATTGCCGTGGTGTGGTCTCTTCCTCCCAGCTCATTTCCGATTGCTGGGTAAGAAAGTTTTAATTCCTCGCGCAGAAGAAACATTATTATCTGGCGGGGGAAAGACACTCTTTTCTCTCTGCTTTTTCCCAACAGATCCTCAAGAGCAACATCATAAAATTTTGCTATGCCAAAGATAAGCTCTCTTGGCGTTACCGATTTTTTTAGGGTTTGGCTTTCAAAACTGGCCAAGATTGATTTTACTGTTTCTTCGGTAGGTGTGCTGTTTTTGAGATCATGGTAAGCGGCGATTTTATTCAGCGCTCCTTCTAATTCGCGGATATTGCTTTGGATAGAAGACGCGATAAGTTGCAACATTTCTTCCGACAAATCAAATTGTTTTTCTTGGCATTTTTTTTGCAAGATCGCCACTCTTGTTTCCATATCCGGCGGAGCGATGTCGGCAATCATCCCCCACTCAAAACGGCTGCGGAGCCGATCTTCCATCGCTGGAATGGCTTTTGGCGGCCGGTCGCTCGTAAGAACAATCTGGTTGCCATTTTGGTGCAGTTCATTGAAGGTGTGGAAGAATTCTTCTTGTGTTTGTTCTTTTCCGCTGATGAACTGGATGTCGTCGATGAGCAGTAGGTTAACATTCCGATAGCGCTCCTTGAATTCTTTTGCCCTGCCTTCTTTTACAGCGTTTACAAATTCGCCGGTAAATTTTTCAGAGCTTACATAAAGTACTTTTATTTGCGGATTATTTTCTAGCATTTTGTTGGCAACAGCCTGTATTAAGTGTGTTTTTCCAAGGCCGACGCCGCCATAGATAAACAGAGGATTGTACGCATCTCCCGGACGGTCGGCGACCGCGCGCGCAGCCGCGTGCGCGAGCTCGTTTCCTTTGCCCACAACAAAAGAAGTAAAATTATATTTTGCGTTTAGACCGAATTGAGAAAGTATCTGTTTTGTTTCACGAGAGTAAATCGGAGTTTGGATGCTGGAAACAGAAGCGTCCTTGGAAAAGGTACACTCCAACTCCTGAATATGTTTAATGTTTTCAACCTTATATTCAATTTTTTTAATCCGTTTGTCGGTAATGCGCTCCAGAAGTCTGACAACATCAGGGTGGTATTTTTTTTCTAGCCAGCTTTTTGTGAAAGTGTTTGGAACGCAGACAACCACTTCTCCATCTTTTGAAAATTGGCCAATTCCAGTATTTCTAAACCATGTGGTAAAGTTGGCTTTGGAGATTTTTAGTTCAAACTCAGCAAGAACAGCCTGCCAGATTTCATGATTAGTCATAGAAAAATTATAACACCAAGGCTACGAATTTATACTAATGATACCCAATATTGCTCCGTCTTTTTTACTTAGCGCAATCTGATTAAAGAATATTTGCGGCACTGGCATTTATTTGTAGATTTGTATTATTTTGGAGCAACTGTCGTATTTTAACACACTTTCAAAAAACAAAAAATGGCTTAAAATAGCCAAAAAGTGGGTAAAATGGGGATAAGCTGTGGATAGTGGGGATAACAGCTTGCGCCACACTGTATCAGCTTAATTAGTTGATAACAATAGAATGTCTTTCCCCTTCTCGTACAGCGCCATTTTTTAGCTCTACCTCCGCAATCAGCGCCCACTCCCCCTCCGAGGGCAGACTGTTTAATACAAAAGTAATTTGATTATTAAACAAGTTTGAAAAATCATTAATAGAGGAAAGAAACAATTTTTCTTCTCCCGATTTTTGCGCATAGAGATTGATTTTATTGATTTGTTCAAGCTTAAACGGACTGAGGAAAAGCGTGTGTGGAAAATCACCGCGTGAAAGCGCAAGGTCTTTTCCAATCCACGACACCCCCGGGGGCTCTTCTGGCACGTCTAGGATAAAAGGCACTTTTTCTTCCAAACGATTGCCGATGTCATCTTCTACCAAAATTGTTAAGGTGTGGGCGCCAGGCGCAAAGTCGCGGGCGTAATAATCCAAATTAAATGGGTATTCGCGCAAAACACTCACAAAGCGCTCGTCAAGCTTATAAGTGACTTTTGTTACGCCGCGGGGGGCGTTGGCGCGTATATCAGTTTTAATTTGTCTGGTTTTGATGGTAGAGCTTGGAGCAGGGTAAATTACACTAAGGCTTGGCATGAGTTCAATTGAATATTCGTCATCCTCTGCGGTTGGCGGTTCTTCAAACGAGATTTCCCACTTCGGCTCTTTTTCTTTTTTCCTTTTTATCCAATCTTGAATGGCCGCTTCCCAAATATCATACTGGGGATCCTCTCCGGGGCTCGTTGGATAATCTCCTCGCGGGTTATCTTTGTCAACATAATGAAGAATGCTGTGTGGCTGAATAAAACTCCTTTCAACAATCAGATGCTCTGGTGTTGAACTGGTTGCCAGCCTGCCGGTCACTTTATTTATTTTCAAAGCAACACTGCCGTCGGTGGATCCGCGAAGCGTTGGTTTTTTGGCGTCGTTTGCGGGCGGCTCAGGGAAGCCTTCTACGGGCGAGTCTTTGAGAGCCTCCTTCATAAAAGCGTTCCAAATTTTTGCTGCCACCATGCTGCCGCCGGACCCTTTTTTCATTGGAGCGTTGTTTGTGTTGCCTGCCCAAACTCCAACAGCAAGAGACGGGGTGTAGCCTACGGTCCAGGCATCAACATAATTATCCGTTGTACCGGTTTTTGCCGCTACTGGCCGATCGGGCAAAGTCAATACTCCACCAGCGCCAAAAATATATGATCGAGCGCTATCATCACTGAGAATATTTGACATCAAATCAGCAATTTGTTCGTCAAGTACCTTTTCTCCTTTATTTTTTTTGTTTTCCAACAAAACATCACCACGATCATCCTCTACCAACAAGATGCTTACCGGCTGGTGTCGTATGCCGCTGTTTGCAAACACACCATAAGCGGCAACATGTTCCAACAATTTGACCTCTCCTCCGCCCAAGACTAAGGTCAAGCCAAAATTGCCCTCGCTTAAAGTGGTATAGCCCAAACGTTCAGCGAATTCTACGCCCTTTTTTGACCCGACCAGATATAATGTTTTTACTGCGGGGATGTTTAACGACCCTTGTAATGCTTGGCGCATAGTAACCGGGCCGCGTTCTTCCAAATCATAGTTGAGGGGACGGTAAGATGGCCCGCTTACCGCAAAGTCAGTCACCACATCATAAAGTATTGTGTCAGGAGTGTATCCTTTTTCAAAGGCGGCAGCATAGACAATCGGTTTAAATGAAGATCCTGGCTGTCGTTTACCCAATGTGGCAACATTAAATTGACCATTGATTTCTTCATTATTAAAGTTTTTTGAACCAACCATGGCCAAAATTTCACCATTTTGAGGGTTTAGGGCGACGAGGGCGGTATTATTTGCGTTTGCCTCTTCTAAAATTTTCGTTCCTGGGTCTTCAATAATTTTTTCTGCTATTTTTTGCATTTCCCAATCTAATGTGGTGATTACTTTATATCCGCCGATGTCTACCGCCTGTTCGCCAAATTTGCTTACCAGCTGCTCTTTTACATAGAGAACAAAATGCGGCGCTTCAATTTCGCCGTAATGCTTTTCAAGCGTGAGCGGCCATGCTTGCGCGGCATTTTTTTGTTCCTCAGTAATATATCCCTCCTCAAACATTCGGCGGAGCACAAAGTCGCGGCGCTGTTTCAAGGCAATAGGATCGTTCAAGTAGCGCGTGGGCGCCTTAGGCAGGCCGGCCAATGTAGCTGATTCTTGCAGATCAAGCTCTGACACATGTTTGCCAAAATAGCTTTGAGCCGCGGATTCGGCTCCGTAGTTGGTAGAGCCATAAGGAATTTCATTGAAATAAATTTTAAGAATTTGTTCTTTTGAATATTTTTGTTCCAGCCGGAGGGAAAGAATTATCTCTTTAAGCTTGCGGCCGACTCGGCGCTCGTTGGTCAAGATAGCATTTTTAACCAGTTGTTGGGTGATTGTTGACGTTGCTTCTATCCGTCTGCCGGGCAACAGGCTTTTGACAAAAGCCCGAAAGATGCTGAGGGGGCGTATTCCTTTGTGTTCATAAAATTTTGTATCCTCGGTGGCAATAACGGCATTGATAAGATTTTGCGGAATATTTTCCCATTCTACGATGGTTCGTTTTTCATTAGAAAAAATTTCATAAAGAAGACGTTTTCCTGTTCGGTCGTATATTTTTGTGCTTTGGGCGACTTGGCGGTCGGTCAATTTGTCTGGATCCGGCAGATCTTTGCTCGCCCAAGCGATAACAACTGTTCCGCTCAAAAAAGAGAGTACCGCCAAAACTATGATTGCCATGATTAGTTTTTTAAGCAGTTTTTTTTTGGCGCTTTTTTTGAGCATTGGGCGCTTTTTCCAGATTTTCCATATTTGAGCAAGGAAGAAACGAGTAATTCTAAAGGGTAATAATAAAAAAATGATCAAGGATGCTGTTGTTCTGCCAATTATTCTTTTTTTTTGTTTAAAGGCTGCCTGCGGGATTTGCTGTTTTTGGTCGCCATAACTGCGAGATTCTCTGGTTGGGGGCTTGTTTATAAATCCGTAGGAGCGCTTATTGGATTGATTGTCCCGCATAAATTTTTTGAGTATTTGACTATAATACCGCCATATCCGTCTTCCATTATAGCACGGACAGGGGCGGCTGAACACTTGCATAGCAAAGGAGTTTCAGTCTTGACACAATTGAGGGGATATGGTATAGTAGAAGCACCAAAAATATAGTAATAGTACCCTGGGTATATTCCTAGGGTATTATATTTGAACGGTATTATTGAATTAAAAAATTGGCTTAATTTAGCCAAAAAAAGTAAATAAGAAAATATGGCCATATTTAAGCGAAAAATATACCAAAGCATATATGAAGCCTCAATCTCTGTTGTTTTGGTTGTTAGTTTGTCTATATCAATAACTACCCCACAGGTGGTAAATGCCGAAACGCAAGAGGATGCAGGGCATGATTTGATGATTTTAAATGTTCCGTTTGAAGCGGAAGAATTAAATACATTTTCAGGAGCTTTTCCTCTTTCGGCAGACCGAAAGCCAGTAAAAACCATCAAAGCGGTTGCTACTGCTTATACTAGCCATGTTTGGCAAACAGACGATACGCCATGTATTACGGCTAATGGGTTTGATTTATGCGAGTTTTATGAAAAGAAAGGTTTTGGCAACACCATTGCCTCCAACTTTTTGCCTATGGGGACGCAAGTTCGTTTTCCGGAAATATTTGGTGACAAGATTTTTGTCGTACGTGACCGGATGAATGCCAGATATGGATATGGCAGAATTGATATCTGGATGCCAGAATTGCCCGAAGCCAAGGTCTTCGGCGTGAAGCGGTTGGTGATGGAAGTATTTTAATCATGAGGCAGGATGCACCCTTCGGCTTCGCTCAGGGCAGGCTCCGCACGACTCATAACAGAATAAAAATCCCCTGATGGGGATTTTTATTGTATTGTGCTGCGTGTATCGTGCACCGTGATTCAGAGGTACGGGCGGGAATCGCACCCGCGTATAAAGGTTTTGCAGACCTTTGCCTTACTGCTTGGCTACCGTACCGTTTGATTTTAGATTTATGATTTTAGATTTCAGATTTTGTAGACCTTTCTCTGGATTTATCTGCCGCAGTTTTGTTGGGTGAAGAAATAAACGGAAAACACAAAACAAGAATATCATGTTTCTTGTCTTTTTTCAAGGCTATAAACACTCCCCTATTCTTGACACTATTTTCATCCTTTGTTATTATTATAAAAGTATGTTTTGGACGGGGCCGAAGGCCCCTCCATGGAAGGAGGGAAACATGGAAGTGGTGGGATATGGAGTGGTCGGGTACTTGGCTGTTGCCACGCTATTTGCGATCGGCGGTGCGTTGCGGGAAGCCATCTTGCACCATCGGCGGTTGCGAAAGCGGACGAAGATCAAGTAACCGGCAGGGACGGTGGGTCTGGACGCCAACAGTCCGGTAACCCGCCCTCCCCAATTTATTTTTATGCAGCCGGAGGCGGCTGTTTTTTTGTTTGCGTAAACATGTTACAATCTATGTGATATGCTAAAAGAGAAACAACGTTTTATCATCATTGACGGCAACGCCATTATCCACCGCGCTTATCACGCCCTGCCGCCCATGACGGCCAAAGATGGCACCATGGTGAACGCGGTCTATGGCTTTACTTCAATGTTGCTCAAAGTTATTAATGATTTGAAACCCACGCACCTCGCGGTTAGTTTTGACGTGGCCGGACCGACGTTTCGCGATAAATTGTACGCGGATTACAAAGCTACGCGCGTGAAAGCCGACCAAGATTTGTATGACCAGATTCCGCTTTGTTATCAGATTGTGGAAGCGTTTGGGATTCCGATCTATACGAAAGAGGGATTTGAGGCGGATGATGTGATTGGGACGATAACCAAGAAACTGGAAACTGGAAATTTGAAATTAGATATTGAAGCGATTATTGTGACCGGCGACAAAGATATGTTACAACTCGTTGAAAATGAAAAAGTTGAAGTGTATTTGTTGCGCAAAGGAATGTCTGATTACCATTTGTTTGATGAGAAAAAAGTAAAGGAAGAGTTTGGTTTTGGACCGGAGATGATAGTAGATTACAAAGCCCTGCGCGGTGACGCATCGGATAATATACCGGGGGTGAAAGGGATTGGGGAGAAGACGGCGACGGAGTTGATTACAAAGATTGGGGGGGTTGAAGATATTTACCGAAAGATTGAAAGATTGAAAGATTATAAGATTAGTGATTCGGTGATTAAAAAATTGGAAGATGGAAAAAGAGATGCGGAGATGAGTAAAAAGTTGGCAACGATTGATACGGACGTGAAAGGGCTGAAGTTTAGTTTGGATGATTGCGAGACGGGTCGGTTTGACGCGGGGAAGATTGAGGGGATGTTGAAGAAGTTTGAGTTTTTTTCACTGCTTAAACGTATCCCAGGAGCGAGCGTTGAAAATAAGTTACAAGTTACAAGTTACAAGTTACAGAATGAGAGTAGGAAAAAAATAGACGGCGGCATTGAAATAGAAATTATTAAGTCAGCCGATGAGGTTAAAAAGTTGGCAAACGAGATTAAAAAAGCCGGAGTTTTTGCGTGTAAAGAAATAGTTAGCGGGAAAAATATTATTGAAGGAAAATTTGAGGGGCTGGTTTTTGTGGTTGATGGAAATAGTTATTTTGTGGATGGGCGGTTTGACGAATTGGCGGAGATTTTTACTGATCAGAAAATTTTACTTATCGGGCACGACCTCAAACAATTAATAAAGGTACTTCAATGTAACAATGAAACAATGAAACAATGTAACAATTTATTTGACACCATGATTGCTTCCTATGTTTTAAATTCCAGCACCAGAGCCCATGATTTGAAGGCGATTATAATGCGCGAGCTAGGCAAGGATCTGCCGGGAAGTTCTGATCAGGCCAGCTTGTTTGGAGTGAATCCAAAGATTGCGGCAGAAGAGTTAATTTTGGTTTTGCAAGTTTATCAAAAATATGACAAACAACTTAGTGAGATGGAAGATAAAGGATTGTTTGAAAAAATAGAAATGGCGCTGATTCCGGTTTTGGCGGAAATGGAATTAAACGGCGTGGCGGTTGATAAGGAGATGCTCGGGCGGCTTTCCAAAGAAGTGGTCAAAGATATTGACAAAGTTACTAAAAAAATCTGGCAAGAAGCCGGCGAAGAATTTAATGTGTCTTCGCCTGTTCAGTTGCGGGACGTTTTATTTGAAAAAATGGGACTGCCGGCGCAAGGAATCAAAAAAGGCAAAACCGGCTATTCCACGGCCTCGCCGGAATTGGAAAAACTGCGGGGCGCGCACCCGATTGTTGAATTGATTGAAGAATATCGGGAATTGGAAAAACTGCGCAATACCTATATTGACGTTTTGCCGAATTTAATCAACAAAAAGACCGGTCGCATTCACACCACTTTTAATCAGGCAGTAACTACCACCGGCCGACTTTCCAGCTCAGATCCGAATTTACAAAACATTCCCATCAAAACCGAACTGGGGCGGGAAATCCGCAAAGCGTTTTTGGCGGAAAAAGGATATTGTCTGGTGGTGGCGGATTATTCCCAGATTGAACTGCGCATCGTCGCCTCGCTCGCCGAAGACAAAATTATGATGGAGATTTTTGAACGGGGAGAAGACATCCATCAAGCCACCGCGGCGGCCATTAATGGCGTTGGTCTGGACAAAGTAACCAAAGAAATGCGGAGCGCGGCCAAAGCGGTTAATTTTGGCGTTCTCTACGGCATGGGGTCGTACGGATTATCCTGGCGGGCCGGAATTTCCCAGAGCGAAGCGCGGGAGTTTATTGCCAAATATTTTGAACAGTTTGCCGGAGTGAAAAAATATCTTGACCAGACGCTTGAATTTGCTAAAAAAGAGGGCTATGTGGAAACCCTGTTCGGCCGGCGGCGGTATATTCCGGAATTAAAATCCGACAATTTCCAAATGCGAAGCGCGGGCGAGCGAATGGCGATTAATATGCCGATTCAGGGCACGGCCGCGGATTTGATGAAGATGGCGATGATTGAGGTGAGCGAAAAGATTAAAAGATTAAAAGATTATAAGATTGGAGAGGTGAAGATTATTTTACAAGTGCATGATGAGTTGGTGTTGGAGGTGAAGAAGGGGTTGGAAGATGAAATTTCTAAATTAGTAAAAGAAGCGATGGAGGGGGTGGCGAAGTTGCGCGTGCCGATTGGGGTGGATGTGCGGGTGGGGGCGAGGTGGGGGGAATTAAAATAAACGAGCGCACACGCGTTCCTTCTCCTCGTAGGAGAAGGACAGGTAGAGGTCTCAACGAGCGCATGGTAACAAACGAGCGTATGTCAAAAAGAGATCGTTATATCATAGACGACCTGACAAAACAAAGACGAAAACGTTTGCGAATCGGTCCGACAAAAGCAGAGTATGTGCTGTGGCAGGATTTGAGAAGACAGAAAACCGGGTATAAATTTCGCCGACAAACAAGCATCGACAAGTTTATTGTTGATTTTTATTGTCATGAATTGCGTTTAGCAATAGAGGTGGATGGATCAATTCATTTAGATGATTTTCAGGCGGAATATGATAGGCGAAGAGAAGAATTTTTACGTCGCCGAGGGTATGTGGTGATAAGATTTAAGAATGACGAGGTTTTGTTTGAGCGGGAGAGGGTGATGGGGGTGATTGACGAGTGGTGTAGCAGGTTGGCGGTTAAATATTGAGACATTTTTTATTGTGCCTGCGCTCGTTGAGACCCTTCCCTGTCCCCCGGACGGGGGAACTCGTTTACCCTCGTTTATTTATCCCCACCCCGCTTGCATTTTAGAGAGAGAGAGAGTATCCTCCTATTATAGGGAGGATTTTATTTTTAAATTGTATAAATATGGCGGATACAATGTTCTCTAAAAATTTAGCGGAAACGCACCAGAAAGCGGAGGGAGCTAAAGAGACCCGGGCAGAACACAAAGCAGTAGAAGATTTGATGACAGCGATTGGCCTGCAAGCCAAATATAATGCCGTCAGGGAAGCATATAATAACGGTGTTTTTTCCGGCAAAGCACTTCCAACGGCAGACTTTCTTTTAGGTTCCGAAAGCGCTACACATAGTGGAGACTGTATTAAACTCTATAAAGATGAAGATTTTCCGGCATTAAGAAATTTATCTACAGGAGTACACACTAAGGTTGAAACAGAAGAACTATTTCTGGCTTTGCTGACTGATTTGGCAAATATTGCCATGAGCGAGCGGGACGATGAAATATTAAATATTAAAAAATGTAAGGTCATCAAGGGTGAAAATGACCAAGCGATCTTTATGACTCGCAAAAGATTGGCCGAAGCAGCAATCAAAAAGGTGATTGACGCCATGTATGGCTGGTCGGAAAATTACAAGCAAGAGAAAGCGCAAGTAAAGTAATAAAAATTGAAGAAAATAAAATACCGCCCCGAGTCTCCGGGACGGTATTTTTGTTCGCATTGCATGCCTCGCTACATGCGTCGCGCCTCGTGTTTCTTCCCATCCTTCCACAAAAAATCAAAATACGCGCGGTAGGCCTGAGCGGTTATGAGCTGTAGAAGAATATCGGACAGATGTGATAAAATAGATATGATTCTTTTTATGTTCAACGAATTGTTTCGCAATAAATACCGTATCGCATCAGCCCGCCATCCGAATTGGAATTACACGTCCGTTGGGCGTTATTTTGTGACGATTTGCACGGGCGGACGGATTTGCCATTTTGGCAAAATTGAAAATGGTGGTATGATATTATCCCCGACGGGCAGAATTGTTCGGGAGGAATGGTTGAAAACGCCGCGAATTCGCGATAATATAAAATTGGACGCGTGGGTGGTGATGCCGAACCATTTGCATGGGATTGTGGTGATAAAAACATTGGGGGAAAATAAAATGGCGGTAATGTCAGGTTCAACGACAAATGGCGGTGATGAAAACGTGGGTGATGGGAATGATGCGGGCGGTGGGGAAAACGTTGGTGACGGAATAAACGTTGGCGGTGGGAATAACGTTGGCGGTAGAGACGCCCCGCCGGGGCGTCTCTACGATTGCATTCCACCAAACGATTGCATTCCACCAAACGATTGCATTCCACCAAACGATTGCATTATTACCAACGTTGACAATGCATCCGTGAACGCAATCAACCGATCGTCCAATACCGGCGGCCCCAATCCCAATTGGAAACCCAATTCGTTGGGTTCAATTGTCAACCAATTTAAATCAATTTGCACCAAACGGATTCGTTCGGCCGGACATTCGGATTTTTCCTGGCAGGCGCGATTCCACGACCATATTATCCGCAACGAAATCGCGTTGAATAATATCCGCCGATATATTAAACAAAATCCCCAAAAATGGGGTACGGATTGTTTTCATGTTTTATGATTATATTTTTATACGGCCCGGACACCTTCCGTAGCCGGCAACAATTGAAAAAAATGATCGCCAAGTTCAAACATGACCGCGACCCGCAAGGGCTGAATGTGGTTCGTTTGGACGCGGAAAAAGAAGAAGACACCCGCCGGGTTACGAGCGAAATTTTGGCTACGCCGTTTTTGGCCGAGCGGCGGATGGTGGTGATTGAAAATTTGTTAAATTCTAAACAGACGGATTTATTGGAAGGGTTATTGAAAAGAATTGAAGAAAAAAAAATGCCGGAATCAAACGTGATTATTTTTTGGGAAGCGCTGGACGATCCGGCGCAAAAGAAAAAAGGGGATGAAACGGCAACGCCAAAAACCAAGGCGGCGAAAGAACTGTTCGCGCGTTTGCAAAAAGAAAAATACGCCCAGCGGTTTGAATTATTTTCCGGCGCCAAACTGGCGACCTGGATCGCGGGCGAAGTAAAAGAACGCGGCGGCGTCATTGACCGGCCCGCGGTCGATTATCTGGCCGCGAACGTGGGGGGCGACATGTGGCGGTTGAATTCGTTGATTGGACAATTGGTGGCGTATTGTTATTCCGAAGGCGGCGACGGTGCGTTGCGTGGGGACGCCACGGCACATGGGGACACCCCGGCGGCGGGTAGAGACGCCCCGGCGGGTAGAGACGCCCCGGCGGGGCGTCTCTACGCCGTTGACAGGGTTGCGGAGGCAATACGGGCAAAGGACGTCCAATTGTTTCTAGACGAACGCGCCGACGACAACATTTTCAATCTGGTAGACGCCATTGTCGCGAAAAATCCCAAACAGGTTTTTGTCATGATTCAGGAACAATATAATAAAGGCGAGGACGCGCAGTATATTTTTGCGATGTTAATAAGGCAGTTTCGTATTTTGTTGGAACTCCGAGACATGTTTGACCGCGAAGATAATATCCAGAGCGGCGTTCTGGCGCAAAAGTTGGGGCTCCATCCGTTTGTGGTGAAAAAATCACTGCCTTTGGTCAAGCGATACACCATGGCGGAATTAAAAAACATTTACGAACGCCTGCTTGAGCTGGATATCCAAACAAAAACCGGCCAGGGCGGCCAGTCGTTGTTGTTGGATATTTTCGTTGGGAGAATCTGCGCGGAGTAGGTGTGGTAAAGAGTCCAACACCTCATCCTCTGCCCCCTTCCCCTACGAGGGGAAGGGGAACTTTTTAAGAAGGTTGGAGGGCAGGGTGTTATTTAACTGTTTTTACTTTCTTCATCAGCCGCGACAGCTTTCTCGCCGCGGTTTGTTTTTTTATTACTCCTCTTTTAGCGGCTTTGTCCAATTTTTTCTGGGCCAGGCGGAGTTTTTCGGCCAGGTCCTTTTCGCCGGCCGCGAACGCTTTAGTTACGTCTTTGACCGCTTTTTTGTAAGCATCCTTAACAGCCAGGTTTAGAGCGGTTCTTTTTTTGATTTTACGCAGTTCTTTTTTAGCGCTTTGTTTGATTGGCATAATGGGGTGAATTGTTTATTGGTTTAAGGGTTTATGAGTGATTGATTAATGATTGTTACACTGTTAAATTGTTAAATTGCTTCATTGTCTTACTGTTTTCTTATGACTTACGGCTTATAACTTACAGCTGTCGTGCGAAGAGTATAGCGGAAATGACCGCCGCTGTCAACACTTTACGCAGGTTTCTTTTTTCAGCAGGTTCGTGAAGGGTTTGAGTTTTATGAATTCAGTGGAAGTGACGGCGTTGCCAAGGGTCCAAAGATGGCAGGCATTGTCCAAGGCATCGGCGGCGCAGGCATAGCCGAGGGATTTGAACGCGGTTAACAGTTCAGCTGTCGGCTCGGCATTGCTAAATAATTCAACTTGCGACCCCAGCGCGTAGCCGTTTTTGTAAACGGCCGCCAATTCGTCGTTTCGTTTTTTGCCGCAATCATCAGCCGTAAAGAATTGTCCCAGATTGCTCAGGCCAAAATAGCGCGGATGGACCGGATAGGTGGACGAGGCGGTGGCGGACGCTTTTGGATTTTCGGCGCAGAGCGCGGGGAGTTTGGCGGTTTGGTTCTGTTCGCGTTTGGCGCGGATTTCCTGCTCTTCTATTTTTTGTTTTGTTTCGCCCCACAACCGCGTGACATTTTCCAATTTTTCGGTCAGCTTTTGCCGCTGATCCTCTACCTGCTTTTTGAGCTCGTCAATCGCGCTGGTTTGTTCTTCCACGGTTTCTATTTTTGCCGCCAATTCTTTTTGCTGGGTTTTGCTGGAGACGGTCTGTTTGATATAAAGGCCGACCACGACGACAAGTAAAATTAAAAATCCGCCGGCGATCACCATTCCTGTTTTTTTGTTCTTTGCCGGCTCGCGCGCTGGCGCGATCTTAATTCCTTCTCGTTTTTTCGCCGGTGTTTTTTTCTTGGGCGGTCTTTCCAATTTTTTTTCCGCCGCCGCGTCGGTCGCGGGGCTATTTTCTTTTTTAATTTCCTCCCCAGTTCCTCCAATTTGATTTTTTGGCATAAATTTGGTTATTGGATTATTAGTTTAAGGGCTTTGGATCTAATCTACCCCGCTTTAGCGGGGGTTCGTGGAGCTTTAGCTCCTGCGAACGTAACCAGAAACTGGTAATTAGTAATTGGTAATTGGTTTTAAAAATAATCGTTAATTACCAATTATCCTGCCGCTCCGCATTGTGCGGGGTGGGACGACTTACTGTTTACTATCATCAATTTGCCTTACTCTGCTTTATTTGTTATCGTGCGGCGAGTATAACGGCAATCACCAATTTATGTCAACAGTTTTTGGAGGCCGACCCATAAACCAATAAACCTTTCACTCCTCCCCCCTCGGCCCCTCTATCGCGAGCGGTTCAATCGTTCTCTCTCCTTCCGTAATTCTCATTACATCCTTATCAACTTTACCTAGCTCTTTATATGCCGTGTTATAGCTATTAACGGTCGTGCCTAGGTTGGTGCCGAGTTTTTTCATGTAGTCCTCGTAAGCATTGATATGCTTGCCGAGCATTTCCACGTTTTTTCTAATTACCATAGCGCTCTCTTCAATTTTCAAGGCCCGCAGTCCCTGCAAGACCGTTTGCAAATACGCGGCAAAAGTGGTGGGCGAGACGATGATCACTTTTTTATTGTTAAACGCGTATTCAATCAGACTTTTCGTGTTTACCTTTACCGCGCCCACCTCGTTGACTAACAGATCATAATAAATCGCTTCGGCCGGAATAAACATAAAAGCGAATTCCAGAGTGCCGTATTTGGGTTTAATGTATTTAGCGGTTTCGTCAATCCGTTTTTTCAGATCATTTTTAAAGTCCTTTTCATATTCTTCTTTTTGCCGCTCGTCGATCGCTTCCAAAACGCGATTATAGTTGTCTAATGAAAATTTAGCATCCACCGGAATCAGGCCGTCTTTGGTTTTCACTACTGCGTCCACGGTGTCGCCGTCTGGAAATGAATACTGCAATTCAAACGCAGTCGGCGGCAGGATATTTTCCAAAACTAATTGCAATCCGGCCTCCCCGAGATTGCCGCGCTGTTTTTGATGAGTCAAGACCTTTTGCAGATTGTTTAGCTGTTCAGAAAAACCGATCACCTGCTGATTGGTTTTGTCCAGACTAGTTAATTTTTCCGTGATTTCCGAAATCATTTTGGTACTCTGGCCGCTGATGCCCTGGATAATCCTGGCGTTTTGGCCAAACTGCTCCTGCAAGGTTTTATTAAGGTTCTGCTGGGTTTCGTTCATGGTCTTGTGCGTCACGCTCATTTTTTCATCAAACACCCGCGCGAGTTCCTGCATCTGGTTTTGCAGCATGACGAAGAGGTTTGGTTCGCCTTCTTTGGGTTTATTATTTTCCGACAGTTTTTTGTATAGAATAAAAAGAATAGCGAGCGTGGCGACTAGTCCGATGGAGAGGATGATTAATAAAGTAGTTTGCATATTTTACCGAACAAATTCTAAAGATAATTTTACTGATTTGTTGTCTGACGGCAGTAAAATCACTTGATTGGGGTATTTTTCTTTTAGAGCGGAGATGAATTCGTCGGCCCACGAGGGAGTCAAGACCGCTACGCCAGAAAAATCAATCTCTATTTTTTGATCAGGCCTAACATCATTTAAAATATAGGCTCGGGTTGCCAGCCATGCCTCTTTAGCCGCCGGCCGGGAGCTCAAAATTGTGCCAAATTTTTTTAACTCAAGTCTCATAATACTAATTAAAATTCTATTATTGCCGCCGTGCCTTTAACGTTTTTCTCTGCCTTTAAAAATTTTATCCCCCCATTTTCTATGAGGCACTTTCCCTGGCCGGAATAAAACGTGAGTGTCAGTTTATTTTCTTCTATTACCCGTCTAACAAATTTCAAACCATTGCCACGGTGTTCAGGCGAGCGGCCGGAGATGATTTCGGTAAAGGCCGTTCGTAGCGCTTCGGTATCATCGGCAATGTTCGGGCGGATTTTTTTTAAAGTTGTCAGCACTCCCTGTCCTCTGTCTGCCAGCATGATAAGCCGTTCAGGCAAATCTACTTTAAAAAATACTCCAGGGATATCGGGCCAATTGCCCAAATTATGATCATATGAATTGTTGCCTATTTCTCCAATCACGGCTACAAGCAGGTATGATAGCGATTCGTCTAATCCGCTGTCAAGTAATGCCTTTAGTATTCGTTCGGTTCTAAATTGAAAAACATCTCTTGTCGGACAATAGAAGTCTTTATTGTTAATAATTTCCGCCTGAATATTAATCACCCACAAAATTGTTTCTTGAATTAATCTTTCCTTTGGAGTCATTGGTAGATGATAAAGCACCCGCGGAGGAACACCGCTTTTTTGGATTAATTCTCGTTCTTGGAGTTTTTTTAATTGGCGAAAAACAGCCGGGGCGCTAAAACCAATAAAATCAATAATTTTTTTAGGTGTTGTCTGCCCTTGCTCTTGAATAAATTTATATATTTTTTCAGCAGTATTTGTTCGCATATTTCATAGTTTATGGTTTATTGTATATAAAATGTATTATAAACTATATACTTAATTTTGTCAATACACGGGTGTGGATAAACAAAAAATCCGCCTCATCAGCGGATTTTTTTGTCCTTATTCTTTGCCTCATTTGCTTTAGAGCTGAGAAAAAGAAAGGGAAACCAGCTTGTCTTGGATGAGACTTGAATCCTGTATCGATTCCTCCCGAAAATGTTTTTGCCCGCCCCGAAGTGAATCGAGGCGGGCGTTGTCCTACTTCTCCGCCTTTTCGGCAGGAGGTTCGGGGTTTGGCCGCCGAATGACCTGATTCGGCGGTTGGTTGGTGTAGGTGCGCATTGACCGGTCAAGGCCGAAACCCCCGCGGATCTCATAGTGTATCCTCGGGATCCACACTTTTTGTCTTGTCATGGCAAAACCTCCTAATTAAAGTTTTGCATATTTGTATATTTTGTAAATCATATTTATCAATATATAAGTATAAGTTTGTTATAATTTGCTTATTTTTTATAAAATTATAAAATAATGTAAATTAAGATTGACATAATTTAAAGGATAAATTATAATATCATTGATATTATATGGACAAGAATTTAGAACAACTCGGTTTGGACAAAACAGAGTCAAAAATATATTTGGCTTTGCTTGAACTTGGCCCCTCAACCGTTAGTGAGATAACTAAAAAAGCCAGTGTGACGCGCACGCTTGGCTACCATGTGCTCCAAAAACTCGGCTGGTACGGGTTGGTGGATCGGGTTTCTGGACGCGGGAGCAAAATTATTTTTTCCGCGACGCATCCGCGCCAATTGGTTCAACACTTACAAAATAAAAAAAATACCTGGGAAAAAAAGTTGAAAGAGGCAGAGAAGCTCTTGCCAGAATTGATTTCTTTGTATAAAATTGCGGAGAAGCCGACGATTCGCTTCCAGGAAGGTTTGGTCGGGATTAAAAACACTTATAGCGAAACCTTGGAATCAAAAACAGAGATTTTTTCTATTCTTGATATTGAGGGCTGGGATATTCCGGAGTTGCGCCAGTTTGGCAAGGATTACAACCGTGAACGAAGCAGACGAAGAATTAAAGAACGTTTTTTGATATTAGACACGCCCCAAGCCCGGGAATGGATGAAATTTTACAAGGGATCGTTAAAATACACGGATTATCGTTGGATTAGGTCGGATCAGCTACCCGGAATAGCGGAGTTCGGCGGGGAAATTAATATCTATGAGGATAAAGTGGCGATGATGCTCTTGAAAAAGCCCAACAGAATGGGTATAATGGCGCAGAGTTCGGCTTTGGCGAATATTTTGAAGGGGCTCTTTGAGCTCGCCTGGCAAGCAGGAACACCGGCGCGGAGAAAAAGACCCCGTAGTTCAACGGATAGAACAAGACACTCCTAACGTCTAGATACAGGTTCAATTCCTGTCGGGGTCACCGAGTTCATGATGCATGATGCACACAACACGACCCAATTTGGACAATTCGTGATGAATCATGCTGTGTGCATCATGTATCGTGATAAAAACGGGCTCGTAGCTCAGCTGGTAGAGCACGGCATTCGCATTGCCGGGGTCAGGGGTTCGAATCCCCTCGAGTCCACTGTTTCGTGTTCATGATGTATAATACATGTAGCGTAATACATTACAATTGTATACACTAGTGTATACAAAAATTGGTCAAAAGCCAATTTTTTATTATTTTGTCACACGTGAAATAATCAATGGTATGAACCCCAGAATAAGCTTTGGGTCCTTGTTCCGCAACAAGCTGATGAGAATTAAATTGTTTTTTTGTCCGGCCCGTCTTCTCCAGCCCGCCAGCTGGCGGACGGGCGACGCAGGGTAAACTCCGTCAACTGGCGGAGACGGAACTTGTCCGGCGCAGCCCACAGGCGTAGACGGATTAAGGATTGATAAAATGTGTACAAATCTGTGGTTATGAGTGGTAGTATGTTAATAACTTTATCTGACTGGCAATAATAATCCTGCTATTTAAATTAAAAGGTTTTTTGTGGAACAAGAATTTAGAGATAAGTTTAAGATAAATAGGCGATTTAAGTTGAAAGATAATAGATTTACGAAGCTATTTTAGATATAATTTATAAATTATTATTTATAATTTAGATATAAAATAATGTCGTACAATATAATATAGTTTATAAAGTTGAGAGCAGCGTTGAATAATTCAAATGTCATTCCCGCCCCCGCCTGCGCGAGGATAAACTCCGGCGGGAATCCAGTCGCAATGCTGGATAAATTAGCCAATTTTCTGGATTCCCGCCTCCGCGGGAATGACAAATTAAAGCAAAATATCAATTATTCAACGGTCTAAAAGTTAAAAAGAAAGTAAGCAATCTGTCATTATGTGGTTGTCGCCGAATGACAATAAAGAGGTGGTTTCGTAATTCACAGTAATTACCAAACTTTTTAATAATCTTATTTTGTGGTATAATTTTTTTGTATGAAAAAAATATTCACAGGATTAATAATCACTGCGCTGGTTTTGTGGACACAGCCAGTAAATACCGCAATGACTGGCGGGAGTTATAATATTCCTGTTGATAGTTTGATAATGTCAGAGGGTGATTTAATAATAGGCGGCAATTATTCGTTGGAGGGGGCGGTTGAGGGTATAAGCGCAGATGACACCAAGAGCGGAGGCGTCTATTCATTGATTGGCGGTTTTGCCGGAGCGACTGGCTCCGGCTCATTAACCGTTTCTTTTAATAAAAGCTCTATCAGTCTGGATTTTGGAAGCAGTCCTGTTTCGATTGTTGCTAGCGACAGCTTGATACTTACTGTTACAGCCGACTCTATCACTGGATATGGCGCGACGATCTCTGAAAGCGGCAATTTGGCGTCAGGAGCGAATGATATAAACGACGTTTCCGATGGATCGGTTACGGCTGGTACAGAAGAATACGGAATTAGAACCAGCAGCGGCGATGGGTTGCTTGTAAGCGATACAGCGATTAATGGCTCGGTAGTAGTCGCATCTTCATATGTTCCAGTCTCAAATAGCCAAACTGCGGTTGTATTTAGCGCCGCCGCCTCGCAAAATACCAAGGCAGGCGCGTATTCCCACACTGTAACATTTACTATTACGGCCAATCCGTAAAAACATGATGCACGATTCACGCAGCATGACCCATGACATGATACATGAGGCAGATAGCATGAGGCAAGACGCGATGCATAATACGCGCAACAGGACTCAATTCGCCGTAATTCGTTATGCATCATGCCGCGTGCGTTGCGCATCAGGTAGTTTGTATGTCTCGTTTTACCACAATCCTTTTATTTACTTCTCTAGTTTTGGGCAGTCTTTTTTTGGCCATGCCGTCCGCCATGGCCGTTACCATTTCTCCTGCGCGGCAAGCGGCAGTGATCAATCCTGGGCAGAGTCAGACAGTAATGGTGGAAGTGTTTAATGATGAAAGCGAGAGCAAAATTTTTGTTCCGGAGATTGATGCTTTTGCGATTGATGAGACAACCGGCGCGGCGATTTTTGGGCAGGAAGATGAAGCAAAAAATTGGATATCAGCGAACCCGCAAAAAATAGAACTGCGCCCCAATGAAGAGGGTGAATTTAATTTTATTATAGCTGTTCCTCTGGATGCCGAGCCAAGAAGCCGTTATCTTGGATTGTTTGTAAAACAAGAATCAAAAGAAGGCCGTGTGGCAGTAGATTCAAGGACAGGTTCGCTGTTATTTCTTCATGTTGCAGGCGTTGTTAATGAAGATTTAACGCGAGAAATATTTTCATTTGATCAAGATTGGACAACGAGCGGTCCTATTCAGCTGTCATTACGTCTGCGAAATAATGGCAACATCCATTTGATCCCCAAAGGACAGATTGTTGTTCGCGACAGGCAGAACAATGAAATCAGAATTTTCACTATTAATCCAAGACAACGAAAGGTGCTGCCCAACGGCGCATGGGAAGATAAGTACGTTTTAGAAAGCGAGACAATAAAGGGGGCTTATGGTCCGATTCAAGCAACAGCGGAAATTATCTATGGGTTATCAGAAAAAAAAATTATGGATGTGGCAGTATTTTGGTTTGTTCCCAAATGGGCAATTGGTTTGGCTTTCATTCTAGCGCTTGGCGCAGCCATTATTTTTATTTGTTTCCGCCCGCCAAATCGGCGGGCGGGCGGCGCTCGGAATGACAAACGCGCAAATCCTAAAAGTAATAGAAATAGAATTATGAGCCGAGATAGAAAAATTTTATTATCAACCATGAGTGTGTTATCGGCTTTCTTTTTTTTGTTTTTTGTTCATGCGGCGCAAACGGCTACCAGCCAAATTGATGTGAACGCGACAATTACCGCTATTTGCGGCAATGGGAGTATTGATAGCGGCGAAGAATGCGATGACGGTAATATTATAAATGGAGATGGGTGTTCTTCAGTTTGTAAAACAGAAAGCAGCGGAGGCGGTGCGTTGCCAGTCGCACCTCCAGTAGAGCCGCCGGTTGAACCTCCGGTTGAACCGCCAGTAGAGCCGCCAGTAGAGCCGCAGGTTGAACCTCCGGTTGAACCGCCAGTAGAGCCGCCGGTTGAATCAGCATTTCATACTTCGCCAGGCGCTGGATCATCTGTCAGCGGCGCGTATATTCCTTTGCCGGTTGAGGATGTTATTGATAATGAATTGAATCTTAATCAAAGCGAACCCGAAAAAAAAATTGTTAATATTTTTCAGAAGAAAGCGAGGGAATTTGTCCAAAATGCGTTTAAATTTTTAGGTCTGGAACAGACTGCTAAAAAAATTGGCGAGCAGGCGGTGAAAATGATTGGGATGTTCAAGAGAACAGCAGATAATCCTATAGTTGAAAAAACAACAAGAAGACTGATTGCGCCAGGTGTTGTGGCCACTTCTGTTATTATAGTAACGCCATCGTTGTGGAGTATTCTTTTTCCTTTGCTGCGTTTTCTATTTCTGCAGCCATTGCTATTGCTTGGCAAAAGAAAGAGAAAAGAGTGGGGGGCGGTGTATAACAGTTTGACAAAAATGCCGCTTGATTTAGCAACTGTTCGGCTGATAGATCCAAAGACGCGCAAAATTCTTCAATCTCGGGTTACGGATAGAAAAGGAAGATTTTTATTTATTGCCGAGCCGGGCGACTATACGTTGGAAGCGGCCAAGCAAGGATTTCAATACCCAACGAAATTGCTGGCAGGAATTAATGAAGATGGAAGAATTACGGATGTGTACCATGCCGAGCTCATACATGTAGAAGAAGCAAATACAAGCATAACTCCAAATATACCTGTTGATCCTGACGGGGAGACAAAACCTATTCGCCGCGTTGTCTTGGAGAGCAGGGTGCGAGTGGTACAGCATACGGTCTCCGTTTTTGGCATCGCGGCGACACTCATCGCTTTTTACATTAGTCCGGTGTGGTACGTGGCGGTTTTTCTCGCGGCGCATATTGGTTTGTATATTCTTTTCATTCATTATGTTAAGCCAAAGAAACCAAAGGGTTGGGGCATTGTCTATGATCAGTATGATAAAAAACCAATTGGCAGAACAGTCGCCAGGCTGTTTAGCAAAGAATACAATAAATTGGCAGCGACAGAGCTGACTGATAAAAAAGGCCGGTACGCCTTTCTTGCGGGGCCAAATGATTATTATGTGACATTTGAAAAAGAAGGGTATAAAGAAGGGCGCACCAAGGACATCAATTTGAAAGAAGCAGAAGATGTTATTGTCAAAGAAGATGTTTCAATGGAAAAGAAAGGTGATGATTCAGCAAGTTTGTCTGGCAAGCAAATGCTGTCCAGCTATGAGAAAGTTTCTGATTTTATTGATAGCCAAAAGAGCGGAGAAGCAACAAAAGTAAAAGTAGACGAAGAGAAAAAAGCTTCGCCCGTTTCTCCTGCCGATAAATCTGAAGAGAGCGAAGACGCTGGTAATAAAAAATAGTTTTTCTTAAAAAAAAATGACTTATTAACATGTCATTTTTTTGTTATTTATGATAGAATATAGATGAAATCATCAATGAATGCATCATTGAAGATTTCATTAATCAGCCCTGCTCGCGCGGCAAATATTTGTGAACGCGGCAGACGCCTAACTTACGAAATCCATGTTTGTTCGTAAGCTTTTTTGGGCAATAAACAGAAAGGTTCAGAAAACAGATGAGAACCGCTCGTTTGTGTTTTTGGTTATTTGTATTACAGCATTTGCGAGCTTGTTTACTTTTCTCTTTTTGTTTGGCCTGCAGGGCAATCGGGTTGAAGCGGCTTCTCCACCAAGCATTATCACTTATCAAGGCAAGCTTTTGCAAAGCAGCGCTTCGGTTACAACAACGAAAAAAATGGGGTTTTCTATTTACGATTCTTTGACCGGAGGCAATATTCTTTATACGGCATCTGGAACTTTGGCTGCTAGCAATACTGTTAACATTATTCCGACTAATGGAGTTTTTTCAGTAGAAATTGGCAAGACTACAGGAGCGACCAGCACCAATTCTCTGGGTTCATCAATATTTCAAAATAATCAAAGTCTTTATCTTGAAGTAATTGTTGTTGATAGCGGGGCAACCACAACATTGTCGCCAAGAAAGCAACTGACTACTGCCCCTTACGCATTTAATTCTGAATACTTGGCAGGCGCGGCTGCGACGAGCACTGCTTCAACCACAACTTACATTCCTATTTCAGGCAGTGATGGCAGTTTTTCTTTTAATACCACAACGATTTCAAATTTAATTGTTTCTGGATTTGTCAGAACCTCATCAACTTTATTGTTGGGCTCGGCTGGCGGCAATGATGATTTGTTTATTGACGGAACGCGGGTTTTTGTCGGTACAAGCACTTGGGGCGGCGGCGCTGCCGGCTTGCTGGCGCTTGATGCTGACAAAGCGAATTTAATCGGTCTCTCCATTCGCGCCAATTCGTCAAAGAATGCTCTGGTCATTGAAGGCAGTAACGCGTCTTCTGTTTTCGTGATTGATGCCGCCGGCGGAGTTTCTGCCTCAAGCTCAATACGCGCGTACGGCAATGTTACTTCCACCGGTATTTTGTATGCAAGCAACGGTTTAATTTCCAGTGCGAGTTCAACATTTGCTTCCAATCTGCAAGTGACTGGCGGGGTCTGGGCATCTTCCACATTACAGGTTACCAACACCTCCACGCTATATAATGATTTACTTCTTGGCACTGCGGCCTTCGGTCATCTCACCGGCACCAACAATCTTTTGGTCAACGGCCAGTCCGAGTTTGACGGCACGGTTTGGTTTGATGGTTCGCTTCGCGCTTCATCTACTTTGCTATCAACGGGACTTATCACTGCCTACGATTCAGTCTCGGTGGCGAAGAATGTAACTTCCACCGGCATTATCTACGGCTTGGGCGGGCTGATTTCCAGCGCTTCATCCTCATTTGGCGGACTTTTGACTGCCTCCGGCGCTTTGGATGTGGAGGGAGCGATTACCGCGTCGTCTACTTTTCTTGTTGGCGGATCATCCGGCTCTGACGATTTCTACGTGTCGGACGGATCGTCCCGTTTTGGCAATACTAACGCCAGCAGTAGTTTGGCGATTTATGGTTATGTAACTACGACCGGCAACATTGAACCGCAGCATAATAATGCTTATGATCTCGGCAAATATAATAATGCCTGGCGGAATGTTTACGCGTCCGGCACTCTGATTGTCGGCGGCACGGGGACTTCCACTTTTGGCGGGGGCGTTCAGACCGCGACGTTGGATGTTACTTCCCAGAGCGCGAGCTCCACTTTTGCCAATGGTATTATTTTATCTAAAGGTTGCGTGCTCGTTGGCGGAACTTGTTTATCTGCCGGCGGTTCTGTCGCCGGTTCCGACGGTCAGATTCAATACAACAACGGCGGGGCATTTGGCGGCGCGAGCGCGCTGGTTTATGACGACGGCACCAATCGCGTGGGCATCAACAGCTCAACGCCACAGGCGCGGCTTTCGGTTGAAGACACGGCTGAACAATTCCGGCTCGGTTATAATTCTGGAAATTATGCGTCGTTTACTGTCGGCTCTAATGGGGTGCTTACTATCAACCCGTTAGCTTCAGGAACATCTGTCACCACCACGTTGTCTGGCGGATTAACAGTTGACTCTAATAGTTTAATAGTTGATTTTTCAACGAATCGGGTGGGCATTTCAACATCTTCTCCCTCGGCTCTTTTTGCCGTCGGCGGCAACGCTTTTTTCTCCGGCGATATTTCCAATGTCGCGAACATCACCGCCACCGGCACGGTTAATTTCACCGGTGCGGCGGTAACAACGACGATCTCGGGCGGATTGGTGGTGGATTCTACGACGTTGGTGGCGGATTATTCGACGAGTCGAGTGGGGATTGGGAACGCATCACCGGGGGCACCACTTCATGTTTTGACTAATTCAAGTGGCAGAACAATACGATTAGAAGAAAATTCTGGAGGGGAATATGTGGAGTTTGGAATCAATAGCAGCGGCGATTTTACCATTTATGATGATATAAACCTTCCATTATTTACCGTCAACAATCTTAATGGCTATGTGGGAATAGGAGATACGGATCCGGATGGGATGTTGGAGTTATCGTACGACGGCGGGGTAAAGCCGTCCTTCTTGGTCAGTTCTTTAGATAATAATGATGGCGATGTTTTTGTTATTAATTCCAGTAAATATGTTGGTATTAACTCTTCTACCCCCCAAGTCCGATTGGCGGTAGAGGACACGGCCGAACAATTCCGCCTTGGTTATAACTCTGGCAATTACGCTTCGTTTAGCGTGGTTGCCGACGGCGCGCTAATTATTACTACGGCCGGTACGGATGAAGATATTACTTTGCAAACAGGCTCGTTCAGCAATGCTTTGTTTATTGACGATTCAGCCACTACTGTCGGAATCAATTCATCAACTCCTTGGGGCAAGTTTTCTGTGGAAATGGATACAGTAAATCCAGCGTTTGTTGTCGCTAACAGCGGTTCATCAACGCCGGCACTGTTTGTCTCCGGCGTTAACAAGATGGGCAGAATCGGCATGGGCACGGTCGCCCCGGGAATATCAACCGGCAATGACCCAGTCCTTACTTTGGAGAGCGCGAGTTACGCGCCGAGTATTGAAATTTCGCGTAAAAGCGATGGTTTAACAGACGCGGAGACAGTCGGGGTATTACGATTTTTCAGCGGCTCCAACACCCAAAGACAATTAGCGGCAATTGAAACCATTGTTGACGGTACGAATGAGGACGCCGGAGAACTGGTATTTTGGACAACACCCACTGGCGGTTCTATCACCCGGCGCATGACCATATTGGATACCGGTGAGATTGGGATCGGCACTACCGCACCGGTCCGTCCATTGGATGTTAGCGCTTCCGATGGCCAAAATTTACGTTTGACGCATGATCAGTCCGCTGTTAATTATACTGATTTTCTTACCAACGGCAGTGGCGAGTTGGGTATTTTTCCAAGAGGCAGCGCTCCTTTGGTTATGATTGACGCTAATTCCAATACCGCGGCACTGCGCCTGCGCGGCGCGGACGATCCGGTTGAGGTCGTTGATATATACGTTGGCACAAGCGGAGAATTAATTCTTAACGCTACCGCGGGCACTGGCGCGGCCGCTTTTATTGATCTGCGTCCCGAAGATAATCAGTATGGTGTGCTTATCCGCGAGTCAGACGGCACGGGCACGGCTACTTACGCCAATTTGTATGTTACGGACGCGACTGATGATTATTTGACGATTAATGTTAATTCGGTTACTGATGGAGACGCTTTAGTAATCACGGCGGCTGATTTAGTTGGTGTGGGGACTTCAACTCCGTGGGGTAAATTTGCGGTGGAGATGGGAACAACCAATCCGGCGCTGGTCATTTCTAACACCGGTTCATCAACGCCCGCCTTCTTTATCGGCGGGGTGAATCAGAATGGCCATATTGGAGTAGGTACGAGCACGCTTTCGCAGGCGCTCACGGTGGAAGGTTCAATTTTGGCTTCTAACTTGTATGGCGGGGCAGTGAATGTGACGGTTGATGCCGGCGGCAAAATTATTAGAGACCCGTCCGACGTGCGGCTTAAAGAAAATATAAACACGATTCAAGGGGCATTGGATAAAGTGCTGGGGTTGCGGGGCGTTTCTTTCAGTTGGAAACCCGAATCCAATATGGGCAGTCAGACGGATTTTGGTTTGATCGCGCAAGAGGTGGAACAGGTGGTGCCGGAATTGGTTAGCCATCCGTCGGTCGGCTGGATGGGTGTTAAATACACCAATATGGTCGGTTTGCTTATTGAAGCAATCAAAGAACAGCAAACACAAATTCAATCACTCGCTATTGGCAATAATTTGCAGGGAAATCTAAATGGAAACATTACCGCGGATAAATTAACGGTGCGCGGAGAGGCCGCGTTTGGCCGCGATACTGTGGGCCAGGCGAAAATTTTGGCTGGCGCGACCGAAGTCCGCGTTACTTTTGCAGAGGAATATGAACATCAGCCGATTGTTACAATTACCTTGCGCGGTGAAGAAGGGCTGGCGGCTGATGTTAATTATGCGGTGGTCAATGAAAACACGCGGGGATTTATCATCAAGATCAGCCGCGCGGTTGATGTTGATTTGTCATTTAATTGGCACGCGTTTGGCAGCAGCGGCGGGAAAGTGTTTGTGAGCGATGGGGGGGTGCTGGATTTACAGATTGTTGTGGAGGAAGAGATCGCTGGTGGTGCGGGTACCGCCGATGATACGAGCGATAGGACGAATACGACGGATGGGACGGATAGGACGAATGTGGACGCGGTCGACATGGTGGATGCGGTGGATACCGCTGACGCGACGAATACGGCGAATACAGTGGATATGACGAGTGGGACGGATGAGACAAATATGACTGACGATAGTAACGGTGAACCAGCGGAGGAAAGTCCAGATGGAGAAGGATCACTATGATAGTTCAGCAGACGAAATTGGTTCCGGCACATGGAGGGTATAGAAAATTGCGTTCGTATCAGAATGCGACGATTGTGTATGATCTTACAGTAGTGTTCTGTGATTTGTACATTAACAAGTTTAGCAGGACAAAGGATCAGATGGTTCAAGCGGCTCGCAGTGGAAAGCAGAACATAGTAGAAGGCAGTATGGCATCGGGCACCTCAAAGAAGACGGAGATAAAATTGGTGGGGGTGGCGCGGGCCAGTTTAGAAGAGCTGCTTGCGGATTACGAGGATTTTTTGCGACAGCGGAGGATGGCGGCTTGGGGGAAAGATGACCCCAAGGCGCGAGGAGTCCGGCAGTTGTCCTACGGGTCGGATAGGTCATATATGACTTATAACGCCTATTTGGAGAGTCCTGAAGAAGGAGCCAATATGATGGTTTGCCTTATTCACCAGACAAACTATTTACTGGACCAACAACTGCGCGCGTTGGAAAAGCAGTTTTTGCAAGACGGTGGCTTTACAGAAAGACTTTACCAGCAAAGGAAAAGCTACCGTGGCTATTAGTTTGACATCTAAACTAGCGCCTCTTGACAGGGCGTTTTTTTTGTGTTAATTTAGAATTAAATCAGTTCTTTCTGCGTTCGGCTGCGCGAGTCGCGGTCGGCGCATACAAACCTAAGAGGGACATCATGGTAGCGAAGCGTCAGGTGCGATTTCTTTGGGCGCTGACTTTCGTCCTCGTCGCCGTCATGGCGGCGAGGTTCTGGATGTACACGGTAGATGACGCGTTCATCTACTTTCGGTATGCGGCTAACTGGCTGGCCGGGCTTGGCCCGGTGTTCAATGCCGGCGAGCCGGTGGAGGGCTACACCAGCCCGCTCTGGCTTGCCGAGTTGACAATGTTGGGCTGGATTGGGTTGTCTCTGCCGCTCGCCTCCAAGGTTCTTGGATTGTTGTACTTGGTGGCGACCATCCTTTTCTTTCTGCTCCAGTGTGATCTGAAAATGAAGGTGGGGGCGCTCCTCGTCGCTCTTTATGGCGAAGCTGTTCTGTGGGCTGTAGGAGGGCTGGAGACATTGGCGGTTGCGGCACACCTTCTCACCGCTGTCGTGATGTTCTTCAGGATGAAGAACGTGCGGCAGGCGAGTGGTGTCGGAGTACTTCTTGGTCTCGCCTACTTAGCCAGACCGGAGGCGGTGTTGCTTTTCGGAGTGTTGCCGTTAGTCGCTGTCAGTTCCGCGAGAACTGACAGGATGGTGAGGCGGTGCATTCTTGCGGTCCTTGGGATAGGTGGAACCATCGTCATCAGTCACCTCGTTTGGCGGTATTCCTATTACGGGGAGTGGCTACCGAACACGTTCTTTGCCAAGGCCGGCGGACCAGAAATGGTGCCGCTTGGCCTTGAGTACGTGGAGGGATGGCTCCCATGGGTTCTACTGCCTGTGGCTATGGTAGTGGCGGGGCTGGCATATCCGGAAGTGCGCCGATATGCATGGGCCGTTTTGCTCATCGCCCTACCATGGACAGCTCACGTGGTTTGGGCCGGCGGCGACCACATGCGGGCACACCGTTATTTGGTGCCGCTCTTTCCCCTTTTCATTTGGGCAGCGGCAAAGACGGCGAGCTACCTCTGGCAGAAGACCGCCAGGTTGCGGCCGGCGATCATTGTGTTGGTTCTTATCCAGGCCTGTTTGCAGGCGTGGCTGGGAACCAAGTTGAACGACCAGTCGGAGATGACTGTTGTCCAAGGCAGGTTCATCGGCGAGTGGCTTGATGATAATCTGCCGGAGGACGCGGTCGTTGCCGGCAACATCGCCGGAGTAATTCCGTATTACTCTCGGCGGGCGTTCATTGACATGCTGGGTCTCAACGACATGGTGATCGCCCGCACCCCCGCGGTAGAGCTTACTATCCGGCAGCTCGCGCGGTTGAGCGCCTGGGCCAATCGGCCGGGGCATCTCCGTGGAAACGCGGAGTATGTTCTTGGCCGGCGTCCGGATGCTATCATCGTCGGTGCGACCAACGGTTGCGGCGGGCTGCTTTCGCATCACTCCCAGCCGTTTTTTCGAGCGGACTTTCCTCTGCTCGCCGAGCTCCAACCGCTCAACGGTTTGGTCTATCAACCGCGAACGGTTGAAATCAGACCAAGTCAGGAGGATCTTGCCGCCGCAGCGCGATACTTTGACCCCGGGCTCCTGGATCCCATCATGTTCTGTTTTTGGGAAAGGATTCCGGGGCAGCGATTGGTTATGGTGGAATGAGATGAAGTTGGAATGAATTGGAATGTAGGTGCAAGCGAAAACCCCCGTTCGCTTCACCTGCTTTCTTTCTGACAGTTTGTTGGAAAAAAAGCAGGGAGGATTAGCGAACGGGGGTTTTGTAATTGGCAAAGAATTATTTTTTTGGTATAATGACACCAATAGGACTTACGCATTTGAGGAATAGCGGATTGAGTCCCGATTCGCATCGGGACGAAATCCGCGCTGTTCGAGTGCGAAATTCTCCCGATTCAATCGGGATCATTTCGCTACTCCGCGTAAAATAACCAAACGCGTAAGTCATAACCAAATGTAGATATCATAAAACAAGAAAAAAATCTATGCCAAAAAAAGAAAACGCGGCAAAAGAAATAAAATCTATTGCAGACGGTAAGCCGCCCCGCACTCGGAGTTCAGGTTCAAAATGGATAGGGATATTAATTATATTATTACTAATCTCTTTGATCGGCCTGTTCTGGTCTTTTTATAAATACCAAACAACCAAAAAGCAGATTGCTGTTTTGTCCGCGCAGACGGGACAGGCCCAACTGTCTGATCAAGAAATAGACGAACTATTAGGCAAAGTAAGCCGTCACATTTTACTGCCTAGCGAAGAAAAACCGACCGTCGCCACCATTGTGAACGCCGCGGTTTTGGCCGAACAGCAGGATTTTTATCGTGACGCTCAAAACGGAGATCGCTTATTGATTTATAAAAACAAAGCGATAATCTACGATCCGGATAACGATATTATTGTTAACGTGGGGCCGGTTATTATTCAAAACAGCGGCCAGCCCGCGAGCGGAGACATCCCCGTCGCGCCCGCCGTGGACGGACGCGTCAGCGTGGAATTGAGAAACGGCACGGAAACAAGAGGGCTGACCAGAACGCGAGCGCCGGAGTTTGACGCCAATTTATATAATATTATCAATATCACGACTGCGGCGAGGACCGATTACGCGGAAAATATTGTCGTTAATTTAAAAGGCGCGGAGGTGGGCGCGCTGGCGGATCAGTTTGGCGCCGCGGTGGTTGACGTTCTGCCTGAAGGAGAGGCGGATTCAACCGCGGACGCGGTGGTAATTTTTGGTCAAGAACAGTATGGCAATGAAAATACCAATCAATAAAAAAATCGCGGCGTTGATTTTAGTTGTCGCGATTGTTATTTTTGCTTCCGTCTCGCTCGCCATCTGGCTGTCGGCGCGATCCGCGCTGTCGGCGGAAAAATATCAGGCGGTTTTTCTCGCGAACGGCCAGGTTTATTTTGGCCGCGCGGAGAAAATAAACAGCCGGTATGTGCGGCTCTCGGACATTTATTATTTTCAAGCGAAGCCAGAAAATCAAGAAAGCGAAGGACAGTTGCCGGACGTCGCTTTAACCAAGCTCGGCAGTGAACTCCACGGTCCGGAAGACGAGATGCTCATCAATCGGGAGCAGATACTTTTTATAGAGAATTTGCGGGATGATTCCAAAGTAGTGAGTGCGATAAAAGGGTCTAAGCAGAAAGAGTGAATTTGGAGTGTTGACAGGAGAGTTTATTTTGTAGTAAATTGATTGCATTGTTGTATTGTTACATTGTTGAATTGTTCTACTGTTTTATTGTCTTATTGTTGTAGTGTTGTAGTAGTGGTGTTGTAGTAGTGGTGTTGTCGTACTGTCGTGTTATGTGTTTCGTGTTTCGTAAAAATGAGTCATGCTGCGTGTATCATGCATCGTGATATAAGCGGGCCCTTAGCTCAGCTGGCTAGAGCGTTTGCATGGCATGCAAGAGGTCACGAGTTCGAATCTCGTAGGGTCCACGGCGAACCGCACAACACACCCGTAAGGGTGTTTTTGTTTTGACTGGGAAGTCGAGGCGGGGACGGTGGGTACTGGGGTAGGGTGGAAGTCCGTCAACTCTATCCCCAACCCCTTTCCTTATGAAGGGAAAGGGGCTAACGATTGGATTTGAATTGACCCTGCTTATATAGTCCTCTTTCCCTTCATAAGGGAAAGAGACAGAGATAGAGTTGTCGGACCACCGCAACGCGCGCACAACAAAACCACCCGGCGAAACTCCTACCTCAACCCTGAATCTATTTCAGAATTGGGGCAGGCGTCGGGTGGTTTGTTGGGAACCTCCTTCGGCCTGGGCGATCATTTTTTCTCGTCTATGTTCCTCGCTTGCTGGAGTTTTTTGTAAAACAGAGAGGCAAGCCAGCCCAGGGTAAAGAACAAAGAACAAGTCAACCAGACCGCCCACGCTGGGATTTCATTCATTACACACCTCCTATGAAAAATAGAATATCAAGAGAGAGAGAGAGTCAATAGGTTGGCCAAAATAAAAAAAGACGCCCGGTTGAGACGTCTTTGGAAATTGTTAGTGCGAGGACGTTAGTTATTGTGTTGCTATTTCCCTGAACGTCAGTTTTGAAAGATCCCTCGGCTCTGTCCCGATGCGAATCGGGACTACGCTCGGGACGACATTATAACAGCCCCACAATCAACAGCGCCACAATGTTAGCGACTTTAATCATCGGGTTAATCGCCGGTCCGGCGGTGTCTTTGTACGGGTCGCCGACCGTGTCGCCGGTGACGGCGGCTTGGTGGGCGAAACTACCCTTGCCGCCGTAGTTGCCGTCTTCAATGTATTTCTTGGCATTGTCCCATGCCCCGCCGCCGGTGGTCATAGAAATCGCGACAAACAGGCCAGTAATAATTGTTCCGACTAATAATCCGCCGAGAGCCGCTGTGCCCAAGAAGTAACCAACGAGAATCGGCGCGGCAACCGGAATTAAAGCCGGCAAGATCATCTGGTTAATCGCGCCCCTAGTCACAATATCCACGCACTTGGCATAATCAGGTTTCGCGCTGCCTTCCATAATACCTTGAATTTCTTTGAATTGGCGGCGCACTTCTTCTACCACTTTTCCAGCCACCCGTCCGACCGATTGCATTAAATAAGAACCGAACAAATAGGGCAAAAGTCCGCCGATAAATAATCCGGCTAAGACCTTGGGATCATCAATTCTAAAAACTGTGTCTTTGCCCAGCTCGGTTAATTTGTGCGTGTAGTCCGCAAAGAGCACCAGAGCCGCGAGGCCGGCCGAAGCAATGGCATAGCCTTTAGTAACTGCTTTAGTAGTATTTCCTACCGCATCAAGCGGGTTGGTAATATCGCGCACGTCTTTGCCCATTTCCGCCATTTCCGCGATACCGCCGGCATTGTCAGTAATGGGGCCATAGGCGTCAATAGTTACTATAATGCCAGCTAAAGAAAGCATAGATACCGCGGCAATGGCAATACCGTACAAACCCGCAGAGCTGTAAGCGGCCAGCATGCCGGCAACAATGAAGATTACTGGCCACGCAGTCGCCTTCATTGATACTGCTAGGCCGGTGATGACATTGGTGCCGTGTCCGGTTTCGCTTGATTTGGCAATTGATTTTACCGGTTTGAATTTGGTTGAAGTATAATATTCGGTAATCCAGACCATTAGAGCTGTTAGCCCCAAGCCGATGGCAGCGCTGGCAAAAAGGCCGCTACTGCCCAGTCCGGAAAGGCGAGGTTCAAAGTAGTTGGTAACAAAGTAGAAACCGACCAATGCTAGAATACCAGAAGCAGCCAGTCCTTTGTACAGGGCAGCCATGATTTTTTTTCGGCGATTTTTTTTGCCAAGCCTTATAAAAAAACTTCCAATTATAGAGGCGATAATAGAAACGCCGCCAAGAGCTAGAGGATAAACTACCGCTGCTGACTTATTGTCAAATAATAAAGTTCCAAGCACAATCGTAGCCACGGACGTCACAGCATAAGTTTCAAACAGGTCCGCGGCCATACCGGCGCAGTCGCCGACATTATCACCCACATTGTCGGCAATGACAGCTGGATTTCTCGGGTCGTCTTCGGGGATGCCTTTTTCTACTTTTCCTACCAGGTCAGCCCCCACGTCGGCCGCCTTGGTGAATATACCGCCGCCAATTCTGGCAAAGATCGAAATTAAACTGCTGCCAAAAGCAAGACCAATGAGGGCGTTGATGTCATTAGGGAAAATTAGATAAAATCCGGCCACACCAAGAAGAGCCAGACCAACAACAAAAAGGCCGGTGATTGAGCCGCCTTTTACTGCCACGTTCATCGCCTCGACAATTCCTTTGGCCGCGGCTTGCGCAGTGCGGACATTTGCTTTAACAGAAACAGTCATTCCCAAGTACCCTGCCAATCCTGAAAGAATCGCGCCAACTAGAAAACCGAGCCCGGTTTTGAGATCAAGGAATATCCAAAGTAAAATAAAAACAACCACAGCAACAAGAGCAATGGTTTTGTATTGCCGCCTAAGATAGGCTCGGGCTCCTTCTTGAATGGCGCGGGCAATCGCCTGCATGCGTTCATTGCCGGCAGGTTGTTTATTTATCCAGCCAATGAGAATTGCTCCGTATATAAGCGCGGCGACCGCCGGCAGTAGAGCCAAAACGATTATTAACATAGGATATGATTAAGAGTTAAACATAGATTGATAATCAACAGTATATTAAAAAATTTAGAAGCAGTCAAGACTGTGGAAGACTATAGAAAGGATTGACTCCGCCGATATTTTCGTTCATAATTGTATAGTCTATGAGTCAATTTGGATACAAAATATTACTACATGCTCTTCGGTCGTTGATATACATGAAGCGGGCGCTCGCGTGGTTGCTTTCATCGCTATGGAATGCAGTAGTTTACATTGTCCGCTTGTTTCATCACACCGTCGGTTTTAGAATATACAAATGTTGGCTTACTGTTCAAAAATGGTTTGGACGAGTTCATATACCATTGGGTGGCCGAGTGATAGAGCTAATAGGCAAGCGAAGCACCTTGCAAATAGCGCTTTTTATTGTGTCTGTTGCCGTGATGATTCCACACAGCAAACTTTATACTCGCGACTCCAAAGCGATAGCCGGCCGCGGAACATTGTTGTACGCTCTAGTCGGGCCCGGCAATGAAGATTTTGAAATAGAAGAAATGATTGCCGATGTTACTGTGCTTGACCAGAAAGAAACGCCGGCATGGAAAGAAGGTTCAGTCAGCGCTATCTCGCCCAGTACGGTTGGAGTAGAAGTAAAAAAGGAAACACAAGAGATTTCAACAATCAGCGCCGGCGGCACTGCTCTCACAAAACCAACAATACTACCTGGGACGGTTTTGCCTTCAAGCGAAGAGGCATCGGCTGTTGGACGAACCGAGATAGTGACGCATATTGTCCAATCAGGCGAGATAATTGGCAAGATTGCGGCGCAGTATGGCATAAGCATAGAAACAATCCTGTGGGCAAACAATTTATCAGTTCGTTCATATATTCGTCCCGGAGATCAGCTGAAGATATTGCCAGCGAATGGTGTCGTCCACAAAGTAAAGAGTGGAGAAACTGTTTCTCAGATTGCCAGAGTTTATGGCGCAAATCAAGATGATATTGTAAAATTTAATAAGCTTAAAAAAGATGGGAGCGATATTGTGGTCGGAGAAGAACTTATTATTCCTGGCGGGAAGAAAGAAAAACCAAAAATACTTTATACTTCTACTGCCAGCTCGAAGTTTAGGAATGTCGCGGCCCCGCCTCCATCAATATCAGCGCCAGCAGGCTCTGGATATTTGTGGCCAACCACGGTTAGAAGGATTACGCAGTATTTTGGCTGGCGCCATACGGGCATAGACATTGCCGGTCCTGTAGGTACGCCGATATATGCTTCGCTCGCCGGAGAAGTGATCAAATCAGGGTGCGGCTGGAATGGCGGTTATGGTTGTTACATCATTATTGACCACGGCGGCGGGGTTAGGACTTTATATGGGCATAACTCGCAGTTATATGTAAGCGCGGGGGATAGTGTTTCTCAGGGAGACACCATTGCTGCCATGGGGTCTACCGGCCGTTCTACCGGGTCGCACGTGCATTTTGAAGTTATCGTGAGCGGCGGAAAACAAAATCCGTTGCGGTATGTTAGATAATCATTCCACCTTCGCCCGGTATTGCAGCGCCTCTGCCACATGCTCCATTTCAATATTGTCCTGTCCGCCTAAATCCGCGATCGTACGGGATAGCTTTAAAATTCTATGGTAGCCGCGGGCAGACAAATGCATTTGGGTGACAGCCTGGCGCAAGAGATCAACTGACTGATCGTCTAATTTGCAATGTTGTTTAATATCTTTATTTTTCATTTCACTATTTGTTTGATAAGGTGTTCCTTTCAATCTGTGTTGCTGTCGTTCACGCGCTTCTTCCACGCGTTCGCGTATTTTTTTAGACAATTCTTCAAGGCCGTCTTTTGCCAGTTTTTCAAATTTAACCCGCGGGACTTCTATATGCAGATCAATGCGATCCAAGAGAGGGCCGCTTATTTTTTTTCGGTATTGCGCGATTTGCATTGGCGAGCAGATACAAGCTCGGTCTGGATCGCTTGCATAGCCGCAGGGACAAGGATTTTGGCTGGCAATGAGGGTGAATTGCGCTGGAAACGTAATAGTTCCTTGAGCGCGAGAGATCGTCACAATGCCGTCTTCTAATGGTTGCCTTAAATTTTCCAGCACTTGACGAGGGAATTCGGCGAATTCATCCAGAAATAGCACCCCGCGGTGAGCCAATGATATTTCTCCCGGCTTGGGAAATTTTCCTCCGCCGACAAGAGCTACTCCGCTCGCAGAGTGATGCGGAGCTCTAAACGGCCTTTGGGTAATTATTGGCTTGTCTTCTGGCAAAAGGCCGGACACAGAATAAATTTTTGTTACTTCAATTGCTTCGTCTATCGTCATTTTTGGCAATATTGATGGCAAAGTCCGCGCGAGCAGTGTTTTCCCTGACCCCGGAGGTCCGGAGAGAAGGCAGTTGTGCGCCCCGCTGGCGGCGATTTCAAGCGCCCGTTTTACAAATTCCTGCCCTTTTACATATGCCATATCCATTTCATATTGATACTCGTCAAACCACCCGTCAATTTGTTGTTTTTCCAACGGTTGGATTGGCGCTGATCCAGCGAGGTGATTGATAATATCACGGAATGAGTTTACAGGATATATACCAATGTCGTGGATAAGCGCGGCTTCTTTTGCGTTTATTGCCGGAACAAAAAAGTGTTTGTAGCCATGCTTTTGGGCAAATATGGCAATCGGAAGAATTCCGGTGGTATGCCTTAAAGTGCCATCAAGCGCCAGTTGTCCGACAAACAATGAATCCTTCAAATTGACATCAAACATTTTTTCACTGGCAACATACATTCCCACTGCCATGGGCAGATCATATGCTGCGCCTTCTTTTCGGACATCAGCCGGAGCCAAATTAATCACAATGCCGGAGTTATTAGGAAAATGCAATCCGGTATTTTTCCAGGCAGTGCGAATCCGTTGTTTGGCTTCTTGAATCGCGGCATCAGGCAGGCCGACGATCTGGTATCCGGGCCACGATCCGGCTACATCAACTTCCACGTCAATAGGAGTGCAGTCCAGTCCGAGAACAGCGGCGGAATTTATTTTGGTAAACATAGAAACACGAATTTGAAACACGAATTTTTACACGAATTAACACGAATGATAACATCAACACGGCAACATTTCAATCCGTGTTCTGTTCTTTATACTTTATCAATTTTGTTTTTTTATTTTCAACCTCCATCCAAACCAGCAACCCCGCCCCCGCCGCAATCATCACATCCGCCAGATTGATCACGCCGGTCAGAAGGCGCAAATAATCAATAGTCGCGGCGAATAGAACGCGGTCAATCAGATTGGAGATGGCGCCCGCGATAATCAACGTTATTCCGAAGATAAAAAAGAATGAAGGGTTTTTCTGTTTGGTGAGAAAGATGAAAAGCGCGAGGATAATTAGAGGAGTAAAAATGATGAGAAGCGGATTAGGAAAAGGCAAACTGAAAGCAATGCCGGAGTTTGAAAAATATTCCCATCCCAACCATGGTTTCCAGAGATAATAAGTAAAATCAGGATTGGTTCTTGTCAAATATTTTAGCCACTGATCAACCAATAAAAAAACCCCGCTAATTCCGATTGTTACGGCGCGAGGCTTGGTTTTTATGTATCGTGCTATGTGTATCATGCATCATGAAATTACGCTTCATTCGTCAATGTTTTTTTGCAGCTTACGCAAGCTCCGGATGTGGGGCGGGCGAGAAGGCGCTTCTCTTCTATCGGTTCTTTACAATATTTACAAATGCCGTATGTTCCTGCTTGCAGCCGATCCAATGTTTTTTTAACATCTCTAAGATAGTTTTCAAGTGTGATTTCCAAAGGCTTGTTTACTGTGTAGCGTTCAATTTCTTGGGCATTGTCATCATTTTTATCGCCAAATTCAGGATAGGCCGCATTATAATCATCAGCCGCATGAGGATTTTTGGTCGTAAAATTTTCCAACTCACTTTCTAGACGTTTTTTTTCTTTGACAAGTATGTCCTTAATCTTGGCAAGGAAGTCGGTGTTAAATTGTATCTTTTTTTTTACCATAAGGTTTGTCATTTACAGTGATATTATAATAGATATTGTTTTTTTTGGCAAGAGGTTTGACTTACGGATAACGGATAATCCTGATTTACTGATAAAACTACGAATAGTTTACAGGTGTTGAATGGTTGCGATATCCGTAAATCAGCGTTATCCGTTATCTGTAAGTCCAGTAAATAAAAAAGGGCATCTTTAGCCCTGGGTAATTTAATGGCTGATGCCCTTAAATTCATCCCAGGAAGCGCGATGCCAGACGATCTCAAATCTCAATTACTTAAGATGCGGGATCGTCTGGAAATCAGCGAATCATCGCTGGGACGAAAAATAGAATACCCTTTTACCACTCATAATGGTGGAATCCTCTGCACTAACAGCGCTAGGCATATTAGTGAAAAAAAGTGAGGAACACCGCTTTTGGACCTACCTCTGTTTTTTACTTTTATTTTTGTTTTATTTATATTTATATCCCCATGTTTGTATACGTTGGTTTATACATTTGCGTATAACAGTTGATACAAAAAGGGGGTTGGTCCAAAAGAAAGAAAGCAGTATAAGGGTTCCAACCTGCCCATAAATACTTATGAGCAAGTATGAGCAAGGAGGTTCCTTGTAAGGAACACTGAAGATAAGTATACCAGTTTTTTTAAATGCTGTCAATATTAGCTATATATGGCTATATTTAGCTAAAAAATAAAGATATCCACAGATATTAAATGTATAGGATTGTTTATACAAAATAAAAGAATGGTCAAAATGGGTTAAGTTATCCACAGTTGGAGTGTTTTTCCCACAGAGTTATCCACAGTTGTATACAATAGTGTAGACAAATCACGATGCACGATTCACACAGCATGACTCAATTTGGACAATTCGTAATGAGTCATGTTGCGTGCGTCGTGCATTGTGCATTATTGTGGTAATGTGGGCTAGGTGGGAGTCGAACCCACACGGCCATAGACCGCGACATTTTAAGTGTCGTGCGTATACCATTTCGCCACTAGCCCTTTCTTGTTTTTTGGGATTGTTGCCAAATAAGGTTTACTGTCATTCCCGTCCCCGCCTGCGCGATGGTAAACTCCGGCAGAATTCAAAATTTTGCTAAAAGTAAGAGAGCGACTGGATTCCCGCCGGAGTTTGCCCTCGTGTAAACGTGGGCGGGAATGACAATTTGAGCCATTCGGCGACAGTCCCTTTATACATCCTACTATGTTTAATATTAATTATCAAGATTTGCGGTGTAAGGCAAGCGGTAAAGGTTGTGTACTCAATCAAATTCACAGATGAGGTTTTCCCCCCATCTTTGTAAAATCAATCCTTGACATTAAAAAAGTAAATTGATATAGTATTGCCACCGTTAAATTAAGTATTTTCATGCTATGTTACATGCTATGTTATATTACGAATTTCTTTTTATTCTGCCGGGCACGCTTTCGGAAGACGAGGTCAAGTCTTCGGTAGATAAGGTAAAAACAATTTTAATTAATTCCGGAGTAGAAGATGTAGAGATAGAAGATTTGGGGAAGAACAGGCTTGCTTATCCAATCAAGCATATCAGATATGGTTATTTTCAGATTTGCCGCTTTCAAACTGACGCGGAAAAGATTGTCGAGGTGCAAAATAAGCTGCGCCTGACAGATGAAATTTTACGATTTTTGCTTCAGAAATATGACCCAAAGAAACAAAAGAAGATTAGAATTGATTATATAAATGATGAAATGTCCGGAGGAACAAGGGCGCAAAGAGAAATAAAGCGAGAAGTAATTCCTTTGGAGGCGGCGCTGATGGCAAAAAATATTAAAATGGCAAAACCAGAAACAAAAGAAACGGAAAAAGTTTCGCTTGAAGATATTGACAGGCAGTTGGATGAAATTTTGGGAAATGATATATCTGGTGTATAATATAACTCTTTAATTTATTTCTACAAAAAATGTAGAAGACTGACTCTGTTGGGTTAGTTTAAAAAAGAGAACATATGGATTTAAATCGTGCAAGTCTCTTGGGTCGTTTGACTCGAGATCCGGAAATTCGCACTACGCCAAACGGCAAAACTGTGGCTAATATGACTATTGCCACCAATCGCGTTTGGACAGATTCCGCAGGCGCCAGACAGGAAAAAACCGAGTTTAGCAATTGCGTTTTGTGGGGACGTTTGGCAGAAATTGCGGGCCAATATTTATCAAAAGGCCAGCAAGTTTATTTGGAAGGAAGGCTGGAGACGCGTGATTGGGTGGGAAATGACGGCGTAAAGAGATATCGCACAGAAGTTATTGTTAGAGAGCTGATTATGCTTGGCGGACGGCGAAGCGGCGCCGCAGCGCCAGCAGGCGAGTCATTCAGCGATGGGGCGCCAGTTCCGACAGATGTGGAAATTCCATCAATTGATCTGGTGGAAGAAGAAGTAAAAGTGGAAGATATACCTTTTTAATCACAGCCGTGAGCAAGATGGTGAAGGAGGTAGGGGCGGCATCCGTAAAGTGAAAATTTATGCCTAAAAAAGTAAATCAGATAAAACAGTGCAATTATTGCGCCAACAATTTAAATGTAGTTGATTATAAAGATGTTCAAGTTTTGCGGCGGTTTGTTTCTTCGTATATGAAGATTGCTCCCAGGAGACGCAGCGGGCTGTGCGCTTTCCACCAGCGAAAAGTGGCGCGCGCGATCAAGCAGGCAAGAATTGCCGGACTGATGGCTTTTGTTTCTAAGTAGAGTGTGAGTAGAGTGATAGAGTGATAGAGTGAATTGAAAGATAAAAAGAACACCGCCTTTGAGGGCGGTGTTTTGATTTTAGATTGTTAGATTCTTTGAATTACGAAACAGGCGTAAACTGTCATTCCCGTCCGCCAGCTGGCGGACGGGAATGACAAATAATGACGTTTCGTAATTCAAAGTAGATTGTAAGATTGACGGAATTGGTGGATATAAAAAAGAATTTTGTAATTTTTCAATTTTTTGGTCTTTTTACTAACACTCAGACAGGATTGAAATGGAAAAATTTTGTTTTTTATCAAACGCCGTGCTAAAATACCATTACTATGTCTATAGAAAATGAAAAATCAGAAGTTTATCGGCGTTCGCGGGAGGCGCTAGAAGGCGCGGCAGAACAGAAAGAGAAAAGAGAGGGCGAAGCGGATGAAGAATTAAAAAGAGCCGCCAGCTTAGAGCGGGCGGATTATTTGATTAAGGAAGTAAAAAATAGTAAAAAACAAATCCAAAATATTTTATTGCATATCCAACAAGTTACTCAGGCGATTCGCCAATTGCGCGCGCAATTGCAGTTGGCGGCGCAAAACGACGATCCGGAATCAGTAAAGCAAGATAAAAAGAGCGTTGAAGAGCTGAATAGAAAAATAAGCATGTATAAAGACGAGTTGGTGAGAATGCGCGATGATTTGGTTCGAGAGCAGATTCTTGAATTGAAAAATGGAATCGGCGCTGGCATGACAGCGGATGAATTAAAGCGCCGAGCAGAGAGCGATGTGGACAGGATGATTGAGGAAATAAAGAAATAAGAAATTGGAAACTAGAAATTGGAAATTGGAAATTACTATGAATTACGAAACGGTCTTTTTCTGTCATTCCCGCGTAGGCGGGAATCAAGTCGCTCTCTTATTTTAGCCAAATTCTGGATTCCCGCCTACGCGGGAATGACAAATTAAAGCAAAATATCAATTATTCAACGGTCTAAAATTAGAAATTAGAAATTAGAAATAGGAAATAGAAATAATTGAAATAATGTGGAAATAGGAAATAGATGGAAATTTTCTCGCGGTTTTACCCTGCTTGAGATCTTAATTTCTTTGGGCGTGTTTGTTTTGTTCGCGTCCGGGATTTTTACCGGCATTCAATATGTTTTCAAGTCGGTCTACGCGTCGCGGTTGCGTATTATTGAAAATGGAATTTTGAATGAACAGGTGGAGATTGTCCGCAATCTGCCATTCGCGCAGGTGGGAATTATGCAAGGCAGTCCTCCTGGGGTTTTGACGAGGACCGCGACGATGACAAAAAACGGAATTGAATTCTTAATTACCCGTACCATTAGAAACATTGATGATCCTTTTGACGGCACGGCGACTGGCGAGCCGCCGCCTGAGGGGGACAAAGTATTGGTATGCCATCGCGACCGCACTATCAGCGTGGCGGTCGCGGCGCTTTCGGCGCATTTGAACCATGGCGATACTCAAGGGTCGTGTGAAGAAGGGGAAGAGGAGGAAGAGGGGGAGGAGATGGGCCGGGATCTTTCGCCGGGCGATTATAAATTTGTTCAAATTGACGTGATTTGCGCGCGGTGCGGCCAGCGCGTTCCGGTTTCTTTGCTTACGCACGTCGGGCCAAAATATCTGGAAGGCGATCCGACGCATGGCGCTTTGTTGGTTGAAGTTCGGGATTCTTTGGGACAGCCGGTGCCGGGCGCGGACGCGCATATTGTCGCCTATTCTACCAGTCCGACTTATGATTTTGTTGACACTACCAATAACAGCGGCCAGCTTTTGGTGCCGGATTTGGCCGCCGGCAACCGCGTTTACGCGATTACGATCTCTAAATCTGGTTACATTACCGACGCGACCAATGATGTGGTCGCGAATCCAGCGCGGCCGCCAGCCTCGGTGATCGCGCAAAATGTCCAGCAGGCATATTTTGAAATTGATCGAGCCGCGTCAATCAATCTGCAAACCATAAGGGGGAATTGCAATTCCGCGCCAAATGTTTCGGTGCGTATTCAGGGAACCAATAAAATCGGCACGGATCCTGATGTTTATCGGGTGGATGAAACTATTGCGACGGACAATCGCGGCGAATATGTTTTTTCCAATTTGCGCTGGGATGATTACGGCTTTGAGGCGTTCGGCAAGGACTTGCTTGGCGTTATTCCCATCGCGCCGGCGCGGGTTTTGGCTGGCTCGAGTGTTCCGGTTCAGCTAGTCGTGGGGGTGGACACGACACATTCCCTTTTGGTAAATGTGAAAGATGGCGGCACTAGCCAGCCGATACCTGGAGCGGTAGTGCGAGTAACGCGCGCGGGGTATGATGAAACCGAAACCACCGGCGTTGGGCATATTCGCCAGACCGACTGGTCAGGGGGCGATGGACAGGAGGATTTTTTGGATGAAACGCGTTACGCGGCAGATGACGGCGGAGTAGACGCGGTGAGCGATCCTGGCAATGTAATGTTGGAAAGAGCGGGCGAGCAATATCTTTCTACCGGCGAGCTGGAGTCATCAACTTTTGATCTTGGCCTCTTGGCAAATCCGGTGGAAATCCAATGGGAGCCGATTGTTCAGCCGCCAGAGGCTGGCGAGAGCGCGCTTCGTTTCCAGTTCGCTTCCAGCGGCACATCTACTCCCGCGGTATGGAATTTTTTGGGACCGGACGGCACCGGCGCCACTTATTATGACAATAGCGCGTCAGCGATTAACGATGTTCACGATAATGATCAGTATATTCGTTATAAATTATTTTTGAGCACAGCGAGCTCCACTTATACTCCGGTTTTGTCTGATTTATCTTTAAGTTATACTGTTAGTTGCACTCCGCCCGGACAAGCGTATTTTGGCCATCTTTCCAACACGACTTATGCGGTAAACATTTCTGCCGCAGGCTATCAAACCTACAGTTCTGAAGTTGTTGTGAGCGGAGATATTTTTTTTGAAGCGCCGTTGGTTAGCGAGTGAAGAAATTGGAAATTGGAAATTAGAAACTAGAAATTAGAAACTAGAAATTAGAAACTAGAAATTAGAAACTAGAAATTAGAAACTAGAAATTAGAAACTAGAAATTAGAAACTAGAAATTGGAAATTGGAAACTGGAAATTAGAAAATATTCAATCACCAATTTCCAATTTCCAATTTCTAGTTTCTAATTATAATATGTCAAACGAGCTTAAATCGGGTTTTACCCTCATTGAACTTTTAGTGTCTCTCGGCATTTTCTCCCTCATCATCCTCGCCGTTGCTTGGTTTATTATTTCCAGTTTGCGGTATAATGGCATTATTTGGGAACAGCTTTCTACTCAAAACGACGGGAGGCGCGTTTTGCAAGAGATTGTTAACCATGTGCGCCGGGCCGAAGAATCCAGCATCGGCTCATATCCAATTGAGCTCGCCGCTCCTTATGAATTGATTTTTTTTGCTAACGTGGATAATGACAGCGAGCGGGAGCGCGTGCGGTATTTTTTGGCAGGAACGACGATCAAGAAAGGAGTGGTTAATCCGACTGGCAACCCTTTGCGTTATGTAACGAGCACGGAAACGCTCGTGGAAATAGCGCATGATGTGGTAAATCTAGAACAAGAATCGCCGTTGTTTTTCTATTTTAACGAATCCTACGCTGGCACTTCCACGCCTCTTCTACAACCTGTTAATGTTACCGCTGTCCGTATGGTGCGCGCGGCCTTGGAGCTGGAAAAAGATCCGACCGAGTCGCCTGTTCCTTTGCATGTGGAGAGTACGGTTCAGATAAGGAATTTAAAGGTGAATTAGCGTGAGGGTTGGGGCAAGGGTAAGGATGCCGGAAATGGGTTAGGGTAAGGAAGCCGGAAATGGGTTAGGGTAAGGAAGCCGGAAATGGGTTAGGGTAAGGAAGCCGGAAATGGGTTAGGGTAAGGAAGCC
>Ga0265292_1000288_pt1 | contig 83201 bp, 63 predicted proteins | sample Munlanlewell296A_FD_189080 | JGI IMG/M metagenome (GOLD analysis project Ga0265292, IMG submission 189080) | Leachate microbial communities from a municipal landfill in Southern Ontario, Canada - Leachate well 296A | ecosystem: Engineered > Solid waste > Landfill > Unclassified | place: Canada...
GGATATATTTATACATGGCTAAAATGTGTTGGTTTTAAAGTTGGTTCTTCAAAATTTAACACCTCTTTTAGCCTTACCCTAAAACAAAATCTCCAATTCCTTTAACAAAAAACTGGTGCCTTTTTAGCCATTTAAAGCTGGTAGGCCTTGCACCGTTCGAGAGATGTTGCGTAGTTCACCGCGCGCGGTTTGCGCGTCAACAAATCGAGCTTCTGTAAAGACTTGACACCTTGATATATATTCTAGGATTCACTCTCGAGAGTGAATCCGTCAATATTTTCATTTTTCGTAAAGGCCACACCAAAAACAAAAACTGCAAAACGGCCTTAAATATCTAAATTCTTAACTTTCTTGGCATGAGTTTGTATGAACTTTTTGCGGGCAGAAACTTCGGAACCCATCAGGGTTTCAAAAACGCGATCTGCGCGCTCAGCATCATCAACCGCAACCCGTAACATAGTGCGAGTTTCCGGATCCATGGTTGTTTCCCAAAGTTGCTCCGCATTCATTTCTCCAAGACCCTTATAACGTTGTATCGAAGGCTTTTTATCTCCAAATTCCGTAATGTATCTATCGCGTTCTTCATCTGTGAACGCATATTTTACAGTCTTACCATGTTGCAATTTGAACAAAGGCGGTTGCGCAATGTACAAATATCCTTGCTCCATAACAGGCTTTAAATACCTGTAGAACAAAGTCAAAAGTAGAGTCCTGATATGAGCTCCATCCACGTCGGCATCAGTCATGATTACAACGCGATGATAACGCAATTTAGAAACATCAAAAGTTTCTCCGATACCCGCACCAAGTGCAATAACAAGATTTTTGATTTCATTGTTAGCAATCATTTTATCAAGCCTGGCCTGCTCCACATTCAAAATCTTACCTCTAAGTGGAAGTATTGCCTGGAATTCACGGTTACGCCCTTGTTTTGCAGATCCACCAGCGGAATCTCCCTCCACAATGTAGAGTTCGGAAGATTTTGGATCTTTGCTGGAACAATCCGCAAGCTTACCCGGTAGAGTAAGCCCCTCAAGCGCACCTTTGCGAATCACAGTATCACGTGCTGCGCGAGCAGCCATGCGAGCGCGCTGAGCCAAGGAACATTTTGCAATCATACCTCTTGCATCAGTTGGAGTTTCATCCAAATATTGTTCAAACATCTCTCCAAATACACTTTCAACGGCAGTCCTCATTTCCGCATTTCCAAGTTTGCTCTTTGTTTGACCTTCAAACTGAGGATCCGGCAATTTAACAGATATAACAGCCGTTAGCCCTTCCCTAACATCATCAGAAGAAAAGTTCTGATCTTTCTCCTTTAAAAGACCATTTTTGCGAGCATAGTTGTTGAGAACACGAGTAAGGGCGCCTCTAAAACCGGTTAAATGCATTCCTCCCTCCGGCGTATGAATATTATTGGCAAAACTAAATACAGTCTCTTGAAAAGATTGTGTGTATTGCATGGAAACTTCAATCAATCCTTCCGGCACGGCCTTTTCTATATAGACCACATCTCCAATTTTCTCACGATCGCGATTTAAATGTTGTACATAAGATTTGATTCCACCCTCAAAATAAAACATAACTCTTTGCCCACTCCTACTGTCGTGTACACGAATAGTTACTCCTTTTGTAAGATAAGCCTGTTGGCGCGCACGATTGACTATCAACTCAAAATCAAAAGTTCTATCCGGGAAGATTTCTGGATCCGGAACAAAAGTGATAGTTGTTCCATTATGTGTGGAAGTACCAACAACTTTAACTTCTTCAATAGCATCCCCGCGTGAATATTCTTGACGATACAGCTTTCCATCACGCCCAACTTCTGCAACAAGCTGTGAGGAGAGTGCGTTCACAACAGAAACTCCAACCCCATGCAAACCTCCGGAAACTTTATATCCGCCACCACCAAATTTTCCTCCCGCATGTAGAACTGTTAGAACGGTTTCCAATGCGGATTTACCTGTAGTTTTATGTTTATCAACCGGAATACCACGCCCATCATCCGCAACAGAAACGGAACCATCCGCATGAATCTCAAGATCTATGTGCTTACAAAAACCAGCCATTGACTCATCGATTGCATTATCCAAAATTTCCCACACCAAATGATGTAACCCTGAAACATCCGTTGTTCCTATGTACATACCGGGACGGCGCCTAACAGCCGCAAGTCCTTCTAAAACCTGAATCTGCTCCGCAGAATATTGTTGATCAGCCATAATTTTTGAAAGCCGTTAAAAAGCCGGCGGAATTCTAGCAGAGCCTGGCGCGTCTGTCATGACGATTTTTTATTTTACTGTCGCGTTTTTGTAAGCCGAATCAAGATTAGCCTCCAAAGTCGCAAGATCCGTGTCTTCTAAATTGTTTGGCACCCCGGAAAGTTCCCAAATAATTTCCGTTGCAAGACCGCTACCGGAATTATAAGTGCCGGAAACCTGTACCTCGGCTTCCAATAAATTGCCATCAAAAGTAAAAGTGCCGGCATCTAAATCCACAACAGCAAAAGTAAATTGATTGACGTCCAGGCCAATCGCCTCAAACTGATCTTTAACAAGCTCCAAAGCAACTTTCTCTGCTGAAGAAGGCCCGGGCTCCAAACCAGTATCACCGGGATCACCGGTAGCCCCAGCCTCACCCGCATCATCCGTTAAGTCCGACGACAAACCCATGCTTTGCTCTATCACAGTTTTTGCGTTCTCAAGGCTAAGTCCCGAAGAAAAACGAAGCTCGCCAACAACGGTGTCGTAAAGGATTTGCGTTTCTCTATCATATTTTGCAGTAAACGAATACCCGGCGCTACGCGCATCTTCTATTGTAAACAATCGGTAAGCCGTGTCTCCGAGCGAAACAACATCACTATATTGAATACCATTTGAATAAAGATCGCTTTTAACCTGCACAATTGCTTCCTCTAAGGAAAGAGTTGCGTCTTCTTCAGATGCACCGGAACGAATGCTTTGCAAATATTCATTCAGCTCGTCAATATCCGCCTTTTTTGCACGATAATCCGTAAGGCCATCCGCAAAGGAATCATAAGAATAAAATTCAGGCGCATTCATGAATTCAACAGAAAGCGTGTAGTCGTTCAATTTTGATTCAAAATATTCCTTAACCGCAACATTAGAAGGGATTGTGGCCATATAAGATTCAGCCTCAAAAAGGAGTTCTTTGGAAAGGCTCGTGGCATCCTCAATCGACACCTTTTTATCCATCACAAAAGTGAAAAGATTCTCCAAAAAACGAAGTTTACTTTGTACAAAAGCCTGTTTTTCTTCATTTAAATCCACATTCGAACCGGCCAAAACAAAAATCTTGTCCTCCAAATCACTTAAAAGTTTTACACTATCTGTGCTATAAAACACGGCATTCCCTCTAAGCATTAGTTCCAGCAAAATATACTCACGGCTTATAGGGGCCAACCAAGAAGAGTCATCAAAAACCCCACTTGTAAGCGCACCTCTAAATTCAGTTTGGTATTTTAGATAGGCCTGCAGGGCATCCACAGAATTTGCCTTTAAGAGCAAACTTTCTATCTCAGAAAATTTATATCTAAAAGATTGCATCGGATCCGCACCGGAATCACTTTTATAAAGCAAAGCCCAAACAGCCTCCTTAACTGGATAAAGTTTTTCACCGGGGAGCACAAAAAACAATTCGGAATAAAACCGTGAAAGATCGTCTTTTGAATGCTCACCGGAAGTCCAAGTGGCAAGCCATGTTTCTCCAACAGCGCTGTCACCATATAAAAGATTGCTCATAGCAAAAACCAAAGCGTCTGCACTTTGTGAATCATTGAAACGATCAGTTGCGCTTTGTGAAAATGTTAAAGCATTTCTAAAAAACTTAGCTAAGCCATTTAAAGCGGAGCCAATCCCATCGAGTGAAGGTCCAAAATCGCTGTTCCCGGCAAGCTCATCCAAAAAGACACTGGAATTATTGGCATATGATTGTTGAACGGAATCATACAAAGCCACAAGCTCCTCACTCAAATCAGTATCTTTAATTGGAAAAACCGGAAATTCTTTTGAAAGTTTTGCCAACCTCAATTTAGAAAGCAAAGTGCTCACTTTTGAGAAAGGAACCGTTAGCTTATCGCCATTGGGCACATTAAGACTGTTTAAATCAATTCCATTCAAAGTAAAAGTAAGCAAACTGGAATGATTAAGTGCAATAATAGACGCTTCCGTGGCAAGCGAATCAATACCCACATATGCAACACTATTTTGTGAATCGACTCGGAAAAAATTTGTAACAACGCTTACGGAAAAATCATCCGCAAGTGTGGCAAAAAGCACAGAGCCTTCTTTAAGATCAACTGTGAGGTTTTTTGTAGCCTCGTCCCAATTTAAAACAGCTTTTGAACCGGGAAGCAAAGAAACGCTATCTCTACCATTTAATCTTACAGTTGCAAGCTGATCCGTGGCAATTTCGTTCCCAAAATTTACAGCGTCCGGCATTTCCCAACCGGAGCCTTCTGTAAATCCACTGCCTTGCACTCCAAAAAACGACCAAGTTGCCACAAGCATAGCGAGCAAAGCCACCGACACAGTATTGATAAAATGAGCTTTATTCATCCAAACCTTATTTAAATCCGTTAATTATAGCAGATTTTCAACTTTTTTTAAAGGCGGAAGCGTGCTAGCATCGCGCCATGAAAAATCCACACACATTTATAAAAGTTTTAATCTGTTCTCTAACTTGCTTATTTGCGCTATTTACAGGTGCAAAATCGAGCTTTGCCTCTTACAAAGACGTCCCGGATGACAGCCAATACATACAAGGCATAACTTTTTTGGAATTGATTGGCGCAGTAGATAATAGCGATTATTTTAGACCGGAAGACCCAATAACTCGCGCAGAATTCTTCAAGATACTTTTTAAGGTTTTTAAAGAAGAAACTCTCACCACCACAAAAAACTATTTTACAGACGTACCAACAGATGCCTGGTTTGCCCCATTTGCCGAACTTGCAGGACAAAATAATCTTATAGAAGGTGATCTTTTCGAACCAAATAAAACTTTAAAACGCATAGATTCGCTCAAATTTTTGCTGGAAAGCTATGGTCAAACAGGCGGAATTGTAACCTGGAGTGAACGAATGGATTTATTTAAAGACGTGCCAAAAATCCACCCCTACTATTCAACAATCGCACGCGCAATTTCCAATGGGATTTTAACCAGCGACCCGGAACAAAAATGGCGTCCATTTGCAGAAATAACCCGCGCAGAACTCGCGGGACTTGTCTTTGATTTTGACACTTGGAACACAAACCGCCTCATTGAAGAACAAGCCATTGCGAACAGCACCTTTTATAAATCAGATATATTCGCAAGTATTTGGGCCAAAATAACAAATGATTTTTACATTCCGGAAGGTAGCCAAATTGATCCAGATGCCTTATTTGAATCCGCAGTAAAAGGAATGTTAGAAAGCCTAAACGACCCCTACACCAGCTATTTTGTAGCAAGCCAAGCAACTGAATTTACAGATTCATTAAGTGGACAATTTGAGGGGATAGGAGCGGTTTTGGCTCAAGATGAAATCACAGGCCAAATTTTTATCACGGAATTTATAAATGACTCCCCTGCGGAAAAATCAGGCCTAAAAATAGGAGACGAAATAACAGCCGTTGATGACGTTACTATCGCAGGCATGCCAATAGACCAAGTAATCAGCCGAATAAAGGGCCCAAAAGACACAGTTGTTCACCTAACAATCGCGCGAAATGGTGAAAGCTTAACCTTTAAAATCACTCGCGCAGTAATAGGAATCGAACTTTTAACAGGTCAAATAATAGAGGATGACGTTTGGCTTATAGATATAGACGTATTTGCGAGCAACACAGGGGCCACTCTTGTGCAAGAAATAACCGAGCTTCAAGGACAAGTTAAAGAACCAAGCGCAATAGTGATTGATGTGCGTGGTAACGGTGGCGGATACATAATGGCAAGCAATGCGGTTGCGGGAGTTTTCGTGCCACAATTAACTCCTCTTGTGCACTTGGATTACGGCGGAGGATACGTGGAAACAATCTATAATGGAGACTTTGGAACCTTTGCAGGCATTCCACTTTATATTTTTGTGGATGAGTACACGGCTTCAGCATCAGAAATCCTAGCCCAAACCTTAAAAGAAGAAGACGAAGCGATTATTATAGGCACCCAAACCTTTGGCAAAGGAACAGCACAAAGCCTTACTCAATATTGGGATGGCTCGGCACTCAAACTTACAATTGCTCACTGGCTAAGCGCGGATTACACCTCAATTAATAGTATAGGAATAACTCCGGACGTTTTAATTACCAAAGACGAAACTTTGGCAGACGAAGAAATCGATGCGCTCTATACAAAGGCACTCCAAAAACTTCTCGACTAAATTTTGGCCAATTAGCCCGCGTCCACATTTTTTCATACTCCTCGAGCAAAGAAAGCCCGCGTTTTTTAAGCTCTCTTTTTATTACCCCACCGGCATGTGGGGAATCATATTTTTTAGGTAAAGGCGAATTGAATCCATGCACATAATGGCAGAGCTCATGTGCCATTACTGAACAAATTATTTGTTCAGGCACACGCTCGTCACGGAAAACACCGTTGATGGTTATAACGCTGGTTTTTTTATCACGACCCAAGCTTATGGACCCAAATCTTCTCTTTGCCTTCCTTCCAAATCCAATCTCAATGCTATTGAGCCTTGGTACATCACAAAAATGGCTCTCATAGAGCTCTTCGAACTTAAGTTTTAACCACACGTCATCACGCATGGCAAAAAGATACATTACATTGTGAAAAAGTCACTAAATAGTAGAATGCAAACCATGAAATACCCAATTTATAACAATGACAGCTATGACAACCATGATCTCTATTGGGTTCATTTATAACTTATGCGGAGTTATCGGATCTCTAATACTTGTAACTGGCGCAGCCTGGTCGGAAGGAAAAAACACAAAAAGTCCAATAAAATCAATCAAAAATTGGCTCTTTGCTTTTGGTGCACTCATAATGCTAATTTATTCATTTTTGGGCTATATAGTGGGCGCCCCAGTCTTTTTCGTGATTTTGGAAATTCTGATGGTAATCGCCAGCATACTCATGATGCTAAACGTTCCGGACAAAATCGATATCGGAGTCATCACCATAAGCACACTTGCCCTAATTATTTGGTCGTTATTTTTGTTCGACGGCTACACCACAATTTTATTTATTTTGGGACTTTACGGAGTCGGCCTCGGCTACACTCTGCAAATGGGTTCTCTCAACCGAAGCTTGGCCTTAACCGCCGGGAGCATTCTTATTGCACTTTTCAGCTATCTGGAAGCAAGCTGGATCTTTTTCTGGCTCAACGCCTTTTTTGCGATTTTCTCAGCCTATTACGTTTATAAAGGCCTTGCAAAAACACGCGTCCGCAAATAAATCCCTGTAAGTTCTCAGGCAAGCCTGAACACCACCTGTACCTGTGTTTTTATAATTTCACCTTCGCAAATTTATTTGTGCCACAGATGTTTTTGGTAGCTCAAGTCTTTTAGATGCGCGATTTGGTGATGTTCGTGACAAAGTGGCGCCATAAAGGCTGGATCATGCCTGTGCGCAAGCGCAAACGGCAAAGTGTGGTGAATCGCCATAGCAAGTTTGTTACAACCCGGCGCCGAACACTTTTTGCCGTATTCTTCCTCAAGAACGTGCTTTGTTTTTACATTCACGTACCTTGAATCCGTTTGTTTCACTTCCGCAGAAATTTTCTGTTTTTCTTGTTCGATTTTTTGTTTCCTGTATTCCAAAAGCTCCATGAGGATTTCATTTATATCCTGCCCTTGTTCATCCAGGCGATTTAATTCTTCAATGACCTCATTTGACAATGCATGTTTCAATGTTGAAAAGTTTTGCCCGGGCAAAACTTTTGGGTCAAACAATGGCTGAGGCAAGCCATTCTTATTTTGAAAATTCTTGATATCACGCACAGAAACTTCAAGTGCTTTTCTTGGGAAATTCTTTGCCATTTCCAACAAATCAGCGTCGTTTTCCGGAGTTGCCAATGAAGAAACCCTCTCAAGCTTACTAACGCTTACCTCACCATCTGTTAACGCAGTATGCAGTGCCGGTTTGTCTTCAAACTTTCTTTCCAACCTTATAACTTGGTTAACCTGTTCTACAGAAACTCCTGCCAATTTTGCCGCAAATTCATAAATGCTTTGGCAACCTTTTTTCTCATACAACTTTCTACGATTCACTTCCGGCAAAAGTCCAATGAATTTTTGCCTCCATTTTATTGCAAGCGAGCCAAATTCCTCGCACATTTTGAGCAATTCCAAGTCGCTCATATTCCCAACTATTTTCCCATCCATACTTCTCATAAATTATAAGGTTAAAATGACGCTAAAATTATACCAAAAATCGCAACAAAAAATCATCATAAAAACGCCAAAAAACCGCACTTTCCGTAGCGCAAAATCCCAAATGTTTTATAGGTGCACACACGCTCACCTACTCTGATTTTTTATCTTCAAACGTAATTGGGATTTCCTGAACTTTCGCTTGTTCGGTAGCAACAGGCGCAACAATAGCTTCCGGTTCTTTTATAACCTCATCTGCAAGTACAAAATTTGGAGCGCCCTCGGCAACAGATACAGGCGCCTCAATTGGCTGATCTAAGACGCTGGCCACATTTTCCGTAAAATTAGCCTCCTCATCGGAAACTTCCACTGGCGCAGGTTCAGCCACAACAGATTCAGATTCAACCGCAACAGGTTCAGATTCCACCGAAGCTGGTTTAGTAGCCTCGTTAGCAAGCACCTCGTCAACCACAGCAGGTTCAGGCCCAGCCACAGGCGCAGGCGTGGCCACTTCAGTAGCCACCACATCACCAGCCACTTCCTCACTAGCCACCTCCTCCGCCTTCTCGCTTTCTTCAAATTCAACTTGTGCGGTATTTTTTGCCAACATTTCCTCCGGATTCGTGGTAACAAGTTTATCCTCACTAAATGAAGCAATAATCTGTATAGCCACATGCTTAAGCCCGGCAAAGAATAGCCCTTGCCCAACTCCGGAATTAAGTAGCATGTATTTTTCTCCTTCCGTAAGATTAAACACCTTGGAAAGAGGCTCAATCGCAGACGGCGACTGTTTAAGCAAAAGTTGCATGGATGAGTTCGTAATAATCGGCTTACCATAAGGACTGCTCACAAAGTCCTCCACGTCTTGGGTAATTGTAGTTACTCCCAAATAATATTTACGAGCGCGTTTCACAAGTCCAAATAAGAATTTGGCACTATCTTCATGTTGCATAAGCGTCCAGGCCTCATCAATCACAAGGATACGTTTTTTAAGGCTGGATCTAACGCGATTCCAGATATAATTCAAAATAATATACATTGCGATTGGTCTAAGTTCATCTTCAAGATCGCGAACCGAAAATACCACCAGCCCGGAATCCAGAGTAACGTTTGTTTCTTTATTAAATACACCGGAATAAGTTCCTGTCACAAACTTGGAAATTCTCTGGGCCATATCCGTTGCGCCATCCATAGAAGAAAGAATGCTAAAAAAGTCAACCATCGTTGGCACGGAATATTTAGATGGATCGGCAAGCTCCATTGTTATTCCTTTAGTGGAATATGTATCAATCAAAGCTTTGTCCAAAATCCCTTCCTCTTGCGGACTGATTTTGCCAAGCATAAGGCGCATAAGTCCGGTCAAATTTATGATTGAACTGCGGAGCAAATCGCCGGGTTTTAAATCTTCGCCTTGTAACGGAGTTGGCAAATCAAAAGGATTAATACGCCTATCTGAGTTCAAAGATACGTTAAGATAAGTTCCGCCAACTGTGTCGCAAAGGCCTCTATATTCATTTTCCGGATCGATTACAATCACATCCGTTCCAAACATCAGTGATCTTAAAATTTCAAGTTTTACAGCATAAGATTTACCGGCTCCGGATTTTGCAAAAACGGTAGCATTCGCATTCTCGAGCGAGAATCTATCAAAAATAATCAAGGATTCATTATGGCGATTTAAACCATATAAAATCCCGTCATTGGACGTAAGTTCTGCGGAAATAAATGGAAAAGTTGTAGAAAGTGGAGATGTGTTCATATTGCGTTGAACCGCAAGCTCATCAAGACAAATTGGGATTGTGGAATTAAACCCACGCTCCATCTGTAAATCCGCACGCTTGGAAAGTACCATTTTACCAGCAAGCAAGCTTTGAAGTTCTTTTGAAGCCTTGCGAAGCTCCTCCTCATTTACGGCATAAAGCGTAAAATAAAGCCCAAATTGGAAGAATTTTTCCTGCCCACGTTGGAGCTCGGTACGAAGTTGCTCGGCATCTTCAAGAGCGGTTTCCAGCGCAGGGTCGCGCACATTTCCCTTCTCTGTGGCCATGCGTATTGAAGACTGAAGTTGCGCAACTTTTGTACGTAAAACCTTCATTATATCCTCGGAAGAAATCGGATAAATAAATTGAGTAACATCCATGGTCACATCATAATTTACAACCGGAGAAAGCCAGTTTGCATCTATGTAACGCGGATAAGTGTAAACAAAAAATGTTTGAGTAAAAAATCCATCTATTTTGAGATGATCATAGCCCGCCTCAAAAGAAGACGGTGCAATCAAATCTCGAATTGAAGCAATCCCCTCTTGGAATAGCTTTTCCGCCTCCAAAATCTTTTTACGTTCAACTTGAGTTGCGCTTGTATTAACTTTGGAAGCCGCGCTAACGGCCTTTTGCTTCGCCTCATCTGAGACTTTAAAGTCCGCTTTCGCCTCCGCATCCGCAACCAAATTCTGGCTTGCAGTAGCCGTATTTTGCGCTTGTCCCGTTGCGGGTATTTGCGCTACCTGAGTTGTTGGCGTGGTATCTCCCATGTATTTTTACTAATTTCAATCTTATCATTGTATCACAAAAACGCCAGTTTTTAAAGCTAGACTGTCACAAATTTGTGATTTCCATTCCCGGACATTATACTCGGACTAGTTCTTATGCCATCTTGATGGGAAACAACAGGTTCGCGTTCGCATACACGCGAACGTTGGGCGAAATGATTCACACTTAATAACTCTAATTCCATAAAATATGTCTGAAACCACAGGAAGCGAAACGGAAGTACCAAACAATATTTTAACTTTTAAAGAATTCACAGTAAGAAATCCCATTCCAAGATATAATAATTTGGTGTTATATTTCATTACTAATTGGAGTGGGCATTTACACAGGAGGCAAGCGCATTTTCAAAGATTCCAAAAGGAAAATCCTGAGTTAGAAGAACGTTTGAGACAGGGGCTTATGTCGTTAAAGTATTTTACTGGAGAGCTAGTCGAACCATATGATGCAGATCTATATGAAGCTTATAAAATTATGCGCTCATATGATGGAGTTTCAGATAGAAATTTATTCGGCTAGTAGCTGATGCCCACGTCATACACCACACAACAGTGCAATTTTAGAAGACTAAGCCTGCAAACTCACCATCACATCGCACGAACAGCGTATATGCGGCTCGGCTGAGGCCTCGCCCATATGGCGCAATGATGAGAAAAATTGTATCATTGCGCCACATCGCATACACGAGAACGTTATATGAAATAATTTTTTTACCCCTCCAGTTTTAAAATATGTTTAATATCGACACGTTAGGTTATGTGGCAGGAACACTAGTAGTAATATCACTCCTTCCGCAAGTCATCAAAAGCTTCAAAACGAAATCAACTAAAGATATTTCCTTATTGAGATACCTCATCTATGTATTAGGATTGATACTTTGGGTGACATATGCCATCATTATTCACAATGACCCAGTTGCCATAATGAATGGCGTCGGTTTGATATTAGCTTTGTCGATTTTGTTTTTAAAAATTAAGTTTGGGTAGGATAAAAAAATAACATCACTTAACACGGGATATCCAAAATTGCTCCTAACCGTCATAACTTCGAATCATCGGCGAACGTTGGCGCCATATTATTCAAATTTATTTTGTTACATTCAATGATTAATTATCTTAAAAAAAGACCATTTTATACAAGTATTCTTGTAGTAACAATCCTTGGTATTGTCTTTATATTAACCATTGAGAGTATTTTAAATTATCTGAAAATACCATACGAAAACATTACTATTAACAACAAAATTAATTTTATTTTATTGTTCTTAACGGCCATAGTTGTTTTCTGGTATACAAAAGAAACCTATGACCTAAAAAAAGATGCCTTTAAAAATAAATGGGGACTTTTAAGTGTCGATACAGATCGAACCAGAGAAAACACCAACTTTATCGGTTTAAAAGTTTTTCCACCTGATTCAGAATATAAAGATATTAATATTCGTTTATTTCTTAAGAATATTGGCCAAGGAGCTCTAAAGTTAATTGAGATAAAACCGGCAGGATATACATATACATCAAAGGTTGGTGAAACAAGAAAAACAGAGTTAAAACTAACCCCTAGAGGTTTTGATGACTGGAGCGGAAAAACTTTATCGGTTCAAGACACAATAGAAATTGATTACATTTTTGATATTTCTAAATGGTATGAAGGTAAAGTTGGGTTTTCTCTTTGGGTCTTTTATGAAGATATTTTGGGCAAATACAAACATAAAATTAATTTTGTTGATATTGACCTCACAACTTACAATTTTCAAATCCAAGACAAAGGCAAACTTATAGAGGAAATAAAATTTGAATAATACACGCTACGCTGGCGCCTAACTAACTATATCGTGATCAAGCAAAATGCGAAAATTTTTCATGTTTGACGCAATATATACAAACTGATACACTTTGTATATATTGATAAAAAGATGTAAACAAACTATGAAAGTCACCAAAATCGGCACTAACATTCAACAAATTGAATGCTTTAAAGCATTTGTACCCAACCCTTTTCCACCAAAAGATGGTTTTGATTTTGATGCAAAAATCTTAAAGAACAGCAACGAAGCCACTCGCTTACTCGGCAAATTAGATGGAATTACAAAACTATTACCAGATTCTGATTTCTTCCTTTTGATGTACTTACGTAAGGATGCGACTTCATCAAGTCAAATTGAAGGTACGCGCGCCACCATGATTGATGCGATTGAAGCGGGTGTTAAACCCGAGTCAAATAAATTTAGTGACGTTGACGATATTCTGCATTATATCAAAGCATTGAACTACGGAATAAAGAGAATAGCCATTGATAATTTTCCCATATCACTTCGTTTCGTGCGAGAACTGCACAAACAACTTATGAGCCAGGCTCGTGCTACTCACTTCCCAGATCCTGGAGAATTTCGCAAAAGCCAAAATTGGATTGGCGGTACTAAACCGAGCACTGCCAGCTTTGTACCTCCGCCAGTTCCGGAAATGCAACGAGCATTAAATGACTTAGAAAAATTTATTCATACTAACGATGAAGTGCCAACTATTATAAAAGCTGGTTTGATTCATGCTCAATTTGAAACCATTCATCCTTTTCTTGACGGAAATGGTAGAACTGGTCGTATGTTAATTACATTTTATCTATGGGAGCAAGGTTATCTTGAAAAGCCAGTCTTATTTTTATCCTCATTCTTCAAAAAACATCAACAGCTATATTACGAAAGGTTGCTTGGTTATCACAATGGTCAAATTTATGAATGGTTAGATTTTTTTCTTGAAGGCGTAATTGAGACTGCCAATGAAGCAATTAATATCGTAGGTAAAATTACTACACTGCGTGAAAAAGATTTTGCTAAAATCCATAAGTTAGGTACTCGCGCTGCTGAAAGCGCTAGTTTAATTTTGCCTAAGCTTTTCGGACAACCGATTGTTGACGTTAGTACAATCCAAGAATGGACAGGCTTTACTCGAGCTGGTGCACAAACAGTCATTGACCGTTTTATTAAAATGAAAATATTGCAACATAAAAACAAGAATGTTAAATATGGACAAACCTATATCTACAAAGAATACGTGAATATATTTAATGACGAAAAACAAATTGGCATTTAAATCTACACATCAAGGTTTTCCCTCACATCACCTATAGCACCTGCCACGTCATCCACTCCAGCAGATTGGCGGAGTATAGCCAATGTTCGCTCACTGAGTTTAACCCCCTCTAATCCAGCCAAAAAATCATCTAGACCACTGTAACCAAGCTTCTCTAAAGCTTCTTTCCCATCAACTCCATCTTGCCGCCACAGCCTAATTAGGCCATCTTGATCAAATATAAAACTAAAAACAGTACGAGAATCCCAACCGGTAAGCTGGAAGCTAACAAATGAAAATTTCTGTATTCCAACTTCATTCATATAAGGATCGTTCGTTTCCTGCCAACCATGAGACGAAATAGTCACCTCTTTACCATTAGGCAAAACACATTCCCCACCACCAGCTAATCCAAATAACTTGGTTACAAGGGCACTATTGACTACATGTTGATTCGGCGTTTCAGTATCCTTAGGCATAGTGACAAAGTTAAAAAGTATTCCATACTATCAAACTTCCCGGGTGTGTCAATAGGTTCCGGTATTTTTTTTAATCCTCCAATTAAAATCCCTTAGCGCCTTTTAAAGTATTGTGCTAAACTTCCGCCGGTAAAAATTTAATCTTTTAAGTCATGCCTAGAAAGACAAATATAGACCCGGAAGAAAATCAACCAGATGAAAATCCGGAAGATGGTAAGGAGCCTGAGGATGGTAAAGAGCCGGAAGAAGAAACCAACGAAGCAACTGAACCAAAAAAAGAACTTGTTGAAGAAATCCCAACCGAACTTTTTGCTGCGGGCAAAATAACCGCTCGCCATATTGTGGAAGAGATGGAGGAATCATATTTGGATTACGCCATGAGCGTAATTGTTGCCCGTGCTTTGCCGGATGTGCGTGACGGTATGAAGCCTGTACACAGACGTATTTTGTACGCAATGCAAGAACTTGGGCTTCGTTCAACGGCAGGGTACAGAAAATCAGCCGCCGTTGTGGGAGAGGTTTTGGCAAAATACCATCCACATGGAGACAGTGCAGTTTACGAATCAATGGTGCGTATGGCGCAAGACTTTTCACTAAGGTACCCACTTGTAAAAGGCCAGGGAAACTTTGGATCGGTAGATGGAGACAACGCAGCTGCCATGCGTTACACGGAGGCAAAATTATCAAAAATCACAGATGAGATGATGGCGGATATAGAAAAAGAGACCGTAGACTTTTTGCCAAACTACGACGGACGTTACAATGAACCTAGAGTTTTACCTACAAGAATCCCGCAATTACTCCTTAATGGAACAATGGGAATCGCAGTTGGAATGGCCACAAACATTCCTCCACACAACTTAACGGAAGTGATGGAAGGCCTTATGGCTCTATCCGAGAACCCGGAAATGGAAGTTAGCGATTTGATGCAATACATAAAAGGTCCGGATTTCCCAACCGGAGCCACAATTTATGGAGCGGAAGCAATCAAAACCATGTACACAACAGGCCGTGGCGGAGTAACCGTGCGTGCAAGAGCGGAGATCCAAGAAGAAAAGAACGGACGATTTAGGATTATTATCAACGAAATTCCTTACCAAATAAACAAAGCAACTCTTGTAGAAAAGATTGCTGATCTTGTGCAGGAAAAGAAAATTGTTGGAATTTCAGACTTGCGTGACGAAAGTAATCGCGAAGGAATGCGCATTGTAATTGAACTTAAAAAGGACTCCTATCCAAATAAGATTTTAAACCAACTTTATAAGCTCACTCCACTGCAATCCAATTTCAACATGAATATGATTGCGCTTGTGGATAGAGGTATGCAACCTCGCCTACTTAATTTGAAGCAGGTTCTTGAACATTTTATTGAACATCGAAAAGAGGTAATTACGCGCCGAACGATTTACGAACTTAAGATGGCAAAAGCACGCGCACATATTTTGGAAGGATTAAAGATTGCTCTCGACAATATTGATGCGGTAATCGCCACAATTAGAGGTTCAGACACAAAAGAAGAAGCACACGTGGCTTTGATGCAAAAATTCAATCTTTCTGATTTGCAATCCACGGCAATCCTGGAAATGAGATTGCAAACACTTGCAGGTCTAGAACGCGCAAAAATCGAAGATGAACTTGCGGAAAAAATGCGCTTAATCACGGAACTTGAAGGCATACTTGCCGACACAAAGAAGATCTTAAAAATAATGCAAAAAGAATTTAAAGAGATTAGCGAGCAATATGGTGATGCACGTAGAACAGAAATCATTCCTCAAGCACTCGGCGAATTCTCCGTGAAAGATACAATTCCAAATGAAGACATGGTTGTAACGCTTACAAAAGAAAACTACGTAAAACGTGTTCATCCATCCGCTTTCCGCCGTCAAGAACGTGGCGGACAAGGAAAACTCGCCATGAGCACAAAGGAAGAAGATGAGATTGAGATTATGCGTTTTGCAAAAAATCACGATAAACTTCTTTTCTTCACGAACACGGGACGTGTATTCCAACTCCCTGTTTACGAATTGCCTAAAGCAACTCGCCAAGCAAAAGGAACGCCTCTAATCAATCTGATCCAACTAACCAGAGAGGAAAATGTTACCGCAATGCTTGTAGTAACAGACGAACAATTTAAAGGTGAATTCCTATTTATGGCAACGCAAAAAGGAACCGTTAAAAAAACTCCTGTTGCAGACTTTAAAAATGTTCGAAAATCAGGCCTAATCGCAATAAAATTGCGTGAAGACGACTGCCTTTCTTGGGTAAAACAATCTAATGCTGGCAACCATATTATGATGGTAACTTACGAGGGGAAATGTATTCAATTTGATCAAGCTGATGTTCGCCCAATGGGTCGCTCCTCAATGGGAGTACGCGGAATAAAACTCCGCGCAGAAGACAGCGTGGTAGAAATGGACCTTATAGTAGACCCTAAATCAGACCTGCTTGTGGTAATGGAAAATGGACTTGGGAAACGCACACCGGTTGCCGAATACAGGTTCCAAACACGTGGCGGAAGCGGAGTAAAAACAGCAAATCTAACCACAAAAACAGGTAAACTTGTTGGCGCAAAAGTTGTGGAACCGGGCACCGAGGGCGATATAATGATAGTCTCACGCAAAGGAGTTATGATTCGCACTCAAATAGAGAGCGTTCCATCACGTGGACGTGCCACACAAGGAGTGTATATTATGAGAGTAAAGAACGATGACAAAGTTGCTTCAATGTCGTTTATAGCACGCGCAGACGAACCGGAACTATCAGAAGAATCCGTGGACATGGAAGAAGATACTCAAACCCAATTAGTATGAAAAAATCATTCCACGCCCTCTTAGTTTTAACGTTAATGACCCTGCTCGCTCCCCAAGCTTTTGCTGTAGGCGGAGATCTTGCGATCAATGCGTCAAATATAAAGTTTAGCACCACAGGTTACATACAAGGCACAAACACTCGTATTTGGATCACGGTACAAAACAATAGCGAATATGACTTGCTTGGTTCGGTTAGAATCACAGCAAATGGAGAAGCTGTTGCGGGAGATCAACCGGTCTCCGTACTGGGCAACAAAACAGATGACGTTTTTATAGATTGGGTTCCTTCAAAAATAGGGACTTATGATTTGGTCATAAACATAATGCCGTGGGAAAGCCAAGGAGACGACACATCCAACAACACTGTAATTCAGCAGGTTTACGTTGAACAAGATACGGATAGAGATGGAATCCCGGATAGCAGGGATGATGACAAAGATGGAGACAGTGTGAAAAATGCTGAAGACGCCTTCCCCGACGATCCTTCCGAATGGAAAGATACCGATGGCGACGGTAATGGAAATAATATAGATACAGACGATGACAACGACGGTGTACTTGATACGGAAGATGAATTACCGGAAGATCCACTACATTCAAAGGATATGGATAAGGATGGAATAGCCGATGAAGAAGATGACGATATAGATGGAGACGGACTATTAAACGGAGAAGAGGATGATATTGGAACAGACCCGCTTTTAGTTGATACGGATAATGACCATGTGGGTGATAAAGAAGATCCATTCCCACTCGATCCAAAGGAATGGTCAGATATGGATAGTGATGGGATTGGAGATAACACGGATACGGATATTGATGGCGATGGGGTATTAAACCAGGAAGATATTGACCCATCTAACCAGGCCCCAACCGCAAATGTTAATGACAAAATTATTCTTGCCGGGCTTGACTCCGAAGTTATTTTTGATGCAAGCACCTCTACGGACGATGGCGAAATTACAAAATATGTTTGGCAGATTGGAGACGAAACTTTGGAAGGTCAAGTGGTTAAGAAAACATTTGATTCAAAAGGCCTACAAATTGCCACTCTAACTGTTTATGATCAAAACGGCCAATCTGATTCAATTGAAGTCCGTGTAAGAGTTTATGATTTTAAGTTTTTAATGGAGGCCTCAGCCTTTTCCTTACTACTCATTTTGCTTGCCTTCTATATAATCTATCGCTATAATCGCGCGGCCCCAAAGAAAAAAACTAAAAAGGCTAGCTCTAAACTATAAACTATGAAAAAGGACATTCACCCAAAATATTACCAAGATGCTAAAATTTCTTGCGCAAACTGCTCAGCAAAGTTTGACTATGGCACCACAAAAGAAGAAGTGCGCATTGAAACCTGTAGCCAATGTCACCCATTCTTCACGGGTAAGAACGTACTTATGGATACAGAAGGACGTATTGATAAATTCCGTCAAAAAATGTCTGGTGCAGTTCAACGTGAGAAAAAGACCAGAAACAAGAAGACTCTTGAAGAACGCGTGAATGAAGAAATTTCATCTCAAATTGCAAAAGAAAAGGCTAAAGAAGCATAAGACATGTTCACATTCAAAATAGAAAAGACTTCAAGCGATGGCAGTCTTGCACGGCTTGGAGTTTTCGAAACCCCACATGGGAACATTAAAACTCCGGTTTTTATGCCGGTTGGCACAAAAGCAACGGTCAAATCTTTGGATTACAAGGATTTGGAAAGCCTTGGCGCTCAAATAATACTTGCCAACACCTACCACCTGGAAATGCGCCCAGGCGCAGAACTAGTTGCAAAAATGGGCGGACTGCACAAATGGATGAATTGGAACCACCCGATTCTAACTGACTCCGGTGGATTCCAGGTTTTTTCACTGGAAGCCAGCCGTAAAATAACAGATGAAGGAGTGGAATTTAGATCGCATATAGACGGCGCAAAGCATTTTTTTACGCCGGAAAAAGCTATCAAAATTCAGGAACAATTGGGTGCAGACATTATTATGGCTTTTGATGAATGTGCGCCGGCTGGAGTAGACGAAACTTATACTGGAAAGGCCATGCAAAGAACCCACGATTGGGCCCTTAAATGCCAAAAAGCAAAAACCCGCAATGACCAAGCCCTTTTCCCTATTGTACAAGGAGGATCCTTTAAAAATTTGCGTGAAGAATCTGCAAAATTTATGGCAAGCCTGGATACGCCAGGAATAGCAATAGGCGGAGTTAGCGTTGGAGAATCATTTGAACAAAAAATGTATGCAATAGAAAGTGCCCTTCCCTTTTTACCTCTGGAAAAACCACGCTACCTTATGGGTGTTGGCACTCCGGATGACATTTTGGAGGGAATCGACAGGGGAATTGATATGTTCGACTGCGTACTCGCTACCAGATTAGCTCGGCACTGCGCCTTTTGGGATTTTGATGGCAGGCATGATATAACAAACGAGATATATAAGTTTGACCCCTCCCCACTCTGCCCGGAGATTCCATGTTTTGCCACGCGTGAATTCTCAAAAAGCTATATTCGCCACCTTATGATTGAGAATGAGTTGCTTGGAATTAGACTACTTACAATGCACAACATAGCGTTTTTATTTCACCTAATTGAGAAAGTTCGCTATCATATCGAGGAAGGCAGTTTCAAAAATTTTAAGCAGGAATTTTTAAACCGTTTCTTATCAAAAAATGATTAGATTGCTACAAGGTACCGTTTACAGCCGTGACGAACGAACAATAATTTTACTCACGAATGGTGTTGGATATTACGTTGCGATCCCATCGGCTTTACATGTAGAAGAAAATGCAGAATTAACCTTATTCATCCATACCCATGTGCGTGAAGACACATTCGCTTTATATGGCTTTAGAACAAAAAATGAGCTCAACTTTTTTGAAATTTTGCTAACAATAAACGGCATAGGCCCAAAAATGGCCATGGAGATTTTAAATGAACCGCCGGAACTGATACAAAACGCAATCTTACAAGAAAATATATCCGCGCTCACAAAAATCCCGGGAGTTGGTAAAAAAATTGCAGAAAGAATTGTACTCGAACTCAAATCCAAATTAAATGCCACGGGAATTAATTTAAGTGGCAAAGCCTACCTGCAAAAAGGCACAAACGAAGATGCAATTACAGCCCTGGAAGGGCTTGGCTACAAGAGAAATCATATACAAAAAGTATTTGGTGAACTAGCCGATCCACCGGAAAAAACGGAAGATTTGATCCGCCTATTCCTACAAATGGCATGAAACTGATTACAAATCAAAAAAACGTGGAATATTTAAGCGGTTTCACCGGCTCACATGCTTTTTTGTTGATAGGCAAAAACAAAAACTACCTTTTTACAGATGGAAGATACCTGGGCTATGCACTCAAATTAAAAGATGAAAAAACCAGAATCAATTTTGAAGTGATGGAAATAAAACCGGACCTAAACAAAGTACTAAATAAAATTACAAAAGGACCTGTGGAATTTGAGGCTAATAATCTTTCTGTGGCGAAATTTGCAGAGTGGAAAAAGAAATTCGCAGGCAAAAAAATGGCGCAAATCAACGCAAAGGATTCAATCGAAGATATAAGAGCAATAAAAGAAGAAATGGAAATTAAAAACATCAAAAAATCGCAGGATATAAACCAAAAAGTGCTAGAGCGAATACAAAAATTACTCGTTCCTGGTGTAACTGAGCTACAAATAGCCTGGAAAATAAGAGAAATTGCTCACGATTTTGGAATAGAAGAACTTTCGTTTGACCCAATAGTGGCTTTTGGCAAAAATAGCGCGATTCCACATCACCAAAATACAAATGCAAAACTCACCGACAAAGATGTAATTTTAATAGATATGGGAATGAAATTTAACGGATACTGTAGCGATATGACGCGCACTTTTTTGCCAAAAAAACCAAGCGCCGAACAAATGAATATTTATTCCGCAGTCCTAAGCGCACAACTAAAGGCAATCGCAAAAATTAAAGACGGAGCCAAGGTAAAGGACATAGACCTTATTGCCCGCAAAGAAATGGGCAAATATGAAGAGTTTTTTAATCATTCACTCGGCCATGGACTTGGGATAGAAATCCACGAATCACCACGGCTCAGCACACTTAGCAAGGAAATCTTAAAAGAAAATATGATTATAACAGTTGAACCTGGCATATATCTGCCGGGGAAATTTGGTGTACGCATAGAGGATATGGGGCTCGTAAGAAAAAACGGTTTTACGCTCTTCACTAGCTACCCAAAATAAAGTAGAATGCCGTTATGTGTGGAATTTTTGCCTACATCGGGTCGTCAAACAAAGCTTCAGAAATAGTCTTAAAGGGACTAAAAAAGCTTGAGTACAGGGGTTACGACTCCTGGGGTATTGTTGCACAACTGGAAAACGGCGAAATGCCAATAGAAAAACATATTGGAAAAATATCGGAAGTAAGCAAATTAGATGATGCGCTATTAAATCCATCTCGTTTGGCGATGGGCCATTCACGCTGGGCAACTCATGGTGGAGTAACTCAATATAACGCACATCCACACACCACGGAAAATCAAGATATTGCTGTTATACATAATGGTATTTTTGAAAATTACTTGGAGTTAAAAGAAGAACTTATAAAAAAAGGCCATCAATTTAGATCGGAAACAGACACGGAAATCTTTGCGCATTTAATAGAAGAAGAGATGGCGAATGGATTTGAGACGGCCTTCAAAAAAGCCTGCGACCGTGTAACCGGACGCTATGCTGTAGTGGCAATGTATAAGGGCGAACAAAAGATAATCGCATCCAGACGCGGTTCCCCGCTTATAATTGGTAAAGGCGATGATGGCACCTATTTTATAGCCTCAGACGTACCTGCATTCTTGGAATATACCAAAGAAGTCTTATACCTGGATGACAATCAAATGGTTGTTCTTGCGAACGCAAGCGCGACTTTTTATGATTTAAGTAGCAATAAAGAGATCGAAAAACGCACAATCTCCATAGATTGGGAGGAAGAAATGGCGGAAAAAGGACTGTACCCACACTTTATGATCAAAGAAATCATGGAGCAAAAAGACACCCTGGCCAGGGCAATCAACACAGACCCAACTTTAATTTTAAAAGTTGCGGAACTTATTAAAAAAGCTTATGGCACAACCCTAGTTGGATGCGGAACAGCCGGCAAAGTAGCCATGGTTGGAGAATATTTATTTGCAGGAATCGCAAAAAAACATGTTAATACCAAATTTGGATCTGAATTTAAAAGTGCCAGGCATTTTTTAACAGATCGTTCCCTTGTAATCGCCATCTCTCAATCCGGTGAAACGGCAGACACTCTTGAAGCCCTGGAAATCGCAAAAGAAAAAGGTGCCACAATTGTATCCATAGTTAATGTGGAAACCTCAACAATGGCACGCATGTCTGATTTTGTTATTCCGCTCAAAGCGGGACCGGAAAAAGCTGTTGCCTCAACAAAGGCCACAACCTCACAAATTGCAATTTTAACGCTTCTTGCCTATGCGGTTGCCGATAAATTTGACGAAGGAAGACAAATGTTGATTGAAGCGGACGGAAAATTAAACGACATGCTTAACCCACGCTACGAGGAACACATAGAAAATATTGCGGAACAAATCAAAACCGCAAAAGACATAATGATAATTGGAAGAGATCTAAATTACCCCATAGCACTTGAATCATCCATAAAACTACAAGAAGTTTCATACATCCATGCAGAAGGTTTTGCCGGGGGTGAATTAAAACATGGCCCAATAGCCCTAATTTCCGAAGGGACACCCTGTATAATAATAGCTCCAAACGATGAAAATAAATCCGACATCCTATCTAACGCGATGGAATTAAAAGCCCGCGGAGCATTTTTGATTGGCGTATCCAGTGAAAATGCAGAAATTTTTGACCTTTGGATAAGAGTGCCACTAAGTGGCAACGCCTCACCCATTATGAATCTCATCCCAATACAAATGTTGGCGTATAAACTCGCCGTAATGCGAAAAAATAATCCGGATATGCCACGCAATCTTGCAAAATCCGTAACAGTTAAGTAGTTCCACGCACAAAAATCAACAACCCGACCCTTGTTTAACAAGCGATTTTATGGTAGAATTCAAAGATTTAACAAATACAAAAGTATGGAAAAAGGTCCTATCAAAAAAACGCTATCGTCAATTATGACCTTAGGAATGATAATGAGTCTGCTTGGTCCAAGCATCTTTCTGCTTGAGATGCCAACCACCTATGCAGCTACATTCCAAGTCACAAATACTAACGATAGTGGCGCCGGATCTTTACGCCAAGCCATAACCGATGCAAATACGACACCAGGAGCCGATGAAGTGACCTTTACCGTAAACGGAACCGTTGCTCTACTCAGCTCCCTACCTAGCATCACCGAACAAATAAATATCAATGCAACCGCTCCAGTGCTAGCCGGACCAAATTTTATAATAGACGCAACAGGCCAACAAACAGGCCTTACCTTTACAGGTGGTAGCGGACATATTATAAAAGGATTCGAGCTTAAAAATGCCACAAACCATTGTATAGAAATTAGCAGTGGAGTAACTGGCATAACAATTGGAAGCACAGACGCAGAAGGACAAATGGAATTCAACAACTGCACAAGTACGGGAATAAGGAGCCTAGGAAGTGGAGTAACAATAATCAACAGTTTAATTGGTGTGGATACTGCAAACAGTGAAGGAATAAACCAAACCGGAGGTTCTGGGATAACAATTGGAGGAACAAGCTCGCAAGAACGCAACGTTATATCAAACAACAACGCCAGTGGGATAATTGTCTCAGACGTTACAACATTAACCATTACGGGTAATTACATAGGCACAAGTGAAGATGGAAGTGCCGACCTTGGAAATGGACAAAGCGGTATAAAAATCCAAACGGGTTGCACGGGAGTAACAATAGGAGGTGATAGTGCTTCAGAAAGAAACATTATTTCCGGAAATGGAGAACAAGGCATAATGATTAGCTCGAACAGCACTGTAATTGCCGGAAACTACATAGGAACAAACTCAGCCGGGACAAGTGCACTTGCAAATAGCGCGAATGGAATATTAATTGAGTCCGCAAGCAATACAATTGGTGGAACCACAAGTGATTCCAGAAATCTTATTTCTGGTAATACACAAAAGGGGATTACAATCATTGCAAGTTCAAGAAACGCAGACGGAAACTCGATCCTCAACAATTATATAGGCACAAACGCACTAGGTACCGCTGCAATAGCAAACACGGCCGACGCAATACACTTGTCCGGAGGAACAATTGCCAATACTCAAATTGGAGATTTTAGCCAAGGAAACTTGATCTCCGGGAATATTGGTAACGGCATATATATAGATACAAACGTTACCGGAACAATGGTGACCGGAAACATAATAGGATTAAATGCAAGCGGAGACGCCAAAATAGCTAACACACTCAACGGACTAAGCATTTTGGGAAACAACAACACAATTGGAGAAAATGGAGCGGGAGGAAAAAACACCATAAGCGGTAATACTCAACGCGGGATTTATGTTGACGGAGCCACGAGCACGGTAATACTCAACAATTATATAGGAACCTCCTCAGTAGGAACCGTAAGTAATGATTTTGTAAACGGACAAAATGGAATAGACCTTTTTAACGGAACCGCATCCAGCCAAATAGGCGGAACCATTTCCGGAGATGCAAATACAATTTCAAGCGGAGCCGGTAAAGTGGGCGTAAGTATAAATGCAGATGCAGGAAACGGAAATTCCATACGCAAAAACAACTTTTATGGCGCAAGCTTCTTACAAAGACTAGGAACTTCCAACGAAAACATCTCAGCTCCCGCAATCACCAGTGCAACAACAAGTAACGCAATAGGAACTTCAGGCACAGCCTCAGGCACAATCGACGTATATCAAAATGGTATATGGAAAGCTACGGCAACAGCGGGTGGCGATGGATCTTATGAAGTACACGCAACATTAACCGAAGGAGCAACCTTAGTCGCAACAGTAACAAACGTGACCAATAGCACCTCCGGCCTTTCATCAGGCGCAGTGATTACGGCGGATTCAACTCCCCCATCGACCCCAACAATCACTAACACCGCACTTTACACAATAAGCACACCCGTAACATTAACCGGTACAAAAGACGCATATTCAAGCATAGTGATAAATACAGTCGAAGTAATAGCCGCAACAGATAGCGCTACAACCTGGACTTCATCACAAGCAGTTGCAGAAGGCGCCAACACTTTTACAGTTTATTCTGCAGACTTGGCCGGCAACCCATCTGGCAATGCCAGCTATAGCATAACAAAAGACAGCGCAATCCCAACTGCACCTACCCTATCCGCATCTTCTACTTCAACAAATAGTTCAGAAACTATTTTGGGTTCAGGAACGGAAGCAGGCGCAACTGTATATTCAAACGGAGTTTCCACAGGAGTAACTGTAGACGGACTTGGAAGCTTCTCAATATCCGTAGCCTTAGTGGAAGGTGCAAACACCTTCTCAATAACAATTGTAGATGCAGCCACAAACACATCCACAGCAAGCGCAGTAACCATAACAAAATCCAGTGGAGGTACAGGCGGAGGAATGGCCTCCAGCGGTAGCTCACGCCATGAGCAAGTAACAATCAGAAATAATACGGAAGATGAAGATACGGAAAGCATAGCCGGTGAAGAAGAAACCGAAAGCGAGATTGTAGATGTACCGGAAGAAGAACTGGAAGGCACAAACCAAGCTGAAGACAATACAACAAATAACCAGGAAGAAAATCCAGCGGTAGATGAAAGTTCAAATCAAATTCAGAACAACACAGATCCAAAACCGCAAAGAAGCTTTATCAGCGGAATATACTCAGTGATCACACCAATAAAGACCCCATCTTTGCGTGACAATTTGCCTGCAAAACCGGCAAAGGATTACAAATTAAGCCAGAAGCTACTCAATTCAAGAGCCTTTGGCGAACAAAGAAACGGCATCCCAAAACAACTTATAAAAATTAAACTTGGAAATGAAAATGCAAACTTGGAACAAGACTCGGACGGCGACGGACTACTTGACAGAGAAGAAATAATATATGGAGGAAATCCATACGTTAAAGATTCGGATGGAGACGGCTTTACCGATCTAGAAGAGGTCTACTACATGGGAACCGACCCGGAAAGTGCAGATACGGATAGAGATGGTACTCCGGACGGTTTAGACGCCAATCCAAACCTTTACGAAAACCCAATTTTAAATGCCAGCGCTCAAGAAATAACGAGCTATATTGCAAAACACCAAATTGCGGAGCCACTTGGAACAATTGATTCAGACCAAGATGGATTGTGTGATTTGCAAGAATTATATTTTGGAACAGACCCTTTAACGGCGGATTCAGACGCAGACGGCCTAAACGATGGTGATGAATACTACTTTTACGGTACTGATCCCACAAAACCAAGCACGCAGAACGACGCCGAAACCCTAAGAGTAAGCAACCTTAGAAATAATGAAACGGTAAGTACCGGAGAACAATTTCTAATGGGGCACGCAAAAGCGGAAGCAACTGTAAAAGTCTATGAGATAATGGAAGACGGATCCTTAAATGAGCTTGGAGAAACGGTTGCGGATGAAAACGGCAAGTTCTCCTTGACCACAGAAGGGAAACTGGACGTAGGTGAGCACACCATTTTTGTAGCAATTTGGGATAATGGGATTAAAGATATCTCACAAACCTTTACTATAAATGCCGTGGACTATGTACAAGAACCTCTCTACGTGAACTTTGGCATCAAAAATAACTCAACTATAACCGAACGTGCCCCGGAATTAGAACTTCAAGCGGAAGAAGAACAAATGATTTTGGTAGTTTGGAGAAGCACAATTTTAAGCCAAACTTTGATAGCCGACGCAAGTGGCCAAATTATAATGGCAAAACCGGTAAAGAACTTGGAACTCGGAGATCACACAGTTACCTGGTACGCAATAAACCTGGAAGACAACACCAAGAGCGCGCCCACAAAACTAGCATTCACCGTGGGAAACACAGCCTTTATATCCGGTGATAATGGAGTATCTCCACTTACAGTAATACTTGGAGGCATAGCAGTACTTTCCAGTTTGACCGCATTAGGTCTATTCTTAAGAAAACGTAATCCCTCAAAGTGAACCGCCACACTAAAATTGTAGCAACACTTGGCCCTGCCTCAGAAGACAAAACTAAGATCTTAGAGTTATCGGAGGCTGGTATGGATATTGCGCGATTAAATTTTTCACACGGGTCTTACGAGTCGTTCAAAAAAATTGTTCAGAATATTCGGCTTGTGGAAAGGGAAAACGGCAAAACCATTTGCACATTACAGGACCTACAAGGGCCAAAGATTAGGCTTGGCGAATTACCAAAAGAAGGAATCGCCGTACACAAAGGTGAAATCCTCACCTTTTGCATTAATAAAAAAACTACAAAATCAGATGAAAAAATGTGTATCCCACTCCCCTATTCAAAATTAAAATCTGCAGTAAAGCCCGAAAATCGCCTACTGATTGAAGACGGGCTAATACGAACAAAAATTTTATCCATAAACGGGAATAGGATCAAGGCTCTAGTTACCGCAGGCGGAATACTAAAAAGCCACAAAGGAGTTAATGTGCCGGATTCAATACTCCCGGCATCGGAAGCGCTAACGGAAAAAGACAAAGCCGATCTGCACTTCGGCATAAAAATTTTAAAAGTGGATGCTGTGGCAATCTCATTTGTAGAGAGTAAAGAAGATGTACTAAGAATAAAAAAGCAAATCTCAAAATGGACCAAAAGGCGCGTAAGCGTAATCTCAAAAATAGAACGTCCAAAAGCCTTAACAAATCTGGAGGAAATAATCAAAGCTTCAGATGGCATAATGATTGCACGCGGAGATCTTGGAATAGAAATCCCGGCTGAACGTGTGCCAATTGAGCAAAAACGCATAATTCGCATGTGCAAAAACAACGGGAAACCAGTAATTGTAGCCACACAAATCTTGCAATCAATGGTAGAAAATCCACTACCCACAAGAGCGGAAATTAGTGACGCATCCACCGCAATTTTTGAACAAACGGACGCCTACATGCTTTCCAACGAAACAGCGGTTGGAGCATACCCAGTAAAAGCGGTCCGAACACTTGCAAAAGTTGCGGAAGAAGTAGAGGCAAATCTCATGGAATATGAGCAAACAGAAGAAATGCCAACCGGCACAATGGAAGGAACCCTTGCCGATTACAGCATCTCCATGCAGGCCCCAATCCTGGCAAAACAAATGAATGCAAATGCCATAGTTGTGGTTACAAAACATGGATTTACGGCAAACGCAATTCTAAGGTTCCGCCCAAAAACACCGGTAATTGTAGTGACAAATTCAGAAGAAACGGCTCGCCTACTCAAATTCTCTTGGGGAATAAATAAAATTGTAATCACAAAACGCAAACTAAGATCAGAAGAAGTTAAAGATTTGTTAAAAGAAAAAGGACTGATCAAAGAAGGCCAAAACATAGTTTTTGTAAGCTTACAGTCTCAAAAACGCTCACTTGTAGCAATGCAGGTATAGGCTTATTATTGCGCCATGCGCATAATAGGAATAGATCCGGGTCTAGCCACAACTGGTTTTGCGATTTTGGACTTGGAGAAAAGACAAAAAAAACTGATAAGTTGCGGGGTAATTCGCACACAAAAAGGCTTGGGACTTCCAGAAAGACTGTCTGAAATCTACAAGGATTTACAGTCGATTTTACTTGAACACAAGCCAAAATTCTGCTCTATTGAACAACTTTTTTTCTCAAAGAATGTAACGACCGGAATACAGGTTGCACACGCAAGAGGCGTGGTACTTTTTGCCTTGCATGAGCACGGCATACAAATAACGGAAGTAACCCCAAGCGCCCTGAAACGAGCCATAACCGGAAATGGCAACGCAGACAAAAAAGCTATGCAAAAAATGGTAATGCTGGAATTGAACCTGAGTGAACCACCAAAGCCGGACGATGCAGCGGACGCAGTAAGCCTTGCCCTATACCTGGCCTCTATTATAAGATGAAGCCAATCATGAAAAATAAATTAGTAATACTCGGTGTGACTGGATTTGGGATTTCACTTTTGGCAACAGTTGGGATTTTGCTTTATCCGAACCTGTCTGACTTTGTAAAAACAAATCTCACCCAAGATATAAGAAGTGACGGCAATGAAATAATCGAATCAAACATAATTGAAGAAACAAAAAATCCTTACCTAATGCCTAAAGACGCCACCTCAATTCTTGCAGATACCAATCAAAACGATCAAAAAACAAACTTTTACAAAGGATTAATATTTGCATATCAAGAGAATGACACCGAAGCAAAAAATAGTTTTAAAAAAGCATTGCAACTTAGTGGCGAAACCGAACCTGCAATAATACAAAATTTCTTAAACGCCTACAGTGATTTTGAATTGGCGCAAAACGGGCAAAGGATCTATTTAAATGCACTTTTAACAAAAGCCTACATAGACGCAGAAGAGTACCCGATGGCAATCGAAATGGCCACAAAAATATTGAACGAAAAATCCTCTTACCGCGATGTTTGGATATTGCTTGGATACGCAAATCTTAAGATGGAAACCTACGCCGAAGCCGAATCAGCCTTCACAAAAGCCAAGAGCATAGATTCAGTAAAACCGGAAATTCATTATTTTTTGGGCTTATCCAGATTTATGCAAAATAACTGGTCTGGCGCCGTAGAAGAACTGGAACTCGCCATACTTTACGGATTTGAACCAAAATCAGAGGCCTATCAAAAAATGGCAGAAAGCCAAAACTCCCTGGGCAACTATCAAGATGCGCTCAAGGCATACGAATATCTTGTAAACATAAATCAAAGTTCCGTTGGGCTCTTTAGCGAACCAATCAGAATAGCTATAGAAAACGTTAAGGATTTAGACAGAGCCTTAACACTCGCGAATCTTGCAACAACCACTTTCCCCGGTGAAGCCTTAAGCTGGTCTTTAACAGCCGAGGTTTACTTAGCCAAAGGTGAATTGGATAGCGCAGAAAATATGATAGACACGGCGCTTGGGATAAATAGCGCATTTGCAAAAGCCTACTACATACAAGGCTTAATAAAAGAGGCAAAAGGAGAATTAACGGAAGCAAAATCTTCATATAAAAAGGCCTACGAGCTCTCTCCAAAAGCGGATGATTTAAGTGCAATGTCCGCAATTAAATATAACGCCTTAAATTAGATGATCGCTATATACCTCTTTGGCGCCACAATTTTGGGACTCATTTTTGGAAGCTTTTTAAGTATGTTAATCCCTCGCCTACACGGAAAAGAAAAAGGTATTTTCTTTGGCCGATCTCATTGCCAATTTTGCAAACATATTTTAGAAGCACGAGATTTAATCCCACTACTGAGCTACATATTTTTAGGAGGCAAATGCCGATTTTGCAAAAAGAAAATTTCCCCGTGGTATCCGCTCACGGAAATAAGCATGGCACTCCTGTTTGGCCTAATGTTTTTTATGATAAAGGATCTTTACGCCTTCTTATTAATCACCCCAAGTTTAATAGCCCTCGGCTTTATATTTTTTTATGATTTGCGCTACAAAGAAGTACACGATGCTGTTTTAATCCCGGGAATAATTTGGGTACTTGCCGTAAGCATTTTGCAAGGCAATGCGGTGAGCTCGCTTTTGGGTGCGGGAATAGCCGGCGGTTTTTTTGGCCTACAATATCTGATTTCAAAAGGCAAATGGATTGGTAGCGGAGATATTTATATAGGAATTTTTATGGGACTTTTTTTGGGCTGGCAAAACACCCTAATTGGATTGATGCTTGGCTACATCATTGGAAGCGTGGTTGGCGTGGCACTTTTGATCAGCAAAAGAGCGGAGCCTAACACCGCCGTACCTCTTGGCCCTTTTTTAGTACTTGGAACTATGCTAGCCTTTTTGTACGGGAAAGACTTAATAGCATTTTATTTTAGTACATGAAGATTTTGATTCTTGCAGGCGGAGCTGGCACAAGGCTTTGGCCAATGAGTTCGGCAAAAAAACCAAAACAATTCCAAAAACTGGTGTCCAACCACACTATGTTGGAAGAAACTTGGAATAGGCTGAGTTTTGTAGATAAAAATGACATTTATGTGAGCACAAACACAGCCTACGAACATTTTGTAAGAGAGCTTTTGCCTGATTTGCCGGCAGAAAACCTAATACTCGAACCCAGTATGCAAGATACGGGTCCATGTATAGGACTCGCAACAACCTTAATCGCAAAAAAAGATCCAAAAGCGGTAATCGCCATTGTTTATGCAGATCACCTTGTAAAAGACACAAAAGAGTTTGAACTAAAACTCAAAGCCGCAGAAGAGCTCGCACTCACAGAGAACACCCTCAACATTATTGAAGTAAAAGCCAAATATCCAAACACAAATTTGGGCTATGTTCGTATTGGACGCATGCTAAAAGAAACAACCGGCGGGGTCGAAGTTTATGAATTTAAGGAATTTAAAGAGAAACCGGATGCCGAAACTGCAAAAAAATTCCTCTCATCTTACAGTTACCTCTGGAACACAGGCTATTATGTTTGGCGAGCCGACACTATCCTTGAGGAATTCAAAAAGCACCTGCCAAAAACCTATGCGGAACTACAAAAAATCGCAAATGGAGCAAAAATTGAAGATTGTTACCCTGCGTGCGACAAGATTTCGATTGATTACGGAATTATGGAAAAAGTGGATAGCTCACGCGTAAGAATAATCCCTGCTGATTTAGGCTGGAGCGATATAGGCACTTTTGCATCCCTGCATGAAGAATTAACAGATAAAAACACGGACAATCTCATAAAAGGCAATGTTTCAACGGTAGATTGTGAAGGGAGCCTGATTTACAACGAGGATGATGGATTAATTGGCGCAATAGGACTTAAAGATATTGTTGTGGTCCGTGCAGATGGCCAAACTCTGGTCTGCAAAAAGAACCGCAGTGGTGACATTAAAACACTAGGTGCTTTAGTGCTAAACAATAAGAGCCCAATAAACAACAACATTACATCGCACGCACAAAGCAAGCCGGTTAAAAAAATCCCAAAACCTTGGGGCCACGAGATTTGGTTCGCAGACCAAAAAGAATATGCAGGCAAAATTTTGCATATAAAAAAGGGCCACCGCTACTCACTCCAATACCACGAACACAAAAAAGAAACTCAATTCTTGCTTAACGGACTGATTAAATTTTCCACAGGAGCTTCACAAGATAGCTTGGAAGAAATAATTTTAAAACCGGGAGATAAATTAGATATTTTGCCCGGAACAATCCACCGTGCCCAGGCCTTGGAAGACAGCGACATCCTAGAGGTTTCAACAAACGATTTGGACGACGTGGTAAAACTGGCGGACGATTACGGCAGAAGTGGAAAAGGCAACGACTTTGAGCTGGACAAAAAGCTCTCTAAAGAATAGCGGAAATCATTTTAATCTTATGACAAGGTGCGACGACTAAGCTCAGCTTGTTTTTGGCTTACAGGCTCGTATAATTGCGCCACAAAGTTCTAATTTCTTACTTTTTATTTATGTGGAGTCCAAAACGTCTTCTTGCAGGCAAAGCCCTGCTAATAATTATTTTTGCCGGCCTACTTGGCTACGCAGACAGGGTGAGTGATTTAAAACTGGGTCTTGACCTTAAGGGAGGAACCCAACTCGATTATTCAATTGACCTAAGCAAAGTTGAAGAAGGAGATAAAACTCAATTGGTTGAAGGAGTTAAAGAAGTTATCCGCAAACGTGTGGATAATTTGGGAGTTTCTGAGCCGAATATATACGTTTCAAACATCGCCAACGAATACCACATTATTGTGGAATTAGCCGGAATAACAAATATTGATGAAGCAAAAGCTGTGGTTGGTAAAACCATACAACTTGAGTTTAAGGAGGAAAATCCTACTCCGGACGATGCAAAACAAGTTGCTTGGGCAAACGATTCATCAAAATCATTCCTGGATAAGTTAAATGCAGGAGAAGACTTTGTAACGCTCGGAGAAAAAGAACAAAAAGGAAACTCGGATGAAATTATGTTCACGGAAACAGAGCTACAAGATTTAACGCTTTACTCAGAATCCATCCAAAACGCGGTAAAAGATAAGGCAAAAGGCACACTTGTTGGACCTATTGAACTTTCTAACGGCTACACTGTTGATTCAAGCGGAAACATGACTGAAGCAAAAGGTATGGGATTAATCCAAATTGTAGATTTGAGTTCGGAAGAAACGGAAAAAGAAATCCCGGAAGAAGTAAGTGCTCGCCACGTTTTGATTTCTTATACAGGTTCTTCAGCAAGTAGTGGAACGGCACGCACAAAAGAAGAAGCTTTAGCCCTAGCTCAAGAAATCGCGCAAAAAATCAAAGATGGAGGCAGTTTTGAAGACCTTGCAACAGAATACTCGGACGACACAGGTTCAGGCGCCAAGGGTGGAGATTTGGGTGCTTTTGGCCGAGGTGTGATGACAGAAAAATTCGAGGAAACAGCTTTCGCCTTAGATGTAAATGAAGTATCAGACATAGTGGAAACTGAATTCGGATACCACATCATTCAGGTTTACGCTAAACAAGAAGCAAGCACGGAAACAACCACAATTCAAACAAGTGCACTCAACACAATCATCTGGAGCACGGCCCCGGATATGTGGATGGAAACAGCATCACTAACCGGAGAACACTTCAAGAGAGCGGATGTTTCTTTTAATCAAGCATACCAACCATTTGTATCCATCACTTTTGACGATGAAGGCGGAAAAATCTTTGAAGAATTAACAGGAAGAAACGTTGGCAAACGCATTGCAATCTTTGTGGGTGGAGACCTCATTTCCGCTCCAAATGTGCAGGCGCAAATTTCCGGCGGACAAGCTCAAATAACGGGTAACTTTACCTTGGAAGAAGCACAAGACTTGGCTCGTAATTTAAATACCGGAGCCATCCCGGCCCCGGTTGAACTCGTAGGGCAACACAACATTAGCGCAACACTCGGCCAAGAAGCCCTAAATCAAAGCTTATTTGCCGGACTTATAGGTGTAATCATCTTGGCTCTGTTCATGATTCTTTACTACCGCTTACCGGGTCTAATCGCCGTAGTCGCACTTGCAATCTACTCATTAATAATGGTTTTTGTAATCAAAACCGCTATCCCAACGGCTGTGGCTCTTTTTATAAGCCTTGGAATTTTTGGATATGTCGTCCACATAATCCTTAAAAATCGTGATTCCGGAGGGGAAAAATTCATAGCCTTTATGGTGGCATGTTTCGTACTCTTTTTCTTAACACTAGTGCTCTCCAGCCAAATCACCCTTACACTCGCAGGTATCGCCGGAGTAATTCTTTCCATAGGTATGGCTGTTGACGCAAATATATTGATTTTTGAACGTATGAAGGAAGAGATGAAAGAAGGTCGCACAATTCACCAAGCAATAGACGAAGGCTTTAAACGCGCTTGGGATAGTATCCGTGATTCAAACTTCTCTTCCCTTATAACTTGCGCGATTTTGTTCTACTTTGGCTCCTCAATCATTCGTGGATTCGCAACCAACTTGGCTCTTGGTATTTTGATATCAATGTTTAGTGCCATCATGCTTACACGCACACTTCTCGCTTGTGTTTCAGAGACTCGCCTTACAAAAATTCTTTGGCTTTGGGCCCCTGCTAAAAAGCGCACAAAACTTTGGCCGATTATGAAACAAACAAAAATCTGGGCCGGAGTTTCCGCGACTCTTGCCGGAATTTCAATCCTTGCAATCCTTATTTTTGGATTTAATTTAGGACTCGATTTCACAGGTGGGACAATGATGGAACTCAAACCTAATAACGAAGCCTTGACCGTAGAACAAGTCACTGCGGATATTGCATCCGTTGGCACAGTAACTGAGATTGATTTTGGCACCCCACAAATAGTTACCACGGAACAAGGCGATTTAATGATCCGCATGAAGCATATTTCCGAGGAAGAACATGTAGCTATTTTGACTAAATTAAAAGAAACAAGCCCAAACCTGGAAGAAGTAAGATTCACAACCCTCGGCCCAACAATCGGAGAAACCATGAAGCAAAAGGCAATTTTTGCCCTTATATTGACCTCTATAATGATAGTGATTTACATCTCTTTTGCTTTCCGCAAAGTCCCGCGTGAAGTTAGCGCATGGAGATTTGGAGTTTCTGCAATTCTTGCTCTTATACACGACGTACTAATAGTGGTCGGAGTATTTGTAATTCTTGGTCACTATGCAAATGTTGAACTCGATGCCTTCTTTATAACGGCAATTCTTACTATTATGGGATTCTCCGTGCACGACACCATCGTAGTATTCGATCGTATCCGCGAGAACCTTCGCTTCCGTGAAAGTAACGAATCTCTTTCCGAAACGGCAAATAAAGCTCTAAATCAAACCATGGCGCGCTCAATCAACACCTCGCTTGCAACCTTGATTACTATTGTTGCACTACTTATATTTGGAGCTGAGAGCACAAAGATGTTCGTCCTTGCCTTAACTATTGGTATAGTTGCCGGAACTTACTCTTCAATTTTCATTGCAAGCCCACTAATGGTATGGTGGAACAACTGGGCTGACGCAAAAAAACGCTAGTTTCACACCAAAAGCCTATGCCACACAAGTTGTAGCATAGGCTAATTGCACCCGTAGCTTAACGGATAAAGCTCTGGTCTTCGGAACCAGCAATGGGGGTTCGATTCCCTCCGGGTGCACCACACTCTGAACAGGACAAAATCCTAGTTCAGAGGAATATTTTGCATTTCCCAGGACAAAGTCCTATTTGCGATGCCCTTTTTTATTGCGCCTAGCCATCGTCACCTTCCTTGGTCTAACTGCTTTCACTGGTACCCCACCCGACCCATCGGCATCATCACCCCACTCCTCATCGGCAAGTTCCTCCCTATAGGCATCACTCCCCATAAATGCAGATAAGTCATCCCCAAATTGGGTACTACTCCTCCTGTAGAAATCACGCCCTTTCTCTCGTGTTACAGCCAATATCTCACTTATCCGATTCACGACACGCACAAAAAGAGTATTCCACAACTCTTTTGAACCTGTACATGCCCACGCCCCATAAACAAGAATTCTAATTAAATGAGCACCAGCTCCTTCGTCCAGAACAAAGTATTTTACCCCTTCTTTAAAATCATCACGACTACATTTTATCAAATATTCATCAATAATACTTTGACTAGTAAAAGAAATGGGCTCAGAACCTACACAAAGTGAAGACGATAAGACAGCATCCCTATGATCAGGAGCCAAACGAGCATCCAGAGTCGGTGGTATGCCCAAAACCACAAAAACGTCTCGAGCAGTACTATCCAAAATTGCTTGAACATTATGTGGCTCCATAGTCAACAAATCACCACCAATTTCAATCCCTTGTTTTTCTAAATTTGACATCAGAGCATCAATAAATGCAGTGTCAATTACTCCAGGGTAACAACCCCCGGTCTTAGTCATTTTAGGATTGACTGGCAAAGCATAATAAACCGTACCAATTTTCTCTTCACCTTCATTGTCATTTTCATCAGACATAGGAATCGTTTAAAAATAAGCCAGAATTAAAACACGATTTGGCAACAATGTAAAGGGCAAATCACCACCCTCTAAATCTCCCCCAAACTTACCAAATATCTATACACCTCCTCGGAGATATCTCCACGGGTACGGTAGGAGCTTGGATAGAAACTATTTCCGGGAGTTTCTTCTAAAATACCAAGGTTGGAAGCTTTCCAAACGTAAATTGCATACCAAGAATTGGGGTCCAAATCGGGATACAAAAGCTTAGCAACAGTTTGACCATCTTTTAGTCCGGCCTCATAAACTTGGAACAAAATCTTTAAGGCCTCAACCTTATTTACGGCCTGTTCCGGCCTAAAAGTACCATCGCTATAACCACTCACCCAGCCTTCATCTTTTGCATAACAAACATATTTTGCATACCAATCCTCACCAACATCTTTAAAACAATCCTTATACTTAGATCCGTCTGGAGTGATACCGCGCGCCTCAATTAAAACTTTAAGCAATTCCGCACGATTTATCTCCTGCTCAGGCTTAAAGCTTCCATTCAAATATCCGTTCAAAATCCCGGCATCGGACAGCCCGGCAATCGCATCGTAGTTATCATGCATGTAAGACACATCCGTAAATAGCCACTCAACCGGAGTAACGGAAATCTCTTGGCTAGGGCTCAAAACAGCCTTACCTTTGGAATCAAGCGCAACCAACTCAAAATAATAAGTTTTGCCTTTAGAAAGACCCGTAACGGTCGCAGAAGTGATGTAACTTTCATCCACATTTTTTTCTTTTGTATATTCATCGCTCTCGGTCCCATATCTGAGCTCGTAACCGGTAACGTCGCTATCATTCAAACGATTCCATTTAAAACTCACGGAATCCTCATCATAAGTTACAACACTCAAATTTAATGTGTTTGGAGCACGAACTTCCTCAGTCCCAATCGCTTCGCCTTCCTTGTCACTGGCAGTTTCTTCTTCAAGCCCGGAAGATGAATCCGTAACAGCCTCATCAACATCGCTAGACGCATCTGCATAATCCGCAAGATAATAATACAAATAGCCCTCATCAAAGGCACCACTGTTCAAAGAGCTGTTGAAATCTTTTTCAAGCGGAGAAACCACAGCATAAATACCATCAACATCACCTATGTTTTTGATAGAGATTGGATCCGCCATTGTAGAGTCCATATCGATAATTGTGGAAACCGCATCAGATATTTCAACAGATCCGTCATAAGGCACAAGAGAAACCGCAAACGCAACACCTTCCGGTTTTACAAGGTGAAAGTAAAAATCATCCCCCTCCCCGGTATTTTCAAAATAAAGATAATTTGTGCCAAAAAGCGCAGGTGCATAACTCTCATCAATAAGCGCATATTCGGTATTGGTTTCTTCGGCATCTATCACAAAAATCTCGGGATAACTTGACCCTTCCTCGTAATTGGAAAGATCCAAATTCCATAAGGCAAAATCTTGAAAAACCGAATCCAAATCATCCCCATTCTCATCTATTACCTCCGTAACAGCATCATAGATTCGTAAATCACTTTCATAATCCACGGAGGAGCCGAAATAGGAATCCCAAATATCTTGGATGGTATCTGTATCATAATACTCAGAAAGGAACTTTGGCCAAACGGAAAGCCCATATTCAAAAAGCGTACCCGTTGGAGAAATGGAAGCAAAAATTGAATAATCGGTATAAGTGAAATAATCCGGCAAATAGTTAACATAATCATTCACGTCGTTATAGATGTTGTCTTCCATCCAAGTTGCGGTTGCTTCCGCCCAATTTATCCCTTGATAGGTGTAGGCAAAATTTATGTCGTAACCAAACTGCACAGCATGGAAAAACTCATGCCCAATTGTGATTTTTAGATAATCCTCGGTCATCCAAGGATCCAGCGCAATATAAGGATCACCATTACTAAGCACACTGGTAACTCCCAAAGCCCCGCCAAGATATTCATAATTGTCATCCAGAATAATTACAAGCTGGCGATCGTAACCCGCCATTGGATCGTCATAATTTAAATCATCCAAAATGACTTCTTTTGCGTGCTCGGATGCATCACGGACTGTTTCCACAATATCCGGAATTCCATCGGAATCGGAATCAGTTTGACTTGCCACAAGATCGGAATATTCAATCTGAAAATAATCTGTGACGAGGGCATTCTTTTTAAAAAATCCGCTCTGAACAGTATCGGCGCTCACAGTACTTGCAAAAACAGGCAGAACAAGTACGCAAAACAAGAACAATTTAAATAAGTGGGATGATTTCATTTTTGGTGTGGATAAGCGACTAATTTAAACATGGATTTAAAGCTTTTGTAAACAAGTGCTTAGGGTTTATAGTGCAAACATGTTCGCAGACGTACTAATAAATCATCCTTATTCACGAAAGCAAGAGACCTTCACCTACTCTGTACCTGAAGAAATGCAGATTAAAAAAGGTATGGGAGTTTTGGTACCTTTTCAAAAGGGAACGCTAGCCGGATTAGTGATAGAACTACACGATAATAAACCGAGCTTTGAACTTAAAGAAATTGCGAGCCGGCTTGCCGAGGAACCGCTACTGGCAGAATGGCAAATCAAACTGGCAGAGTGGATTAGTGAATACTATTTTTGTTCAAAATTCGACGCTTTGCGCTTGTTCCTGCCAAAAAACATATTTAGAGTTCCCAAAAAAGCGCGCAAGACTGTGAACAAGAAAATTGTACAAGAAATAAAGGAAAAACAGCTGGTATTAACAGAGGAGCAAGAAATAATAGTAAATTCAATCTTAAAAGATAAGCACCCAACTTCTCTAATCCACGGCATCACCGGAGCCGGCAAAACGGAAATCTACAAGAGCTTGATCAAAAATTTTGTACAAGAAGCTAAACAATGCCTACTTCTGGTGCCGGAAATTTCGTTAACTCCGCAACTTGTTAACCAGTTTAAAAGCCTGTTTCCAAACCTCGCCGTAATCCACAGCAGAGTAAGCGACGGTAAAAAAGCTGAGCTTTGGAAAGAGATACAAAGCGGACAAATTCCGCTGGTTATAGGTTCACGTTCCGCAATTTTTTCTCCTTTTAAAAATCTTGGCCTAATAGTAATGGATGAAGAGCACGAATGGAGCTACAAACAAGACAACAGCCCGCGCTACAACGCCAAAGACGTGGCATTAAAAATTCAAGAGTTAACAGGGACACAAATCGTATTTGGATCTGCAACTCCAAGCATAGAAACGGCGTGGCACGCAAAAGAAAACAGATACAAACTATTTACTATGAGTAGCAGAATACTTGGCACGCCTCTGCCAAAAGTGGAAATAGTGGATATGCGAGAAGAGCTTAAGGGAGGCAACTTTGGCATTTGGAGCACGGTCCTTGAACAAAAAATTAGTTCGGCTTTGGCGCAAAAAGAACAGGTCATTTTATTTTTAAACAGACGCGGATCCGCATCTTCAACCGTTTGCAGAGATTGTGGATACACTGCTACTTGCAAAAATTGCGAACTGCCACTCACCTACCATGCAAGAAACTTTGCAAACAAATCCTTAATTTGCCATCACTGCGGGCTTATTATGAACCTTCCGGACGTTTGTCCAACCTGCAAAAGTACCAGAATCCGCCATTTTGGAATTGGCACGGAACGCGTTGAAAACGAACTAAAACTTTTGTTTCCACTCGCAAAAATAATACGCGCAGACAAAGACACCATGAGCAAAAAAGACAGTTTTGAAAATCTGCACAAAGCCTTACACAACAAAGAAATCGATATTTTAATAGGAACTCAAATGATAGGTAAAGGTTTTGATATACCGGATGTAACGCTTGTGGGAGTAATGCTCGCGGATATGGGCCTACATGTGCCGGATTTCCGCACATCGGAACGCATTTTTCAACTACTCACCCAGGTTGCAGGGCGCGCAGGACGTCGTAAAAAACAAGGTGAAGTAATTATTCAAACCTATAGCCCATCACACATTGCGCTCAGGATGAGCCAAACTCATGATTACAACGGATTTTATGAACAAGAAATTTGTGCAAGAAAAGAAGCGGGATTCCCGCCCTTTGGCAGAATCGCAAAATTGATGATTTTGGATGAAAATGAAAGGAAGTGCCAAGAAAAGGCAAGAAAACTGACCAGCAAATTACAATCAATACAAGACGAATACTTAGTTTTGAGTGCCCCGGCTCTATTCACCAAAGTAAATGGTAAGTATCAATGGAATATTTTAATACACGGAGCGAACCCAAACGAATTAATAACCAAACTCAGCCAAGAAGATTTAGCCGGCTGGAAAATCGACATAGACCCAATGATTTCAGTTTAAAAAAATAATTAGCTACGCCAAAAAACCCTTCACAAAATCCCAATTTGTTGACAGATTCACTCTCGAGAGTGAATTCCAAAACACTTTTGATCCCGTCAAGTCTTACAGAAGCTCAATTTGTTGACGAGTTCACCGCGCGCGGTGAACTCCAAAACATTCTACAAACGATGCAAGAGCCACATCTCTTAGCCTAGTTCACAAACTGAGCCTTATACTCTCCCCCATCTTTAACCTGCCTTGAGTCGGTTATATTTATCGTATAAGTGGCACCATCCACAAAAATATCGCTAAATGAAATTTCCCTTTGCAATCCCTCGCCCAAACTGTCGGCAATCCACACTCCGTTCTCATCAAAAGAGTAAGCCACAACCTGGTGCCCAACATTATCCGAACCAATATAATAGGGAATATACAAAACCATTGGCTGTCCCAAAGAAAGCTTTTTAAAAAAATACTCAGCCGAAGCATTATAAGTAAAAATCAAATCCATGTCGTATTCTCTGGCAAAACTTGAAGCCTCATCTTGATCCCAAATAAAAGCTCCATCCCAGCCAATCCTATTTTGTAACTCAGCCACATTTATAACCGTGCCATATTTAAATTCCACCAAATTTTTGATGGCAAAAGTATAACAACCATAGCTCCAGCCACTTTGAGAATGAGCCGGGAAATCCATATTGGATGGATAAGCAGGCAAAATCCCCGTATCCAAAACTTCCTCATAAGAAAGCTCGTCATCAGACAACTCTCGCACAGCTACGGGAGAACCATTTTCATAATTCATCGCCCTATACAAAAGCTCACTCATTTGGCTACGACTTATCAGTTCGTTTGGAGAAAGATAAGAATCCAATTTGTCAAAAAGATTGCGCTCCTCTGCCATGAGCAAGTACTCAAAATACCAAGCGGTTGAATCTTGATTATCGGCAAACCTGCTGTAAGAAAGCGTGCCCAAACTTTCCCAATCATAAGCCTCATCCAAAATTTTAACCGCCTCAGATCTCATAATTTTATCCTCCGCACCAAAAAGATTTCCGCTGTAACCTTCCACCAAACCTTCCTCTTTTGCATAGCACACATATTTTGCATACCAATCCTCCGCAACATCTTTAAAACAATTCGCGTAAACGTCGGCATCGGGCGTTAAACCCATCACCCCTTCAACAACCATTTTGGTAAATTCAGCCCTATTGATTAAATTGCGCGGACGAAAAGTCCCGTCACTATAACCTTCAACCACACCGGCATTCATCAAATAATCCAGCGATTCCGTAACCGGATCACTATTGTAAACATCGTCAAAAAGATTGCCTGCGTTTGCAATCCCCGTATTTAAGAATAATCCTAAAAAAACAACTAAATATTTGAGATTTTTCATGCGTGGAAGTTATTAAAGTGCCCAACTATTAAATCTTAGCTTTTTTTAAAACAAATTTTAAGCTATAAATAAGACATGCGTATTCTATCTGGAGTAAAACCTACCGGGCGACCACATATTGGAAATTATTTGGGTGCCATCCGTCAACATATAGCGCTCCAAAATGAGGGTCACGAATGTCTTTTTTTTGTAGCCGATTACCACGCGCTAACAACAGTCAAAAACAAAGAAGAAATGCTTTCTTACCGCAAAGGGATTGTTCTTGATTATCTTGCGCTTGGGCTCGACCCCGCTAAGGTGACATTTTTTTACCAAAGTGCTATTCCGGAGCACACGGAACTTGCCTGGATACTCTCTTGTATAACACCTCACGGCCTTTTGGAAAGAGCACATGCATGGAAAGATGCACTTGCAAAAGGCAATCGAGAAATGAACGTTGGCCTTTTTACTTATCCGGTTTTAATGGCTGCGGATATTTTGATTTATAACGCAAATGCCGTGCCGGTTGGTCAAGATCAAAAACAACATGTGGAAATAGCTCGTGATATAGCGGAGAAATTCAACAGCATTTATGGCGAGACTTTTGTTTTGCCGGAACCGAGAATAGAAAAAGACGTTGCCACGATAATGGGAACAGACGGCCAAAAAATGAGCAAAAGTTACAGTAACACAATCAGTATTTTTGATGATGAATCTGTGATTAAAAAACAAGTAATGGGAATCAAAACCGCCTCAATAGATTTAAAGGATAAAATGCCGATAGAAAACGACACCATACTTTCACTTTATAAAGAATTTGCTTCCAAAAAAGAACTCGATGAATTAAAAGATGCCTACAGTGCCGGAGGATTTGGTTATGGAAAAGCAAAAGAGGCACTACTCACAAAGTTACTGGCTTTTTTTGCAGACGCTCGTAAAAGACGCAAAGACCTGGAAGCTAAAAACATAGACGGGATTATGGATGAAGGCGCAAAAAAAGCCCGCATCCTCGCTCAAAAAACTATGGAAATAGTCCATAACAAAACAGGATTATGAAACGCTTATTCACTCTCCTCGCTACAGTAATAATTGCCGTAAACCTTGCCCCAAGCGCAAACGCATTTACGCCAAAATGCACAAACCAACCGTTCACGGATGTTAACGGGCATTATGCAGAAGATTACATCTGTTTTCTTTATGATCACGGAATTGTAAGTGGAGTAACAGATCACAGCTTTTACCCGGATAGAGAAATCACACGCGCCGAATTTTTAAAAATGCTTTTGCTCAACACGGGCTATCAAACTTATTCTGTGCAAAGTGCATCTTTTGCAGATACCAAGCCCGGCGACTGGTACTTTAGATACGTAACTTTTGCTCATTCAAAAGGCTTTGTTACAGGTTACCCGGACAACACCTTTCACCCGGACGATCCAATCTCCCGTGCAGAAGCCGTACAAATGTTGGTTAGCATCTCCGGCATAAGCAATTACGATACTTCAAACGCCAATACCTCATTTTACGACGTGGATGGAAACGACTGGTACGCGGTAGCCGTTGCCGTTGCAACGGAAAGTGGAATTGTAGAAGGTTATGGAGATGGTAGCTTCCGCCCGAATAATCACTTAACCAGGGCAGACGCCAGCATAATGGTGGCTCGCTCATGGTCAACGCTTTACGAATAAGCATTTTTGAGGTATAATCAGGAGATTTAAAAACAAAAACAAATGAAAAAGGTTCTTTACATAACGCTTGCCGTCTTAATTCTTGGTGGAACCGCCTTTGCCTTGTCGCAAAGCAATTTGCTAAAAGGAACTTACCCATTCAAAAGTTCTGACGAATTAAACACTGAGATAAATAAAGGTAACACTATAGATATAAACGTTACACAAAGTGCAACTGCTTCCTCTTACGCGAATAAGATAAAAGACCAAATGCAACTAACGGAAGAGGCGAAAAATCAAGCCATAACCGCATTTGAGTCAAACGACAAAATAACACTCTCAACCTCAAAAACAAATGCCGAACTAGCATACAACGAAGCAGGCTCTCTTTATGAAGAGCTTAAAGCGCTAATAGAACAATGGCAAATAGACTATTATGAAAAAATCACTGAGTACGAAAATACCAAAGCAGAACTCAGCTTGAGTGAAAGCACATTAGAAACAAAAATCACGGACTATGTGGATTTAGTTTCAAAATATGCAGAAATTTGGCCAGACTATTACGACAATGCTTCCACAACAGTAGTAGATGGTGTAACAACAATTACAGGGATGACTCCAGATGACATAAAAACAGTATTGAATGAAATCCAAATTAAAGTCAAAACACCAGATAATGGAACAACGAGTAATATTTTAACGACGACCAAAGCGGAAGAAATATATGCATTAAGCACTGAAGCTTATAATCAATATATTCAAGCATCAAATGACTATCAACGTTATGCAACAACCCTCGAGCTTGAAGAGACGGAGAAAGTCGCTTTGGAGGGAGAGTACAATGCTACCCAAACTTCTTTAGAAGAAGCAGAAGGTTATCTCGCACTCGCAAAAACCTACAAAGATACTGCGAACTCCTATGAATTTGTGGATTGTGATTCCATCACATTGGACCCAAGCTCATACCAAATGAGCGTGGACGAGGCTGAAGCTAATTTTTCTTTTGTAATTACAGCCAAAAGCGAGGAAAACACAGGACTGTTCACTCGGAATAACAGTATCACTAACTTAATAAAAGCCAGCATTCTTGCTTTTAATCGTTCTCAAGTGGAAAAAGAAGAGAAGGAAGTAGGCCCCATAGACAGTGACACAAAATGGTTTGGAACTCTGAAAATCACAGGAAGTGCAGCAGCTAACTTTTTAGACGAATCAAGTGCCTTAGCTATGCCACAATTAGAAGTTGATGCGGATAGCGAAACCCCAATTACCGTAAATGTAGAAGGGGGTAGCGCAGGCGAAACAATCACGGTTTCATATCCTGATGACATGTCTTGTACGGCCACGCTTGAAATAACACAAGACACTAGCATCACATATGACCCACTTGATGAAAAAGACTTTTCCTCCAGGACAGTTGACGAAGACCTAGATTTTGATCAGGACGGACTTAGCGACTACGACGAAATTCACACTTATTCAACGGACCCAAAAAATGCTGACACCGATGACGATGGAGTAAATGACGGAGATGAAGTAACTGCAGGAACAGATCCTTTAGTTGCCGACGTTGTAAAAACTCCGATAAGTACAACCCCAGTTACCACACCTACTACTGAAACACCTGTTACTACGCCCGCAACAACTCCGACAACTACGCCCACAACTCCTGTAGACACTCTAAGCACAGAAGAGAAAGATGTAATAAAAAAAGATACTTACGTTTGTTCCGCTCCTTTTGCAGATACCTACGGCCACTGGGCTGAAGATCAAATCTGCAGAATGTACGAAGCCAGCGTTGTAAAAGGTAAAGCCCCCACAACTTTTGATCCGGAAGGCGACATAACAAGAGCCGAAGCCATTAAAATCGTAATAATAATGGCCGGCTACAGCGCCTCAAATACCAGCGGGCTCACAACCGAATTTTTGGATCTCAATCAAGAAGATTGGTATTACGACTACCTACTAATAGCAGAAGATAAAGACATAATCCGCACGCGGGATTTTGGAAATTATTTTGATCCAAACACCCCAATAAGTCGTGCTGATTTAATTCTTTATGCGGTAAGAGCCTCAGGCAAAACCACCTACAGTTATGACACGCCGTTTAAAGATGTAGAAGATTCCGATTACTTTGCTTACGCAGTTTCAATTGCAAATAAAGCAACCGTTGACGTGCCTTACGATGACACTGATGACGAGATAAGCGTAATTGAAGGCTACGATGACGACACATTCCGTCCATATGATTCAATATCACGTGCAGAAGCAATCACTATTGCTTACCGCATGTACTTGGCCTGGTTCGCAGAATAAAAATCATTAAATTTTTCTTTGCAGTGGGAGGCTAGACTCGCTATACTTCCTCCATGCCAACCAAGTATATATTTGTTACGGGCGGAGTTTGCTCAAGTTTAGGCAAGGGAATTGCAACTGCTTCAATCGGCGCTCTATTAAAAGCAGCGGGTTTTAAAATCTTTATAATGAAACTGGACCCATATATAAATGTGGATCCGGGCACCATGAGCCCTTTTCAACATGGAGAGGTTTTTGTTACAGAAGATGGTGCCGAAACAGATTTGGATCTTGGCCACTACGAACGTTTTATAGATGAGAATCTAAGCACACATTCCTCTGTTACAACCGGTAAAATTTACACGGAAGTTTTGCAAAAAGAACGTCGTGGAGATTTTTTGGGAGGAACCATCCAGATTGTGCCACATATCACGGAAGCAATAAAAAATCGCATTAAAGAAGCGGGCAAACAAAGCGGAGCGGATATTGTTATGGTGGAGATTGGAGGAACGGTTGGAGATATAGAAGGCCTTCCCTTTTTGGAGGCAATTCGCCAAATGAGACATGAATACGGAAGAGAAAACACTCTCTTTGTACATCTAACACTTTTGCCGTATTTAAAAGCATCAAGAGAATTAAAAACAAAACCAACTCAGGCCTCTGTGCGTGAACTCAGATCGATTGGTATTCAACCGGACCTAATCTTAACCCGTGCAGACAAAAACATTCCGGAAGAATTGCTTAAAAAAGTTTCACTCTTTTGCGATGTGGAAGTCCCTTGCGTAATCCCTGCACTCACCTGCAAATCAATTTACGAAGTGCCTCTGAATTTTAACGAGTACCAAATCACAGAACTCATTGCGAACAAACTCGAACTTGGAGAAGTAAAACCAAAATTGGAAAATTGGAAAGAACTAGTCGAAAAAATCAATTCAAAACGTGAACTGCTTGGCGTTGCACTGGTTGGTAAATATACACACTTGGATGACGCATATTTATCCGTAATCGAATCTCTTAAAATTGCATGCTACCACCAAGATTTGGAGCTCGATTTAAAGTGGATAGATGCGGAAAAATTGGAAGAAAATGATGAAGAAGTCTGGCAAGAACTAAAATTGGCAAACGCAATTATAGTTACAGGAGGCTTTGGCATGCGCGGAACGGAAGGCAAAATCCTTGCTGCAAAATATGCACGTGAAAATGGCGTACCATATTTGGGGCTTTGCCTCGGACTACAAGTTATGACAATTGATTACGCAAGAGCTTATTTAAAAGATCCATTACTAACCTCGGAAGAATTTGTAGAGGAAGGCACCCTGGATCCAAGCAAATTTGTGGTTCATTTTTTGCCGGGACAACACAGCAAAAAGGAAAAAGGCGCAACACTTAGGCTTGGCGCATACCCATGCAAACTTGTAGATGGTACAAAAATACAAAAACTATACAACAAAGATTTGGTCTTGGAACGTCATCGCCACAGATACGAAATTAATAATGATTTTGTTGAAAAGCTTAAAGACAGTGAATGGACCCCATCCGGTTTTTTTGAAGAAGATAACCTTGTGGAAATGGCAGAACTCAAAAATCACCCATTTATGGTGGGAACACAATCTCACCCGGAATTTTTATCACGCCCACATAGGCCACATCCACTTTTTGCAGGCTTAATAGCTGCCGCAAAAACATATGAGGCCAACCACCAATCCACAAATGGCTCAATTCCAGTACACAGCGGTCAATAGCGCCGGGAAAAAACTCTCCGGGGTAATAGGCGCCGTAACAGAAGAAGAAGCTAGGAAACAGCTCAACACTTTTGGCATATCTCTCCTTGCGATTGAAAAAACGGGCGACACACAAACTGCGACAATAACCCAAGAACCGGGCACTTCAAGCAATCTCCCAAAATTTGAGTTTGAAGCATACGACAAACTTGGCCGAAAAGTACTTGGCACCATTCCCTCAAGTAGCCGTTATAATGCATTTAAACGTTTAATGGATGAGTACCAATTTGAAGTGTCTTATGTGGTTCCGGTTGGCGCAAACGAAGAAGAAAGACTCAAAGCAAAAAACGAGGATTTGGAGGTTCTAAAAATAGAATACGAAGCAAAAATCGGAAAAACGGAAGAACAAAAAGAATCCGCGTCACTATCAAAAGAATTCGAAGCAAAACGCCAAGAATTACTTAAAAAAGTAGATTTCATTTTAGGCAAAATCAAAGCTTTAATGACCGAATATGCGGAAGAAATCAGACCTGATTCGAAAAAATTAATACAAAATTACATCGATAAACTGCTCCGCATTAAATCGAGCACCAACCTGGATTATATTGAACACACCTCGGAAGAACTTCTAAAAAAAGTACAGGATCAGGAATTATTTTTACACAAAGAAAAAAGTCTTTCTCAAAGGACAAAATTAAAGATACAAACAGAAGAGATGATGGCGGAACTGCACGCAAGACCGGTGGAATTTAAGATTACAAAACAAATTGATGAAGCTCACGAACGCTTAAGCGTCTCTCATAGCAGATTTTTACGTGGCCTAGGCCAAGTCATCTCCAGATTTATACCCACGGAAGCGGAGAAGGAACTGCAACAAAGAATCAAAGCCATAAGCAGACAAATTTGGACCTATAGAAAGATTGTTTGGACGGCTCCAAAAGAAGCCACTTTGGAGGCAAAACAAAGCTTGGAGCGTCTTAAAAACGAAAAAAATAGGCTCCAAATTGAACTCAAACAGATAAAAATTAGCGCAAAAACCAAAGAAGGAGAAGATTTAATAAAAGAGCCTCTACTTACGGAAGAAGTGAATAGCTTTTTGGGCTGGTTACTGGCCTTTTACTTGGGAGCATACTTTTTGAGCCATTATCTTCTAGCAAAAGAAATTCCGGGTGGGAACCCACTACCGGGAGAATTCAATCTCCTCACCTCACCTTTGCTCAGGACTTTATTGATAAGCGTATTTGTCTGGCACATTCTGCTAACACTTAGGCTGGATCATTTAAGATACAAATCTTGGGCAAATATGGCTATGCTTAGTCTGGGTCTTATCTTAAATTTTAGCCTGATTTTTAACCTTTAAAATGATTCCAATCTTATACGAGTCCGCATTTCTTTCTATCCAAACTTTATGGGTATTTGTTGTGATAGGTCTCTTAATAGCCAGCTACCTAAGCGTACAACGTTTAAAAAGAGCGCGAGTGAACTTTACCCTAATAATAGAGCGAAGCACCGGCATCTTGGTAACGGGTCTTATTACTTCACGAATAATATATTTTATTACCCACACCGGCACTTATTTCCCGGCTTTTGATTTACGCACCATTTGGAATTTTTTATCCATTTGGGACCAAGGATTTTCATTTTGGGGAGCAGTTATAGGCGCAGGAACAATGCTGGTTTACAGATTGAAAAGATCGGAAGAGAACAGCTGGAGATGGGGAGATGCGCTCATAGTGCCAATGCTAATAGGGCTGATGATTGGAGAGATTGGGGCCTTTCTTGGTGGCTACTCTTACGGCACCCCAACGAATTTGCCATGGGCCATTCGTTACGATGCCTTTAACGTTAAATACACAGTCCCGGTACATCCAACTCAAATATATGTATTTATTACGATTTTACTAATCTTACTAAGCAAACGTCTTCTATCAAAAAAAACTGATTTCTTCAAAAGAGACGGCAATACCACGATTTATTTTGCAACAATGTGTTCACTTGGCTTCTTTCTTCTTGAATTCTTAAGGGGTGATGATACACTTACAATCTTTTCCGTCCGCATTCCCACAATTTTCTTCCTACTTATTTTTATAGGAAGTGGACAACTACTATATAAACGCATTAAAACACCACAATATGAATCTACTGAAACTCCTAACGCCTAGCTATATTTTGGATCCTGTGCCGGGAATGGGCTTCTCCTACGGATGGCCACTTTTCATTTTATTCGCATTGATGATAGCTCTAAGCTATTACGTACATTCATACCTTAAAACCAGGCCAAATCACAAAATAGAAGCGCGTTTTTTGGGAGGAATACCCTCTCGTATGCGTGAATTTGGGATCCTTGGTTTGCTCGTAACCTTTTTAAGAGATCAAAACATACCTTATCTCGGAATGCGCATCTGGATAATACTAGTTCTTATCTCCTGCCTTTTGTACGGGATTTACGTGCTACGCAATTACACCAAAAACTTTAATTTGGCGCTTGCACTCACACACACAAAAAAAGTAGAGGACAAATACGTTCCTAAAACAAAGCGCAATAAACGCAAATAAAGCCCAAAGGGCTTTATTTTTTATTAAGACAGCTTAAGCACTTCGTAATCCGCCTTACCAACAGGCATTATTACCGTAACCGTGTCTCCGACCTTAGCGCCCATCAAGGCAACACCAAGAGGAGCTTCATTGGAAATACGACCAGTGAATGGATCTGCCTCAGTTGAGCCAACAATCATAAATTCCATATCCTCTTTTTTACGCACACTGCGAATTTTAACGCGAGTCCCAATTTCCACAACTTGCTTGGAATGCGCTTTTTCATCCACAACTTTTGCTTTCTTAATCATGTCCTCAAGTACAATCACCCTACCCTCCACAAAAGCTTGTTCATTTTTTGCCTCTTCATATTCTGAATTCTCAGAAAGATCCCCATAAGAAATGGCTTCTTTAAGACGTTCTGCAACTTGTTTACGTCTAACAGTTTGCAAATTGTCCAATTCATCTTGAAGGGCTTTTAAACCTTCCTTGGTCACAACCAAATTTTCTTCCTCTACAATAGGAGCAATAGTTTTTTGAACTTTGCCTGGAACTTTAACTGGTTTCTTAGATGCCATAATTAGTTTAGTTAGTTAATTGGTTTAGAAGTACGCGCGGATTTTAACACTCTTTGGATGTTCACGCAGTTTATGAAGCACTTTCGCCTCAATTTGACGAATACGTTCACGAGTAACCCCAAATTCATTTCCAACTTCCTCAAGCGTATGGCCGATTCCATCCTTAAGCCCAAACCTCATTTCTATGATTTTGCGTTCACGTGGGGAAAGGTACTGAAGCATCTCATGAATATTCTCTTTAATCAACTGACGATTTGTTTGTTCTGAAGGAGAAAGAGCGTCGTCATCCTCAATAAAATCTCCAAGCTTACTGTCCTCTTCCGCCCCAACCGGAGCTTCAAGAGAAACAATATCCTGAGAAATCTTTAGAATGTGTCTAACCTTCTTCTCATCCATATCCATTTCTGCAGCTAGCTCTTCCACAAGAGGTTCACGCCCAAGTTCCTGCACAAGCCTGCGCTGTGTATGCGTAAGTTTGTTGATTGTTTCCACCATATGCACCGGAATGCGTATGGTACGAGCCTGATCTGCAATAGCGCGAGTAATTGCTTGGCGTATCCACCAAGTTGCATATGTGGAAAATTTAAATCCACGATTTGGATCAAATTTTTCCACTGCACGGAAAAGCCCTATATTTCCCTCCTGAATCAAATCAAGGAAAGAAAGCCCCCTACCTATATATTTTTTAGCGATAGAAACCACCAAACGAAGATTTGCCTCAGCCAATTTTGCCTTTGCAGATTGATCGCCTTTTGCGATTTTACGGGCCAAATCTGCCTCCTCTTTAGCAGTCAACAAGTCCACCTTTCCAATCTCACAAAGATACATACGAATTGAATCGTTTGCGATCTCAGACAAATCAACTGTTTTCCTGGCCTTATCTCTTTTCTTCTTTGCCTCGGCCTCAGCCGTAGCATGAGCTACTGCAGCCGCATCATCTTTATCTTTCTTGGCCTTCTTCTTTTTCTTCTCATCATTAGCTAAAACTTGCTCATCAGTAAGCTCTTCTTCCAAACCACCATCTTCATCCGTTGCAAATTCATCCTCAATTTCCCCTTCGGCACCTGCAAGCTTTAAAAGATCCTCATCCAAAAGCTCCTCATCGGACGGGCCTTCGTAATCTTTTTCTTTTTTACCCCAAATAAGTTCATCTTTAACGTCAATAAGGTCAATACCCAGCTCCATAAGAAGCGTATAAACCTCATCCGCAAATTCAATATCCTCTTCCAGGTTTGGAAGAGCATGCATTAACTCCTGTTGAGTAACAAAACCGCGTTGACGGCCCTTATCCACCAAGCCTCGCACCTCTTCCGGATATTTAGCCAAATTCTCCTCAGAAAAGTGAGCGATAAACTTCTTAGTCCGTGCCATAAGCGTACTTTTTAAGTGAGGGATTCAAAATAGAGCAAGGCAAGCAACTTAACAAATTCGCTCTCAACAGATCCGGAATCTTCTCCACTTACTTCGGCTTCAAAGGCCATTTTTTGGAGCGAGGGAACCTGTTCAAAGCTCCTATAAAACGACTCGTCCACCATGCCCACGAGATTATAGTGATCTTCAACCTGTTTGTAAACAGAAGTTATATCTGTGCCGGAAACCTGGCCACAAAGTATAGCCGGAAAAGATTCATAAAACTCATTATACTTTGATTCCTCAAGCTTATTAAACTGCTTGATTAAGCCAATTTTCTGAACAAGCTCACTAAAGCTTTTAAAGTCTTTTAAACTTTTCCAAAGCTCAAAAAATTCTTTTGGAAAAGCCAATAATAAGCCCAAAAAATACAAGCTGAGCCTATCTTTTTTAGAAATGCCGGGTTTTTTAATATCTTCCTCCAGATTTTTTTTAATGTGACGCACATTACCGGCATTTTTAACACGATTCAAATAATCATAAAGCATCTCAACCGGCGTTCCAACCTGAGTGGATAACTTTTTTATGTAATGATCCAAATCTGTTGGATGGCTAACGCCTTTTAAAATTTCAAGGAACGAGTCTGTAAAGTCTTTTTTACCGGAAGGCGTGCGTAAATCATTCTTCCCGCTTAATTTATCAAAAAAATATTCCAAATAAGGTTTACGATTTGTTACAGCACCCACCCAAAGCTCCGGATTCTCCTTTACCGTATCAGCTGCATCCTTACCGCTTGGGATCTCAACCACAAAAATCTCAAGACCAAGCGTTTGAGCGGTATGCACAGCACGCAGTAGAGCTTCTTGCCCGGCAGAATCCGAGTCAAAAGCAAGTGCAACTTTTTTCGTAAAACGTTTAACAAGCTTAAACTGCTCCTCGGTCAAGGCCGTGCCACTAGTTGCAACAGTATTAAAAACACCGGCCTGCCATGATGCCATCGTGTCGAAATAGCCCTCAACAAAAAGCACAAAATCTTCTTTTTTTATAAAAGCTTTTGCACGACTCAAATTAAAAAGTAGCTCACCTTTGTGATACAACGCATATTCCGCAGAGTTTAGATATTTTGGTTGCTCGCCTTTTTTGAGCGCACGCCCGCCAAATCCAATTATATCGCCGGAAACATTATCAATCGGGAACATAAGCCTTAAACGGAACCTATCCACAATTTCGCTACCGGCGGAATCGCGCGAAAGCGCAACTGTGGTTTCCAAAATGTCAGATTTTTCATGCTTTTTTTCAAGCAAATACCTATAAAGCGTGTCCTTGCCATCCGGCGCAAAACCAACCAAAAAAGTTCTAAGAGTATCATCTGTTACTCCCCTGCTTTTTAAATACAAAAGCACCTTTTCCGCCTCTCCACCTTTCCACAATTCTTGAACAAAAAATTTGCTCGCATCATTGCAGATAGCTTTAAACCTGTCTTTTTCTTCTTTGTTCACAGAAATTTTTCCCGATTCTTTTGGTAAATCCACATGTGCTTTTTCCGCCAAAATCTCTAGCGCGCCACGGAAATCCACACCTTCAATATCTTGAATAAACTGAAACATATCCCCACCCTTATTGCAGGCAAAACAATAGGCCAACTGGCGCTCGGGACTCACATAAAAACTCGGCGTTTTCTCCTGATGGAAAGGGCAACAGGCCTTTAAATATTTTCCACCACGTTTAAGCTGAACATAAGGAGCAACAATATCCTCAATTGAAAGTTTAGCCTTAATTTCCGAAACACTATCTTGCATAGAACCGGATTATACCATTAAGTGCTCAAAAAGCACTTTTAAACCAATTCCAATCAAAACCACTCCACCAATTTTCTCATAACAGAAACAAAAATGTTTTTTAAGCGCGCCACCAAACATAAATCCAAAAAAGCACAGCGCAAAAGTTATTAACCCAATAATTGCAACGGACTCATAAACATTAGCAACCAAAGAACGCAAAGAAATCCCAACAAAAAGTGCGTCTAAACTTGTTGCAAAAGCAAGTAACAAAAGAGATTTTTTGCGAACATTTTTAGCATCCTCAATCCCTTTATCCGCAAACATTCTTAGACCAAGAATCAAAAGCAAAACAAATGCAATCCAATGATCCACATAAGAGAACCATGCTAAAAATTGGGAAGCCAAGGCAACACCCAAAAGTGGCATCACTGCCTGGAAAAATCCAAAAACAAAAGCCGTTTTAAATGCAAAAAAAACTTGGCTACGTTTTGCCAAAGCACCTTCAATAATAGATACGGTAAGAGCATCCATGGCAAGGCCGAATCCCAAAAGGATACTTACCATATTAAAGTACTTTGAATCTTAAATCGGAAATGGCATCCGTAAACGCCTGTTTGGCCAAAATGCCGTCTTGCCCGGCACAAACTCGAGTTTGAACCTGTAAAACCTCAGTGCCAAATGGAATGAGGCCTTTATGTACATCGCAACCGAGTGCAGTTTCCACATATTCATAAACATCAAAATCGCCAATACGAGTGGATGCCCCAGCCTTTGCCTCAACATCACCCAAGACCTCAAGCAAAACCGTTGAACCTGTTAGCTCAGCCCCACCTGAAACCTTAAAACTTGGACCAAAAGCGGATGCGCCTTTATAGGCCACGTCCATAAGTTCCATTAATTTCCCATTGTAAGAGATTACATAAGAAAAGGTCTTGCCATCACTCATAAAACTTGCCTTAAGCGGAACTATTCCGGAAGAAACAGGCTCTGCCTCAGAAGCAAGTTCAACCAAAGAATCGTCCAAAGCAACATTAAGCTCATCTTTATTGGCACAGCCAAAACTCAAAAGTACAAGGGCCAATATCGCAAGCAAAAGTTTTTTCATAACCGTTGATTAAACTGATGAAAATCTTATCACACCCCCTTGCGTGAATAAAGCAGAGTTGCAAAAGTAATCATCACAGCAAAAAGCAAAACAAAAGAGATGACTTTCCCTTCCGTATGCAGTAATAGCGCCAGCATGCCGAAAACCAGAGATGCACTCGCAAAAAACACAACCGTTGCACCCTCAGAATAACCGGCTTTTAAAAACCTATGATGGAAATGCCACAAATCGCCTTTAAACGGGGATTTGCCATGCAAAATTCTGCGCGTAATCACCCACAAAAAATCCAAAATCGGGAAGCCGAGCACCAGCAAAGTTGTGGCGATCTTACCTCCAGAGATTAAAGCCGTTACCGCCAAAAGGAATCCAATCAACATTGAACCGGTATCACCCATTAACATCTTTGGTTTGGGGAAATCAAAAATCAAAAATGCCAGGCACGCCCCAAGTAAAGTGGCAGACAAAACAATCGCGAGCGTTTGATCGGTGGAATGGAATCCGGCCCTCATACTGAGCAAAAGCAAAATTAAAGAAGAAATCGCTCCTGTACTGCTGGCCATTCCGGGCACTCCATCAATCCAATTAAAAGCGTTAACCATGGTCATCACCCAAACAATAGTCAAAATGTCCGCAAAAAGAGTGAAGACAAAAGTTACGTCGCCAAGGCTAAAAGGAATTTTGATTGAATCCAAAATTATTGGGTCGCCAAACGGATTGCTGATTGAACTGACTCCGATGCCACCAATCACCAAAAGTACCGATGCCACAAACTGCACTCCAAGCCTCAAAAATGGTGAAAGCCCATGCCGGTCATCCACAAAACAGGTAACGGCAAGTAACGTGGCCCCAAGCAAAACCATACTAACTTTGGGGTCAAAAATCAGGCCATCGCTAACGGTAAAATACGACAGAATCGTAATCATAAACGCCAAAAAAATCGCAACTCCTCCAGGGTAAGGGATTGGTTTTCTGCTTAATCCATATTTCGCCGGCTTATCCACAAGCCCAAGACGCGGAAAAAACTTCTTTACCGCTAACGAGAACAGAAAAGTTAGTCCAAAGGAAGTAACCGCAACCATAACTACACTTAAAATCGGCATTTAAAATCAAAATTTATAATGCAAACAAGATACAACATCGCTACGACTTACGCCACGTTTTGTGATTTGCGTTTTTTTGAGAACGGGATTACGCTACGCTCTTTTTATTCAAAAACTATTCATATGGCAAATAATACAATCCCCGAACCGGACGCAAACGACCTACGCAAAATCTTTGATGAGCAAGAGGATAAAGGACCATACACCAAGGTTCCTGAAGGGGGGGGGTTCTAGGAAATTTGTAGATGCTATTGCCTGGAGGCTTTATACGGAATATTGCTGTAAATATAGAGGGAATGATAGCTACATCAGAGCTTATGATGGCAAAGAATGTTGGCAAGAATGGGTAAACGCAGAAATCCATTATGCTTTAGGAAGAAGGTTAAAAGGTTTATCAGAAGAAGAAATTAGCCAAATAAACAGGGGGCAACTATACGGAGAAGTTCGAATAGATGTACTCCGCGCAGTTGTTAGAAGAGCAATTGAACTTTTCTCAGCTTGGGAAGGGAAAGGTTACCCTCCAGAAGGTGACAAAAGGAATCTAAGAGGATCACTTGAAGAATACTTGCCAGGCGAATGATGGTTTAATGATGGTTTTTTTACAAAGCTAGGTGAGCACTTACTCACCGTGCAATGATTTGATTTTTGCGCCACTTAAAGTTAGGTTTTTTGTGTATTTTTATGAGGATTTTTGGTGCAAATTTTGCTAAAATTTAGGCAATATTTAACCTGTTATTTTATGGAAACTATGAATGAAAATCTACTCGTCACTGGCATGATACATGCGAGCAAGAATGCGCCCTCTCCCAGCACCCAACTTAGCGACAAAGAGCTACTAAAACTTTGCGAAGAATTTGGTCGCAATGCCATACTTTGGCGAAGGAAATTTATTGGACTACTGCCGGAAGTAAAGCGAAGACGGCTTTACGAAAAACGCGGGTTTAATTCCATTTTTGAATTTGCTTTTAAGTTTGCCGGATTGAGCCAAGATCAAGTGAAAAGGGCGTTAAATTTGGAGGAAAAGTTCCAAGATAAACCAGCACTTCATAATCTGTTGGCGGAAGGCAAAGTAAGTATTAACAAGCTTGCAAGAGTTGTCTCGATAGCAACTGCGGAGAATGATTTGGAACTTGCGGAAACAGTAAAAATTCTCCCACGTGAGGCACTTGAAACTTTTGTGAGGGATGAAAAATATGCAAGACAACAAGGCAACAAAATGCACGATTTCGAAGGGCCAAACGGCTTAGGCAAGCCGTTATTTGAAGTAGAATCTGTGCACGTGCACACCAACTTACCCCTGGATTTTGAACTTTCTGCGAAGGTGACCGAAGAATTAAATCGCCTAAACGCGCAAGGGAAAGACGTGAACAAAATTCTTGCCAAGTTGCTTGGAGAGAGAAAGGCAAAAATCGAGCAAGAAAAAGAAGAAATCGCAGAAGAAATAACCAAGCAAACCATTTCCAGGCATATTCCCGCCAAAGTTAAGGCGGTTCTTAAGAAGGAATTCGGTACAAAATGTTCAATTCCAAACTGTACAAAGCCGGCACAGGAGATTCATCACTCGCAAAGATTTGCGCTGGCAAGAACCCATGACCCACGTTTTTTAGCTCCACTTTGCCACGAGCATCATCAACTGGCGCACCTTGTGGACCTGGGCTACAAAAGCAAAGTGCTTAGTGGTATCAGCAATTAACTTTTGGCCTCAGTTGGTGGCATAAAATCCTCAATCCGCTTGGCATCTTCAATCTTAAAATCGCCAACGCGAGTACGCTTTAGCTCTGTCATAACCGCTCCGCATCCGAGCGCCTCGCCGATATCGTTCACAAGCGATCTTATATAAGTCCCGCTTGTAACCGTTACATTAAAACGCACAAACGGCAAATCAAGCTCAAGATAAGAGCAAGTGATTGTAACCGGAACAGGTTTTAGTTCAAATTCCACGCCGGCACGTGCAAGTTCGTAAGCCTTTTTGCCTTTGATTTTTTTAGCGGAAAATCTTGGCGGAGTTTGCATGGATTCTCCCCAAAATCGCGCCATCGCAAGTTTGATTTTTGACTCGCCCAAGGTGGATAAATCAAACCCGGTTTCAATCACCTCGCCTTCCGTATCAAACGTGTCCGACTTTTTTCCAAGCTCCATGACAACTTCATAATCCTTATCGAGTTTCATAAAATTTTGGACTTGTTTTGTAGCATCGCGCCCAACAGCCAAAACAAGCACACCTGTTGAGATTGGATCCAGCGTGCCCAAATGCCCAATTTTGCGCTCATGCAAAAGCCCGCGCATTTTTGCCACAACATCGTGACTAGTCCACCCTTTTGGCTTGTTGATGATAATAAAACCGGAAGTCATACGCAACATTTATACAGCCAAAACTAAAGCTTTAATAGATTATTGCTCAACTTGCTGTAAAGGAGCAGGTTGGTAGGCCTCAACTTGTAGCCAAAATGATCCAATGCGCAAATCAAGTGCATCCACCTTCCCCGCAAAGGCCTCAACCTGTGTAAGAAAATCTGCAAACGACATCCCATGTTCATCAATTTTAAGTGCACTAGAAGAATCCATATCTTGCGCTGGCCTTCCCTCTGGAGACGACACTTTAAACAAAGAGGCAAGCGACCTTGGTTCTTTCTTGCCGAAAGTACCACCATCCAAAACGTTATCTACAACCCAATCAGGGCAAACGATACCCGCGCTAAAGCGTAGATCATTAATAGTGCTTCTAACATCAGACTCCCTTACATCTTCTACGCTGACCTCACATGAATCTGGTAGTGCTTCAAAATCCTTAACATCCCTGTCAAACTCACGGCTGATGCTCCCCAGTCTAGTCTCAAATCTTAAAAGGTCAGCACCATGTGCCCCACCGGAAGAGAAGGATGCGGAAGGGTCATCAGTATTTAGAGACTGTAAAAGCGCAATGATATCACCCCTCAAACCGTTTGACTGTGATCTGCGCTCATCCAAGCGTTTTAACAATTTAGCCTTTTTGGACATCAAGGCCTTATAAGACTCTATTGAAGCCTTTTCTATTTCAGCTGGAGTAACTTCTAAAGCCTCCACCAAAGAAATATTTAGCTCCTCTACAGTCATGCCTAACTCCTCTCCCGATAGAGCATTAACAGGCTTGCAAACCTTTAAAACAGACTCAGAAGTCACGTTAGGACTTGGCACGTTGTCGGCAGTGACTTCACCAGCCTCAACCTGACCTGCAAATAAAGCTCCAATTCCAGCAGATAAGAACCGATTCATAAAAACGTGAAAAATGAAATAAGATGGCATTATCCAATAGACCAAGTAATCCGTCAACAACAACGCCTTACGGTCCGGCACCATCGACTCAATGCATTATCTCCACAGTAGCCGTACGATTCAAACATTCCCTCACAACCTTTCTATCATCATGAGGAACTTTATGCTTGCCAACAACCTGGAATTCCTCCGCGCCCTTGCCTGCCACAATCACGGTATCACCCTCTTTTGCGAGCGACAAACCAAGTCGAATGGCCTCCCTTCTATCTAGTACCTGCCAAAATCCATAGCCTTCCTCGCGCGGGATTCCGGCACGCACCATACTCGCAATTTGCCTCGGATCTTCGGTGTAAACATCGTCGTCCGTCAAAATAATCGTATCGGCATATTTGTGAGCAACCGCCCCCATTTTTGGTCGCTTTGTGGTGTCCCTATCGCCGGTCGCCCCAAAAACCAAAATCAATTTACCTTTTGTGATTTCTTTAAACAGCGCAAGAACCTGATCCAGCGAATCTTCCGTATGCGCATAATCAACCACAACCGTAAATTTTTGGCCCTCGTCGATAACCTCAAGACGCCCTGGAATCGGCCTCATTTTTTCGAGCGCGGATTTTATGACTGAAAGATTTACATGGTGAGCCGTAGCCACGGTAGCAGATGCAATCGCGTTATAAACATTCATGCGTCCGGGAATCTTTAAATCAACCTGAACTTCCCCATTTGGAATGCGAATTGTGAACTTGGTATCATCGGCATCAGCAACTAAATCACGCGCAACATAAGTGCCTTTTAAAATTCCATAGGCAAACTGCTGATCTGCCGGAAAAGCGGAAAAATACTCGGAGGCGGAATCGTCCATATTAATTACAGCGATTTTTGGAACGCCGGATTTGCGAGGAGACGCGTTGAGATTGGCAAAAAGCCTGCCCTTGGTTTGCATGTAATCTTCCATGGTGACGTGATAATCCAAATGATCCTGCTTAAGATTTGTAAACACAGCCGTATCCACATTAATTCCAAAAGTTCTGGATTGCATAATTGCATGGCTGGTGACCTCAAGAACAAGGACTTCACAGCCGGAATTTGCCATTTCGCGAATTTTTCTTTGTAGCAAAAATGGACTCAAAGTGCTCTGTTTTGTGAGATTAGCCTCCTCAAACTCGCCGATTTTAAAGTTGACCGTGGTAAGCATGCCGGTTTTTTTGCCAGCTTCCGTGAAAATCCTATGCAACATGTTACAAGTTGTGGTTTTGCCCTTCGTACCGGTAACCGCAATCACAGTCATTTGATCTGCAGGAAATCTATAAAGCACGGCTGCCGTAACCGCCATCACTTTGTGATAGAACAGCCTCACCGGATGGCGATTTGGAAATACCGATCTTACAAAATCTGATATAGACAAGGCGTAGGAGTTAAATTGCGTGCGCAAACTGCACTTTAGCACATATACCAACTTATGATTGTGCACACACTAGTATTGAAACAATTTTATGGGGTTTTGTCATGCGGAAATTATTAAGAAAAAATTCAGGATTTTTTAAGGTTTTTGCAAGAACGGCCTGATATTTTGTATACGCAAAGATTTAATAATCAAAAAATATGGGACAAATCATCCAAAACCCTATAAGCGATACGCCAAGCATTGCAGGGCAAAGTAGCGCTATGGAGCAAAACATCTGCGAACTTTCCGATAGCGAACTCTACGCACGCTGTAAAGAATACGGGCTCTTCGCCAGGCTCTGGAAACGCCGTTTTGCAGGTTTACTGCCGGAAGTAATGCGGAGGGAACTCTATAAAAGAAGAGGCTTTGGCTCAATTTATGAATTTGCTTTTAGGATTGGAGGACTGAGCGCGATGTCCGTGGACAAAGTGCTAAAAATTGCGGAAAGATTACAAGACAAACCAATACTTATGAGGCAACTTTCATCCGGAGAACAAGGTTGGACCAAAATAGAGAAAGTCGCTTTTATTGCCACGCCGGAAACTGATGCAACTTGGGCGCAAAAAGTGGAAACCATGGGGCAACATGCGCTCGAAGCATACGTACAAATAAAAAGACGAGAGATGCAAACCGAACAAAATGCCTCAGGATTGCCCTTTACAGAAAATGGAAATGTTGATGAGTTCACTCTCGAGAGTGAATCAAAAAACAACTCACAATTTATGCAAGTGTGGAACACTTTGAGCTTCCACGTGCCACCACAAATCGAGCAGGAATTCCGCATGATCAAGCACAAACTCGAACAAAATAAAAAAATGCCACTCAATTTTAGCGAAGTACTACACTCCCTAATCACAGAAAGGCCACAAAAAGAACAAATAGTGATACAACTTTGCCCGGAATGTGCAAAACGCAAAGCCGAGATGGCAACTGGAAGATATATTCCCAGCCAAGTTCGCAAATTAATTTACGCAAAATATCAAGGTTTTTGCGCCTTCCCAGCTTGCGTCAAACCTGCAATTTCACTCCATCACACAAAACGCTACGCACTGGAAAAATCTCACAATATAAATACAATCGTCCCTGTTTGCAAAATTCATGAACGACTTTTGCACAGTGGCATGGTAGAAAACGAGGAGGACCCACCCAACCTGTGGCGACTTGCGAGCAATTCCAACACAAAAAATCCAAAATTTAGGATAGACGAACTGGTTGCGGTACACCGAACGGAAAGTGCACAACTAAAACAGATGGATTTGAAACAGGCGATCCCTAAGAGAATAGCCCTCTCGCAATAAACACATCTTTTGCAATTTGTTGCCTCAACGCATCTTCGGAATCAAAGCCAATTACATCGCGGATTTTAGAGGAAACCTCAACCGTAACTTTTTGATCATAAAGATCACCGTTAAAATCCAGCAGATAAATCTCAACCTGTTCTGATGCGTCGGAGAACGTTGGCCGTGGACCAAAATGCATCACGCCTGAATACTTTTTTTGTTCAACTGCGACCCTCACCGCATAAACGCCATAAGCAAGATCGGCAAACACAGCTTTTCCCACAAGTTCCAAATTAATTGTTGGATAGCCAATCTTTGCTCCGCGACCTGCCCCATGAACGACTTTACCTGTAAATTTCATTTAAAACTGTCTAATTAAGCCAAAACATGCTACCATAAAGCCACATAACCAAAAACGCCATGTATAAATTTTACGGAATTTGGATAGACCACGCACACGCATTTATTGTGCAAGCCAACAAATTGGGAGAGATGACAATCGAGAAATTTGGATCTGACGTTGAAGGTAAAAACCATGGTGGAGAAACTCTCGAACACTTTACAATCGTAAACCAAAATCAACATAACGAACGCAGGCACAACGAACTTAATGCCTTCTGTAAAGAACTTATTAAACACGTTACAGATGCCGATGAACTTGTGATTTTTGGGCCAAGCACCGCAAAATTCGACCTTGAAAAAGAAGTTAAAGAAGTAAAAGCGCTAGCTCCAAAGCTTAAAGGAGTTGAGACTACAGATAAACTCTCCGAAGCGGAACTCAAGGACTTTGTTAAAAAGTTCTTCGCGCTATAGCAGAATCGCCATAATTAACCAAAACTGAAAAGCGAGGTCGTTTTTGAAGTACGGAGTATCAAACAATCCGTGAATCAAAATCACAATTAGCATGAGCGCAACAATCGATCGCTCCTTTTTGTCGTTTTCAAAAAGCCACGCAAGCGCCTTAAAACACATAGCGACAAAGGCCACTAAACCAAAAAATCCAAGAGAGAGCCACATTGCCAAAAATATATTATGCGGATGCAACATGTTGAGCTCATAAGGAGCAGTACCAAGCGCCATATTGGCAACTTCCTGATATTGCTGTTCAAACTGTCCAAGCCCAATGCCAAGTAAAGGATGAGATTTGATCAAATAAAGCGCGATTGTATAAACCTGCACCCTAACACTGGACGAAGACCTTTCTGTAAATTGCAAAGCTTGCTCAAATTTGTCACTCCCAATCTGAGAAGCCACCAGACCGGCCCCCAAAACAATCAAAGCTACAACGGAAACATAAAACGCACGTCGATTTTTTTTGCGTAGAAAAAGCAAAAGCCCACAAGCGAAAGTAAAAGTAAGCGCAATATAAGAAGCGTAAGAATCCGTAAAGTAGAGCGCCAAAAAACAAATCACTACGGAAATCGCCAAAAAGATTTTATCTTTGAGATTGGCAAATTTGCCAGAATCAAAAGATTTTATTAGCGCAAAAACCGAATAAACTACCAAAGGCCCCAAATACAAAGCCAAGTAATTTGCAGATTCAAATGGACCGCTGGCACGAGCATCGGCAGTAGCAAATGAACCTGTTAAAACCTGCCAAAGTGCCATGGCAGACAAAGCCACGCCGGAAACAAGCATGGCGCGAAGTGCCCAAGCAATTAGCCCCGGCTTTTCACGGAAAACACTGCGAGCCATCACAAAATAAAGCATCGGCGCCAAAATCCAACCTTTAAAAATCCCAAGTGCCCGCACGCGAGATGGAAATTCCGTTCCGTCCATCATAAGACTCGTATCCGGAACAATAAAAAGAGAAACAATCGCGGTAACAAAAAACACTCCTACAGCCCAAAGTTTCCATTCGCCCAGTCTAAATTCATCACGATAAAACAAAAAAAGCAAAAACAAAAAGCCTATGGTTAGCTCCGGAAAAGTAACAGGCACGCCAAACAAATCACCACGGAAAAAATAGAGCGGGAAAAGTAGCGGAAACAATGCGATTAAGCGTGGAAAAAGTTTTTGCATAACCTAAAATTTATAAAACACCCCTACCCTTTTAGCCCGCTCGCCAAATCTCTTAGCGCAAGTTCTTGATCAACAGCTTTAATAACTCCGCTAGCCACCAAAACTCCAACTGCCCCAAGCCCGAGCGCAATCCGCACATCCTCCCCTGTTTTTATACCCGCACCCACAATCACTTTACCTGGGCCAATTTTAGCTACCGCCTCCACAATAAGTTCCGGCCTTGCAGTAGAAACAGATATATTTCCACCAATCAAATCCGGCGGTTCAACCGCAATAAAATCTGCCCCCATTTGAGCAAATTTATAACCTTCTTCGTTGTTCTCCGCACACACAATCGAAAGCATGTTAAACGCCTTCATTTGCGTAAGCGCTCGAACGATTTCCGCATCCGAAAGCCTGCGCTCAGAATGATTCAAAATCGATCCATCAATCCCAAAAGAATGCGCAATATCCACAGGAATAAGCCCCGTATGCGCCCCATAACTCACCCCATCAATGTGCTGAGAAAGCACCGGAATTGTTACTGCGGAAGCGAGATTTTCGAGGTCGAGTATCATCCCACAAATCGCCAAATTTACGCCCATCTCATCTGCAATGCGTTGATGCAATTTAGCAAGATTTATAGCATTCTCCCCCAGCGACTCTTTGTACGCTTTAAAATTTGTAATTAGAATTGGTGTAGGTAAAGCCATAAGATTAGTTAACAAATTGGTCAAGATGCTTGTAAGGAAAGCGTTTTTATGATACTATGTATGGATTTAAAACCAAAACAAAATTCACGTATGGCACTACACTGTATAAACTTTGGCTTCATAGACCCGTTTGAAAAAAAGGGGTTGAGTTATGTTGAGCAACAAAATAACGACGCACTTAAATCTCAAGCAGAAAAGCTAATCAAAGAAACCAAAGGTAATCGTGGAGTTGAAGCAGCGCCAGAAACAGTAAGAGAATTCAATGAAAAATTAGACAAACTAGCAACAGAAAATCCATCCAAACTTAGCGTCTTCTTGTACAACCTAGAAGGTGCTTTTAAAGAATATGATTTAGTACAAAAACTTTTACCAAAAGTATCAAAATCAATCGGAGATGCCCTAAAACAAAATTTTTGGAGCAAATACGAAGACGATATGCTTTCCCACGAAGAATTAAATGACTTAATTAACGCAAGACAAACCGTAGAATACAGGTTGCAACTACGTGAAAACTCGCTAAAACCAAATACATCGGAACTAATCAAAAATTCACTCGCGTTTGTACAAAAAAAAGGTGAGGACGCCCCAGTTGGAAAAGACGCAACCAGCTTAAAAGAAGATACGGAGTATGTAATTAGCCTTAAAGATCCAAAAACAGGCCTAATAAATCGCAACGTCCAAAAATACTTAACACTTGGTCACATTTTAACTCGTATAGGAGCTAAAACGGCTAAAGTCGGAGATAAAATCGCTCATCTTTGGAAAGACGGAAATACTTACGACAGAGAGGAAACTGAAGAGAATCGCCAAACCAAACGATACATACCAATAGTGGAAGGAAGTGAATTTAAAATAATGCCAGATACAGATACTGACATGTCAGGCACATACATCGAACCAACATTAAGGTCAGTAGAAACCAAAAAAGGTCAATTCGATGACATCCAAAGAAGGGGAGACAAATATGCAAGATACGATGCCACTGCATCAACTCCAGCAGTATTAGCAACAGCGGAAGAAACGGCAACAAAAGAAACCGACTACTCTTCCCTACTAACTCAAAAAGCATCATTACCTCCATATTTTAAAGGCAAATATTCCAATGAATATATTAGAGAGATTAAGCAAATGCAAAATGGTGGAGAAAAAGTTTACGAAGCACTAGATACACTCGCAAAAATTGCAACAAAAATGGGAAATCAAACAGACATGGAAATAGTTTGGAACAATATAAGGGGATTCATCCCAATTATTGGCACACGCCAAGTAGTAAGCTTTAAAGAAATAGTGCATGCGATATATGGACCAAAAACAAATCCTGAAGATGTAATTAAAGAAAACGGCACTTTTACAGAAAGAAAAGCTTTCTTAAATGCATCAAAAAACATTCTAGATAATTTATCAGGGTTAACGCCAACAAACGTAACAGTAAAACAATTGGTTGAAGGAAAACGAAATCTTACATTTGAAGCAGGAAGCGATTTAGATAAAATGTCTAAATATACCGAAAACTTCTTTGATAAAGACAATTTTGGCCCTCCAGTAGACTTAGCAATTCGCAGAAGAATAATTTACATGTTGGGAGCAAAAGATCGCCCTATATTAACAAAGGAGAACTGCTTAACTCCATTAGCAGGAGGAGCACAAACAATGGAAGGCGATGTGATTTCGGAAGCACGCGCATACGAAAAATTGATGGAATCTGGCTCAAAAACCAAATATCTAACCGCCTTAAACAAATATATTAATCTTGGAGCAGAATCCGTAAAAATGTTAAATTCAGGATTAAACGTGCCAGGACAAATAACAAACTTAAACTCAGAACCAACCGAAGAACAAACTTTAGCAATTCGCTATGGAATGATGGTAGAAGCTTCAATGGAACTACATCTTTTACAAGAAGCAGAGGAAGAAGCTGCACAAAAGGTAAGGGTTATAAGCGGTCCAGGAAAACCACAAGTAAACTTTGGCGCAAATGCCTATGTAGACTTGGAAAGAGACTTAGCTGTAGGAGGCTATGTTGCCGTTGCAAAAGAAATTAGGGACAATGTATCTGTAAATGCCAGCGTGAGCGCATCCACAAATGGAGAATCTAGATTACGCGCAGGAGTACAAAAAAAATGGGACAAATTGGGCAGAAAAGACAAAGGAAGTATTACAACGGGCGCAGGTGTACTTGTAAACCCAGAGAATGGAGATATTGGAATGGGTGCGTATGCCGAATGGAATAGAGACCTTGAAAAAGGCCGAGGATTATTTAAATGGTTCAATAAAAACGGTAATATTGAGACGTCAGTAGAAGCAGGCGCAAGCGCATATTTATCCGGAAAAGCGGAAGCGAACGCCGGAGGTGGCTTGGATTTTGATGCAAATGCAAAATTAATAACAAAGATTGCAGAAGCACAAAAGACTAAAAAACCAGAAATTGAAGCTATCTGCGATAAAACAAAAAACAACACTGCATTAAGTAGCAACCCAAAAATTCGTGAAGCATATGCAAATGCTACAAGATATTTGTTAAACCAAATTGTAGCGAGAAAAGTAATTGAAGGATTTGAAGTATCTGCCATCAGAATCACAGACTTCAATGTGCTAGAAGGAGGAGTTGCAACAGATACGAGAACAGGAAAATTCGGCGCATCTGTGGGGCCATCAATAAGTTTTGTAATTGGAGACCAAACAGTAACAATGCATCTAAATCCGGATACAATAATAGAGGATCCAGACAACCCTATTGCAGAAGTTTGGACATCAAAAGATGCAGATAAAGTGGATGTTAGCGTAAATATTACAGATGAAATTTTATGGAACGGAGATAATAATGCAAAAGAGGTAGCCAAAAAACGCGCAACTGAAACCGTACAAAAAGCCTTACAAGAAAAAAACGACGCATTCAAAGATAAAATGACACTCAAAGAAAGTCCTGATGGACTATTCACTCAAATTGACTTTAAACAACTAGACGGCACAGTGCGTTTATTTGTAGATCGTGACGCAAAGTTCCAATTAATACACGATAAAAACGCAACATACTTGAACATGGGATTAAAAGATAATCTTATTGTTACAGTTAACAAAAAAAATGAGGGATACGGAGGAGCAAACACAGTAGAAATATTCTTATCAGACACACAAAAATCTGCGGAAAAAATTAAAGCAGAAAGTGGCATGTGCGTAACTTGGAACCAGTGGCTTAACGACAAAACTGATGAACACGAAGCAATAACTTTAAACAAAGACATAAAACAATCAAACATTTATAGCTACCAAGATGCCCAAAGAGCAATAAATGAGGGTAGCCTTAAAGTTCGTGGCTCAACAGGAAAATCCGCAGAAGCACTATTACGTGAAGAAAAATTTGAGAACGTAGCAATGTTAAAAGAGATCAGCAATGCTAGCATTTTTGCTGAATTTACAGAGCCAGAAAAAGATATTGCAAAAAACATGGCAACAGAACTACTCAAAGAGTTTGACTATAATGCACTCGCTACAAGTGAGAACTCCACAGCTATCAATAATAGAATTATTGAGCTCTATAACCCTGCTATCCCTAGCGAAAATAAAATATTACTTGTACGCCAATATGCGATGGAACAAGGCCGTAGAACATTAGTACATTTACCTATCGGATGGAACGAAAAGGCGCTTAATGAAATCGCCGGTCCAGAGCTCACAGAGATGTACATGAAATACGTAAAAGATCACCAATCTGAAATTGAAAGTGCATCAAAGGATGATATACGAAATGACCTAAAAGGTACACTACCAGACGGAGCAGAGTTTGTTATATCCGTCTGTAACGATGGGAAAACAGCACTACTGCGAGGTTACTACAATAGAGAAATACACGGAGACGTATTGGCAAGAATTAAATTTGACAAGGACAATCCAAAACAAACCCTGGAGGCTCTAGGTTCAAACGGAGATGACACAGATCTACAGGACAAAGTAAAAGCGATGGCAACAGTAATAGAAGGCAGACCATGGAAAAAACTGGAGCAGAACGCAACTCTAGAACAAATACTCAATTCTTCAATTGGCGCAATCATAAGAACAGACGCAAAAAATCTTTACGCAAACGCACCAGAAAAAGCAAACAGGCTGTTAGAGATAGCAAAAAAACCATCAATGACCCTTAACGAAAAGGATAAAGAATTAATAGAAGAATTTAAAACTGCAGTACTAACTTTATCAAACGTAGAAAACGGAATTGCAACAATCAACGGCATCCCAGTCAAAGTAAAAAGTGAAGTTTATATTGGCCTCTACGAAGAATGTATGAACCTACTAATGGGAAAGCATCCTATATTAAACTACCCACAACCAAAACAAACACCTGTGACTTTGCAATATCGTTCAAACGAAAAAGAGACTGGCCTCGAATCAAAGGTTGCGGTACGCCAAACAGTGATAAAGGCAGCGGTTATCCCATCTATTGGAGACAGAACCCAAGGCATTAACTCTAACGAAGCCGGCAATGCAGAGTCACTAAGGGGTGGCGAAAATGGCCCCATGGATGATCCAGGTCAGGAATTACCACATTAAAAATCATATAACATAACATGAAAAAAATACTTCAAATATTAAGCATCATCATATCTTCCTTCACACTTTGTGTGGCGCTGGCTAGTGCAACCGATGAAGATACTGCGATTGCAATACCAATAGATGCAGGTGATTATTCAGCACTAAACTTGGCCTGTGTGGATGGAAGACATGAACATATCCATTACAACACATCAACAGACACACCTACACAGAGATTTATAGGGGTGGCCCATGAATTCGCCATAGTGTTTGAAGACGATTTTTTGGAACATGTAGATACCACAAGGTTACAATGTTCAAACAGTGAAGGGGACGAAGAAGATGATGATGATGTAAGTAGTTACGTAGATTGTGGATTTAACAAAGACACAGATCTAGGTAGCACCGTATATTCTGAATCTGCAGGAAAATATAACGGAATGACAGTAAAATACCAAGAGCTAGATTTTATTGCCGGCAGCCCAAGAGGATTACTCTGGACTTACGGAACAAATGATCCGACTAACCTGGACGATAAACCATGGATAGGAGCGGGTGGTAGTACAGCAGAAGGAATAAATTTTTGGCTAGAGGACTACGACGATGAGTACACGGTAACAACCACAAGTTGGACCAAAATGGAATTCTTCTATACAGATCCGGATGAAGATTACACAGACATGAGCAAATGGCATCACACCTACACAGATGAGGTATATCCATTCAGATACATACTAGACCCAGACGCAGATTATATTTATTGGTACGGTCTAAATGGTACTACCGTAAGTAATTTTGAAGCTTGCCCACCACCAGAGGCCCTCGCCTGTTCCACCCTAACTATTTCCCCAGATACTCTCCGTATTGATGACGTATTTAGCGACACAGATTTTACTGTAACTGCAACAGATGCAGAAGGAAACGACATAACAGATGAATCAACTTTCACTTATAATGCACGCAAATATGGATCGACATTCGTATCCCCAGACCCTGCGGACGGAAGCATTTACACGGGAGTGCTTTTTAACCTATTCAGCCAAGGCAGCCAAGATGTAGTAACTGGAGATAGCACAATCACTTATGAAAACTCGGAACCTGGAGACAGTCTCTATGTTTATGTAAGCGATTATAATGGTGTTTCTTATCCAAGCTGTAATGCAAACGTTGAATTCCCATATTGTACGGATCTAAATATTTTAGAGCCGGACGCGACTCCAAGCCCAGAGTTTACAGATACCTACATGACTAATATAGAAATTGAAGCTGAATCCAGCACTAACGAAAAGTGGCCATTCAACGTAACTTATTCATCCACGGACGCGGATGCAACTTTTGATAGAACTCACAGAAGTCCATACACAACAACAGATTGGACAATCGACAGGTATGTAAGCACAAACACAGACGGAGGAATAGCCATGGAAACCGTAAATGTTGATCTTGATGATGAAAACAGCGACGGCGAAAGCGATGACGTTGCAGGACTTTGTTCAGACGAGTTCACCTATATGTTCTTGCCTATTATTGCATGTAAATCTTTTGATATTACGCAAGAAACAATCACAGCAGAACAAATGGCAACGGGAGACGTAGAAATTTCTTGGACCAGCGAAAACACAGCGGGCACAGAAATCGCAGGCCCATATATTTGTGAAAGCACAAATCCAGCTGGAACATTTACCGACTCAACTGCAACAAGCACAGGAACAATAACAACAAATGATACAACCGTTTACTATAACGGAACGGCCGGTGACACAATCACTTGTTACACGGAATTTTATGGAAAAGGAAATCAAGACGGAGAAGGAAATCCACAATGTAAAGATACCGTAACAAGCGAATCTGCGCCAAATGCGCCGGTTTGCGAACTGCTAGTCTTTAGCGACACAGCATTAGTAACTAGCGATCATGGAACAACTTACGAAGAAAAAACATTCGATGACACATCAATACTAGACTATTCAACACTTTGCATGGACTACAATTTAACTGTGTCAGATCCATCCTACACAGGAACAATTCGAGCAAACGCATATACAGATACAGGCATGACCGCATACAGCGGGACTCTAAGTCTTACAAATGATGAAACAGGCGGTAGCGCGGTTGGAAATCCTGTGGAACTAGCAGTTACAGGCTACACAAGCTACAGCGGAACACTTTGCTGGGAAAATTACGAACCTGAAAACTACATCACAATCGGCCTAATTGGCGACGAAGATGTGTGTTTTGACTCTCAAGAATTACCACCGGAAACCACAGAAAATCCTTTCTGTACTGATTTACTACTAAGCCCGGATAGCGTAGTTATGGAAATGGGCGCAAGCACTGCAGATGATATTGCAATCACTACAACAGTTACAGGTAGCGCATCGGATTGGTCAGGCACTTTAATGATTACAAAATCAGGCGCAGGAACACTTTATTATGCAGATGGAACAGCCAGCGAATTTTCAGACGGCCACCTTGCAATCCCGGTTTACGGCGAAACAAATACTGTAACCGCATCTTATACTGGAGGAGTTGCTGATGACATTGTCTCCGCATATATTGAAGGCGAAACCAATTTATGTGCAGATGCCTTCCCTATTACGCAACCAAAACAGGATAATTATTGCGTGGATTTGAATATGAGCCCGGATAGCGTAATCATGTCTTTGGACGAAACAATCACAGGAACCACCTCTGTGAAAGTGGATGTAACGGCTAGCGATCTCGATTGGTCCGGAACTTTAATAATCGCTCGTTCAGGAGTAGGAACACTTTACTATGCAGATGGAACAGCCAGCGAATTTTCAGACGGCCATCTCGCAATCCCGGTTTTAGGCCAAACAAATACCCTAAACGCATCTTACGTGGGAGGTAAAGAGCGAGATACAGTTATGGCTTACATAGAAGGCGAAGAAACAAATTGTTCAGACAACTTCTCTGTAGTAAAACCCACATCTGCTAATTATTGCATAGATTTGAACATGAGCCCGGATGGTATAAGCATGTCTTTAGAAGAAACAATCACAGGAACCACATCCATCAAAGTGGATGTAACAGGTAGCAATCCTGATTGGTCCGGAACTTTAATAATCGCTCGTTCAGGAGTAGGAACACTTTACTACCCAGACGGCAGAACATCTGAATTTTCAGACGGCCATCTTTCAATACCGGTTTTAGGTCAAATCAGCACCCTAAACGCATCTTACGTTGGAGGTAAAGAGCGAGATACAGTTATGGCCTACATAGATGGCGAAGCCACAAATTGTTCAGACAATTTCTCCATAACCAAAGGGGAAGAGGAAGAGCATGAAGGAGGAAGCGAAGGCGGAGGCGAAGAAGACGTTTGTGAAGTTGAAGTCGAAGATGACAACAGTTACTACGCAGACGAAACAATCGGTTCCTGCGAGGATTACACTATAGAAGATGTTTGTACGGGTACGGATGACATTACAATCACTGCAGAACCGGAATATAAAATCTGTTACGAAGACGAAGATGGCGACGAAGATTGTGAATACGGTGAAATAGAAATTACAGCAGACAACTATTGTTTTGATGTAGAAGTACACGCAATCTGCGAGGATGCTAACGTCCAAATTGAAGAAAGTGGCGACATTTGTGGAGAAGTAGATTTAGCCCCACAAGAAGTCGGCGAATTCAATAAATACATATTCACCTTTAACTTCTCATCCGAAAAAAATTCATACTCAGATGAAGGCGTATTCTTCTCACATGATGAAGACCGCGCATTCTACACTCTTGAATATGACCCAGCGGGACCGGAAGACCAAATAGTCTTTACCGATTCAATGTGGGATCACAACCTTACAGGAACAACCGGAGGTAACTTTTCAACTACAGGAACAGTTAAGCTAGCTACCACTCCTACTGAACTTACAAGCGGAGAAGCTTACGGAGAAGTCTACACCTATTCCACAATCACAAAGTTTGGATTTGGAGCCACTCACGAAGAACATTCAAACGGCATGGCAGATTATGTAGATGGTTTAGAGGATTTTAGAACTTTTATTCCATACATAAAATATGAGAATGGCCACGATGAATCAGAACCAATCGGCGAATGCCAATATGAATATGACGAAGATAGCGGAGAAAGAACTCTTACAACAAACGGCGTTTGTTTCGACCCGGAATCGACACCGGAAGGTAATCAAAAAGTAATAATAGAAAATGCAGGTACAATTAAAGAAGCTTATGGCGAGGATGCCGTAATCCGCGTGCGTTATGTTGGAGTCGTTAACTCAGGAATCGACTGTGCATCCACCGAAGACGAATGTTTAACAGAAGAATTCCAAAATGAAGCACAGCTTAGCTTGTACGACGATACTCAAACTTTAGAAGCAAGCGCACGCCTTGTTGTGCTTTGCTCATACTTAATCACACAAAATTCAGGAGACGTGTACTTGGAAGAAGCCTTGCACGGAGGCTCAGACATCTCATGTATTTACACTGATGAAGGTGCAACGGAAGGTACCTATCACAACGTAGATGCTCTAGTAATTTTGGATAACGGAGCCGGAACAGGTGGTGACGCCGAAGGAGCAACCGCAGACGGTGGCATAACTTACACAGATGCCACAAGCACAACTTCACTCTGTAACAATGACTACGGTAGCAGTATTGTTGGAAACTTAAGTTCTTATGTGTGTGAAATAGTAAGTGCGGTAAGCGATTTATGGAAGAAATCAACCGTGGAAAGCGGAACCACAAGTAATTTAAGCCAAGCAACGCGCAACGTATCTACAAACCAAGTTGCAAGCGATAGTGAATATACAAGCTTTACTGAACTTCAAACCGCACTCACAAACAAAAACAATCCAACAAGCGGAATCTTATATTTTGATGGGAACACTAGCGACGCAGGGAAAATCACACTTGGCGCAATGGAAATCCCATCCGGCGCCTACACACTCGTTGTAGAAAACGCAAATTTAGTCTTAGCTGGAAACATATCTTACTCAGCCACAACCGATTACAAAAATATGCCGTCCATTGCCTTTGTGGTAACTAGCGGAGATATATTTATCAATGCAGATGCACATGAATTGGTTGGAGTTTACTACACGGACCAAAAATTTGATGGCGACGAACGTAGCGCGGTCAACGGAGATCTTACAATCGACGGTTCATTCTACGGGAACATTCAAACCTTGCTCAACAAAGCTCACTATGTTGGCCCTCCAACAATGGATGGAGGTAGCGTGGTTATCCGATACGATGCACGCATAATCTTAAATACGCCTCCGGGGCTAAGTGAGTACGTTGACATTGAAACCGAGAAGGCAGTCAACTAGAATACCCGCATGGGTAAGCCGAATTTTTACTTGATGGTCGGAGACGACACCTTTTCTTTACTAGAAGAGGCAACTCGTTGGAAGAATGCCTTTGTGGAAAAGTTTGGCAATAACGATCTTGAGGAATTTGATGGTGACTCAGTTTCAGTCGAGGCAATTAAAGGATCTTTGCTGGCGACTCCATTTTTGTCCGAAAAAAGACTGGTTATTTTAAAGAATTTTTTAAGTTCACAAAAAACGGAAATCAGCCAAAAACTCATTGCTACATTAGAAAAAATACCGGACACAACCTTTTTGTTAATGACAGAAACCGCCTCGCCGGATAAAAGAACAGTGGCTTTTAAAGCAATTTCCTCACTCGCCACAAATCGCCTGTTTTTAAAACCAAAAGGAGCCCAAATGAACACTTGGATTATTCGCCATGCGGAAAGCCTTGGCGGAAAAATCGATTCTAGCACGGCCGGCTATCTTGCAAACTGGGTTGGAGACGATCTTTTTAGCCTTTACAACGAGATCCAAAAACTCACACTTTTTGCACGCGGAGAAAAAATCACAATTGGCATGATTGATTCGATTGTAGCGGATAACGTTCAGTCTTCCATTTTTACATTAACAGATGCGCTCGGACGCAAAGACGGTAGCCTCGCCATAAAAACTTTAAAAAAATTGCAAAACCAAGGCCAAGATGCAGTATTTATTTTTAGCATGATAGCCCGCCAATTCCGCCTACTGCTCGAGATGAAGACAAGAATGGAAAGAGGATCCTCCCCCGCTCAAATTGCGCGTGACATGCAAGTGCACCCGTTTGTGGTGGAGAACACCCTCCGCTTTTCAAAAAACTTTACAGTTAGCAAGCTCAAAAAAGGCTTGGCTGAACTCCTTAAACTCGATAAGCGCCTCAAGACCGGTGCCATCCCACTTAAACCCAGGGAGGAAGACCAATATCTTTTGGCGCTCGAACGAATTTTGATAAATCTTTAGGCTTCGCTTCGGCTTAGCAATCCAAATATTTTTCAAGTTCCCAAGGAGAAACATAAGTTCTGTAAGATTCCCATTCAGCAAGCTTCATTGCATGGAATTTTTGTGCTGTTTCATCCCCAAGTGCATTCCAAATAACTTCATCGCCGGCAAGTGCATCAAGCGCATCTTTAAGATTATTAGCAACGCTTGTAATGCCACGTAGTTTCATATCTTCCGGGCTCAATTTCCAAATATTTTCCTCCATAGGCTTTGGCGCCTTTAAATCATTCTTAACCCCTTGCAACCCGGCAGAAAGCATAACCGCAAATGCTAAATAAGGATTACAAGAAGGATCCGGGCATCTAAGTTCAAAACGCGTCGCCTTTTCTGCTTGAGAAGGATTAATGCGAGGAACACGGATAAGAGCGCTACGATTTCTTTGCCCCCAAGCCACATTAACAGGAGCTTCATAACCAACCACTAAACGTTTATAAGAGTTAACTGTTGGATTCAAAATCGCGTTCATAGCTCTAATATGTTTTAGCTGACCTGCAATAAAGTTCTCGGCCAAAGAAGAAAGCCCGCAAACACCGGCAGGATCATAAAATTTATTCTTACCGTCCAGCAAAGAAAATATTGATTGATGCACGTGCATACCACTACCGTTAACTCCAAAAATCGGCTTTGGCATAAAAGAAACATGCAGATTCATCTTTTGAGCGATTGACTTAAGCACAAGTTTAAAAGTAAGTGCATTGTCTGCACAAGTTACAGCATCCCCATAACGGAAATTTATTTCACTCTGACCAAAAGCAACCTCATGGTGCATGCGTTCAACTTCAATACCCATCATATCTAGCGCAAAAGACATGTGCCTGCGAAGCTCAAGCGCCTGGTCGTTATATTGATCAAAATAACCGGCATTATCTTGAGGAACCGGGATTGGATTCCCTTTCTCGTCCCTCTTAAAAATAAAAAATTCGAGCTCAGGACCAACTTTAAAATCAAAACCCATTTTAGTTGCTTCGGTTAGTTGCCTCTTTAAAATATTCCTCGGACAACCTTCGTAAGGGTTGCCATCCGGTGTAAAAATATCACAAATAAGACGAGCCGTAACATCCGGACCATCTAGCGTCCAAGGCAAAACAGCAAAAGTATTTAAATCGGGATGTAGCGACATATCAGATTCAAAAATTGTTGTGAATCCAATGGAAGAACCATCAAACCAAACCCCATGATCAATCCCCTCTTCTAATTTGTGGACAGGAATTGTAATTGCCTTAAGGACACCTTTGAGATCCACAAATTGAAAATCCACAAATTGCACTTTGTAATCTTCCGCCATTTTAAGAACCGCCTCCTTTGTTACCTCTGCACGGCTTGAACGCAAAGCTAAACGTTCCGTATGTTTAGAACCGAGCATAGATGGTGCAAGAACTGGATTCATATGTTTTTAGGTTACTTGTATGCACCATATTTACGAGCAATACAAAAAGTTTACAAGATGGTTTTTTGCCACTTTTTAGCCTGTAGAACAAGACCAACACATTCCATTTGACCTCCAAAAAAGATTGGCCTATGCTTAGGGCGCAACGCATCTGTCGAAAATTTCTACAACACCAACTTACCTTGCCAACAAACTTACATAATGTTCTAACTAATATAGGGCTCACGGGTAAAGAAGCTACCGTCTATTTGGCGAATTTAGAACTTGGCACGGCACCTGCCTCGGACATTTCCATACGAGCAAAATTGAATCGCATCACAACTTATGACATTCTAAAAAAACTCATAAAACGAGGCTTCGTCAGCACGCATGTAGAAGAAAGGATTAAGTATTTTTCCGCAACAGAGCCGGATACGCTTCGGCTTGATGTCCGAAAAAAATACATGGACTTTAAAGAGTCGCTTCCGGATTTACGCCGAATCCACGGCAAAACCACTGCCCCACACATTCGCTATTACGAAGGCATAGATGCGGTCAAAAAAATATACCAAGACACCCTGACCTCAAAAACAGAAATCCTTAATTATGCCGACTCAAAATCGATCCGTGAAATTTGGCCGACTTACGACCAAGACTACGTAAATGAACGTGTGAAAAAACGAGTGTATTTACGAGGGATTTCACCGGATGATCAGTATGGAAAGGCAGTAGCAAAAGATAATGAAAAAAAACACAGGGAGATAAGATTGGTAAAAGCTGGACCATTCTCCTTTGCGAATGAAATCAACATTTATGACGATAAAGTCGCAATAGTTTCATTCGGCAAAAATGGAGACGCCATGGGAATGATTATAGAAAGCGCAGAAATAGCGAATACTCAACGTGCCATTTTCATGATGGCTTGGGAATTTGCAGGAATGCAACAAAATCGTAGAAATGATGACAACTAAACGACCTTAAGAATAGCTACATCATCTTCAACGCTTGTTAAACGTTCATCCAAACGCATATTTACATTCTGAAAAGCTATAAATTCGATGCTAATGTGTTCAATTCTTTTCATCATGGCATCATGTTGCGAAGCATTTGCATAAACAAATTCCTCAAATTCATCTCTTGTTATAAAGTTTTTAAAAGAATTGTCGTGGCGCACTAACATCTCTATAACAGATTCCATCTGTTTTTCAAGAACACTAACGCGTGCTTCCAATACATCTAAACGCACCCCAATAGATTTGAGCTCTTTAAGGATTAACAACCCGGTCTCTTCGGACAGTCCAGCCATACAAAAAATTATTTAAAACTCGGCCTCATGTTGTGCCAGGAACTTGCCTGCTCGTAAGCGGAAGCAACCTGTAAAATAAGATCTTCAGACCATTGTGGCCCTAAAATTTGTAAGCCAACCGGGAGGCCATTGGAAGAAAATCCACAAGGTAAAGAAATTGCAGGAATACCCGCCGCAGAGGCTGGAATTGTTAACGCGTCCGCCAAATACATTGCAATTGGATCCCCGGATTTTGCACCAACGCGGAAAGCCGGAGTGGGAGAAACAGGCGCCATAATGATGTCGCACTTTTTAAAGGCCTCGGCAAAATCTTGAATAATCAAAGTTCTAACTTTTTGCGCTTGTTTGTAGTAAGCATCTGCATAACCGGCAGAAGAAACAAAAGTTCCCACCATTATGCGCCTTTTGATTTCCGCCCCAAAACCTTCCCCACGGCTCGACGTATAATAATCATACAAATCTTTAACTTCCCCGTCCGGCTTGTGGCCAAAACGTATACCATCAAACCTGGCCAAATTCGTGGAAAGTTCCGTTGGCATGGTTACATAATAAACAGCCACTCCATACTTGGTCATTGGTAAAGATATATCCACCAAAGTTGCACCAAGTTTTTCATATTCTTTAATTGCAGATAAAACCGCTACTCGCACGTCTTCATCAACACCTTCCGCAAAAAACTCTTTTGGAATACCAATTTTAAGTCCATGCACCCCTTTAGTAAGATTTTTTGTATAATCCGGCACAGCCACAATTGGACTTGTTGCATCAAGAGGATCATTCCCCGCGATTGCATTTAACACAATCGCAATATCTTGAGCATTCCTGGCAAAAGGGCCAACCGTATCCCAACTGGAAGCGAGCGCTGTAACGCCAAACCTACTAACGCGCCCATAAGTAACCTTGAGCCCAATGCATCCACAAAGAGAAGCAGGTTGACGAATAGACCCCCCGGTATCCGTTCCCATCCCAAAATAAAACTGGCCGGAAGCCACGCCCGAAGCCGATCCACCGGAAGAACCCCCAGCAACATATTCCCTATTCCATGGATTTAAAGTTGGGCCAAAATAAGAACTTTCTGTAGAGGCTCCACACGCATATTCATCCAAATTGGTTTTACCCATGAGCAAATAGCCAGCTTTTTTTAAACGAGCAATGGCGGTTGCATCATAAGGTGGCACAAAATTCTCAAGCATGTGTGATGCACAAGTTGTTCTTACATCCCGAGTATTAAATAAATCCTTAACCCCGGCCGGGATGCCTTCCAAAATGCCAATTTCTTCCCCACGCGCAATTTTTGCATCAACTTCACCAGCTTGTTTTAAAGCATCATCGCCGGTCAATGTTATAAAAGTATTTAAATGTTTTGTTTTTTCAATTTGATCAAGACAAGACAAAACCAAATCCTTGGCAGAAAACTTTTTTTCTTTTAAGCCGAGGTGCGCTTCTGTAATGCTTAACCAATTTAAATCCATAAAGATTATTTACAAAACTTTTTTAACGCGAATTTGATGCTCATCTTTTGGCAAAGGACTGGCTTCCAAAAGTTCATCCGGAGAACAAAGTTGCTCGGTAACAACATCTTCCCTTACAACATTGGAAAGCCCTGTAACTTGAGAAGTCGGAGTAACCAATTTGGTATCCAGCTCAGAAATCACCTCAACATAAGTCAAAATATCCGTAAGCTGGTCGGAAAGACGACCCACCTCTTCATCGGTAAGTTTTAACCTGGCCAGATTGGCGATTTTAAGGACTTGCTCTTTAGAAAGCTTCATAAGCCGAACTTTAGCAAGCCTTGAAGGCGTATTCAATAGATGTATACTGAGCTCATGCAAAAAACACTACAGAATTTAGGCTCGGCTTCCTTTGTTTTTTTAATAATCTTTGGAGGCTTGCACATAAGCTCTTCAATCCTAATTGCAGAAGGAACAAATAATACGATTGTAAGTTTTTTATTTAATTCGCTCGACCTGCCATTCTTGCTCTCTGCACTTCTTTACGGAATCTCCCGCATAAGTTTGAATGCAGAACAAGTCACAGGAAATGCAAAAACAACACTTATAATTTGCACAGCGCTTGGAGTAGCCATTTTCTGCTCGGCTCTCTACTTAAATTTTGCCCTACCGGATGCCAAACTCTTCTGATAAAAAAATCGTAATGGCCTTTGGAACTTTTGATTATTTCCATGCAGGCCATGAGAATTATCTAAAACAAGCAAAAGAACTTGGCGATACTTTAATTGTGGTTGTTGCACGTGATGAAACTGTAAAAAAAACCAAAGGAGAAAGCCCGTCTTTTAATGAAAAAAAACGCCTGCGCGATGTATCCGCCTGTAAATATGTGGATAAAGCGGTACTCGGCGATACGGATGATAAATATTATGTGATCAAAAAATACACTCCACAAATTCTTGCACTGGGATATGATCAGTTCGTATTCACATACGGACTTGAGAAATTTTTTATCCAAGAAAAATTAAACGCCGAAATTGTAAGATTAAAGCCATTCGAACCGCAAACTTTTAAAAGCTCTATCCTTAAGGGCGCAAAAAATCCCAAATGCCAAAATTCACAAGATCAATCGGTAGATTAGCAAAACTTTCCACGCAAAATTTAAGCCGTAATTTGCTACTAAGCATCGCAACAACGGCAATGATTGGCCTGATACTTTTTGTGTTTAACATCATTATGGTTCTAAACGGCCTTACCCAGGGGAGCCTGGAAGAACTCAACAAAAAAATAGATTTGATTTTATACCTAAACAGCGAGGCATCCATTTACGAGATCACAGACATGATAAATGATCTCAAAGCCTATCCAAACGTAATAGAAGTGACTTACACAAGCAGTGAAAGCGCATTACAAGACTTTTTAGCCACTTATCCGGAAAAAGAAAATCCTTTTAGCACCTATGGAATAGAAAACCCCCTGCCACAAAGTATTAAAATTGTGACCTCAGACCCAAGCCACCACCAAGATGTAACAGATTATTTGGCCGGGACCCCATATGGAAAGCTTTTACAAGGCACGGAAAGCCTGGACGAAAACCAAGAAATAGTTGCAAGGCTTTTGAGCCTAACAGCATTCACAAAAAAACTACTGATAGGAGTGATTTTGACTTTTGTTTTCGGCACAGTGCTAATGGTTATGAATGCAATTAACTTGAGCATTTTCACCAGGAAAACAGAGATAAAAATAATGCAACTTGTTGGTGCCAAACCCAGAATGATTTTTTTACCCTTTATCTTTGAGGGAGTAGTTTACAGTATTATTGCAAACTTTTTTAGTTTGTTTTTGCTTCTATTTTTCTTACAAAGTACAGGCGTTTTGGACAATCTTTCGCTTAACAATTTTAACATTGCCGTGCTTGCCCCGCTTGAACTAATTGGTAGTATTTTGATAGGCGTTTTGGCGAGTTACTCGGCTACTTATTTTTATTTAAGGCACAATTTGCTTTTAGAAGATTCATGATTAAATCCTTCCGCGCCATCGTTATAAAAAGACGGCAATTCATGGAAAACGATCTTTCGGTCGTTATACTTAATCAAGATGGAGACAGAATCGACGTAATTGCAAAGGGAGCTGGAACACCGGCCTCAAAAAGGCGTGCGCATTTGGAACCAATAAATTTGATTGATTGCACCCTTTACTACAGCAGAAATCATATCTATCTGCATGAAGTAAAATGCATAAAAAGTTTTGTTAATTTAAAGTCCAACTTGGATAGCATTACTCAAACGCAAAAGCTTTTACAAATAATAGAAAAAAACACATACCCGGAAAATCCTGATGCTCGTATTTTTGATTTAATGCTTGAAACCATAGAATGTTTTAATCAAGCAGATCCACATCCTTTATCTCTGGAAATGGCACTTATTAAACTCGCAAACATAATGGGAATATTGCCAAATTTTATCGAACTCGAACTCAAATATCGCAAGGCGATTGAATTTTTTAAAGTAAGTCACTCCTCTTCGCTAAAAAGGCTCACAACTAATCAAGAGGAAAACAATACAATAAAAGTGGCAGTCCAAAATCTATTTTAATCCAAATAAAAAGTACTTACCCCCATCTTGATTTTATCCGTCTGCCAGGCATAAAAGGCGCATTGATTGATGGCAAAAGGTGAGCGCGCACTCACCCGTGAATTTGTCTAGCAGAAATGATGGTTTTAACCTGTAAAATGGGGGAATTTTGTTGTAATATTTGGGCATATTAACAATGATTTATGGAAACTAACTTACTTCCCAAAACAACCCACATCACAGACCAGGAACTTTACAGGATGGCCAGAATCTATGGCAAAAGAGCAATATTTTGGAGGAGGAAATTTATGGGGTTACTGCCGGAAATTTCTAAGCGCAAAATTTACGAAAAAAAAGGATTTAATAGCATTTATGAATTTTCTT
>Ga0265292_1000289_pt1 | contig 83069 bp, 98 predicted proteins | sample Munlanlewell296A_FD_189080 | JGI IMG/M metagenome (GOLD analysis project Ga0265292, IMG submission 189080) | Leachate microbial communities from a municipal landfill in Southern Ontario, Canada - Leachate well 296A | ecosystem: Engineered > Solid waste > Landfill > Unclassified | place: Canada...
CAAGCAACGGAACATTTAGCTGATTCAGTTTTAAGCTTTCTTTTAATCCATCAGTTAAATCTGTTCTTAAAAACTTTTTATCTGACGCAGAAGCAAGAACTTCTATTTCCCCCTTATTTTTAAAAGAATAAGTCATAACTTCCGAATATCCTTCATTTAAAAGTTTATTCCTTGCCCAATTGATTTTTGAAGAAACTTCATTTATCTTTGGAGTGAAGTCAATATTTGAAATTTTTGGTTTTACTTTATCGTATCCTAAAATTCTTCCTATTTCTTCCACCATATCTTCTTCTATCACCAAATCAAGACGCATCGGAGGGACAGTGACTTCAAATTTATCACCATTATTTTTGTATCTAAAGTTATATCTTTTTAAAATATCTTTAATTTCGTCTAAAGAAATAGCAATTCCTAAAATTTTTGAAACTCTACCTGCTGAAAAAGAAAGCTTTCTTATTTCTTGTCTATTTGGATAAATATCTGTTACTTCTTCAAATTTTACTCCACCATATTCAATTAAAAGCCCTGAAATTTCTCTCATAGCGTAAGAAGTAAGTTCCGGAGATAAATCATTTTCAAATCTTTTTGATGAGTCAGTTAAAATTCCCAGTCTTTTTGATGTTTTGCGTACGGAAATTGGATCAAAATTTGCCACTTCTATCAAAATATTTTTTGTATTATTATCCACCTCGGCTATTTTCCCTCCTTTCACTCCGGCAATAGCAAGAATATTTTTTTTATCTGCAATTACCATATCAGTAATTGAAAGTTTTACTTCTTTTCCATCAAGAGTCGTGATATTCTCCCCTTTTTTCGCATTTCTTATTATTATTGTTTCATTTTTCAATCTATTTAAATCAAAAGCATGGCAAGGCTGTCCGCAATCATACATGACAATATTCGTCGCATCTACAATATTGTTTATACTTTTTTGCCCAATTGATTCTAAGTGTTTTCTTACCCAATCCGGTGAAGATCCAATCTTCACATTCTTTATAATACGTCCCATGTAGCGACGACATTTATCGGTTTTTAATTCTATTTTCAATTTAGTAGATTTTGATTCAGGAATTTTATACATCTCTGTAGGGTCTTTAAAAACAATATCAAGTTGACTGGCAAGTTCACGGGCTATTCCTTGGTGAGAAAGCAAATCATGAGCACGGTTCGGTAAGATATTTAAATCAAAAATGACATCGCCTTCTTTCTTTTCTATCCCTTCAACTTCACAAAGATGATAAGTAAAAACATCTGCTATTTTTTCTGCTTTTGGAATTTCCGGAATATACCATTTTAGCCAATTGTAAGAAATTTTCATAAATTAAAACTGATTGAGTCTCAAATCTCCTTGATAAAAAAGACGGACATCTGAAATATTCCATTTTACCATAGCAATACGATCAAGCCCTCCGCCAAAAGCAAAACCTTGAACTTTATTGGGATTTAATCCAATATTTTTTAATACATTAGGGTGAAGCATACCGGCACCCATAACTTCCAACCAGCGATTCCTGAATTTTAGCCAAACTTCAAGGCCCGGTTCAACAAAAGGAAAAAAACTCGGACGAAATTCCATTTCAACATCATCACCCAGCATCTTTTTGTAAAAATGAGTAAGGATTCCTTTTAAATCCGCAATAGAAATATTTTTACCAATCATTGTTCCATCTATTTGAAAAAATTGCATTTCATGCGTTGAATCCGTCGCTTCGTTCCTAAACACTTTTCCGATAGAAATAAAAGCACACGGCAATCTTTTTTCTTTTCCCGCTTTTTCAATTGCGCGGGCTGTAACATTCGTGGTATGCGTACGTAGAACTTTCTCCCCGCCTGCATCAGCTATGCCTGAAGCATTGCGGGCAGGCTTTTGATTCCCGCCCGACTGAACGGCATCAGTCGTTCGGGCGGGCTTAATGAAAAAAGTATCCTGCATATCGCGAGCAGGATGGTCTTTGGAAACATTTAAAACATCAAAATTATACCATTCGCTTTCAAGCTCCGGACCGGTTGCGATTTCAAAACCCATATCAGAAAAAACTTTATAGGCCTCTTGCGTTAAAAGAGAAAGCGGATGCTCTTTTCCTTTTTTAATTTCTTTTTCCATTTTTATACAAATCCTCTCAATCTTAAAGTGCAATTATGGTTATCACCGCAAATTAAAGTAAATTCATTACCAATTTTATCATTCAAATGGATTTTACCATCTTTACTGCGTCGCGCTTCATTGTAATATGCTTTCATTTCTTCTTTTCTTTCTTCACCCTGCAAATATTTGACAAAATCCCTGACTCTCTGATGAGATTCATCATAAGAAATGTTTATATTGTGAATAATTAAATCAGACATTTAAAAAGATATAATTAAGCTTTATAATGATTAAATATAGCATAAAATTAACTTTCTCCCAATATTTGACTTGCCCTGGCATAGGCAGGGTATAATATTAAAATGAAAAAAATTGATTGGATTCTAATCGTTTTGATGATCATTTTTATAGCTTTAGGCTTTTATCTTGGCTGGTTGGATAATGGTTCAAAATTGTTGTTTTGATTTTTTATTTTATTTTTTCTGTACAGCTTCTCGATAATTGCAATAGTCACATTTTTCATTAGCTTTCGGCATTTTCCCATCTAAACATTTTTTTATATCAAATAAAATATCTTCTACCCACGAGTCATTTCCGGTATATGGAATCAAATCAATATCAAACTCCAATTTTCCATCAAAGGCTTTGCGATCTGTTTTTCCGTTGCAATAAACAAAATAACCGGTATCAGATACTTTAAATCCAAGCTGGCGAAGAAGCCACTGATACATTTCCATTTGCCTCTTGTATCCCATTTGCCACTCTGCATCAAGCGTCACTTTTTCTTGCTTACTGGTAGATTTGTAATCCACAACAATAAGTTCTCCCTTAAGATTAATCCATAAATCATCTACAGCGCCTGTAACTATAAAATTCGTGGGTTCATGGTCATATTGCACTCCGCCGAAATTTCGTCGCCACTCATCTATCATTTCATGGTCAAAAGGAATAGCATTAACTTTATACGCTTTCATCAATGGATGCGTGGTTTTATTTGCTCTATGAATATCAAATTCTTTTTTCAGAAGCGTATCGACCGCGGTATTTAAATTAAAAGGAAATCCCGGCGGTCTTCCTATGCCGAGTCTGCGATCCAGATAAAAACATTTTGGGCAATCGGTAAAAAGCTCAATTTTAGAACGCGACAATTTAAAAGGCTCTGAACCTTCCGGGTCATAAATATTTCTTGTTCGGTTAGCTTTATAATATTCGGACATATAGACTGATTAAATATATTATTCTGTCGTTTTCCCGTCAAATTCCGGACTATTTGCTTCAGCTTCCGCCTTTGTGGCTTTTACTACTCCGTCTTTATGATGGGCCGGAGAATAAATCGTATAAAGTTTCAAATCTTCCGAATCAGACGTATTAATAATATTATGTTCGGCTCCGGATGGAACTATAATAACTGACCCATCACTAACTTCGTAAAAATTACCGTCAATAAAGCATTTACCTTGCCCTTTTTCGAAACGGAAAAATTGGTCATTATCAGTGTGGATTTCCATACCAATTTCCTCATGAGGTTTAAGATTCATTAAAACCAGCTGACTATGTCTTCCGGTGTATAAAACTTTGCGAAAATTTTTATTTTCCAAAGTTTCTTTTTCTATATTTGCATTAAATCCTTTCATAAATATTTATAACACATCAATTGATAATTTCGATTATTTTAAAAATTTATACTTTTGAACAAGCGAAGTGTTAGCCCACCGTTTGCCTAGACCTAAAAATTGACCTGAGTTTGTTAATACGAGAATAATTATAACTATTATATATACAATATGTTCATCTATGAATGGATTATTTGCAGGATATAGTCCGATTGCGGTATACATAAGAAATAACATTATTATTCCAGAAAAACCCGCCAATCTCATAAAAATTCCGGAAATAAACGCAACACCGATAAAGAGCAAGCCAATCATAAACAGCCAATCTACCAGCGGAATACCGGACAGACTTTGATAAAATCCTGCGAAAGGACCATGAACGGCAAATTGTAAAAAACCGGAAGTTGGGGAAACACCAGCAAGCCATGCTTTATCAGGTGTTGTGGCAAAACCGAGTCCAAATAATTTATCAATAAATGCCCAAAGAAAAATCCAACCCATCATTAATCTTAATAATCCTAAAACATACTGTGTTTTATTTTGTTCCATATAAGTATAATTTTACCATATTTTGCTTACTAACGGAACAAAAATAAAATCTCCTCGTTCTGTTTCCATAAATTTATTTCCTTTTTTCTCCAGCTTTATAAGTTTTTGAGTGTATTCCCCAACTGGCGCAAGTAAAATCCCGTTATCAGCTAATTGTTCTTTAAATTCCTCGGCAATTTTCTTCGGGGCTGCGGTTAAAATTATTTTATTATACGGAGCATATTCGGCAAGTCCATATGAAGCATCTCCATTTAAAACAATTATATTCTTATAATTTTTTAATTTTTCTTTCACTTTTTCAGCAAGTTCACTTACGATTTCCGCAGTATAAACTCTTCCTTCTTTTCCGACAATATTAGAAATCAAAGCAGCATTCCATCCGCTGCCCGTTCCAATTTCCAAAACTTTATCACCTCTTTTGAGTTCAAGTTCTTGCAACATATAGGCCACGGTATACGGCTGGCTTATTGTTTGTCCGTATCCAATAGGGAGAGGATAATCTCCATATGCCTCATCCAAATTTTTTTCCAAAACAAAATTTTCTCTATCAATTTTTTCTATGACTTTTAATATTTCTTCCTTAATTCCTTTTTCTCTAAGTTCTCTAATAAGTTTTTCTTTATTCATTGTATTTTACAAAGGCGGAGGGTAGGAGATTCGAACTCCTGGTGGATTTCTCCACACACGCTTTCCAAGCGTGCGCACTAGACCGCTATGCGAACCCTCCAAATATTTCAATTAGTCTAGCATATTCAAAAACTCTTTTTCGTTGATTATTTTTATACCTAATTTTTGCGCATTTTTCAACTTTGAACCGGACTCTTCCCCTGCCACAACGTATGAAGTGTTTTTTGAAACAGAACTTGACACTTTTCCTCCCAGAGAAATAATTTTTTCTTTGGCAAGCTCACGAGACATTTGTGAAAGCGTGCCAGTTAAAACAAAAATCAGTCCATTTAATTCTCCTGCTTTCACTTTTTCAACTTTTTCTATCACAATGTCGTTGTTTAATAACTTTTCTATAAAAAACAGATTTTTTCTATCTCTAAAATAGTTATATACGCTCTTGGAAACAGCTGGACCAATATTCTCTATTTCGTTTATTTCTTCAATCTCTGCTTTAGTAAGCTTATTGAGCGTGCCAAAATTTATCGCTAAGTCTCGCGCTGTCTCTTCTCCCACATGCAGTATTCCAAGTGCATAGAGAAATTTAGAAAATGAGATTTTCTTTTTCAATTTTATTTCTTTAATAATATTTTCTGCCGACTTTTCGCCAAAACGTTCAAGTGGCGCAATATCTTCCTTGGTAAGAGTGAAAATATCTGCCGCATCGGTAATCAATCCTTCATCTTTAAATCGTCTTAAGATTTTCGGTCCTAACTCATAAATCTCAAAAGCAGAAACAAAATGGTCGAGAGATCTTTCATCTTTAGCTGGGCATTTAGGGTTAGTGCAATAATAGGCAACAGATTCTTTAAGGTCGGACCTTTTTAAATTCCCAAGGTCCGACCTTGTTATTCTCTTTTCCACTTTTCCTCCGCAAGCTGGACACTTTTTCACCATTTTAAATTTTTTTTCTTTGCCGGTACGCATACGAGTCAAGACTTCTACTACTTTAGGAATAACATCTCCTGCTTTTTCTATTACAACAGTATCTCCTATTCTTAAATCCAATCTTCCTATCTGATCCATATTATGAAGAGTGGCTTTGGATACAGTAGAACCTGCTACAGAAATCGGTTCAAAAATTGCAAGTGGAGTAAGTACTCCAGTTCGTCCAACATTTATTTTTATGCCTTTCACTATCGTTGTCGCTTTTTCAGCTGGATATTTAAAAGCTGCCATATAACGAGGAGCTTTACCGACAATACCTAAAGTTTCTTGTAATTTTAAATCATCTACAGATATTACAATACCATCCGTACCATAAGGAAAATTAGGGCGAATTTTTTCAAATTTTCTAATAAAAGCGATAATTTCTTTCAAGTTTTTACAAATAGCATCATTTTTATCTACTTGAAATCCAAGTTTTTTAAGATACACATGCTTTTCTGAATGAGTATAAAGATCGGACCTTTTTGAAGATTTAAGGTTCAACCTTTTAAATTCCACTTCAGCTATGTCATATGCAAAAAAATCTAATTTTCTTTCTGCTGCTAATTTGGGGTCTAGTTGTCGTAAACTTCCTGCTGCCGCATTTCTGGTATTCGCAAAAATTTGTCTGCCTTCCTTTTCATTGTCAAGGTTCAACCTTGACAATGTTTTTTTGGACATTAATGCTTCACCACGGATTTCAATATAATCCGGCGGGAAAAGGTCGGACCTTTCTGAATTCTTAAGGTCCGACCTTGAGGAACCGATGAATAGCGGTATAGATTTTATTGTTCTTAAATTTTGAGTAATATCCTCCCCTATAAACCCATCGCCCCTTGTCGCGCCCTTAATGAATTTTCCTTTTTCATAAATAAGCGATACCGCTAGTCCATCAAATTTAACTTCACAAAAATAATCAATATCCTCCCCAAGGCCAGACCTTAGGGATTTAAAAAGGTCTGGCCTTAAATTTAATAATTTCAAATTTCTTTTTTCCCAATCATACAATTCTTCTTCACCAAATACATCATTTAAAGAAAGCATTCTATTTTTATGTTTTACTTTTATAAATTTTTCAAGTGGTTTACCAGCCACTCTGTTTTCGAGAGCATTTGGATCATTGAATTCAGGGTACTTCCGCAAAAGAATTTTTAATTCTTTTGTTAAAGAATCATAAACGTCATCAGTGATATTAGGTAAATTTTCTATATGGTATGCGTTACGTAATCTTGCAATTTCACTTCGCAATTTTTGTACTCGCCTAGACTCCCGCCTAGACTCGGCGAGGCTGGCGGCGAGACCGGTTCTTTTTTTGTTATTTTCATTAGATTCCTGCATACTAATTAGTATAATTTAATTCAAGTTGTCTTTCTACGCTATTTGATGTTTGAGTAGTACAAGTAGATCCTCCATCGTTATATCCTTTGGAAACAAGTTGAGTTATTGGAAGATTTCTTTTATCTACGGTTACTTTAGCGCAACCTTGCCCTCCACTGCCCAATCCAGAAATAATAAAAGACCAAAATAATGCCGGAGATTCATTCGCAATAATAGAACTATTATTACACGTTATTGTCGGAGAATTAGGATCCACAAAAACACTTCCTGTAGATTTATCATTTAAAAGAGCGCATTCAGCCCCAGTGTCAGTGGCAAAAAAAGCATCATTGGTATCTTTAGCCGAAGTACTAAAATTAATTTCTTTAAGTGAAATATTTGCAACTCCTAGTGATATTGCTAAAAGCATACTTGAAATCATAACTGCATAAAGTATCACAAAACCTCTATTCTTTTTTATTTTTTTTATAATCATAATTCTACCCAATTAAATAAATTTTCTGAAAAAGTAATACTATAAGTTCCAGATTTTTGTGTCCATTCAACATATGAACTAATTTTAAATTCATCTGCACCAACTGCATCCATCCAAATTTTACGAACAAAACCAGAATCAACGCCACTTAAATTAGTATTATAATTTCCATTATTTATATATAGTTTACACTGGTCACCAGGACATTTAAAAATAAAATTTGAATTAGTCGAAAGAACTGAATTATCAAAACCACATTCTTTATTACCACCCTGATTACATGAATTTAGTTCAACTTTAAATTTATCCCAATCTTTACTGGATATTGTGCTGTATAAAACATAACTATCGCGCATATTTCTAATAGATTCAATTCCTTCTTGCGCCAGATATGAAGCTATTATTTTCTGTTTGGCATAACCAGTATTAGAAATTCCACCACCTAAAATAGACATCAAAGCTACGATAGACATTGAAAAAATCGAAATAGCAACAAGCGTTTCAACTAAAGTAAAACCCTGATTTGACTTATTAACTTTTTTAAAAAATAATTTCATTTCTTTATGACTTTATAAACTTTTTACTTTATAACCACTTATTATCTATCCAACAAACGTTGTGATACTGAAGTTTGTAATAAAAATGGTGTATCTACACCTCTGTAAGTTATTTTTCCGACTAATCTGATTATCACAAATGGTTGCTGTGTATCACCTGTTGGTGGTTCTGCGCCTATTACAGAAAAACCGCTAAAAATTCCATCTATTTTAATCTCTTCAGAATTTAATTGCTCAAAAGGTTCACCATTGACGGATCTGCTAATATTATAAGTAACGCCACCATCTAATGATTCTATTTTATATCCCCATTGATCAACAGAATTTCCAATTGTTCCAGCAGCCGCTTCAAAAAATACGGTACTGCCAAACGCGCAACTCAAAGGTGTTTCACTGACAGTAGTACCACAATGATAATTATATCCGGTTCGCAAATTTCTGGACATATCTTCCATAATGAAACTCAAATTATCCATAATAGAACGCATATTTTGAGATTTTTGTTGAATTAAATTAGCATTTAAAAGGGCACTCATACCAATCATAACAACAACTAAAAAAATAGAAGTGGCAATCATAGTTTCTATGATTGTATAGCCCCTGTTTTGTTTATTAAGTTTCTTAAAAAAAAGTTTTTTCATAATCTTTCAAGGACGGTCCTTGGGGAAACTCTCTTAAGGACCGTCCTTTTTTAATTTATTTGAATTCTACCTGAAGGATATATTTTTACTCTAGCAGTTATTGACGAAGGAGAAGTAATAGTAATTTGTATGTAATTAAAACCAGTTAACTTTAAGCCGTTTGATTTAAAAATCGCATCAGAACCCGGCCTTGTAAAAGTTATAGAAAGAGGGGTTGTAATTGGAGTAGGAGTAGAACCTAAATAACTGTCTAATTTAGATATGTAATTATTCTTTGTTATATGTGGTTTATCCAAACATTCTCCGGTGCCCGGGAAAGAACAAAAAGATGCATCAGAGTAATCACCACTTTGGTCTAAGTCAGTGAAATAAACAAAATCTTTATTGTTAGAACTAGAACTATCAAAATATAGTCCGTAAGATGGTCTCCATGGAGATACAGTCGGTAATGAAATTGGTAATTTACCACCAATAGCTGATTTTTGCGCTTCTACAATTTTTAAGGCAATTTCATTGGCTAAAACTTTTATATCAACTTTCGCCTGAAACCCATTATAATTAAAAAGAACGATAGAGGTCATTACAGAAAAAATACTTAAAACCACAATAAGTTCCACATAAGTCATACCCCTATTACTTTTTATTTTTATTAACTTCTTCATTTTTTAAGGACGGTCATTGGGGAAACTCTCTTAAGGACCGTCCTTGTTTAAAACCCAATTGGGAAAAGCTGTAATTCAAAAAGAAATGCAATTAACGCGCCTAAAACTAAAAACGGAGCAAAAGGAATTTCGCTTTTTATTTTATAATTTTTTGAAAAAACGATAAGAATAAGTCCTATTACTGCTCCTGACCAAAAAGCCACAACTGCCCCAGAAAGTAAACTGGAAAACCCAAGCAACCAACCTAATCCTAATGCAAGCTTTGCATCTCCCAGACCCATCCAGGCGCCTTTAGAGACAAGCCATATAAGCGCAAAAGGCAGCGCTAATAATATCCCTGATAAAAATTCTAAAATAGTTGGAATGTGGGAATAAAATAAATAATTGGAAAATAAAAATAAACCAATAAAAGTTATAACACCAAAAAGAAAAGAAAGCATGTCAGGAATTATTTTATGCCGAAGGTCATAAACTGCGATAACTAAAAGAATAGAAAACATCGTGGCATAATAGGCATAAGAAATGGAAAATACAAGTGTATTTATATAAAAAACATCTTGAAACTTTAAAAATAATCCTGCAAAAATCAGTCCGGATATAAACTCAACTATCGGATATTGAATTGAAATTTTTGTTTTGCAATTTCGACATCTTCCCTTCAATGCAAAAAAACTAATCAAAGGTATAAGTTCATACCAACAAAGTTTGTTTTGACAAGTCATACATCCGCTTCTCCCGCCAAAAGAACGCTGTGTATTAAATCTAAAAATAACAACATTCAAAAAACTCCCAATAATAAGTCCCAGAATGAAAAAAATAATCGCAATGATAAAAGTCATAATAAACTATAATAATTATATATTATAATCTGTTAATTATACCAAATACAAAAAACAAAAACCACCCTAACCTAAGTCGGAGTGGTTTCTGCAAAAACTAAATAAAACTAAATTTATGTGCAAACTTTAGAAGTAGCACCCAATGCGGTACCCTCATATTTTGATGCACCTGCGCTATCAACACACCAGTATCCGCCAGTCTTTAAAGGTGACTGCGCTGCCCATGTTGTAGCATCATTATTGCATGAGGCTGTAGTTGCTGTTGTGGCTGCATTCGGTAATACATTTGCTACTGCAGTTGCAGCTGGTACTATAACTTGAATTGCAGCTAACACCGCAGAGTTAATTGTTCCAGCTGCAGCTACACAAACACCTGTGTAAGTATTAGCGCCAGCACCATCATAGAATATTTCTGCTTGAGCTCGAGCACCTGCCAAGTTTGCTTTAACAGCAGCATCTGCGCCTTTTGTTCTAGCGCTATTCAATGATGCCAAAACCACTGAAGATAAAACACCAATAATAGCAACCACAACTAAAAGTTCAATCAACGTAAAACCTCTTTTAAAATTCATTTTTTTCATAATAATTTATATTATTTAATTAATTAATTAATAATCTGACTTGCTTTAATCCATTCATTATAACATATATGCAAAAAAGTTATCCACAGGGTAGTAGAGCAAAGCTCACTACCCTGCAGGCATCTTATCATTTTCTAGAACCTAGCAACTAGCCAGATAGAGCCTAAGACTCTATCTGGAAGCACCTAGTTATTGTATTCCTCCCGCTAAGTTATAAATCGGCATTAAAACAGAAACCAGAAGTATGCCCACACCCAAGCCTAAAACCACAATCATAACCGGTTCAATTAAACCAACTAATGTATCAACCGCATCATCAACTTCTCTTTTATAAAAATCCGCCAAAGTCTTTAAAATTTGCCCCAAGGAACCTGTTTCTTCTCCGATTTTAATCATTTGCACCATAATACCCGGAATTTGCGCTTCGTGTTTTTCAAATGCGGACGAAAAAGACAAGCCTGACTTTACTCCATCTGCCACGTCTTTTAAAATTTCTTTAAAAACTCTATTACCAACAACTTCAGAAGTGATATCTATTGCTCGAACTATGGGAACACCAGAAGTAAGCATTGTGTCCATATTGTCCGCTATTCTAGAAAGATAGAGTCTTCTATAAAGATTGCCTACGGCCGGTATAGAGAGACGTATGTTGTCAATATATACTTTGCCTTTTTCTGTCATAGAAAGTCTCCATAACCATATACCCAAAAGTATTAAAAAAACAATAACCAGAAAACCATAGTGTACAAAAAAGGTTGAAAGCCAAATAACTATCTTTGTATAGATTGGCGGTTCTTGTCCAGAATCAAGAATAATGGTTGAAAGTTTTGGGATAACAACAACAAACATAAGTCCCATAACTACAAAAAATGTAACAATAACAAATATTGGATAAATAAGGGCATTTTTTGTTTTGGAAGTAAGCGCATATTGACGATTTAGATAATCCGCTAAGTGATCGAAGGTTTCATTTAATTTACCGGTTTCTTCTCCCACTTTGACCATATTGACATAAAAATTCGAAAAAATATCAGGGTGTTTCGATAAAGCGCCTGAAATAGAAACTCCAGCTTGAAGATCGTCACTTATTTGCGCAAGTTTCCCCGATAAAATTTTATTTTCTGTATTAGTGGCTAACATAGTAAAAGCTTTCAAAGCAGAAACCTGCGCTTCAAATAAAGTTGAAATCTGACGAGAAAGAATGACAATTTCCTTCATTGACACTTTTCCAAAGAAAGAAAGAGATAAAAAAGATTTATTTTTCCCTTGGTCCTTAATGGAAATAATAATAAGCCCTCTTCTCTGAAGACCACTGATAGCCATATCATGATTTGGCGCGTCAATTTCTCCTTCCTTGCTTATTCCTTTGTCGTCTACTACTTTATATTTAAATAACATAAATTTTTAAATCATGCGTTCAAGACCTTTTGGATTAAATGAAAATTGATAAGCATTTTCTATTGTAATTTCCCCAGCGCGAACAAGTTCTATAAGTGAATGATTTAAATCTATCATTCCAAATTCTGTTCCCGTTTCTATCACTACATCTATTTCTTGCGTGCGTTTTTCACGAATTAGGTTAGAAACAGCATTATTATTTAAAAGAAGTTCACAAGCGGGAATAAGTCCGCCAGTAATTCTAGGTATAAGTCTTTGAGAAAAAACACCAAGCAAGCTGGAGGCAAGCTGGAGGCGAATCTGATCTTGTTGACTGCCTGGAAAAGAATCAATAATCCTATCTATCGTTTGTGAGGCGTTATTAGTATGAAGTGTTGAAAGCACAAGATGTCCTGTTTCAGCAGCAGTTACAGCTGTTGCAATTGTTTCAGGAGTACGCATTTCACCTACCATTATTACATTTACATCTTCGCGAAAAACTGATTTGAGCGCAGTATAAAAATCTTTAGTGTCAATACCGACTTCGCGTTGATCAATTATGGATTTATTGGGAACATACACGTATTCAATCGGATCTTCAATTGTTATAATATGACGCGCTTGTTCATTGTTGATTATGTTTACCATTACTGATAATGTAGTCGACTTACCTTGCCCAACAGGACCAACTACCAGAAAAAATCCCTGTTTTTTACGAGCTAATTCCGCAATGATGGGAGGCAAATGCAATTCTGCAAGAGTTTTTACTTTGGGCACCAATCGAAGGGCAACACTAATTAAACCCTTTTGAAAAAAAGCATTACCACGAAGACGCACTTCTCCACGAAAATCGTAGGAAAAATCTATTTCTTTATCCTCCATGAATCTGCTTAATTTTGTTTTATCTAAAATTTCGCTTAAAATACCAATTACGTCTTCTTTGGTTAAAACTGAATGCTTTAAGAGAAAAATAAGTTCCCCTGTCACGCGAATAGCTGGAACTTTTCCAACTCCTAAATGCAAATCAGAACCATTTTCACGGATAACAGTTAAAATAAGCTCCTCAAATTCTTTTTTATAATCCATCCCGTTAGAAATTTATATTAATTAATAATCTTCAATCTATTATAACCCATTTTCAATATTTTCGTTATTTCTAACGGGATCCATAATTTTTTATTCTTTATTAACAACTTTCTTTGATAAAATTTCTACTACTTGGTCAATTACTTCTGCGGGAGTAGAATTCGCTTTTACTATATATCCTGATGCTCCTAAACTATTACCTCGATCAATATCAGACTGTTGACTCTTATTGGATAAAACTATTTTCGTAGAATTAGGAGATAAATTATCCTTATTTATTTTTTCCAACATTTCAAAACCATCCATATCAGGCATAATTATATCCATTAAAATAATATCAGGACTAAGTCCATCTTTAAGTTTTTCGATAGCTTGCAAGCCACCTGAAGCTGTATAAACTTCAAAATTATGCTGACTAAACTTAAACGCATACATATCTAAAAGAAATGTATCGTCATCAACTATTAGAATTTTTCTTTTATCCCCTTCCATGTATTTCTTTTATCTATTATTTAATTATATTACAAAACAATTTTTAATAAAAGAGCACCATATATCCCCTGTGGACAACTCTCCGTAAAAACCAACCTCGCAAGGACGGTCCTTGCGAGGTTGTGCGAGGTTATTCATTTTCACCAGTAAAATTAAAAACTTCTTTGTATGGAATAATGCCATCTAAAGCTTTTAACATAGCATCTTCTTTCATCACAAGCATTCCATTATTACGAGCCACTTTATAGATTTCAGAATCAATAGGATTTTTTAATATTACTTTCTGCATTTCTTTACCTATTTTAAACATTTCAAAAATAGCAATACGACCGCGAGTACCAGAAGGACATTCAGGTGATGGTACCGTGTCATACACTTCATCTCTAATTTCAATTTCTTTCTTAAATTCACTTGGTAAATCTTTTATCTCATCTTCAATTTGTAATTTAATACTTAAATCTATAGGTACAAGTTTTCTGGAAGTTGGACATGTCATTTTAGCTAAGCGTTGAGCAACAGATAAAATGAGAGTCGGCGCTATAAGATATGGATCAACTCCCATATCAACCAAACGAGGAACTGCTCCGATAGCATTGTTTGTATGAAGTGTTGATAAGACAAGGTGTCCTGTTAAAGCCGCTTGAATAGCCAGTTGAGCTGTTTCTTTATCACGTATTTCTCCAACCATTATCACATCCGGATCCTGACGAAGAATAGAACGTAAACCAGAAGCAAATGTGTATCCAATTTCAGGCATCATTTGAGATTGATTAATGTCAGGCATATGATATTCTACCGGATCTTCTAAAGACACAATGTTGCTCTTTTCTTTATCAAGTTCATTCATCATTGAATATAGAGTCGTAGATTTTCCAGATCCTGTCGGGCCAGTAATTAAAATAAGTCCGTATGGTTTGGTTAGCGCTTCTCTGAGCATTTCAAGATTTCTTTTAGATAGTCCCAATTGATCCAGTGGTTTAACTCCTTTTTCTGCATCCAAAATACGTATTACTACTTTTTCACCGTAATAAGCAGGCATAGTAGAAACACGAAAATCAATTTTATGTCCTTCAAGATTAGTACTAAAAGATCCATCTTGAGGTTTTCTTTTTTCATCCAAACGTAATTTAGCCAGAATTTTTATACGCGCTACTATTCCGTTATAAACATTGGGTGGTAATATTATGCTTGTATGAAGAGCGCCATCCACACGAAAACGCACTTTAACTTTTTCCCCTGTATTCTCTATATGTATATCAGAAGCATTACCCTCTATGGCATTGCGTAATATAACAGCCACAATTTTTATAATTGGAGCATCTTCCACAATTTTTACTTCTTCTTTTAATTTTACATTTCCAATTTCTTTATTTAAAGTTTTTGATTCGCTTAAACTCTTTGCATCAATTGTTTCATCTTGATTGAGTTCATTAAGCGCTTCTTCTACTTGAACTGATATACCTTTATAACTCTCCATTATGCTTTTATAATCACTATTAGAAATAAGAAAAATCTTAAAAGGAATACCAAGTTTGGCTGAGATAAATTGCAATGCATCAATTGCCTGCGCATTTTCTCCATCTGTAATACCAATCTCTAACACTCCTTCTTTAAATTCAATCGGGGCAAAATGATAATGTATTGCTGCATCTTCTGGAATATATTTCAAGGCATCAAAAAAAGACATTTCTTTCATATCAATCTTCTTTATTGGCATCTGCAAATACTCTCCCTTTGTCGTGAGTATTTTTTCTTCTGGAACATTAAATTCAATTAAAGCTTCATCAACATTACCATCGTGCTTTTCTTTAGCAAGATTTTTAATTTCATCTATTTGGCTATCATTGATTATGCCCTTTTTAACTAATTCTTCTAAAAAACTCATAATTAATTCAGTTTAAGGTGCTGGTGGAAATGGAATAACACAAGTGTTAGTTATAGTGTCTAAAACTTTTGGCAATGTACAAGTTACTGGAGTAACACAAGTGTTAGTTATAGTGTCTAAAACTTTTGGCAATGTACAAGTTACTGGAGTAACACAAGTGTTAGTTATAGTGTCTAAAACTTTTGGCAATGTACAAGTTACTGGAGTAACACAAGTATTAGTTGTAGTGTTTAAAACTTTTGGCAATGTACAAGTTGGAGAGACTGGAGGAATTACAGGTACCGCAGGTGCTATTACAACATCAGAACCAATCGGAGCAAATGGATTTAATCTCCCTTCATCTCCCGGTCCCGGAGAAGCAAGTAAAATACTGGAGTCATGTAAATTAGCGAAAGATCCATCGGAAAAAATAGTATCATCTAATTTTATATTTTTGACACTTAACAGCACAGAAAGAAAATCTCTCGCAATTAAAGAGTTCTGATCTATGGTATTCGTATTCGGTAATACTGTATTGGGAGTAGAAGAAGAAATTAAATTTTGTTCTGTCGGGGCGGGTTTAATAAAAAAAATATAAATTAGAATTAAAATAACCGCAATTACTGTAAATATTATTATGTTTTTTATTTTTGAAGCCATTTTAATTTTTTAGCCAATAAGTTTTAATTTTAAAATTGTATTTATAAGCTTCGGATAAAGATGAACTAAGTCCTGTATTTGCACTTGAAGAAAATTGAATTGAAGATATATCCACAACTCTGAGATTATTTTCTAAATCTTTCACAAAGTTGATAAAATTATTATAAGTCCCTTGAGTGGAAAATTCTAAATTCCAAATACCATAATCTTTACCTAAGGAACCCTTTACTACTTGTGTGGTTCCTACTGTTTGTGATACCGCAGTATTTTTATTTGTTGCATCATATTTTACATCTTTAAGCACCATACCATAAGGTGATGCTATTTTTTCTATTTCAAGAATCAAACGAATATTATCAACATTATCAGGCAAAAGTTTTTGAAGTTTAGATAAATTTTCTGGATCAAATGAATTATATTTTTGGGTTAATTTATCTCGCTCAGCTTCAAGAGCTTTGGAATTATTAAGCGCTTCATTATAAGACGCCACTTGTTCTCTCTCTAATAAGACGTTCTCATAGAACGGATTAGTAAAAGTAAAAAATCCTGCTATGGCAACTCCTATTAAAATGATTGGTAAAATATATCTGAACATAATTAATTTAATGTCCCTCCGTTATCTGGAAGCGCATTAGGAGAGTTTTCACTCGTAGCCTTAAGCGTTTTATTGTAATTAACGAAATCCGGATCGACCGAGAATTCCAAATCAAAAGTAACATTACCTTTATCATCAAGTAAAAGGTTAGAAAAGACAGGGTCAACTAAATTTTTATTTGTTGCGAAAAGATCTGATTGAAGCGCAACAGATCGATAGCCTACAGCAATTCCACTCATCTTTACCATTATTTTTGCATTTTTACTATCATCACTAAAATCATAACTGAATTTAGTGTAACTAATAGTTTTCATAGTAATTGATTGAAGCGCTTTAAAAATAGGAGAAGAGGCAATATGTTTAGATAAGATTTCGTTAGAAGCGCGCAAACGTTTATCTAAAACCTGAAGTTGAACTATTTTTGACGGCTCAAAACGATTTTTGGCTAAATTTAAATCATTTTCCATTTGTGTAATGTTTTTCGTCAAAATTCCGTTATAAAAATAAAGGCCTCCTGTTGCGACAATCACAGTAAAGAAAAGAAAAATAGAAATAACAGTAAAAAGACTAATCGGTCGCGATACAACAGCTCGTTCCTCAATCATCGGTTTTTTAGGTATAAAAGATGTTTGAAAATTTTGCTCCATGATAATTAGTTTATAAAGTTATAAAGTAGAAAGTTATAAAGTTGATTTTTAATTTTAAGCATCTTACTTTATGGACTTTATAAACCTTCTACTTTCTACTATTATTACATTTATTGCAATTTTCGCAAGGCTAAACCTAAAGCAACTGCGAATTCAGGACCTGTAGTCTCAAGAACTTTTCCCAAAAATTCTGGCGCGCCGACTTTAGAAAAAGGATGCCCTATTTCTATTTCTGTTCGGAAATTATTAGATGCTACTTCTTTTAATCCTTTTAAGAGAGATCCGCCACCCGTAAATATTACTTTACTAACAGTCCTATTATACTTTTTCTCATACCCTAATAATACATTATTTGTTTCCGAAAAGATATAATCAACATGAACTTTAATGATATCAGCTAGGCTTTTTTCAATAGGATTTTCAAAAAGACCAAATTCTTTTTTCATTTCTTCAGCTTTGGGAAATGGGATATCTAAAGATTTGGAAATAGATGAAGATATGTCAGCTCCTCCACGGTTTATAGTATGATGATTTTTAACCATACCAAATTCCACAAGAGAAAGTTTGGTACTTGATGCGCCAAAATCCATCAAAAGCACCAAAGAAAGTTCATGTTCAAAATTTGCCCGAATAGAAGAAAAAATTTCAATCTCAAAAAAACTAGCCTCTAAACTACATTGAGAAACTATGGAACGATATTTTGAAACTGCATCATTTTGAATTGCAACAACAAGTACTTCTGTGTTTTCCGATAATATGGATGGTAAATCTGGATTATTGGCTTCTTCAAAAGAAGACTCTTTTTTAGGTAAAATAAAATAATCAAGAGAAACTTCCGTAATAGGCAATGGAATATATTTACGAGCTTCTGTTGGAATAATTGATGATATTTCACTTTCTTTAACCTGAGATGGAAGTGAAATGGTAAAAATTAAACTTGATTGCACGGGAATGGAAAAAGCCGAAGAGGTTGTTGTCACACCAGATTGTTTTAAAACCTCTTTTAAAGCTTCCACAGTTTTATCAATTGGAAGGTTGGTGACACGTCCTATGTCAATATCAGCATAGGAACCAAGCGCTATCGCGCCATAAGTTTCAAGTACTGCTTTGCCTCCTCTTTTTTTTATTTCAACCACTTTAATAGCAGAAGAACCGATGTCAATGCCGACAGCGCTATCACCTCCTCCACCTCCAAAAAGGTTTAAACTTGAAAAAAAGTTTTTAATCGAATTATCCATTTTCTTGAATTATGTTTATAATTATATCATATACGTGTCCCGTTAGAAATTCACATAAAGGGGATAATTATATAAATAATAATGAATATTAAAATTTCTAATGGGATGAATTTTTTAGATACTATATTAAGTGTTATTTTCCCTGTATATTGTATTTCATGTGGGAAAGAGGGTTTAGATTTATGCATAAATTGTCTTTTAGATTCTCCCCCAGCAGAACGAGAAAGCGCTAATTGGATATTTCCACTGTTTGATTACCGTCATATACCTATTAAAAAATCTATCTGGCTTTTAAAATATAAAGGTAAAAGAAGACTTGCCGGTACTTTTGCGGAGATTATGTACGGTAAAATTATAGAAGAATTATCTGACTTACACACGATACAAAACTTTAATGATGCCATTTTGATTCCCATTCCTTTATCTAAAAAAAGATATAGAGAACGCGGGTATAACCAAGCAGAGTTGATTTGCAGAGAATTAATAAAACTGGATTTAAATATCAATCTACGCTATAGCGTAGATGTAAAGATAGAGAGAAATTTTAAATTTGAAAGTAATATTTTAATAAAAACAAAAGAGACGGAGCACCAGGCAAATATCAAAGACCGAAAAGATAGACTAAAAAATCTCGCTGATTCTTTTTCCGTAAAAAATGGAGAATTAATAAAGGGTAAAAATATAATTTTAATAGACGATGTCACTACTACCGGTGCGACATTAACCGAAGCAAAAAAAATTCTCAAACAATTTGGCGCGAAAAAAATAATCGCTTTCACGGTGGCGCATTGAATATTATCTTGCTCTCTATTATCTAATAATATAGTATTAAAATATGCGAATAGTTATCAAGGTTGGGACCCAAGTTATAGCTGGCAAGAATGGTCTTGATCAAAACAAAATAGGCAATCTTATAAAGCAAATTGCGCTCTTATTGAAACGCGGATGCGAAGTTGTGCTTGTGACTTCCGGCGCCATCGGCGCGGGACTCCCGCAAGTTCCCTTTACTAATCCACACAGAAAAAAAATTGCCGCGGCTATCGGTCAGCCTCTCCTAATTCATGATTACATTCGTGAAGCAAAAAAATATAAATTATCCATCGGTCAAATTCTAATTTTGAGCGATGATTTTACAAATAAGGAACGTTTTAAAAATTTCGTTTTAAATATTAAAGCAATGCTATCCCATAAAATTCTGCCGATTATAAATGAGAATGATGTGATGAAAACGGAAGACCTGACTATAGGGGACAACGACATTTTAAGTGCTAAAGTCGCAGTCGGTTTGAAGGCGGACAAATTATTGATTTTAACCAATCAAAACGGACTGTATACATGCAATCCTGACTACAATAAAGACGCTAAATTAATAAAAAAAATCGCTAATATTGATTCAAAAATAGAAAACCTTTGTTCTTTAGACAAATCCGATCTTGGTTTAGGCGGAATGCTTTCAAAAGTACAAGCGGCAAAATACGCAACAAGTCGCGGGGTAGAAACATTGATAGGTAATGGAAATGAAAAAGACATAATTATCAAAGTTTTAGGAAAAAATTTCCCTGGTACTATATTTATTTCTAAAAAATAATATGACCCATTCGATAAACTCAGGGTCATGGTGATACAATAGAACCATGAAAACAAATGTCACAATCATAGGTTTCGGCACAATGGGTAAGGCCATAGCTAAAACACTTTTAAAAAATGATTCCTCAATTAAAATCTTTACCATTGATAAAGATAAAAAAAACACAAGCGGTATTAAAAAATCTGACTTCATAATATTGGCTGTAAAACCGCAAGATGCAAGCGAAGCGATTAGGGAACTAAAAAATTACGGAATAAATAAAAAAACAATACTGATTTCAATTATGGCCGGTTTTTCAATTAAAAAACTTCTTCATCTTTCCGGTCATAAAAAAGTTATAAGAATGATGCCGAATTTGGGACTTTCCGTAGGAGTTGGAATCGCCGCTTGGAAAAAAATAAGTCTATCTCCACAAGAGGCTAAAAAAGCAAAAAATTTCATAAATAAAATAACAGAAAATTTTGAAGTGAAAAATGAAGATACTATCAATAAAGTAACGGCAATTTCTGGCAGTGGCCCCGCTTATTTTTTTCTTCTGGCAGATTGTTTGATTAAAATATCAAAAGATTTAGGATTTACAAAAGACGAAGGTGATAAATTAGTTAAAAAAACTTTTTTAGCTTCCACTATATTGGGAAAAGACTCTGATTATTCTACTCTTATAAAAAAAATTGCTTCAAAGAAAGGTACGACAGAAGCTGCGCTTAAAATTTTTAAAAATAAAAATTTTTATAAAATTGTATCAAAAGCCGTTTTCGCTGCATATAAAAGAGCAAAAGAACTGAGTAGTAAAAAGTTATAAAGTCACAAAGTTTATAAAGTAGAAAAGATGAACAAAATAATTGAGAAACAATTAAACAACGCAAAAAAAGCTTCAATGTCATTGGGCCTTTTACCGCATGCTCAAAGAATCTTAATTTTAAAAAACCTGGTTAAAGAATTGCGTAAAAATAAAAAATTAATTATTAAGGTTAATTTCAAAGATTTAAAAAAAATTCCCCTTGGCCATAGCCATATGGGCGAGGCACAGAATAACCCAATGCGCGATCGTCTTGTTTTAAACAATGCGCGCATTGAAGGGATGGCAAAAGAGATTGAAAATCTGATAAAAATGCCAGACCCAATCGGAGAGATTTTTGATTGTCGAAACAGATTGGGACTAAAAATCTGCCGAAAAAGAGTGCCAATCGGTGTTATTGGCGTTATATACGAATCACGACCAAATGTAACGACTGACGTCGCTGCTATATGTATAAAATCCGGTAATGCCGTAATTCTCAAAGGAGGTAAAGAAGCTAGAGAAAGTTATATCATACTACACAAGATTATAAGAAGGGCTTTGCTTTTATCCAAAGTAAATCCCGAAGTAGTTCAATTCATTGATCCAAAAATTAAGGACGCAGTTTTGGATATAATTTCTGCTAATGGTTTAGTTGACGTTGTTATTCCCCGTGGAAGTTTAAATCTAATAAATTTTGTTAGAAAAAATGCCACTGTGCCGGTCATCGAAACCGGAGCCGGTGTTTGTCATACATATGTAGATGATGAAGCCTTACTAAATCCTTCTGCTAAAATTATCTTCAATGCTAAAACACAACGTCCAAGCGTATGCAACGCATTAGATACGACGCTTGTGCATAAAAAAGTTGCCAAAGAATTTTTGCCTAAAATGGCTAAGTTTTTAGTGAAGAAAAATGTTGAGATTTTCGCAGATGCTGATAGTTTTAAAATTTTAAAAAATATTTATCCGAAAAATCTTCTAAAAGCAGCCAAAACATCCGACTTCGGACGCGAATTTTTAAATCAAAAAATGTCTGTAAAAATAGTCTCAAATATTAATGAAGCAATAAAATTCATTAACCAATATTCTTCAAAACATTCCGAAGCTATTCTGACAGAAAATAAAAAAAATTCTGATAAATTTTTACGAGAAGTGGACGCCGCAGTGGTTTATGTAAATGCTTCAACCAGATTTTCGGATGGCGCTATATTCGGACTTGGTTCTGAAATCGGCGTCTCAACGGATAAAATCCACGCACGCGGACCAATGGGACCGAAAGAAATGACAACTTACAAATGGATTGTTTCCGGAAAATATAATACTAGAAAATAATTTGTTATAATAAAAACATGAAATATTGCAAAGATTGTGAACCGGCGCAAGAAATACACTGGGTAGCTTATTTTTCTGTAATGATGAGCTATATTGGTGAACCATTTTTTGATTTTATGGAAATACTTTTCAAAAGTACGGCTGAAGCCATATCCGGCAGATTTTCTATCCCCTTTTTAAAGTTAATGGTCTTTCTGGGTTTTGCGCATTTTTCAAGCAGACCTGACAGCAAAGACACATTGCGCACAAAATGTTTTTGGGAAGAAGCAGAAAGACGCGGAATAGAAATGATTGAATTCCATATGGGACCGATAAGAGATTCTTTCATTGCAAAATACAAAGGCAAAACGATAACTTTTGACGGTCTACCTCGACCTGAAGAAATGGAATCAGATTCACTTAAATGGATGGATAACAAAGGAATAATGAAGAAGAAATTTTTGAAAGAGGGTTTGCCGGTGGCGAATGGCGGAGTAGCCTTTACAAAATCAAAGGCGCTTAAAATTTTTAATCGTATAAAAAAGCCAGTTATAACTAAACCAAATTTAGGTTCGCGTTCCCGCCACACACTGATACACATAGATACTCCGGAAAAACTTATTTATGGTTTCAAAAAAGCGAAAAAACTTTCTCCGCTAGTGGTAATAGAGGAAGAATTGCGAGGTTATCTCTTTCGGGGCACTTTAATCGGAGGCAAATTGGTCGGCGTAGTAAAACGCGACCAGCCCGAGGTCATCGGAGACGGAATTTATACGCTTAAAGAATTAATGGATAAAGAAAATAATCGCGCTGAACGCAAAGGTCCGATTTTTCACAGAATTATTATTGACCCGGATGCGGAGACGGAATTAAAAAGAGAAGGAATTAAAATGAGCGATATTCCGCAAAAAGGCAGAATAGTAACGTTCTCTCAAAAAACCAGCCGAGGTATCGGCGGCATTACTACTGAAGTGACAGATATAGTGCATTCGGAAAATATTAAAATGCTTGAAAAACTTGGCGCGTATCTCAAAGATCCGCTTGTGGGTGTGGATTTTATAATAGAAGATATTACCAAATCTTGGCGTGAAGAACAACACTGCGGAATAATTGAATGCAACAGTTTGCCTTTTATAGATTTGCATCACTATCCTCTTTTCGGCAAACCAAATAACGTTGCCGGCAAACTCTGGGATTTAGTAATGCCGGAATCCAGAACAAACTAAAAAATCAAAAACAATATTTTTGCCGGTACGGAATTTTTGAAGCTTAAAAATTCCTGAAATTGGCTCGTCGACACTCGCCAAACCCCTTAAAAACATTATTTTCTGATTTTTTATAAAACAAAACCATGAAAATAATTTCTAGAATGCCTTGCGCAGGAGTTTAGAAAATAAAAGAGGTATTCCGATTATTATTTTCTTGAACGACGAGCAGTTCGCTAGCGAAGCTTCGCTAGATAGATTGCATTATAGAAATTATTTTCATGGTTTTGTTTTTTCTATTGTGATTTCTGATTTCGGATCAAAAGCATTTGGATCCATTTTTAGATGTGAAATATATTTTTCCTGAACGACAAAATCACCCAAGAACTTCAAGAAATCTTCTTTTTTATTTACTTCCCCTTTTTCTTCTAAATGTTCAAGTGGGTGCGCTTCAGGAGTAAATTCGAAATGTCCGCAAATTTCTCCATCTTTATAAACTCTTAAATGATATTGGTCCTGAAAATCCGTCAATTTTCTCCAACTCAAAACTTGGCTTTCATCTATCCAAGCAATGAAATGATTACCAAATCCCCATTTTGAATGGAGGTGTTGTTTCAATCCTTCTAATGTTTTGCCTGGAGCCAGCCAGCCGATATGGTATTTTTGTCTTCCCTTTCTATGCCAAATGATCCCGATTTTCAGAAGAAACTTTCGTACTGGTAAAAAGAAACCATATATAAAATCCCACAATTTTTGCTTCATTTTATCGAAAAAATTCATAAGATTACTATACCATAATTTTTAAATTGACATAATAACTAAAAAACCTATACTTAAAGAATGGAAGCAGAAATAGAAAATAAATTATCAACTCCAATGGCCATTATTGTAGCCGGAGTAGTGATAGCCGGAGCAATATATTTTTCCTTGATTAAACCGACAAACACAGTACAAATAAACCAACAACCGGAAATGGGCGATGCCAGTTTAGAAAATATACGAGCTATAAGTGACACAGACCATATTCGCGGAAATATAAATGCGCCTGTAAAAATAGTGGAATACTCGGATACCGAGTGTCCTTTTTGTAAATATTTTCACACCACAATGAAACAAGTAATGGATGAATATGGCAAAGATAATAAAGTAGTATGGATTTATCGTCATTTTCCAATAGATTCACGTCACCCTAAAGCCAGAAAAGAAGCAGAAGCAACAGAATGCGCAAATGAATTAGGTGGAAATAATAAATTTTGGGCGTATATTGACCGTATCTATGAAATTACCCCATCAAACAATGGCCTTGACCCTACAGAACTTCTAAAAATTGCCGAGTATATAGGACTTAACGCAAAAAATTTCAGTTCTTGTTTAAATAGCGGTAAATATGCCCAGCGTGTTGAAGAAGATCTGCAAAATGCTATCAACACAAGAGGCAATGGTACCCCCTGGACTATTGTTATTGCAAAAGACGGTAAGAAATATCCAATAAACGGCGCTCAACCGTATGAAACAGTAAAGCAAATTATCGATTTTGCGCTTAAATAAAAACTATGGACTTCATATTTAATCTAGATTTAACGATATTAATTCAGACTATCGGTTATCTTGGAATTTTTTTTATTATATTTGCCGAATCTGGATTATTTTTCGGATTTTTTTTGCCGGGAGACACTTTACTATTTACTGCCGGATTATTAGCGTCTCAAGGATATTTTAATATCACTTTATTGATTTTACTTGTCACCTTCGCGGCTATTCTCGGCGATCAAATTGGTTATCTATTCGGCATGAAAATTGGACCAAAAATTTTTAATCGCGATGATTCATTTTTCTTCAAAAAAAGATATATTACCGATGCTGAAAATTTTTATAAAAAACATGGGAAAAGAGCTATTGTCTTAGCACGTTTTATACCCGTTGTTCGTACATTTATCCCTATTCTGGCCGGTGTAGGCAAAATGCATTACAAAACTTTCGTTTTATACAACATTATCGGGGGGTTAATATGGGCAACCGGTATAACCTTGCTTGGATATTTTTTAGGTCAACAAATTCCAAATGTTGATACGTACTTAATTCCGATATTGTTATTAATTGTTTTTGCTTCAATGCTTCCTACAATTTTTTCTTTTATCTATAATAAAATAAAAAAATGAAAAACAAAACTTTTATTTTTTATTTTTCTTAAGTGTGTTAAAATAAAGAAATGTACGAAGCGATCAAAAATTTTAATAAACAATTCTCATATGAACCTGAGATAAAAAATCAGAAGAATTTTCTGACAAAAAAATCAAGTTTCGTCGTTGTTGGGATGGGCGGATCTGCTCTTGCTCCCTTATTGTTAAAAACTTGGAGACCGGAACTTGATATTATAATTCATCGCAATTATGGCTTACCAGAACTTTCTTTGGAGAAATTAAAAAATAATCTTATCATACTAAGTTCCTACTCTGGTAATACGGAAGAAGTAATCGACGCTTTTGAAAAAGCAAAAAATAAAAATCTAGAATTCGCCGTAATTTCGACTGGCGGTAAATTATTATCGTTAGCCAAAGAAAATAACGTTCCATATATAGAATTGCCAAATACCGGTATTCAGCCTCGTTTGGCTTTAGGTTTGTCTATCAAAGCATTCTTAAAACTTATGGGGGAAGATAATGAATTAAAAAAATTAAGTGTCTTAGCGACAACCTTGAATCCAAGCGATTATGAGAAATATGGAAAGGTATTAGCTCAAAAAATAAAAAATTATATACCTATTATTTACGCTTCCGACCATAATTTATCTTTAGCATATAATTGGAAAATAAAATTAAATGAGACCGGAAAAATTCCCGCTTTCTATAATGTTTTTCCGGAATTAAATCATAATGAAATGACTGGTTTTGATACAAAAGATTCTACCAAAGAATTAGGTAACAAATTTTATTTTATTATCTTAAAAGATATGGGGGACGACCCAAAAATTTTAAAAAGAATGAAAACACTAAAAAAATTATATGAAGACCGTAATTTACAGACCGAAACAATAGAGCTCAAACCTGCCCGAAATGCTTCGCATAACGATGCAGGCGAGGAAAAAAATATCTGGCATAAAATTTTTTCTTCACTTGTTTTGGCTGATTGGACAGCTTATTATACGGCTCTGGAGTACGGTTTAGAACCAGAACAAGTGCCAATGGTTGAAGAATTTAAGAAACTTATTTTAGAATAAAAAACAATGCGGAGCCGGAGGGATTCGAACCCTCGAGGGGGTTTAACCCCTACATCTTTAGCAAAGATGCTTGATAGACCACTCCAACACGGCTCCTTTTGTGCTTAATTACTCTAGCATATTCTCAGTTTTTTTCCATTTTCTGATATACTTCAAATATATTATGGATGAGTGACCGAGTGGCTTAAGGTAGCGGTTTACTAAACCGCCGTCCCCTTAAAAGGACCGTGGGTTCGAATCCCACCTCATCCGCATGGAATTATCCGATAGACTGGAGACAAAATTTCGCTTAGATATAAATCAGAAAAAAGCTTTAAACAAGTTGGGACTTTTTTCCGTGCATGATCTGCTTTTCCACTTCCCTGTTAAATACAGCGATGTAAGTGAAGCAAAACAAATATCAGAATTAATTCCTGGAGAGACAGCCACAGTTTTTGGAAAAGTTTCAAAATTAAAAGCCAAAAAAGGATTCCGTTCCAAAATTCCAATGGGTGAAGGAGAGATTGAAGATTTATCGGGAAAAATAAAAATTATCTGGTTCAACCAGGCATACATGGCAAAAATGATTCACTCGGGAGAAAGTGTAAAATTAACCGGACATGTAACTAAAGGAAAATATGGTTTGTATCTGGCAAATCCGGAATTTGAAAAAATATCAGATATGGCAATAGACTCTCACGACTCTTTATTTACAAAAGAAAACACAGAAAATAAAGGATTCTCCCCTGCCCGAAATGCTGCGCATAACGCTGCAGGCGGGTACCCTATTTATCACGAGACAAAAGGAATAACTTCCAAATGGTTTTACCACGCTATAGAAAAAATATTAAGAGAAAAAACTTTGGAAAAGATAGAAGATTACATTCCGGAAGATATTTTAAAAAAATATAATCTGCCGACGCTTAAAACATCTTTGATTTGGATTCACAAACCAAAAAATTTGCGTGATGCGGAATCTGCGCGAAAGAGATTTGCATTTGAAGAAGTTTTTTGCATCCAACTGGAACGCCAGCATGATAAATTTGAATACAGAAAAAATAAATCTTTTCAGATCAAAACTGAACTTCCTAAAATTTTGAATCCCCGAGGGTCCCACTCCGAAGAAGAAGGGCGCAGGGGTGAAAAATTTCAGGAAGTCCAGTTTGGTCCTGAAGTATCTGAATTTCTGTCTCGCTTCCCATTTTCACCAACTAATTCTCAAAAAAAATCCATTGAAACAATATTAAATGATATGGCAAAAAATTTTCCGATGTCCAGGCTTCTTGAAGGCGATGTTGGGTCTGGAAAAACTGCGGTAGCAGCCACAGCTGCATATACTGTCGTAAAACAAAGTCCAAAAGGCCAGAATTTTGGCAATCTTCAAGTAGCTTATATGGCACCGACAGAGATCTTGGCAACCCAGCATTTTGAGTCTTTTATACAGTATTTTAAACACCTTCCCATAAACATCGGGCTTATTACGGGCTCTGGTTGCCGTAAATTCCCTTCTAAAGTGAATCCTTCCGGTTGGACTGAGATTTCCCGCTCACAGCTTCTAAAATGGACGGCAAATGGAGAAATACCGATTCTAATAGGCACGCATGCTCTTATTCAAAAATCTGTTAAATTTAAAAATTTGGCATTTGTGGTAATAGATGAACAGCACCGATTCGGTACAGCGCAAAGAAGAAAGTTAGTCCGCAAGGATGGAATAGCGCCCCATTTGCTTTCTATGACAGCCACACCTATTCCCCGCACTTTGGCACTCACAGTATACGGAGATCTTGATTTATCATTACTTGATGAAATGCCGGTTGGAAGAAAACAAATAATTACAGAAATTATTACGCCTGCTAAACGCAATGAAACTTATGAAAAAATCAGAGAGGAATTAAAAAATGGCAGACAACTTTATGTTATTTGTCCAAGAATTTTTGAAGCCGATGACGAAGCACAACCCGTTTTGAAAAGCATTGCGCAGGCTGACGAGCCGAGCATAGCAATTCGCCAACAGGCGAATATGCGCGGTTTTCAAAATGGGTGGAGCGAAGTCAAGGCTGCAACTGCGGAAGCGAAGCGTTTGAAAAAAGAAATTTTTCCGGAATATGAAATCGGCGTGCTTCATTCAAAGATGAGCAAGCAGAAAAAAGAAGAAGTTATGAAAAATTTCGTAAATGGAAAATTAAATATTCTTTGCGCCACTTCCGTGGTAGAGGTCGGAGTAAATGTGGAAAATGCAACGATAATAATCATCGAAGGCGCGGAAAGATTCGGCCTTGCCCAGCTTCATCAGCTTCGCGGACGAGTAATCAGAAGCAATCATCAAGCATATTGCTATGTTTTTGCGGATACAAAATCTCAAAAAACAACAGATAGATTAAAAGCATTAAAAACTGCCAAAAATGGTTTTGAATTAGCCGAATTGGATCTCACGCTTCGCGGCGCAGGAGAACTTGGAGGAACAAAACAATGGGGTATTTCCGATCTCGGAATGGAAGCCATAAAAAATATAAAAATGGTAGAAGCCGCTCGCACTGAAGCAATTCGTCTGATAGAAGCGGACCCGGAGCTTTCAAAATATCCCCTTCTCAAACAAAAAGTCCACGAAAAATCCGGCGAGTTTCATTTTGAATAAAAAATATTTACTTATCAATTTTACACACCTGTGTGTATATGATAAAATTATAGAATGAACAAAAAACCAGTATTTTCAAACACAATCGGAGACCTTTTAATAGCAACTTTATTAAGTGGTAAAAATATAAAAACTTTTCGTTCTATTCTTCACAAACGAGAGTTCGAAAGGTTTAGGAAGGAAAGTGTTCAAGTGTCTCTTTCACGTTTAACCAAGAATGGCTATTTAAAAAAGACTAACAATAGCTGGTCATTGACCCAAAAAGGTATTTTGCGCAATCAAAAGACTTATTTGACTTCCCATATTCCCTCTCCTTTTAAAGAAAATTCACCAGCCAATACCATAATCTCTTTTGATATTCCTGGACCACAAAGATCTACACGAGATTGGTTAAGAAATCAAGTGAAAATATTTAACTATAAAATGTTACAACAAAGCCTCTGGATTGGCCCTGGCCCTCTTCCATCCACATTTTTAAAAAGATTAGAAGAACTAGGAATAAGAAAAAACATAAAAATCTTCTCCATAAAGAAAAATAAAATTTAATTATTTGTTATCATTTTTCAACACCTGTGTAAATTTGATAAGATACTAAATTTCTTATTTATTGTCTTCTTCTATTAATCCCAATTTAACTAGTCTGGCGCGGATGCCGCCGGTCTGACGGCCGGATAGTGCTGATATATTTCTTATTGATTTTCCTTCTTTAAATTGTGACACAACTTCTTTTTCTTCTTCTGGAGTCCATTTTTTGTAAGCATTTTGATGCTTAATCCGAATTTGCTCTAAATGGCCTAGCGCCTCGCTTGGGAGCTCGGCTCCTAAGCGGGGCGTTTTCTCCTCTTTTTTCTCTTTTTCTTCTTTCCATTTACCGCCTAGAGCCAATACAAAATTTTTATGCATCTTTCTTATCTCCCCCGCGTCAAGCGCGCTAAAAGTTTTTTGTGTTTTTTCTGACTCTTCTTGAAAAATATTATCTTGTTTTAAAATTTGCGGATGTACTTTAAGCGCGTGCTCATTGCATCCCAAAAGATACAGTCCGTCCAATCGTCTCACGCGCGAAAGCGCTACATAACCTTGACCATATTCAAATACAGATGATAAATCCATTACTGCTGCATCCATGCTCATACCTTGGCTTTTATGCACAGTCATTGCCCAAGCGAGGCGAAGCGGAATTTGGGTGATTTTTGCTTTAATTTTCCCATTTTCTTCAATCGTCCAATCCATCGGGGCAATTAATATATTTCTACCATTTTTAGTTTTAATAATTGGATTTTTAGAAAAAGGATCAAAATCTACAACCGTGCCAAGTGTACCATTCACAAAATGTTCTTTTGGATTATTTTTTGTGCACATTACCACTGCCCCTTTTTTAAAAATTAAAACTTCTGGCGACAAACATCCTTTTTTAAGCGCTGCAATAAGAGATAGCGAACCAGTTGATTCCATATTGAATTTAAAACTTTCTTCCTCTATTTTTGAGAGCCTTTCATTGTTTACCCTATCTACATCCAAGTTATGTGAAAAAAGTTTTGTAATATCTTCTGGGAAATTTCCATTTTGAACATAGCGTGATTTTATTTTATTTTGATGCTCATTTGAGAAAGTATTATGACGAATGGCAAGTAAGATCTCAAGAAAATTAACATCATCCTGACGGTATTGTTCGTTTATATAACATACCACCGGGCACAGGCGTGCCCAAGCGCTAGATTCATAAGCAAAACGTCCTTGTTTTTCTTCTAATAAATTTTCTTGTTTTTGCTCTAGTTTTCTTTTTTCAATTGGTGGAAGTTGAAAAAAATCTCCAACTAGTATCACTTGTACTCCTCCAAAAGGTTCATTGTTTTGTTTTATTTCTCGACAAACCGTATCCACCATGGAAAGCGTTTCCGCTCGGAGCATTGATATTTCATCAATTATCAAAACTCTCGTCCTGCGCACGCGACGATTTACATATTCGCTCGCCGCAATTTTATCCAAATCATATTTATTTAAATTTTCTTTAATGCCAATACCGCTCCAAGAATGTATAGTCATTCCACCAATATGCGTCGCAGCAATACCTGTGCTCGCTGTAATAGCATGATTGATATCGTGTTCGCGTAAATAAGAAACATATTTATTTATGGTGTAGGTTTTTCCCGCCCCCGGTTCACCAGTTAAAAAAACATTCGCCCCAGTTTTCATTATCCTAAGCGTTTCATCTTGAGTCATAAAGTAATTATAATATAGTTTTTCTATTTTAAATAATCTTTTTAATTATTATCAATTTCCCACACCTGTGTAAATATGATAAGGCAATATTTTGCAAAAATGTTTCTTACTAAATCTTATTTGTCCGCCCTCTAGGACTCGAACCTAGGACACGACGAGTATAAGTCGTCTGCTCTACCAACTGAGCTAAGGGCGGATATTTTAGCTAATTTCAGAGATATATTTCAATCCCATAATTATATATTCCCAAACATCTCTATTATCAAACATAACACAACAAGTCCCTTTACCAAATCCATTTTTGTAAGTTATAGATTTTAAGCTAGTTTTCTTTATATATGGCTTTCGAAATTGACTTATTGGTATTTTAAGCTCTTTTGACCAAAAATCAAGGCTTTTTTTAATATTCATATCAGAATATAAATGCAATTTAACTTTCAAACTTTTTCTTTTTACGTTAAATAATTCCAACCATTTAATAAAAAACTTAAGCATAGCTGGATTAGTGTTAGTAAGAACAACAGAACAATTACTAGCTTTTGTCCCCTCTCCCCAATATAAAAATAATCCTGCTAAAAATAAATCTCTTTTTGATAAAATTCCTATATCTTTATGAACTCTTTTATAAATTTCTTTTAAACGAGTATCTTTTTTCGCTCGCATGGTATTTCTATATCTTTCAATACGGATAGGGCTATCAGCGCGTAGTTCCCTAATTCTCTTTTCAGATAAAGGCATATCGTGAAGCCATCCGCTTAAAGTGCTTTTGCTTATTTTAAGCTTTTCTTTAATCTGACTATAACTATATCCTTTACTTCTATATTCTAATGCTTTTTGTTTATCTTTTTTTCTTGCCATAAAAAAAATACGAACCATTGGTTAATAATTACTGATAATTATATACCTGTTCGTATTTTTATACAAGTCTTCAACTTTTTATTTCCAGTTTTGCTTCTTGGTCCCTCTTCTTCGGTATTATACCGTGAGCAATAATTATCTTATCATATTCTTCCTGCTCTAAGGTTTCAACTTCAACAAGTTTCTTTGCGATAGCATGGAGCGCTTTTTTGTGTTCGGTTAAAACTTTCTCGGCTGATTTTATCCCGTCATTTATAATCCTGGAAACTTCAGAATCAACTTTAGTGGAAACTGTTTCAGAATATCCTTCTTCTCTTATCTCACCCCAGGCTAATTTTCCGCCTTCGTTTCCCAAAGTAACCGGACCAATTAAATCTGACATTCCCCATCTGGTAACCATTGCACGGGCTAAATTGGTAGCCACTTGCAAATCGCTTGATGGACCGGTAGTAATATCTCCGAAAATCATTTTCTCAGCCACATATCCGCCGAGAGACATTGCGATATCGTCTATAAATTCTTTTTTGGATTGAAGTCGTCTTTCTTCCAGAGGCAATTTTAAAGTATATCCTCCGGCATTACCACGAGCAATAATAGAAACTTTATGAACTGGGTCGGCATAAGGAAGCACCGACGCAACAAGAGCATGCCCTGCTTCATGATATGCGGTAATTTCTTTTTCTTTTTTGGAAAGCAAATGACTTTTCCTTTCAGGTCCAAGCATTACTTTTTCAATAGCGCGAATTAAATCAAACTGAAAAACTTTTTTACGATTTTCTCGCGCCGCTAATATTGCTCCTTCATTCATCAAAGAATATAAATCTGCGCCGGAGAATCCAGGAGTCCGCTCGGCAATTAATTTTAAATTAACATCTTCAGCCAACGGTTTTAATTGCGCATGAATGCTTAAAATCTCTTCACGGTCTATACGGTCCGGCAGATCAAGAAGAACTTTTCTGTCAAATCGTCCCGGACGGATCAAAGCCGGATCCAGTACGTCCGGTCTATTGGTAGCTGCCATAACAATTACTTTTTCATTAGGTTCAAAACCATCCATTTCCACTAGAATCTGATTCAAGGTTTGTTCGCGTTCATCATTGCCTCCTCCGAATCCACCTCCACGAGTTCTTCCGATTGCATCTATTTCATCCATAAATATAATGGCTGGGGCAGCTTTTTTAGCCATTTTAAAAAGATCACGCACGCGAGACGCTCCTACTCCGACAAACATTTCCACAAATTCGCTTCCGGATAAATGAAAGAAAGGAACTCCCGCCTCGCCTGCGACAGCGCGCGCCAATAATGTTTTTCCTGTTCCCGGAGCACCGGTTAAAATTACTCCTTTTGGAATTCTTGCCCCGATATCCAAGAATTTTTTCGGATTTTTCAAAAAATCAACAATTTCTTTCAATTCTTCCTTCGCTTCTTTGCATCCGGCCACATCTTTGAAAGTTACTTTATTATTTTTATCATTCGGGTCGGTAATGCGGGCTTTGGACTGACCGAAAGAAAAGGCCTGCATACCTGCGCCTTTGACTTGACGTGAAAGATACCAAAAGAAAAATATAATAAAAATAATCGGCAAAAGAAAAGGCAACATATTCATAATCCAGTATCCGAATCCATTTTCATTTTTTACTTCTATATTTGTTTTGGTTAAAGCTTCCGGTTTCACTCCATAATTAAAAAGAGTTTGTGAAAGAGAAGATTCCGTTTCTTTTTTGGAAGTTTTTATTGTGTCATCCTTATATGTAATTGTCAGTTTCTCTCCTTCAACCAAGATACTCTTAATTTCTCCGGCTGAAATATTTTTGGCTAAATCAGAAATGGAAATTTCCGACACATTTTGGGGACTGCCGGATATCAATAAATAAAGAGCCGTAATAGTCATAAAAATCAAAACAGCCCCAAGCATATTGCCCGAAAATTTGGGATTTTGTTTCCCTTTTCTACCTTTATTTTTTAGGTCTTTTTGATTTAAAAAATTGAAATCCATGATTCATCATCATAGCACAAAAAAGCTGAAAATAAAATCGCTTTTTAATCTTTTATTTTTACAGGATGAAGTTTTTTAAATTCGGTTTTTGAAGGTATCGGTATTCCTCTCCATTCAGCATTAGGTCTTTCTCCTTTTGTAAAAAGAGTGATGTGTGGAAATTGAGTTGGGATGTGGGTTTTTAATAAAGAATTTAATTTACGATAGAGAATATTTATGTCAGGCATATTAATTAATCTAACGTAAGATTTTCTATGTTCCAAAATTTTTGAATTTCCAAAATATGATTTTTTATTTATAAAATAAATATCTTTCTGAATATATTGCCAACCTAATTTTTTTAAAATGGACTTTAATTCGGCTATCTTCTTTTTTCTTTCCGGTATGGGAAGTTTATTTAAAATATCTTTTATTCTTCTTGATGTTTTTCCACCTATTATAGTTATATGTCTATTGGTCTGTTCTTTAAAACCTTTTAACTCTTTCTTTGACTTTAAATTACCATAATCTATCTGATTTTTATTTAACCAAATTCCGCAACCCAAAGGGTCTTCCACTATAATAGGTTTGTTAGGTTTTATTATATTTTTACTTTCCATAATATTCCATTATATCAGAGTTTGATTTTGTGGAGATGGGGGAAATCGAATCCCCGTGCAGAAGGTTTTTGCAAAGAAATCTACATGCGTAGCGCGTTTTTGTTTTAGATTAAAAAATTATTAAACGAGCAAAATATTTTTTAATCGATTCCCTTTATTTTGCTCCGACGTCAGGAAACCGTCGGAGCTATCCCGATAATATTATGCCCAGTTCTCATATATCGGAAGTCTATGAGAAGGACATCAGCTTACGCCGAAGCGGAAACTGAAACGAGAGAAAAGCTATTCATACCGAAGTATGGAGAAACTCTTGCAATCGCCTTAGAAGCTAATTTTGCAATTAACATTTGAACGAATTTTAGCGAGATTACGTTCATTCTCGGCATGCATCTTTACATTAGACCCACTGTCTATGCCTTGCATCCCCATTATTGTATTTTCAACGTTCTTTATATTTGCGTCTGATTTCACGATCAGTCTCACGTTTTTTAATACTCTCACGTTTATCTTGTTTTTTCTTTCCTTTAACCAAAGCAACTTCTACTTTGATTTTTCTGCCTTTATTATACACTGAAATTGGTACTATTGTCAAACTTTTATTTTTTTCACTGCCGGCAAGGGTGGCTATTTCTTTTTTTGTAAGCAAGAGTTTTTTATTTCGCAATGGGTCATAATCTTTCGGAGCATTATTCGGTTGATAAGGCGGAATATTTGCATTTATCAAAAATGCTTCTCCTCCCCTGATAATGACAAAAGCGCCCTCCAGAGACATTCTTCCTCCCCTGACAGATTTAACTTCCACACCTAAAAGCTCAATACCTGCTTCGTATTTTTCTAAAATTTCATAATTAAATCTTACTTTTCTGTTTTCTGCATAATGAGCCATATTTATATATTACCATTTGAAGTAATCAATAAAAAGCTTTTTTCTTATAAATTATTTTGTGTTAAAATACAAACATGCCAATAAAACCCGAGTTGAATGTTTCTGGATACAGAGGAATATGGAAAGAAAGTTTAAATGATGAGATAGTTGCAAGATATACTCGAGCCTTCGCTCGTTTTACCAAAGAAGAATCAAAAGAATCCGTCAGCCGACGGACAACTATTTTAATCGGGCGTGACGGACGTGAAAGCGGTCTGGAAATCAGAAAAGTGATTATTCGAGAATTAGAAAATCTTAAAGTTAATGTTGTTGACGGAGATATTCTGCCAACACCCACAGTTTTATTTTCTGTCCGCAAACATAAATATGATGGAGCTATAATTATTACCGCTTCGCACAATCCGATAGAATACAACGGCTTAAAATTTGTTAATAACAAAGCGCTTTTTACCATTAAGGAGGAAGTGGAAAAAATAAAAAAATATTATGCCAATTCCTAACTTTACAAAAGAACACGTCGATCAAATTTTGGCTCATGTTAATATAGAGGCAATTCGAGCTAGAAAATTTAAAGTGGCTGTTGACATGATAAATGCTTCTGCTTGCGTAATGGACCCATATCTCTTTGAACAGCTTGGAGTGGAATTAATTCCTTTAAATAATATTCCCAATGGAAAATTTGCTCACAAACCCGAGCCTATAAAAGAAAACTTAGGTGATATAGCAAATCTAATTAAGGAATTTAAGGCCGACCTCGGTTTTGCTCATGACCCTGATGCTGACAGGCTCGTGATTATTAACGAAAACGGAGAAGTAATTTCTGAAGAATATTCTTTGGCCTTGGGAATAGAAAATATTTTATCAAAAAATCCCGGCAGAGCAATTGTGATAAATTTATCTACTTCACAAATGAGTGCGGATATTGCCAAAAAATATGGAAGTGAATGTTTTCGTACAAAAATCGGAGAAGGAAATGTCGTTGAAGGAATTTTGTCTCATAATGCTATTATTGGTGGTGAAGGAAATGGCGGAGTGATCTATCCAACTATCAATACAGTACGAGACAGCTTTACCGGTCTTTCTCTTGTTCTTGAACTTTTAGCAGAAAGAAAACAAACTGTCAGTCAGTGTATCGCTACACTGCCAAAATATTTTATTAAAAAAGATAAATGGTCAGCAATTGGAAAAAATCTAGAGGAAATATATTCAAAATTAAAATCTCATTTCAAAGATACAAAAATAGATGAACAAGATGGATTACGTCTAGAGTTTCCTGATAGTTCTTGGATTCATTTGAGACCATCAAATACTGAACCAATTATTAGACTTTTCGGAGAAGCAAAAGATGAAAATTCAATAGAAGCCTTATTTAATGATGTTATGTTGACTTTAAATGAAAAATAAGCTAAACTCTTCTTAAGTTTAAGCTTTAAATATATCAATTGCGTGAAAGAATAAACAATCAAATACGAGCGAAGGAACTTCGTGTTATAGATAGTGAAGGCCAAAATCTCGGTGTTTTAAGTATAAAAGATGCGTTAGAACTAGCCCAAAATAAGGGTTTAGATCTGATTGAAATATCTCCTAATGCTAATCCGCCAATCGCCAAGGTAATGGATTTTGGTAAGTACCAATACGAAGTAAATAAAAAAATGAAGAAAGCTAAGGCAGGTTCTAAGCCGACAGAAACAAAGTCTATTCAAATAAAAATAGGCACCGGAGACCATGATTTAGAACTTAAAGCTAAAACTGCTTCAAAATGGTTAAAGGAAGGACATAGAATCAAAGTTGAACTTTTCCTTGCCGGACGCACAAAATACATGGATGAAAAGTTTTTAAGAGAGCGATTAGATAGAGTGCTTCATTTAATCACTGAAAATTATAAAGTTTCTGATTCATATAAAAGAAACCCTAAGGGTTTAGTCATAACAATAGAAAAAACAAAATGAAAGGAATGAAAACAAATAAATCATATTCAAAAAGATTAAAAATTACAAAAAATGGAAAAGTAATTTCCAGAAAACCGGGTTTCAATCATTTTAATGCCAAGCAATCACGCACTAAACAGTTAGCCGGACACAAAGGTCAGTCTTTTCTTATCAAGAACAAGCCAAAAAGTCATTTATTACCATTCACATAATTAGTTGCTAGTAGCTAGGTGCTAGTGACTAGAACCTAGAAACTAAAACCTATAACCTAATTCAATGACCAGAGTAAAAAAAGGAGTACATGCGTTAAAAAGGAGAAGAAGCGTATTGAAACAAACAAAGGGTTTTCGCCATGGCCGAAGCACTAAGGAACGCCAGGCTAAAGAGGCGCTTTTGCATTCTGGAAATTATTCTTTTGCTCACAGAAAAGATAAAAAATCACATAACAGAAAACTTTGGAATATCAAAATAAATGCCGGCGCACGCGAATTAGGCATGTCCTATTCCAGATTTATTGATAGCCTCAAAAAGAAAAACATATTACTTGACCGAAAAATTTTAGCTGATTTGGCAGAAAACAATTCGTTAGTTTTTGCTAAAATTCTAAAGAACGTAAAGTAAAAATCACGAAAATCAAAAAATTTAAAGCGTCGTGGATTCCCTGTCCTTATGACTCCGAGGGTGAAGGCGCAAAAATTTTTTAATTTTCATGATTTTTTTATTTTTTATGCTCGTTTAATTTATATTTTTTCACCATAGTAATAATATCTGCTACAATTTTTTTGGTGTTATCTCCAGAAATAATTCTATCATTAGGACGATGGCTTTTTCTGACTATATCCTCCAATTCTTCACTCATATCCCAGGGTCCCTTTAAAATACCTATAGATTTATGATCTTCAAAAGCAACGGTAAACTCATGAATAGTGCCAATACGTCCAGGACCACATATAACCGCATCAGAAGAACGAGTAAGAAGAATATCACGCCCCGGATAGCCAAAACCGGTGTAGATAATTAAATCCATATAATCAAGGGGAAGCTTGTAAACTTCCACATGTTCTTTTTCTGAAGCTGCGGGAGAGAAACCAATTGATATTCCCCCCTCTTCTTTAGCTCCCATAGCTGCCCAAAATGGGAAACCAGTAGTCGCCCCTGTTACTAAAACAGCTCCTTGACGAGCTATTTCCCTTCCAAGTTCTTTTGCTATATCTAATGTATCTGGCCCAGAGTAAGTGGTGTCAGCTGCTCCGGAAACACATATTTTTATTTGATTGTGCCCATGTTTGTCGTAAGGGTTTGACGAATTAATATCCATATTTTTATTATTATTACATTTATCAAAAATAAAGTAAAACACTATCTCCCTTTAAAGGCGCAAATGCGTCAATTCCCAAATTATCTCTAATCCTCTGAACTAAAAACATTGCAGATTTTGGTTCACCCATAACTACAAAAACTTTTTCAACTTTATCCCGCATATTTTCAACAAAGTTAAGTAACCCATCTCCATCTTTATGTCCTGAGTATCCCAAAATAACCGCAACATGCGCTCGCACATTTATATCTTCTCCTGAAATATGCACTTTTTTTACTCCTTCCTGAATCAAGCGCCCCAGTGTGCCGAGAGATTGATATCCAGTTAACAAAATAGTGTTATTAGGGTCAGGCAAGTAATGCTTTTCATGATGTACTATACGTCCGCCAGAAGACATGCCTGACCCAGCAATGATTATCTTCGGATTAGATGTGTCATTTATCATTTTTGATTCTTCAGATCGCAGAGTAGAATGAAGTCCCGGAAAATCAAACAAATATTTATCTTTTGACAATACTTTTTGCGCCGTTTCATTAAAATAATCCCTAAATTGTTTAAAAATTTCAGTCAAACGAATAGCAAGCGGAGAATCAAAAAAAATGGGCATTATTGGTATACGATTATTCGTAACTAAATCATTAAGTTCAAATAAAAGTTCCTGTGAACGTTCAAGCGAGAAAGTAGGTATTATAAGTGTCCCTTTTCTTTTATAATTATCTTCAATTACCCTCTCCAGAAGATTTCTTCGATCATTCTTAGATTCATGATTCCTGTCCCCATAAACACTTTCCATTATTAAATAATCCGCATCAGTAATCTTTTCAGTATCAGGCAACAACGGTGATGGAGAATTACCCAAATCTCCAGTAAAGAGAATCTTCTTACCTTTATAAATAAATTCAACCATAGCTGAACCTAAAATATGCCCCGCATTTTTAAAAGATACTTCTAAGTTGTCAGTGATTTTTATTTTTTCGTGATAGTCAAAGGAAAGCCATTGTAAAAATGCTGTATTTACATTTTCTTCAGTATATATTTTATCCAAATTAAACAGTTTGTTTTTAGATAATATGCTGGCAGTGTCTGAAAGCATTGGACGTGTAAGTGCACGAGTCGGTTTCGTAGAATAAATTTTTCCATGAAAACCTTCATGAATCAATTTCGGAATCTTTCCAATATGGTCTATGTGAGAATGGGTAATAAAAAGAATATCTATTTCTCTTGGATCATAAGAAAAAGGTGCCCAGTTAATATCATCCGCTAATTCTAATCCTTGAGTAAGACCACAATCAATCAAAATTTTTTTATCATCAATTTCCAAAAGAAAATTCGCGCCCGTGACCGAACCTGTTCCTCCACAAAATGTTATTTTAGCGACATTTGGCATTGTTTTTTAAAGACGGTCTTGAGTTACTAAAAGGTCGTCTTTTAATTATACAGCATTTTCTTTAATAGGCATAATTCTTTTTAAAAAATAAAACACTGCAAAAAATCCACCAGCTAAATCGAAAAATATATCCGAAGTTGTATCAAAAATATTAAAAGAATTTCCTGTAATAGTTTTGTTAATCACAATCTCAAATATTTCCCACAAAATACCTATCAATAATACGCCTAGGATAATCTTCAAAATTAATCCAAGAGAAATTTCTTTGAGTCGAAAAAACCAAATAAGAGCTAACCCAAGCCAAAACCCTCCAAGAAAATGCATTGGCATATCGAGATACCATACTGATGAATACCAATAAAAACCTAACGACAAATAATTTAACAAAAAAATAAAAAAGATAAGAAATATTAAACGTATTAAAAGTTTTCTAGAATCCATATCAGTATTATATCTTGTAGTAAAATTTTTTTAAATTCTACTACGGGGTTATATATCTTTCAAGAAAAAATCTCCGCACTAGGTGGAGGATTTTTTCTTAGGGTTATTTCCGATGTATTACCATAGCTTATAGCTAAGTGGGTACCAGACACGTAAGGCCAAGGCCGAATATGATCGAGGCTCCCATAAAATAATGTTCTAGGTAATAATCGGAAATAACCCTACTAAAAGTATAGCAAAGACTAAAAGGTAAGCAACTAGACAAAATTAATTTTTTGTTTCTGAATTATTCTTACATCAAAAAAATCCCTTTATAAAGGGATTTTTTTGATTATTAAAGCCCAAGAGCCTTAACTAACTGTCTTAGAAGTCCAACTACTATGGGAGCAGCCAGTAAGCTGTAGGAATCAATACCTTCATCATCTTTAACAATCCACGGTTCTTCGCTGGTGATTACTTTATCTGCTTTTTCATCATATTTAAAAACATATTTTGGTGTTATTTCATAATCATCTATAATATCATCTTTAATGCTATCAACTGGTATGGCATTTCTAAGAAGAATTTTAGGAATTCCATGCAGAGACATAACTTTTTTAATCAAATTATCATCTATGGTCAAGCGTTCACGGATGCTTTCAATGCCAGCGGTATCTCCTTCTTTTCCAACCATCTTTACATTATCACATTCTGGATTATCACAAATCAGAAAAAACTTTTTAGATTTTTTATCATATCCAATTTCTTTAGTTGGGAAAGTCGTCAAATTCCTTGGAGATTGACATTTTGGACAAACTACACGATTACGCATACGCTCATCAATTACTGACTCAGGAATATTGATAGCGATAAATATATCAGGGTCAAGGCGATAATCTGCTAAATCTCTAAAATAGAGTGAATATTGCACTTGATCTAATTCACGCGGGAAACCATCTATAAAAATAACCTTCCGGCCAAATTTATCAATTTCTCTTTTTAAAAGAGCAATAACAAATTCTGTCGGCAAAAGTACTTTCTGATTTTTACTTATTAATGCGTTAATAGCATCTTCAATAGAAATATACCCACGATAATGTTCTTCCAGATATTCAACTATTTCTTCACGTTTTTTTGGATCACCAATATCTTCATATACTGTACGCACCAAATCTCCCACTGAAATATGTCCAATCTTATCTGCTCCGAAAATTTCCGCCATTAATTTTGTGTAAGTTCCTTTTCCTGAATTTTTCTTACCAAGAAGATATGCAATAAACGTGTTATCTTTTAGATATTTTTTAATTTTATTTATCTCTATACCAGCTTTTGCTTCAAAATATTCTTTCCGTTGTTTCGGATCATTAAGGTCAAATCTTTTGGTAAGATCTGGCATTTTAGTTTTAATAATTGGGAAATCAATTAATGGTCCTTTCATAATAATATTTAAATAAAAAAATAGCTTTCGCTAATTAATTGTAATAATAAGAATATTAGCAGGTTTTTCTAAAAATTACAAATTTTGTTTTCACTGCATTGAAGCATATCTAGACATGATTTCCTTCTCTACTTCTTCACGATCACGTCCATATTTCATATACGAAAGTTGCTTTAAGTTATCCACAATTCCTTTATTCCCTTCTTCCGGCGCTAATGTTTTTATATTAAAAGGTTTGGTCGGTTGACCATTCACTAACATGCTTATATAAGCATTATAATTATCAAGTTTGGTTATATCTTGAGCATTGAATGTCGGCTTGAATTTAGGTTCCAAGAAATTTGCATCTTCCGTACCAACACGGAATACTGCCATTGAACCAACATTGCCAAAAACCGCATTTTTAATATTTTCTTCAAGCTGAGTGATATATTGATGAGCTATATTTAATGATAATCTGTATTTTCTGGCTTCAGACAGAATAGAAGCGATGGAATCAGTGGTGACATTTTGAAATTCATCTATATAAAGATAAAAATCATTTATGGGTTTACCAAACATATCTACTCTGGAGAGTGCAGCCATTTGTATCTTGCCTACCAGTACGAGACCAATCAAATTTGCGTTGATATCGCCCAGTCTGCCTTTAGAAAGATTTACCAGAAGAATTTTTTTCTCATCCATAATTTTTCTAAAATTAAAAACAGAATTTTGCTGAAGCACTACCGGACGCATAATGTCATTGGAAATAAAATTATCAAATTTTGATGAAATATACGGCACAAAGTTCGCCAGAGATTGATCACCCGTTGTCTGTTCGGCTGAAATCCAAAATTGTTTAATAATGGGATTCTTGCATCTGGCAAGTTTCATATCACGAAATTCTTTATCCGCCAAAACTCTGGTAATTTCCAATAAAGTTGAACCTGATTCCGGATCCTCCATTACCAGAAAAGCGCTATTCCTGAAATATTGTTCAAACATTGCTCCACCTCCGATTTTCATATCAAAAAGTTTGTTAAAAATTCCCATCATTTCATTAACTACAAAAGTTTTCTGTTCCGGATATTTCGGATCAAACTCCAACATATTTAATCCCATCGGTCGCATCGTATAAGCCGGGTCAAAATAAATCACGTCATCGATTCTTTCTTTCGGAATACGGGATAAAATAGTCTGAATATCCGTACCATGCGGGTCAATATAACAGCAACCATCGCCATTTTTTATGTCTTGCGTTATCATATTGAGCATAATGTTTGTTTTACCCGTTCCTGTTTGACCAATAACATAAAAATGCCTCATACGATCCTCACGCGACATATGAATTACAGTATCCTTCCCTCTATAACTATTTACTCCTAGAATTATTCCTTCTTGTCCCATTTCTAACGGCGCAGGGGCTATACCTGATTTTGCCTCCTTTAATTGCGGCTGGCTACCAATTCCAATAGGAAAATGGAATACAGAAGAAAGCTCTTTCAGGTTCATAGGCAAAATTTTATCTTCTGAGAATGTACGATATGAAAAATCATGAAAAAGTTTTTTCAAATCACTGTCATGAAATTTCTCGAAAATAAAAGAGTTGCTGGCTGATTCAGCAAATTGATTAAAAGAAGATTCTATCTCTTGCAATATGGCTTCCGCTCTTTCTTTTGTTGAGGCAGAAGTGACAACACGAACATTTGCTTTCATGATTGTACTTTTCATCTTGTTATTTATTTTTTCTACCGCGCCTTCATCTACGGCTTTTCTTCCTGCCATATATTTTTCTTTCGTTTCTTCCTTTTTCTTTGTGCCAAAAAGCAAATTCTTTGAAACTTTCAAAAATGCCTTATTAAATTTATAAAAATTATCTGCTGCGTGCTTAATTGATGTGCCACTTTTAACATCGTCCAGTATTAAATGAAATTCATCAATAAATTTCTCACCGGCAGGGGCTATTACAAGTTGAATAGCCGCGCCTTCTCCTTCTGTTTTCAACTTAGAAAAAACATTGAGTATGGTATTCATCGGATCATGTTCCAACTGGTCATAAGTTTTTATAGGCAATACCGGACGTTCGGAAAAACTGGCATAAGCACCCGCAGATCCGCCTTTTTCATTAAAAATATTATAGTCGTTCGTTACCTCATGAATTTTCGCATCGTGATAAAAAGAAAGTACTTGTTTTTCAAAAAGTGAAAGATGTTTATTGGGTATGCTAGCATATACAACAACTTCATCACTAGTATTACTTAGCGCAACTTCCAAAGTAAAATAATTTTCTTTTTCATTATTTTTGCCTTCTGATATGGACTGCATACCGGCATAAAATTGCTCCATTGCGCCGATAAATTCTTTAAAACTTTTCTGTTTATCAGCTTCTTCTTTGGGCGGTGGAAGTGTTATCTCAAAAAGCGTCATATGAAGAGATTTATAAAGAGGCGTCTCTTCCTTTAGATCAAAAACTTTACCCGTTTTTAAGTATTGAATTAATATTCGATGAAAATCATCATCTATGTGCGGATTTGCCATAGCTTCCACTATGGACAACGCATTCCGAATTCCTTTGATTATCATAATACCCATGAGCTCTTCCATTACACTATCATGAGTTTCGGGTTTAAGCGCGAGTACTATACTCTCTGCTTCATTTTTCTTTATAATATTATCTTTATGCACGACTTCTTCCAGTGGTTTTTCTTTATATTCTCCTATAATATCTTTAACCGCATTCTCGTTCGCATTTTCAAGATGTCCCGTATCTATGAGTTCTTGTTCTCGCTTAGCCACATGAGCACGCAAATAATCAAGCTCTTCCTCTGGAGTTTTAAATTTCGGCATCTCATTAAAAAATGATTCCTCCATAAATATATTATAGCACCAATAGAGATAGTTTTTAAGATTTTAGAGACTACGGAGCGTTAAGACCCAAAATCCTTTTATAGAAATTCAGAAATAATGTTTTTAAGGGGTTTCGAGGCTGACGAGCCGAGAATTTCAGGATTTTTTAAGCTTCAAAAAATCCGTACCGGCAAAAATATTGTTTCTGAATTTATATATTAAATCTTAGTCAATATCTCTGGCTCATCTTCAGTAATTAAAATAGTATGTTCAAAATGCGCGCTTCTTTTAGCATCAGCAGTACGAAAAGTGTATCCGTCTTTATCCAAAACTACATTTTTTGTCCCATCATTTAACATTGGTTCTATGGCTATAACCATTCCAGGCATGAGTTTTATTCCTATACCAGCTTTTCCAAAATTTGGAACATAAGGATCTTCGTGTATGGCCTTTCCAATACCGTGTCCGGAAAGAACTTCTACAATTCCATATTTGTGGGGACGAATAAAATTTTCTATTGCATGACTAATGTCTCCTATTTTGTTTCCTCCTTGGGCCGCATTAATACCCACTTTTAAAGCCTGTTCAGTTACTTTCATGAGCTTTTGAGATGAAGCACTTACTTCGCCAACTGGGACAGTAATAGCCATATCGGTAAAAAGATTTTTATGTTTTAATCCCAGATCAAGGGAAATAATATCGCCTTCTTGTAATATTTTTTTTGAATTAGGAATACCATGCACCACTTCATTGTTTACCGAAACACAAAGCGAAGCCGGGTAAGCAAAATCCGCCCCTTCCGGACGATAATTTAAAAATGCCGGATAATCACCCATTTCTTTTATCAATTTATGGGCATAATCATCCAAATCTTTCGTAGAGATTCCAGGTTTTACTATTTCTTTAACCTTGTATAAAACAGTAGCGAGTCTTTTCCCGCCTTCTCTAAGTATTTCTATTTCTTCTGGTGTTTTAATTATTATTGCCATATTTTTCTAATACACTTCCTGATTATAACATCTCTCACAATAGATTATTTCCGGTCTGTCAGGAGCATAGGAAGTTTCAAATTCATTGGGACAATCAGGTTTCATACAGTGTCGATGCCAGAGTTTTAAAGGATTGCGTTGTTTTAATCTATTATAGTGTCTGCAGTTGGGACAGAAATGAGGTAAAGGTAGATTCATTCTTTGATAGAATTTAAGCTCGTCTGGAATGATTTTGAAGGCTTCAGTGCATTGTTCATTGCAAGTACCTTGATGTTCACATTCTATGACTTGACCGATAATATCGTCTTTTACGTCTTTAATGTCATTAGGAATGTCTTCATTTTTAATGTCTATTTGATAGTTTCTTTCTTCTTTATCTTTCCATCTGTAACCCTGTTTTAAAGCCTCTTCTTTGGTCAAAGGAAAGTATTCCTGGGCTATGGTTTCGTTGTAACAGAATGGACTTAATTCCGGTGGAAAGAATTCTCCATATCTGTAGATTCTTCCTTTACTGTCTTTATATGGCATATCATTCATCTGTTTGATAATTTTAGGTACCAGTTCTTCATATTCTTCCTTGGTGTATTGTTTGTTGAGGATGCAGTAATGTTTATTACGGAGACCGTAACATCCAAAAATATTGTTAGAACCTTGTATATATGCGCTATAAAAACAACTATTAGAAACGTAGCAAACTATGCAACCAATAATATTAAAATCATCATTATCATCTACCCCTTCATAAGCAAGTTCTGTATTCCAACCAACTCCAGGCCCAGTGTCATATAAATCTTTTGCATTAAAACCACCCCAATCTACAAATTTACAATTTTCATTATTATCACCGGGAAAATCGTAACATTCATTACAATTTTTTGTGTTATGCAAATGATTTCCTGTAGAATTTTTTGAATTAACTAAATCAGAATATTTATGAATTGCCTTCAAATAAATTTCATTGTAAAATTTTTCTTTTATTGATTGAATATTTTTTCTATTTCCAAGATTCAACTCACTAATTTTTTTCTCATATTCATTTTTTGTAAGTTGTTTATTAAAAAAACAATAATTTTTTGAACGTAAATTAGCACAACCAAAACAATTCTGGCAATTTTTGCAATTATAAAGAAACATTGAATCACTACATCCTTCACATTCTTTTGAAAAAAATAATCTATAGCAACGACTACAATATAAGCTGTCATAACAAAGCTCGCTATTGTCAACTATATACAGATCCATTGAATCTTTGTCTTTCGCTGGTCTATTGGAATATAAAACTTTTTCATTCCATCCTCCTGCAGTTAATAAATAACAATCCTTATTGTACGCGGCTGAACTACAGTAATCACTATTGATTGCTTGAGTATTTGATAACGCTAAAAATGGAACTCTTCTTAACAATTCTTTATACTGTTCAAAAAATGGTTTTGAAAAATCATAATTTTTACCATAATCCATTGAGTCCCATTCGTCACTCCACCAATATTTTTGGTCATATATTGTGAATGGCGCATTAGGTTCATAAAGACTTATCATTTCTTCTTTATGCCCTGGTGCATCACATTTTCTTTTATAATAAGTACGTTCATTTCTCCAAACCCATCTTCTTTGCCTGCGACATCCCGGACAAAAAGTTGGCAAAGGAACTTTTATTTTTTTGTAGAAGGAAAAGTCATCAGGTTCTATAGTAAAATCTTTTTTGCAATTTTGACATATTTTAGTTTCAGCTTTCATATTTTAAAATTCCTTAACCTATCATATATGATATACTAATTTTCATTTAGCTTATTACTGTTCCTAAAAATTTCTCTCCATTTAAACACTTTGCCAGATTATCAATTGGCTTGCCGTTCATTATTATCACCTCTATACTCTCTTTTTCGGCCATTTCCGAGGCTATCGGATCAAACGGTGAATTAAGACCCGGATTCCATTCTTTTGGAATTAATTTCCTATATTCTGCCCAAGAAATTTTTTCAATTTTCTTGGCATTCGAATTTATTTTGGGGTCGGAATCATAGACATAATCGGTGTTTGATAAATTGATTATTTTTTTCGCGCCAAACGTTTTTGCTCCTTCAACCGCATCCCAATCCGTACTGCGTCCCGGCCCGAAAGCCGAACCTATAACAACAGGTTTTTCAAAAGTGAAATGAGTCGAAAGATCCGCGACTACTTCCTTATGCGCATATTCTCCAAAAATAACTCGGAGTAATTCGGCATTTAATTTTAAAGAAGCTATTCCTATCCAATCTAAATCTTCATCTGATGGTTTTGAGAGTTCTTTAGCAACTTTTATGTATTTTCTGCAAACTTTTCCCCCACCAGTTATGATTACGAATTTTTTTCCTTTTTCTACGTGAGATAAAATTAATTTTTTAAAATCTTTTAAAAAATCCACATCTATATCATCAGGTATGATTAATGAACCACCCAATGAGATAATAATAGTCCCGTCTTTCATATTATTAGAGGTTTAGTGCTTTAATAATATCCTTATGAACATTCTCTATGCTTTGTTCCCCATTTATCTCAATAAAATCGTAGCTAGTTTTATTTTTAAAATATTCGATGGAAGGTAGTACATCTTTTTCATACCAATTAAGCCGATTTTGTATTTTTTCTGGAGTATCATCGGTACGTCTTCTTTCCATCATTCTTGTATAAGACCATTCTTTTGAAACATTCATTAAAATAATGTTTGGTTTTTCAATTTTATAAAAATCAAAAAGAGAATCAAGCGCAACTGCTTCTTCAAGTCTTCGGCAAACGCCATCTAAAATCATATCTTCTTTACCAGTAAAATTTTTAACCATAAAATCAGTCCAGATCCAAATGGGAATAAAAACCGGAATTAAATGTCCATCTTTTAAGATACTTTGAATATTTTTCCCAACTAAATTTTCTCCTTTTGAAAGTTCTCTAAGAGAATTACCTGTTTCTATATATAAGACATCACGTCCTTTTTCTTTTAAAAAATCCATCAATAACTTGACTTGGGTTCCTTTTCCACACCCTGACCTACCAAAAAAAACAATAGCTTTTGAATTCATATAGAAATATTACACAATTTTACTAGAATAATCAAGAATTAATACTCCCTCATTGAGATTTGAGCATCTATTTTCTTGATAAGATCAAGAACAACAGAGACAACGATAAGAAGCGCTGTACCACCAAGCGCAATAGCGGTAATACCTGTTATAGATTGTGCAATAAGAGGTAAAACTGCAATGAATCCTAAAAAGATTGCGCCAAGCAATGTAATACGGCTTAAGACTTTTGAAATATATTGAGATGTGGACAATCCCGGACGAATACCTGGAATGAATGCTCCATTTTTCTGTAAATTAGTAGCAAGCGCTTCAGGATCAAAAGTGACCGCTGTATAAAAATAAGTGAAAAGAAATACTAAAATAAAATAAAGCACGGCATAAAGCACACTTGTTTGTGAAAATGAAACAAGTATTTTAGAAATAGATAACAGAACTGAATTGGAAGAACTGGCTAAAAAATTACCAATCATCTGTGGAAAAAGCAAAAGAGAAAGCGCAAAAATTATTGGAATGACCCCAGCTTGATTAACACGAAGAGGCAAATATGTTGAACCTCCGCCATACATTTTCATCCCCCTTACACGTTTAGCATAAGTTACTGGAATAGGACGTTCTGCCTCTGTAACAACAACAACTCCCGCAATAACCAAAGCGCCTGCCGCTATAAATAATAGAAAGAGAGGAATTTGAGAAACATCAAAGGTAAAGATAAGTTGGCCTATCTCTGTCGGAAGTTGTGAAACGATACCAGCAAAAATTATTAAAGACACCCCATTTCCAATACCAAATTCAGACATAAGTTCACCAAGCCACATTAACAACATTGAGCCTGAAATAACAATAATTAAATTAGTAATACGATCAAAAGCCGTCAAATTTACTAAAATATTTTGACTTTCAAGAATAGCCAAAAGACTAAATCCCTGAATCGCAGCTAGCGGAACAGTGAGTAATCTTGAATATTGGGTAAATTTCTTTCTGCCAGCTTCACCTTCTTCATGATAAATTCTCTTCAATGCGGGAACCATAATAGTCAAAAGTTGCATAATGATTGAACTGGTGATATAAGGTCCTACTCCAAGCATTATTATAGAAAGATTAGAAAGTCCACCTCCGGAAAATATATTTAAGATACCAAAAAATTGATTATTAGTGAGAAAACGACTAAGTTCTAATGTATCAATACCTGGTATGGGAATAGCGGAAAGTAATCTAAAAACCACTAACGCAAAAAGAACAAATAATACTCTTTTTCGTAAAACAGTATCAGTCCAAATTAATTTTATTTTATCCCAAAAATTTTGCATATTTTTATTTAATCTTTATCTTTCTTCCTTTGATACCGAGACGTTTTCTAATCATAGAGAATGTTTCAATTTTCCCTTCCTCAAAAAGAATCTTGTCTTTTTTTATTATAAACGCTTTACGAACAGACTTAAACTGATAACCACGATTTTTCGGTAACTTTTTAATAATATCACGAAGTTCTGGACGACGCTTATTACCTGCCCGAGCTGTCTGACCTTTACCCCCTCGGCCAGAAGTTTTGGCATGTTTGCCTCCACGACCAACAATTCGGTCTTTTCTATTCTTATGTTGTCTTCTTAAATTATGTATCTGCATTTGATTAGTTGCTAGTTTCTAGTGATTAGTTTCTAGTAATTTTAGAACTTAATTTCTATTATTATTTTTCCCCGCCTACAACGCTATGCGTAGCATCGCGGGCAGGTTCTTCGACTTCCGGAACAATGACTTCCTTATTTTTAATAACCACTTTTTCAATTACTGCTTTTGAATATTTTGAAGAAATTTGAGAAAGTGCTTTCATAACTGCTTTAGCGTTATTCAATTTATTTTTACTACTGGACAAAATTTTTCCTGTAATATCTTTCATTCCAGATAATTTGGTAATATCACGAACTACTGTTCCTGCCACTAATCCACGGCCTTTGTTTGGCATAAGCATAACGTATGAACTTGAAAATTTAGCAGAAACTTCGTGAGGTATGGACATAGTTTTTGTAAGTTTTAATCTAACCATGTTTTTCTTTGCATTTCTTACTGCTTTATTTATCGCAAGAGAAGTATCGCCTGCTTTTCCCAATCCCAGACCGATAGAACCTTTTTTATCACCTGCTACTAATGCGACGCTAAAAGAAAATCTGCGCCCTCCAGCAACAACACGAGTCACACGGCGAATACTCAAAATTTTCTGATCAAATTCCGGTTTTGGTCGATTAAAAGATGAAGATCGGCGATTACTATTCTTTTTTTTATTTTCTTCTTCTGACATATATTTATAAATTTAAAATTTAAGTCCGGCAGCTCGTGCCTCGTCAGCTACTAATTTTATACGTCCGGTATATTTAAATCCATTTCGGTCAAAAACAACCTTACTGATTTTTATTTTACTGCAGGCTTCTGCAATCATATTACCCACTTCTTTGGCTCTTTCGGTCTTTGTGCCTTTTTTTATTTTAACATCACTTGCCTGGGTTAATGTTTTTCCTTTTTGATCATCAATGACTTGCGTGTAAATAAATTTATTGGAACGAAAGACAGAAAGTCTCGGACATGTTGAAGTGCCTGAAATTTTTGCCCGAATTTTTGCTTTTAACCTTATTCTTTTTTCATCTTTTTTTTGCATTTGTTTTAAGCTGTTTTCTTGCCTTGTTTTCGCCTAATAATTTCACCCTCATAACGCATTCCTTTACCTTTATAGGGCTCTGGTTTCTTCAATGCGCGAATAGCAGCGGTAAAACTTCCAACCAGTTCTTTATCAATTCCCGTAATCGTAATGTTATTTTTTTCAGTCGTAGCAATAATGCCTTCTGGTATGGTTATAACAACTGGATGAGAAAATCCTAAGGCAAAATGAAATTCTTTCCCCCCGCCCGAATGACCGGAGCCATCCGGTCGGGCAGGTTTTATTTCAGACTTGAATCCAACTCCTTCCAAAATTAACTTCTTTTGATATGGTGTTTCTACGCCCTTAATCATATTTTTTATAAGTGAAGCATAAGTACCCCAAAGAGCTTTAGAAAATTTATCGTTTCTTTTTATATTTAAAGTTACTAGCTCACCTGCAATATTGATAGTAATATCATCACGAAAAGTTCTTGTCAGTGTTCCTTTTGGACCTACAACTTTTAAAACAGCGCCATTTTTTGTGACTTCAACTCCTTTTGGTATTTGTATTTTTTGTTTGCCTATTCTTGACATATAATTTTTTACCAAAGTCTAAATAACGCTTCGCCTCCGACTTGTTCTTTTCTTGCTTCTTTTCCTGATAAAATTCCTTTGGGTGTGGAAAGTACAAGAAGTCCGGAATTATTTCTAACCGAATGAATATCTTTCATCTTAAAATAAACACGGCGAGATTGTTTAGAAATTCTTTCTACTTCTGTAATTTTTGGTGTTTTATTTGTATAAACTAACTCAACTTCCAGTACTGGAAAACCTTTTTTAATTTTTTTTGAAACCTGACTGATATATCCTTCCTTTTTCAAACATTCTGCTATAGCATTTTTCATTTTGGAAGCTGGAAAAGAAATAGACTCCTTGCCTGCAAGACCTGCATTCTTTAACATTATTATCATGTTTGAAATTGAATCCATTTTTGTTTAGTTAAAAGTTCATAAAGTTTTTAAAGTTATAAAGGATTTTGCTTGATGAACTTGATTACTTTACAAACTTTCTACTACTAATCTACCAGCTTGATTTGCGAACACCCGGAAGCATTCCCTCGTTGGCTAACTCTCTGAAGCATATGCGACATATGCCAAAATCTCTCATAAAGCCATTACCTCTCCCGCAACGAAAACATCGATTTTTTTGTCGAGTAGAGAATTTTGGTGTTTTTTTATTTCTTGCTAAAACTGATGTTTTTGCCATAAAGATTTAGTTTCTAAGGACTAGTTTTTAGGTTATAGTCAGTATTCCAGCAACTAGCTCTCTAGAACCTAGTTACTAGAACCTAACTTTAACAATATCTCACTTTTTTTCTTTAACCCTTTAAAATTAAAGAATTAAAGGAGAAAAGTGGATTAATTAAAGTCACATTCCCTTGTGATTATACTAACAAATAATAAACCAAGAGTCAAATTTTATTTCTTCTTGTCTTCTTCTTTTTTAAAAGGTATACCTATAAGCTCAAAAAAGGTTTTGCCTTCATTTTTATTCTTAGCTGTGGAAACGAGAGTAATTGCAAGCCCAAAAACATCTTTTATATCTTCATCTGCCGTTTCTGGAAAAATCGTATGTTCTTTAATTCCTAAAGTAAGGTTACCGACATTGTCTACCGCTCCGGGATTAATACCACGAAAATCTTTAGTACGAGGAAGCGCAACATTTATAAGTTTTTCCAGAAAAGCATACATTCTTTTCCCGCGTAATGTTACAATAATTCCAATCGGATCACCCTGTCGAATTTTAAAAGATGCGACTGATTGTTTAGCGCCTCTCAAAGCCCCCTTCTGACCGGTGATTTTTGTTAAACGTTCTCCTATCGCATTATTTTTATTTTTGTCTTTTTTTATGGCTGTCCCCGTACCGACATTCAATACAACCTTTACCATTTTAGGCGCAGCCATACTGTTTTTATAATGAAAAGCATTTTTCATCTTATCAAAACTTCCTATTTCTTTTTCTTTTACAGTTAAATGTTTCATCGTTTTTTTAATCTACTATTTTTTTAACATTAGAAACATGTATCGGCATTGCAATATCTATCTTTATACCTTTTTCTCCAGATTTTTTGGGACGTTGATGTTTTTTCATCATATTTATACTCTCTACTACAACTTTATTTTTATCAACAAAAACAGCCACAATTTTACCTTTTTTGCCTTTATCTTTCCCAGTTATAACTATTACATTATCTCCTTTCTTTAATTTCATGATATTTACTTTATGAACTTTATAAACTTTCTACTTTATGACTTATATTACCTCCGGCGCAAGAGAAATTATTTTCTGAAATCCTTTTTCAGCGAGCTCTCTCGGAATCGGACCGAACACACGTCCGGCTTTTGGATCAAGTTTTCCTTTTTCTAATAAAACTACCGCATTGTCATCAAAACGAATATAAGATCCGTCTTTTCTTCTGTATGCGCTTCTTGTACGCACTACGACTGCTTGATGTACATCTTTTTTCTTTACCCCCTTTCTAGGACTCGCAATTTTTACAGAAATAACAACCAAATCGCCCAAAGAAGCATATCTTTTTTTGGAACTTCCCAAAATCTTAAACACCTTTCCTACGGTGCCTCCTGCATTATCTGTTATTTTTACCAATGTTTCTGTTTGAATCATAATAATTAAGTTAAAAGTTCATAATGTTTATAAAGTTCATAAAGTATTTTCTAATTTTTTCTTTCTTTACAAACTTTCTACCTTCTACTTTACAACTCGAAAGCGTTTGTCTTTCGATATAGGTCTGGTTTCAACTATTTCCACTTTGTCGCCTATTTTGTATTTATTTTCTTCGTCATGCGCTTTGTATTTTTTATTTATTTTATAAAACTTTCCATATTTTGGATGCTTAACAAATCGTGAAACAGATACAACTACGGTTTTATCCATTTTATCCGAAACAACTACACCCTTTAAAGAACTGTCTACTTGAGCAGGCATCTTATTTTCTACTATTTCCCCGCCTGAATGGCTATCTAGTCGGGCAGGTTTTTTTTCTTTTTTTGCCATATATTATTTTTTTCTGTTTATTTCTGTTAAAACTCTAGCTATCTGTTTTCTTAAAGTTGCGGATTCTTTAACATTTTTTGACTTTGAACCTTGCGCTTTAAACTGCAAAACTCTTACGTTTTCTTTTAAATCAAGAAGATTTTTCTTAAGTTCCTCTATTTTTATTCCCTTTAAATTTTCTGTCTTTTTTGCCATATAATTATTTAATTATTGATTATGAACTCTTGAAACAATCTTGGTTTTAACCGGGAGTTTTGTACCAGCTTTCCTTAATGCTTCGTGAGCTATTGTTTCCTCTACTCCATCTACTTCAAATATAATGCGTCCGGGATAAACATCAAAACAATATCCCTGTGGATCCCCCTTGCCTTTTCCCATTCCCATTTCCGCGGCTTTAGCGGTAAAAGGTCGATCCGGAAAGATACGAACCCAATATTTGCCGGCTTTAGTTAAGGTGCGAGATATTACTTTTCTGGCAGATTCGATTTGGTTTGATTTAACACGTGCCTGGGTCAAAGCTTTGAGACCATAAGAACCGAAAGAAAGTTTTGTCCCGCGAGTCTCTGGTGAATTTGATTTCGGATTACTGCGTCCCGTCTGCCATTTTCTAAATTTTACTTTTTTGGGTAATAACATAATATTTCAATTAATTTTTTTCGCCGAAGACGAATCCGCCTTTGGCGGAAACTTTTTCTTTTTTCTTATCTGCAAAGATTTTACCGCGATAAATCCAAACTTTTATTCCCAAATCACCGTAAGGCAAATGAGCTCGTTCACGTTTGAAATCAATATCTGCGCGAAAGGTCTGAAGAGGAATAGATCCGCGCTTAAGTTCCTCTGTGCGAGCAATATCAGCTCCACCTAGTCTGCCGGAAAGCACCACTCTCACACCTTGTACTCCATGAGCCGTCATAACTTTTTCAACAATTTGTTTTATAACTCGACGATATGGCATTCTTTTTTCCAACCCTTCGGCAATCATATATGCAACGACTGCCGCATCAGCTTCCGGATTTGAAACTTCAACAATTTCAAGTTTAAAATCTTCTGATTTTGTAAGTTTTAATTTACTAATTTTTTTTAAAATATCTTCCTTTAATTTTGTTACACCCTCACCGTTTCGGCCAATAATAAGACCAGGGCGAGAAGTTCTAATAACAAAACGAGTTGTTTTTTGATTTCTCTCAATTTCAATTGAAGAAACATACATACCACGTAACTTTTTTTCCAAATATTCACGTATTAAAACATCACCTTTTAAATAATCACAATATTTTTTAGGGTCGGCAAACCAATGAGATTTCCAGTCTCTCAATATTATCAATCTATGTGCATATGGATGAACTATTTTTGACATAAAATTACTTCGTTTTTTTATTTAATTTTTTCCCACCCGAGGCGGATCCGCCTTTGGCGGAAACTGTTTTTATAACTTTTTCAGCCAAAACAAGAGACAAATGACTTGTACGCTTATTTATCCTATGTCCTGTCCCCATAGCTGCTGGCATCATTCTTTTCATCACAATACCTTTATCTACTCGTAATTCTTTTACAAATAAATTTTCTTTTTCTATCCCCGCTTGAAGCGCATTTGCAACAGCTGAAAGCAAAAGTTTCTTAATCGGAAATCCTGCGCGTTTTGCTAAAAAATCTAATATAGCGATAGCTTCTTCTACACTTTTTCCTTTAATCAATCCCGCGACTAAACGAACTTTTCTCGGAGCTTGTCTGTAATTTTTTAAAAAGGCTTTCATATATTTTGTGTGGTGTTAAACTTGTAGTTTATTTCTTGGTATCAGCTGCAGCTTCTGTTGCAGATTTAGCTTGTATTATTTCAGCCTCTTTTTTCTTTTGCTCAAGTTCTTTTTGCATTTTTCCGCCGTGTTTTATAAATTTCTTTGTTGGAGAAAATTCTCCCAATCTATGTCCAACCATATCTTCAGTTACAAGAACTTCAATATGAGTTTTACCGTTATATACGCCGAAAACAAAACCAACCATTTCCGGTGAAATCTGACAAGCTCTTTTCCAAGTTTTAATCATTGCAGTCTGAAGCGGGTTTTTACCGGCTATTTTCTTTAATAGTCCTTCATCGATATATAAGCCTTTTTTTATTGATCTTGTCATAAATACTAAACAAAAAGCTCTTAACGAGCTTGATTTCATCATAGCAAAATACCAAATAAAGTCAAATTGAGCAGATTTTAACTAACAGAATTAAAATCTGAAATTATATATAACTATTTTTCTAAGAGAATAACACGGTCATTTTGTTGCCACTTCCCGTAAAGCTGGAGAGCTTCCCGATCAAGCTTTTTGTTAAGCCAGTGTACACAAGAAAGACTTGCATCACCAAACTGACCATGAAGAATTGAACCCATAAAGTAATTATTATTCTCATCTTTTAATTCTTTTGGGATTTTATCGAGATTTTCAAATAAGTATTTTTCATATTCAAGACCTGGAATATAATACTGGCCGTTATATTTTTCTATGACAGCTTTCATAACTTCCGATCTTGGCTTATCAACAAATTTTTTCATATCAAGAATCTTTATCTTGGGTTCTCTTTCTTGATAATTCATTCCAGCCGTTTCTGGATTTATGGTATATTGACCATATTTGGAAGGATCAGCTATTTTTAACTGTTTATAATCTATTTCAGAAAGAGGAACAATCTTCATTATTATTTTCACTCCTTCCGCATTTTCTTTTCCATACCACATTAAAAAAGTTTCAGCTATAAAAACATTAAGTTCCTTTTCAAACTTTTCCATATTAGTAACACCTGTAGAATTATTAATTTGCCCTTCTTTTATTTTAGTTTGAGCTTTGTTTTTTTGACTAGCCAAATTATCTAAATTCATTTCCTTCGACATAGTTTTTATATTATATAACTTTTTATAGTTTTTCTATAACTGTCCTTTTTTGGACTTGCCTGTTTTCCTTCGGGAAACAATAAATAGGTTCGAATATTTTTTCGGACCACGGGTTTTGTGTCCTCCAGTTACTTTACCCCACATAGTTTTTGGACGTTTTGTTCCGCGACCTTGTCTACCCTCTCCACCTCCATACGGATGGTCAACAGGATTCATGGCAGTACCTCGTACTGTAGGTCGTATACCTTTCCAACGGGAACGTCCGGCTTTACCATAATTTTCCAGGTGATGTTCTTCATTTGAAACAGTTCCTATGGACGCCCAACAATTTTCATCTATCTTTCTAACTTCGGATGAAGGCATTTTTAAATTTGTATAACCATCGGCATTTGCCACCACTTGGGCAAAAATTCCAGCAGAACGACTAATCTTTGCGCCACCTTTCGGTTTAATTTCAATATTGTAAACAAAAGTTCCGACTGGAATATTTCTAAGCGGTAATCTATTGCCTGCTGTAAGTTCTGCTTTTTCCGATACAATAAAAGACATTCCCAGTTTTACAGATTTAGGAATTACCACGTATTTTTTTTCTCCGTCTTTATAAACAGCCAGACCAATAAATGCGCTGCGATTTGGATCGTATTCGATAGATTTTATTTTTGCGGGAATATCTTTTTTGTTATAAAAAAAATCAACATCACGATAGAGACGCTTATGCCCTGCGCCTTTGTGTCGCATAGTGATACGTCCTGCACTGTTCCTGCCGACAGAGCGCCTAAAACCATAAGTAAGAGATTTTGTCGGTGTAGAAGTAGTCAAAAAATCACGATAATTAATATTCGTCATCTGTCTTCTTGATTTGCTTGTAGGTTTATATGATTTCATTGTATTAAATAAATTCTATTTTATCTTCTTTCTTTAAATAAACAACAGCCTTTTTGCCTCCTCCTCTTGTTCCTTTTTTTCCTTTAGAGGTAATATTTTTATATGGCACCGGAAGTATGTTTATTTTTACAGGTTTTACTTTATAAAGCGAGAAAATTGTTTTTTTTATCTCTTTTTTATTTGCAGACACTGCCACGTTAAAAGTATAAACATTCTGTGTAGAGACATTGTTTGCTTTTTCGGTTACTCTTGGATTTTTAATTGTATTCTTAATTTTTTCCATAATGTTTATCCTCTGGATTCTAAAAATTTTACACTCTCTTCCGGATTTTCTATTAAAAGATATTGATATTTTAAAACGTCAAATGGATTCAGATTTTTAAGAAAAACTATCTCAAGCTGCGGCAAATTTCTAAAACTTTTTTCTGTTTTTTCATTTCGCCCGTACAAAGCGGTCAGAACTCTAGGTTTTTTTGAACCGGCAAGTGGCTTGAAACCGGAAGCTTTTGCAAGATGCTTCATAACTTCTACTGCTTTCTTTGTTTTTGTTTCAGATAAAAGAAGAGAATCAACAAAAAGTATTTCATTATCTTTCATTTTTTTAGAAAGAACAGAAAAAAGAGCTTGAGCGCGCATTTTTTTTGAAATTTTTCTTTTGTAATTCTTTTCAGAAAGCGGACCATGTGTAATACCTCCGCCAACCCAAATAGGGCTTCGAGTTGACCCATGGCGAGCGCGTCCTGTTCCTTTTTGTTTCCAAGGCTTCTTGCCTCCACCGCTAACTTCACTGCGATCTTTCGTGTCTGCAGTTCCTGCGCGTTTATTTGAACGCATTCCTTCCACAACTTGATGCACTAAATCCGCGCGCCATTTTGCGGCAAAAACTTTCGGAGGCAAAGTAATTGTCCCTGCCGAAGTTCCTTTTTGATTGTATATTTTTGCTTCCATGATTTTAGTTTGTAAAGTTTGTAAAGTAGAAAGTTATAAAGTTATAAAGTTATAAAGTTATAAAGTTATATTTGAATTTTAAAAGTATTTTTTTTATGACTTTATGAACTTGATGACTTTTACCTACTAATGATTTCTACCAAACTTCCACGTTTACCTGCAATTGCTCCTTTTATAAGCATCATATTATTTTCCTTGTCTAAAAATATAACTTTTAGATTTTTCTGAGTAATACGATCTCCACCTGTTCTACCCGCCATTCTCATTCCTTTTGGAACATGTGTACGCAAACCTCCACCGATAGAACCTGGTTCTCTTTCAGAATGTTTCTGACCATGTGTTCGTGGGCCTCCATGAAAACCATGGCGCTTTACAACACCTTGGAAACCTTTACCCTTGGAAATACTTGAAACTTGAAGTTTATCGCCTAAAGAAAAAACTGAAATATCAATAATATCTCCTTCTTTAGCCTCGTTTTTATCTGTAGGTTTTAATCTAAATTCTTTGAGAGTTTTATAAAAACCTCCTTTCATTGCTCCAGCGCTGGATTTTGTAATTCTGTGTTCTTTTTGAACACCAAAACCTACTTGCACAGCATTATAGCCATCTTTTAATTTTTCAAAAACTTTAGTTACGGTCACCGGTCCTGCTGAAACAACGGTCACTGGAAAAACCTGCCCTTCGGGAGAAAAATATTCAGTCATATTCTCTTTTTTTCCAAGAATAAATTTCATGATTTTGTTCCCTACACCAGGTGAAGGGGAATTCCCCTTCACCTGGTGTAGGGACGTATCTCTAAAGCATTTTTACATCAATATCAACTCCGGAAGGAAGAGACAAATTAGTAAGCGCTTCAACTGTTTTCGGATTTGGATTTATAATATCAATTAATCTTTTATGAACTCTTATCTCAAATTGTTCTCGTGTATTTTTGTAGATAAAAGATGCGCGATTAACCGTATATTTTTTAATCTCGGTTGGTAATGGTATTGGTCCGACAATTTCTGCATCATAACGCATAGCCGTGTCTATAATCTGTTTGACCGAACTATCAAGAATTTTGCTTTCATAGGCTCGCACTCGTATGCGAAGCACTACTTTCCCTTCCTCTTTATCTGCACGAGTAGATTTCTTTTCTATGCTTGCAGAATGGATGGGTTTTTTAGAAGAAACAACTTTTTTAACTTTTTTTGTTTCCTTTTCTTTAGTCAAAATTCTTGGCTTTTTTGTTTTTAATTCTTTAGTTGCCATGCAATTAAACCTTAAGATTAACCAAGAATTTTGGTGACTACCCCAGCACCAACAGTTTTACCTCCCTCGCGGATAGCAAATCTTTGTGCCTCTTCAAGCGCAACTGGAGTGACTAATTTAACTGTAATTTTTACCGTGTCTCCAGGCATAACCATTTCTACTCCTTCAGCTAAAGTAACATCGCCAGTAACATCTGTTGTACGAATATAAAACTGAGGTTTATAGCCTTTGAAAAAAGGAGTATGACGTCCGCCTTCTTCTTTTTTCAAAACGTATATTTCACAAGTAAAATGATCATGAGGGGTAACTGTGCCTGGTTTTGCAAGAACCTGTCCGCGAGTTATATCTTCTTTCTTAAGACCACGAAGCAATACTCCGGCATTGTCTCCTGCCATACCCTCTTTAAGATTTTTGTTGAACATTTCAATACCTGTAACAGTCGATTTTTGAGTAGGTTTGATTCCAACAATTTCCACTTCTTCATCCAGCTTTACTACGCCTCTTTCAATCTTTCCGGTTACAACCGTGCCGCGACCTTCAATTGAGAATATATCTTCAACCGGCATAAGAAAAGGTTTAGAAATATCCCTTACTGGAATTGGAATGTAAGTATCGAGAGCGTCGGTGAGTTCAAGAATTTTCTTTGCCCATTCATCATCAAGAGATTTTGATTCAAGAGCTTTAAGAGCAGAACCTCTGATAACCGGGGCGCCTGCGCCGTCAAATCCTTGCTTTGTTAGAAGTTCGCGAATTTCTTCCTCAACCAAATCAATCATTTCTTTATCATCAACCATATCGCACTTGTTTAAGAAAACTAATATTTTTGGTACGCCAACTTGCTTTGCAAGAAGAACATGCTCACGAGTCTGAGGCATAGCGCCGTCAGTAGCCGCAACTACGAGAATAGCGCCGTCCATCTGAGCGGCACCTGTAATCATATTTTTGATGTAGTCAGCATGTCCGGGAGCATCAATATGCGCATAATGGCGAGCATCCGTTGAATACTCGTTATGAGAAATATTAATAGTGATTCCACGAGCTTTTTCTTCAGGAGCATTATCAATTTGATCAACACCACGAAGTCTGACTGTTTTACCAGCCATATTAAGCACATGAAGTATTGCCGCAGTCAAAGTGGTTTTACCATGGTCAACGTGACCGATGGTACCGACATTTATGTGCGGTCTGTCTCTTTTAAATTCTTCTGCCATATATTTTTTGCCCTGCCAGTGGCGAGGGATATTAACAATTAAAACTTAACATACGAGAACCAGTTGCTAAGGTTTAATTACTAATAAAATTAAACTTATAATTAAAAAAACCAATAGAAAAACTGCAGAAAGTGCAGTTGTTACTATAGTAGCAAATTAAGAAATAATGTCAAATTAGAATTAGAATTTTATTTCCTTGCCGCAATAATAGTCTCGGCGACCCCAGTAGCAGAGCAAGCTCGCTACGGGGCAGGCATTGTTCGGTTTATTATTTACGTGAAGATATTATTACTTCTGCAACATTTTGTGGGACTATGTCATATCGCACAAATTCCATGGTAAATGATGCCCGGCCTTCGGTCATAGAACGAAGTCCGGTCATATATCCGAACATTTCAGAGAGAGGAACGACAGCGCGCAACACTTTATTCATTCCGCGATCTTCCATTCCTTCTATAAGTCCGCGCTTGGAAGAAAGATTTCCGGTGATATCTCCCATAAATTTTTCCGGTGTTACAACTTCAACTTTCATCATAGGTTCCAGGATTACCGGTTTTGCGCGCTTGCAAGCATCTTGCACGGCCATAGAAGCAGCGATTTTGAAAGCCATTTCGTTTGAGTCAACTTCGTGATAAGAACCGTCCCAAAGTTCCACAGAAACATTTACCATTTTAAATCCGGCCAAAACTCCGCGATCAAGACCTTCCTTAAAACCTTTCTCACAAGGCGCGATATATTCTTGCGGAATTACACCGCCTTTAATTGTATTAACAAATTCAAAACCGTTTGCTCTTTTTGTATTTTTAGGCAAATCTTCTATTTCTTCCTTGGACAATATTGTCATAGGTTTAACTTTAATTTTAACGTGACCATAATTTCCGCGTCCGCCGGATTGTTTGATATACTTGCCTTCTGCATCTGAATTGCCGGTAATTGTCTCACGATAAGCTACCTGTGGCTTGCCGACATTAGCTTCAACGGTAAATTCTCTTTTCATACGATCAACAATAATTTCAAGATGAAGTTCTCCCATTCCGGAAATAATAGTTTCTCCTGTTTCTTGATCAGTAGTAACTTTAAAAGTCGGGTCTTCTTGAGAAAGTCTATTTAAAGCCATACCCATTTTTTCCTGGTCGGCTTTAGTTTTCGGCTCAATACGTAATGATATGACAGGCTCTGGAAAAATAATTCTATCTAATTCAATTGAGTTTTCTTCATCGCAAATAGTGTCTGAAGTAATTGTGTCTTTTAATCCGACTGCCGCAGCTATTTCTCCGGCAAAAACTTTTTTTACTTCTTCTCTGTCATTGGCATGCATACGCAATATTCTGCCAATACGTTCTTTATTTCTGGTCCTAGGATTGTAAATATAAGAACCGGCAGTCAAAGTTCCGGAATAAACTCGAAAGAAAATAAGCTGACCGACAAAAGGATCGGTTGCAACTTTAAACGCAAGAGCGGAAAAAGGTTCGGAATCCGAAGCATGCCTGAAAATAATTTCATCATTATTATTCGGATCTGTTCCCTCTATGGGAGGAATATCAAGCGGTGAAGGAAGATAATCAACAACGCCATCAAGCACCAACTGAACGCCTTTGTTTTTCAGAGCAGACCCGGCATAAACCGGAAAAATTTCATTGGTTATAACTCCTTTTCTTAGAAGTTTTTTCAAAGCATCTATATCAGGAATTTTTCCTTCCAAATAATCATTCATAACACCATCATCCTGTTCAACGATTTTTTCAATAAGCTCATGATGATATTTTTCTGCTTCAGATTTTAAATTTTCCGGAATTTCTTTTTCAATAACTTTATTTCCCATCTCTCCTTCAAAGTAAAATGCCTTCATAGTAAGTAAATCAATAACACCCTCATGTTTTTCCTCAAGCCCGATAGGAATCTGCATTCTGATCGCTTTTTTTGTAAGGCGTTCCAGTATGGTTTTATACGAATGTTCAAAAGATGCGCCAATTCTGTCTAATTTATTTATGAAACAAATGCGAGGAACTTTAGCTTCATCAGCATAACGCCAATTTGTTTCTGATTGAGGTTCAACACCTGCTACACCGTCAAAAACAACAACAGCGCCATCCAGCACACGCAAAGATCTTTTTACCTCAACCGTAAAATCAATGTGCCCGGGAGTATCAATGATATTAAAACGGTGTTTCTTGGTTTTATCAGTACCAGCATATGTAGGCGTCCAAAAACATGTCACAGCGGCAGATGTAATAGTAATACCGCGTTCCCTTTCTTGTTCCATCCAGTCAGTGACAGTATCACCATCATGCACTTCCCCTATTTTATGCGATACGCCAGTATAAAAGAGCACTCTTTCAGTAGTGGTTGTTTTGCCTGCATCAATATGCGCAATAATTCCAATATTTCTAACCTTTTCCAGTGGATAATCTCGTTCCATAAATTTAAATTACCAGGCAAAATGAGCAAAAGCTTTATTGGCTTCAGCCATTTTATGAGTATCTTCTTTCTTTTTAATAGCAGAACCTTCATTTTTTGAAGCAGCAATCAATTCATCCGCAAGCTTTAAATGCATCGGACGTCCTTTGTTTTTTCGAGCGGCATCGCGAATCCATCGCATTGCGAGAGCTAGGCGACGTTCAGGTCTGACTTCTCTTGGCACTTGATAGTTTGCGCCCCCGATACGTTTGGAACGCACTTCAGTCAGCGGACTGGCATTTTTCATTGCCAAGTCAAAAATCTCAAGCGGATTTGGATTGCCTGTTTTTTCTTTAATTATATCAAAAGCTTTATATATTATTTTTCTGGAAGTTTCTTTTTTCCCGGACCACATAATATAATTAATAAACTTCTCTAATTTTTGAGAATTGTAAATAAAATCGGGTTTAACTATATTTCTGTTGTTTATCTTGCGTCGCATAAATTTCTTAATTACCTCCCCTTCATCCCCTCCTTAATCAAGGAGGGGAAAGAGGGATGGTTTACTTCTTTACTTCTTTTGGCTTTTTATTACCATAAAGAGACCTGCCTTGCCTGCGTTTCTCAACTCCTTGTGTGTCCAAAACCCCGCGTACGATATGATATCTGACTCCAATCAAATCTTTCACACGTCCCCCGCGAAGCATTACCACCGAATGTTCCTGTAAGTTATGTCCTTCACCCGGAATATAAGCCGTGACTTCCATACCATTGGTTAAACGCACTCTTGCAATTTTTCGAAGCGCTGAGTTTGGCTTTTTAGGAGTAGTTGTTGAAACCTTCGTGCAAACACCACGCTTAAAAGGCGCCGGAAAAAAAATCGGTCTGTTTTTTAAAACATTAAACCCTCGCGCCAAGGCAATCGTTTTTGACTTAGGATGAGCTTTGACTCTATTTTTTTTGATTAATTGATTAATCGTTGGCATCCCAGTACTAAAATTTTAACTAATAATCTTTATCCTTATGCCCCGTAATCAAAAATTTAGTACGGGACAGGTAATTAAACAAAATAGCCCCATAGGACTATGGCAATAATATACTATTAAAAAAATCAAATTGCAAGACCAGTAATAAGATAATATAAATAAGCCAGTATTGGATATAAAAAGTCAGCAAAAAAAACTATAAAAATAAGAATTAAAACAAGTGAATATTGCTCAAAAAAAGAGATAATAGCATAAAAAGAGTTTGGCAAGAGTGAAAAAAGTATTTTTGAACCATCGAGAGGCGGGATAGGCACCAGATTAAAAATCGCTAACCCTAAATTAATCAGAATAATCGAAGAAATTATAGAAATAAAATTGATAGATACTGCGCTATTTATGGAAAAACGTAAAATGAGTCCGAATAAAATAGCTATTGAGAGATTTGCTAAAATTCCAGCTGACGCAACGGCAACAGTTCCCCATTTTCTGTTAGTAAGATTATTCGGATTATATGGCACCGGTTTTGCCCAACCAAATAAAAAAGAAGAATGAGTCAAGACCAGAAATGCCGGTAAAATAATAGAACCGAACATGTCTAAATGCTTCAGAGGATTAAGAGTGAGGCGTCCGGCATACAAAGCAGTTCTGTCGCCAAAACGCAAAGCAACAAAACCATGAGAAACCTCATGAACTACGACAGACATAATGAGTATAGCTATAAAAAAAATTGTATCCATAAAATAAAAAGTTGCGAACCCGTTCTTTCTATGATAGCATGAAAAAATCATGGTGAGAACATGCGTAATAACAAAAAAAGGTTCAATAATGGGTGGCGGATATTCAAACAGAACTCGCGCCACTAAATTCAACCCGACCGGAAGGGTGCGAAAATATCCAAATCTTCAAAAGAAGAAAATTTTTGTGCCTGAACTAGGTAAAAGCGTAAACATAGAAGTTTCAACTCGTGGTATGCGCACAATAAAAAAGAACGGCATCTACAAAACTCTCAAAAAAGCCGGACTAGTAAAATAAAAAAACCGTCGCTAGACGGTTTTTTTATTTTCATTTACACAAACGTTAGTGCTATCCCCTTTTTGCCGGAACGGCCGGTACGGCCGATGCGGTGCACGTAAGTGTCATAGGTTTGCGGGATATCGTAGTTGATGACATGGGTCACATCCGGAATATCAAGTCCACGAGCAGCGACATCTGTCGCTATTAGGATGTTGATATGGTCTTTTTTGAATAAATCCAGGGTGCGAATACGTTCACGGCTTCTTTTGTCGCCGTGAATACAACCAACCTTGAATCCTAAATGAGAAAGATCTTTTGTAAGAGAATCTACGCTGTGTTTCATTTCTCGGAAAATCAAAACTTTGTTTGAGCCTTCTTTTTTCAAAACTTCGTGAAGTTTTTCCAATTTTTCTTCTTTACTTCCGGTGCGAACAATATCTTGGTCAATATTTTTTGCCGTCTCGCCGGAAATTACAGAAATAAAAATCGGGTCTTTTAGAAATTCTGTCGTTAATTTTTTTACTTCAGGAGAAAGCGTGGCCGAAAAGAAAAGAGTCTGACGTTCTTTGGAAACTTTTCCAAGAATAAAAACCATATCATCTCTGAATCCCATATCGAGCATTCTGTCTGCTTCATCAAGCACAACAGAGTGGCAAGTTGATAAATCCAATACTTTTCTTTCGATAAGATCACGCATTCTTCCTGGTGTACCGATAACAAACGATACCCCTCTTTGTATTTCCCCTATTTGTCTCATTATCGGAAGTCCGCCGACGCAAGCCACAGAAAAAATTCCTAAACCAAAAGCAAGCATACGAAAATCAGAATCTATTTGTAAAGCAAGTTCCCTGGTGGGAGCCATGATTAATACTATTTCTCTTTTATTTTGTCCCTTAGTTTTTGAAATCTTTTCTATTAGAGGTAAAAGAAATGCCGCCGTTTTTCCCGTACCGGTATTAGCCATGCCAAAAATATCTTTCCCGGCAATTATGGAATGAATAGCTTGATCTTGAATCGGTCTCGGGTCAATAAATCCACATCTTGCAATGTTTTTATGAATTTGCGGATGAAAAGGAAAATCAATAAAAGTATGTTTAGAAACATAAGGTTTTTCCTCTATATGCTGACCTTTTTTAATAAAACGAGAAAAATCTATCCGTTCACTATGGGATCTTTTGTTGCTTTTAAAACGAGATTTAAAATTTTTATTAAAATGTGGTTTTGCTTTATGAGTAAAAGCAAGGCGACCGAATTTTTTCGGGGCTGTCGAGTGACGTTTGTTCATAAGGGTCACTCTCTTTTAATTAATAGTCGAGAATGATATTTAAAGAATAGCATTTCTATGATATTTTGTCAATGATTTATTATTAATTGAAATAAAAAAATGCCCACATCAGCGTGATGTGGGCAAAAAACAAAAATATGAATTAAAAAATAAAAAACTTAAAAAGAAATTAAAGTTAAATCAGAATGGGTGAAATTTGTTGATAACAGCAAACCACCAATCCTCACAAAACTCACCATTATTACCAATACCATCCTTTTGTATTAGACCAGGACCAAACTTCTCATTTTCATAACACAAACAAAGGAAGCAAGGACCATATACGTTAGGAAGAAGATTTTCCTCATCAAGGGAAACAATCAACCTATATTTCTTGACGGCTGCTTGATGTTGTATTCCCAGACCAAGAAGATAAGGTGATGGCATGGGAATGAAACCTCGTTTATCAATTTCACGGAGCGTCTGGTCTGTTTTTGCCGGTATGCATTTTACCAGTTTAATCCATTTGGAATCTTTGTTAGTCTCAACTGCGAAACAAAGTTTCTTGGTTTCGATTGACTTTTCATGCCAATCGAATTTCTTCAGACTTCCTTGCAAATCATTTTCTGGAGCTACTAAAAAAGTTGGATTCATGATTACAGACCCCACTTTACTAAGTGTTTGAACTATTGTTGTCATAATCTATTTCCTCTCTTTTTGGTTTTAATTCATTTTTTAGAATTAGGTTTAAGTTTGTTATCTCTTTTCAAAGATCAAAAAATCACTGAAAAGAGATAACAAAAAAAACCAAACAAATATTTTTAAAGATCAATTTTACATTACTAAGAGTACACTTTTTAGAGAAAAAGTCAAGAGTCCTTCCCCACACAAAGTGAAGAGGGTTTTGTTATCTTAAAATAACTGGATTTGAATTATTAAAACCATTATCTGCGCCCTCCATAAGATACACATTTTTTACTCCAGATTTAATCATTGCATTCCAACAATCTTTGCAACACCACCAATGTCCCCATAAATATAAGTCACATCTAGAAATATTAAGCTGAAACTTCTTTGCTTTTTTCATTGCAAAACTTTCGGCGTGATATTTTGATGAGGCGCATCCAGGGCATATCCAATATTTTTGCCCGGAGGGAATTTTAAAAAATCTTCTTATACACCAGTTTTTGTGAGTATCTAAAAGAAATTTATTTTTCAGTGTCGATTGATTAGCAGCACTAACTACAACATCACCCTGCCCATTTACAACCACGACTCCAGTAGAAGTTTTACGATCAGTAGATTCTGTGACGGCAACTTTTTTAGCAGCCAACATATATTTATTATCTTCTGGTACATATAAAATGGTATGACCTTCTGGCAGATATGGATATGCAATAATTTTTTGACTTTTTGTTTCCATAAACTTTATATTGTATACTTTACTATATGACAACTTTTGACACAATCTATCAAAATCTCATTAAGAAAATAATGGAAGAGGGTATTGAAGAATTAAACGAACGAACAGGACATAAGATAAAAATACTACCTGGTCTTACATTTCAAATTGACATTGAAAAAGAAGGTTTCCCTGTATTAACTCTTCGTAAAAATCCAATTAAATCTCCTATAGCTGAGCAGGTTTGGTTTATTACGGGCGATAAAGATACAGAATTTTTAAGGAAATATACAAAAATGTGGGACGAATTTATTGAAGAAGATGGTACTATTGCTTCTGCTTACGGATACCGTTGGAGACATCATTTCGGAAGAGATCAACTTGATCAATTAATCAAACATCTAAAAGAAGAACCCCACTCAAGGCAAGGCGTTGTAATCACATGGGATCCGGCTGATGACGGATTATATGGAAAAGGTTTGAAAGCAACTTACAAAAAAAATGCTCCATGCCCTTTTGCTTTTACTGTCAATATAGTTGGCGGACGTCTTCATTTTCATAATATAGTTCGTTCTAATGATATGATGCTTGGCTGTCCTTTTGATACATTTGGATTTAGCTTGCTAATGTGCACACTTGCCCAAAAGTTAGGAGTACGTCCTGGAATATATACACATACTATTTCGAATGCACATATTTATGACAATCACTATGAAGGAGCGGAGGAATTAATTAAAAGAACGAATACACATGAAAATATTTTCCCTAATTTACCTCCAAATATTTTTGATCGAGCAGAAAAAAAAGATGAAAATTTAGTCGACGAAATTTATCAGTCATTTGCCCCCTATTTCAAACCAGGTGAACCAATAACTGGTCTTGATATTATAAAATAATGCTTTCAATTATTGTAGCAATCGGAAAAAATAATGAAATTGGAAAAAAGAATGGACTTCTTTGGAATTTGCCTGCGGATATGAAACATTTCAGAGAAATAACATCAGGACATACGGTAGCAATGGGTCAAAAAACTTTTGAGTCTATTGGACGTCCGCTTCCAAATCGCAGAAATATTGTTTTAACAAAAGATAATTCATTTAATAGAGGAGGATTAGAAATTGTTCACTCATTGGAAGAATTTGATAATTTATTAAAAAAAACTTCCCTCGGCCATAGCACGGTCACGGGCAAGGCTAAGCCAGACGAAGAAATATTTATTATCGGCGGAGGACAAATATATAAATTATTTATGGAAAGAGCTGACAAACTTTATATCACACACGTAAATGCAGAATTTCCGGAAGCCGACGCTTTTTTCCCTGTTATTGATGAAAAAATTTGGAAAAAAATAAAAAGTGAAAAACATCCGAAAAATGATTTAAATAAATATGATTTAGAATTCACAGAATATAAAAGAAAATAAAAATCCCCAATTGAGGATTTTTATTTTAAGAATCTAATGGGGTTTTAATCCTAACAAAAACATCTTTACCATCAGGAGATTTTTCTTTTTTATAGACTCTATTTTTATTTATTTTAACTTTTCTGACTAATTCTTTTTCTAAATTATAACCAAGAATTTCAGACACTCCTAGCAAAAATATGGCTACATCAGCAAGCTCTTCGGCAACACCATCTTCGCGCTTGTTATATTTATGAAAAGCTTCGGAAAGCTCTTCATGGGCATGACAAAACTCAAGAGCAATATCCGTAGTATTAAAACCTTTCTTTATTTTATTTCTCATTATTTCTTTTTGTAATTCTTTCAGATCTACCATTTCTTTAATATACTCCCAAAAAGAGGCAAATACAAATCTTCTTTTGGGTCAATAAAAAGTTCTTTTTTATTGATTTTATCAGTAAATAAAACCGGAGCATCCTTTATTGAAGCCAACGGCTGTTGTTCTTTCCCTTCCCCCATACAAAGCACTGCGGAAGTTGCCAAACTATCAGCCACATCCGTGCGTGAAAATTTCAGAGTTCTGCCAAAAATATCTTTCGTTCCGCGATAATCAAGTACGCCTTTAAACCCGGCATAACCAAGGGCAACACCTACAATCCCGGCCCGAAGTGGAAATAACCTGCTGTCGGTAATTAAAATACCTAAATTTTTTATCTTGTATTTTTTTTTCAGTTTTTTGCGGACTATTTTTGCAGTTTTAAAGCTATCTTTTGGTAATAAAATCATTTTACCGTTCGCATTCGATTCATCTATCCCGGCTGAAGACATAACCATTCCATCTTTAATAGTAAGCCAAGTATACTTGGTACGAAGCATAAAATCACTTTCAGATTTAATAATCTTCTCGCGAAATTTATTGTAATCAACACCGGAATCAATTTTTACTGTCCTGCCTTCAGCCAGCGCAACGATTTTGGAAGTAATGACAAGAATAGAATTTTCCGGAATTCTTTTTACATATTTAAGAATGAATTTAGTTAAATTCTCATTCTCAAGAAATATTCTGGTCTTGATGGTTTTAATTTGCATATTTATATTTTAGCAAAATTGTTCCTTTTTTATTAAGCTTTTCTACCGATAGCAAAATAAACTTGTATTTTTTGAATTTACTTCCGGAAAATATCGGTATCCCGGCTGTAAAAACATAAGGTTCAATCGTGACAAAAAGCTCGTCTAGTATTTTATTTTCAAGGCAAAAATTATATACCCTAGCACCGCCTAATATTGCTATTCTTTTATAATTTTTACTCTGCAAAAACTTTTTTAAACTAAACTTTTCTGGATTAAAGAAAACTGTTTTATTTTGTATTTTTGGTTTATTAACTTTTGAAGTTAATACTATTGTATTTCTTTTTTGAAGAGAAGCCTGCGCTATTTTGTAAGTATTATGCCCCACAATAACGGCATCCATCTTTGCCAGTGAGTTTTGAAAAAAGTTCCAGTCTTCTTTGCTCGTCCAATCAATTCCAGACTGGCCACTCTTAGCTATTCGCCCATCAATACTAGTCGCGACAAAAGCCGTATAAAAAGCTTTATGCGATAACTTATGTTTTTGACTCATGGTTAAGCACGCTGAAAAGATATTTATGTTCTATTATAAAACCAAGATTAAAGATATGCTTCTCTTCCAAGAAAGCCAGAACATTATTGACCAGAACAAAAGAAACGCAAATACCAAGCGCGAATAATGAGCGCTCCAGGACTACAATAGGTATAAGGGAAATCCAAACCGGCGCTGGTAACGCGAAAACCCAGATCCATAGAGCACCACCGACCGCATGAGCGGTGAAAGTGGCTCCCAACGACCGGGCTAAAAGAAATCTATCGCGAAGAAAATAGGCAATAATGGGGATAATCCAGAAAAGAGAAAAATACCAAACGGTTCTTCCGATAGGATGGACAACGAATGCAAGAATGGCGATTATCGGAATAATTAAATTAAATTTTCCTTTTTTGGCAAAGTACAACACCGCAAAAAGCATCGGCAGAAAACGGATAATTGTTCCCGCATCCTGGATTACCGCTCCATGTGCCAAAAAATTAATAAATTGCATAAAAAACACTGCTAATACACCTGGCAATGTGCCAATAAAAGCCCCCGCTACGGGCGCAAAAACATCATATACCATAAACTTCGCTTTTGATCCTACTAACTGAGTTATTGGAATCTGTAAAGCGATAAATCCCAAAACTGCAAAAATAACAATAAAGAGGATGTTTTTCTTTGTAAAACACTGTTGAATGTTTGTCATATAACTATTCTAGCACATAATTACTTACTAATCTTTTACCTCTATCCCCATTGAACGAGCGGAGCCGGCGATGATTTTTATTGCTCCTTCCATATCTTTGGCGTTTAAATCTTTCATTTTCTTTTCGGCAATTTCTTGTGCTTGTTTTTTCGTGATTTTCCCGGCTTTATCGGTAACATTTTTTCCCGATCCTTTTTCCACTCCGGCTGCTTTTAAAATGAGTCCCGTAGCAGGAGGAGTTTTTACGATAAAATTATAACTCCTGTCTTCATAAACTGTAATAGCAACAGAAACTTTATCCCCCGCCATTTTAGCGGTTGCAGTATTAAATTTAGTTACAAAATCTCCGATGTTTATACCGGCTTGACCAAGCGCAGGCCCCAACGGAGGCGCAGGTGTAGCTTTTGCAGCTTGTATTTGTAATTTTATTTTCTTTATTATTTTTTTCATATATTTTCTTATGTCAATCTTCTAAACTTTTTTAACTTGCAAGAAATCAAGTTCTACCGGAGTCTCACGACCAAACATTGAGACAAGAACTTTTATTTTTCCACGCTCATTGTCAACAGAATTTACTTTTCCTTCAAGATCTTTAAAAGGACCGTCTATTATCAAAACTGTCTCATCTATGACAATATCAATATTATGTTTAGTCATACCCGTATTCATTTTCTTAAACAAATATTCCACTTCTTCGCTTTTAAGGGGAACAGGATTTACTCCAGCGCCGACGAAGCCCGTGACACGCGGAGTATTACGAACAACGTACCAAGAATCATCCGTAACAATCATATCAACGAGCACATAGCCCGGATAAATTTTTTCTTCCACTTCCACCCGCTTGCCTGCTTTTATCTTTATTTTTTTTTCAATCGGTACAATAACATTAAAAATTTTGTCATCCATGCCCAAAGAATCAATGCGTTGCTTTAAATTGCGAAGAACAACATTTTCATATCCGGCATAAGTGTGAATAGCATACCAATTTCTAGTACCCTGTGTTTCTTGTTTCATGGTAATTTAAAAAGAAATTATTTTTTGCAATCCTTGTAAGAAAATAAAATCAAAAACACCCAAAAGATAAGCTATTAAAACAGATAACACAACCACAATTACGGTATAAAAAATAGTTTGACGTCTGTTGGGCCAAATTACATGTTTTAATTCTGTTTTTGTTTCTTTTAAATACTCGGTAATTTTCATAGGATTAGTGACTAGTTGCTAGTGATTAGGTTATAGTATTTTCTCTAGTCCCTAGAAACTAGAACCTAATTTCTTATCTAAAAAGCCCCCTTTCAAGGGCTCTTTTAATGCTACTCTTTTATCCTAAAATAGTCAAACTAACGAAACTCTATAAAATTTTTTGCTTCCCGAGGGTCCCACCCCGTAATCGGGGAAGGGCGCAGGGACAAAAAATTTTATAGAGTGAAGTTTTCTATCTTATTTCATAGGTAATCGTAATATCTGAACTTATTATATTTTCTCCTTTTGAAATTTCGGCAGGAGCGGAACCACTAGCAACACTGTCCATCATTGTCTTGGCATACATCGGCACAGGATAATTACCGGATTCGTTAAAAGAAGTGATTTTGCCTAAACGAATACCCAAGTCTTTCGCTAAAACCTTTGCTTTTTCTTTGGCGTTATCAATTGCCTTCTTTCTTGCTTCTGCTTTTAATCCATCTTCGTTATCTATAGAAAAATTCGGACCGCTTAAATCAGAAACACCTAATGTTCCAAGCCCTTGCATAATTTTTCCGACATCATCAGTATTCCTAATTTTTACAGTTATACTTTCTGATGCTTGATAACCTATAATCACCGGACTTCTCTGCGGGCATGGATATTTTATACAATAAATCTGTCCATAATCATATTTCGGACTGAAAGAGGCATTTGTAGTTTTAATATCTTTTTCAAGAACATTATTTTCTTTTAAAAAATCCAAGGACTTTTTTTCAATTTGAGCCACCAGTGTTTGCGCTTCTTTTACTGTTTTTGATTCTTTACTGATAGTGAAATAAACATTCGCGATATCAGGGATAGCAGTGACTTCCCCATGTCCGGAAAAAGTTATCACATTTTCTGGTTTATCATTATATCTATAATGAGGAAAGTCGGTAAAAAAACTAAAAGCGACGGCGACTAAAAAAGCGATAAGAGCAATTCTCAAGCCACGATATAATTTTATTTTTTGTTCTGGTGATATGTTCATAAAATTATCTATTTCTTAATTTGTAAAAGTTCGACATCAAAAATAAGTGTTGAATTTGGAGGTATCGGTCCTACTCCATCCTTGCCGTAAGCATCTTCTGGTGGAATTTTGAGAGATTTTTTCTCGCCAACTTTCATTCCCACTATTCCTTTATCCCAACCGGGGATAACCTGCCCAGCCCCTAGTTTAAAAATAAATGGCTCTACGTGTCCGAATTTTGGATCAACATTAGAATCAAAAACAGTTCCATTCTCCAATATTCCCGTATAATTCATAGAAACAGTATCTCCAACTTTTGCAATTTGTTCTTCTGACATTGTATTTTTTTTATTAATAGTAATAAAAACCAAACCAACAATCACTGCAACCACTACCAAAAACCAAACTAGCATTTTTATTTTTTCTTTAGACATAATTAAAAGAAATTATCTTATAATAATATAGACTAATTATACGCAAAATTATTATTAAATCAAATTAACTTCTCTTTCAAGCATTAGGCCAAATTTAGAAAAAACTGAAGTAATTATTTGTTCAGACAAATTTTTTACTTCTTCTCCTGTGGCTTCACCATAATTTACGAGAACTAATGCTTGTTTTTCATGTACGCCAACATTACCTACCCTCTTTCCCTTCCACCCGCATTTTTCAATAAGCCAACCAGCTGGAATTTTAATGTTCCCTTCTTCTTTAAAATAGGGCATATCAGGATAGGTTAAAAGAAAATTTTCTATTTTTTCTTTGGTCACAAAAATATTTTTAAAAAAACTTCCTGCATTACCTATCAACACTGGGTCAGGCAGTTTGCTTTTGCGTATAGACGCAACGGCATCGCTGATAATTTTAGGAGTATATGTAACAATTTTATTCCCGCCCGACTGGACGACACCAGTCGTTCGGGCGGGTTTTTCCAAATATTCTTGTAAAATTTTGTAATTCAGATTCTTTTTTTCCACTTTACTTAATTTTAAAGTTACAGCTGAAATAAAATACTTACCTTTTAACTCATTCTTAAAGATACTATCGCGATAACCGAATTCACACTCTCTATTTTTAAAAAGATGTTTTTCACCTGTTTCTATGTCATATACTTCAACATTTTCCAAAGTATTTTTAAGTTCCGCTCCATATGCTCCGATATTTTGCATAGGCGCAGCACCGACAGTGCCCGGTATAAGTGATAAATTTTCAATACCCCAATATCCGCGATTAACTGTAAATGTTACCAAATCATGCCATATTTCTCCACCCATAGATTTTATAAAAACATCTTTGGAATTTTCTTTTATAATTTCAATTCCTTTTAATCTATTCAAAACAACAATACCATCAAAATTTTTCGTAAACAGAATATTACTTCCTCCGCCTAAAAATAATTTTTCACTATTCTTAAATTCAGGAGATATAAAAAGTTCTTTCAAATCAAACTCATTATTTAATTCAACAAAAAACTTCGCCTGAACAGATATTCCAAAAGTATTTAATTTAGTCAAATCATAGTTTTTAATAATTTTCATAAAAATATTAAATTAAGAGAAAAATTATTGTGCCAATACTGACTGTAAACAATAATCCGACCGTAAACCACCCTATAATATTAGTGAATTTTCTATTTTTAAAATTTCCCATTATTTCTTTATTCGCGCTTATACGTACAATAAAGAATAAAATGATGGGCGAAATAATGCCATTAAAAACAGCCGAATAAATAAGGGTTTTTATAGGATCAAGTCCGACAAAATTTAAAATAATTCCTAAAATCATTGCTATTATTATCACTCCATAAAAAGAAGTCGCCTGTTTTAATTTTCTATATAGTCCGGTCTTCCAATTAAATGTTTCAGACATTGCGTAGGAAGCTGACCCTGCTAATATTGGAATTGCCAAAAGTCCCACACCCACAATTCCAATTGCAAATAAAGTAAAAGCAAAATCTCCGGCAAATGGTTTCAATGCCAAAGCTGCATCAGCTGCTGTCCCTATGTTGGTAATACCATTTCCAAATAAAACCGCTGCACTGGTCGCAATTATAAAAAACATAATAAGATTAGAGAAGAACATCCCCGACCAAACATCTATTCTCATTTTATGAATATCCTTGCTCGTATTAAGAGCGCGTCGTACCTCTTCTGTTTTCTCCCCTTTTAATATCTGCTCTTCTACTTCTTGTGAAGTTTGCCAAAAAAATAAATACGGCGAAATAGTGGTACCAAATGCCGCACAAATTAAAATAACTTCATCTTTTGAAAAAGAAACTGCAGGAACAATTAAATGTTTAAATACATCCCCCCAATCAATAGCAACCGAAAATGCTGAAAACACATAAGCAAAAAGAACTAAAGTCAAATATTTTAAATATTTAGAATATTCTTTATAAGAAATAAAAATTTGAAGGCCGAGGGAAAGTACAGCAAAACCTAAAATTAAAAAAGTAAACTCTATTTCAGGAAAAATAAGTTGCGTACCTTTTGCCATTGCTCCTAAGTCCGCCCCAATATTAAATACATTTGCAAAAAGAAGAAGTACGGTACAAAAATATAAAATTCTTTTTGAAAAATGTCTTTTGATGTTGGTGGCAAGCCCTACTCCGGTCGTAAGTCCAATACGAGCGCACATTTCTTGAACAACGCCCATTAAGGGAAAAGTAAAAAGTGAAAGCCAAATTAAATTAAATCCCCGTGATGCCCCCACTTGCGAATAAGTAGCAATACCCGAAGGGTCGTCATCAGCTGCGCCGGTAGTAAGACCGGGACCTAATGTTTTCCAATACTCTCTTGCTTCTTTTACCGGCTTTTTGTTTTCTATATCGTTCTTTATTTCTCGTTCAAATTCAACACTTTTTTCCAATACCTCAGCCGGCGCGCTAAAGATTTTCTCCCAAATACTTTTCTTCATTTTTTAATTATGACATATTTTAACTATTGATTCTATAAGAGAACAAGTATGAAAATTTATATACTTGCCCGACCTAAACGATCCATAATGGCAACACCCAGGCCTTTTTCAGGAAAACTTTGGCAAAGAATGACATTAACATTATGCGTATCAAAAAATCGGAGAGCGCTGTAAAGTTTTTGTGATATTTCTTCTAAATTATTTTGATCACCTAATATAAAAACATTTGGTTCATAATCTTTAAAATAATTTCTGTTTTGATTTGTACTTATAATACCCACAATTAATCCTTTTTTACATAAAGCTGATGCACGTGAAGCCATTTCTTTGCCTATTTTATCCGGAGAAGCAGAAATAAGTTCTAGTTTACTCTTTGGGGCGTAATGTTTATATCTTGTGCCAGGAGAAGATTGTAAATCATTTTTATCTTTTGCAAAAATGACAGGTAGCGGGTATATAACTTTTTCAAGCATTTCTTTTGTCACCACTCCAGGGCGAAGTATTAAAAGAAAATCATTATTAATTTTTACAACAGTTGATTCAACACCAATATCTGAAAAACCAGTATCAATAATCATATCAACCTTACCAAATAAATCATTATATACATCTTCGCCCGTAGTCCCGCTTGGTCTGCCTGATGTATTTGCAGAAGGCGCGGCGATGGGTACACCAGCTAAATTAATAAGTTTTCGTGCAAAAAGATTGGATGGCATACGAACTGCGATAGTAGAAAGTCCGCCGGAAACAATATTTGAAATCGTATCTTTTTTTTCAAAAATAATAGTAAGTGGTCCTGGCCAAAATGCATCTATCAATTTTTTTTGATATTTTGAAATAATATCAGTTAGTTCTTTCAATTGTTTTTTATCCCCAATATGAACAATAATAGGATTATCGCTGGGCCTGCCTTTCGCAAAAAAAATTTTTGCCAAAGCTTTTTCGTCAAAAACATTCGCGCCTAATCCATAAACAGTTTCTGTCGGAAAGACAACTAATCCTCCACTTTTTATGACAGTCGCAGCTTTTTCTAAAACTTTTTTACTATTTTTATTATTTATTTTAACAATTTCTGTCTGCATAAAATAAGTAAATTAAAATGGGGTGCTTATCGAGATTTGAAGTTCTAGTATTATAAACTTTATAAACTAACGTGGGAGACATATGGGATTCGCACCCATGATAACTCCTCCACAGGGAGCTGTGTTACTACTACACTAATGCCTCCATATAAATGTATTTATAACAAAAAAGGCACATAAATGCCACTTCTATTGTTTGCTTTTTGATAGAAAAAGTTTTAAGCGATGAAATTTTACGGCTATGTTATTTTTACTGTTAAAAATATATTTTGCGCATTCAACAAGAAGAATATTTAAAATAAGCCAAAAAACAACAAAAGGAATCCATGATAAAGGCATAGGTGCAATTTCAAAAATGTTTCTCATAAAAGGCGCAGCGACGGTCAAAACTAAAAGAATAGCGGCAATAATAATACTCCAGTTTAATTTTTTATTTGAAAAAATTTTATAAGAAAAAAGTGGACGACGTAAGCTTCTGAAAGAAAAAGCAATAACTAAAATATATGAAGAAACACAAACAAAAAATATAGATCTAGCAACAGAAACATCAAGTCCGATACGCACTAAAAAATAATATAAGAAGAAAAGAAGAATAGAACTTAAAATACCAACACCAAAGCTGAGAATTTTAACTTCTCTGGAGAAAATAAGTTTCAAATCTTTACCAGAATATTTTTCTCTATCTATGTCCTCATCAAAAGCAAAAGCAAGAGCTGGCAGACTTCCCGTAAATAAATTGACCCAGATTATTTGAAGCGCAGTCATAGGGAGACTAAGCCCCGCAAGCAAACTACCGCCAATGACAAATACCATATCCAAAGAATTAGACATAAGATAAACAATAGCTTTTCTGATATTTGATAAAATTTTACGTCCTTCATCTATTGCCAAACTGATAGTTTCAAAATTATCGTCAAGAAGCACCAAGTCAGCGGCGCTTTTAGCAACATCGCTTCCTGAGCCAAGCGATATGCCTATATCCATCGCTTTTAAAGCTGGAGCATCGTTTACTCCATCTCCTGTCATAGCGACTATCTCCCCCAGTTTTTGATAGAGTTTTCCGATACGAAGCTTATCTTCTGGTGTTACCCGAGCAAAAATTTTAATCTTAGGAATGAAAGTAAGCAACTCATCGTCAGACAAACTCTGTAAATCTCCACCAGTAAGAACTTCATCTTCCTTTACTTCCCAATCTAAACTTTTAGAAAGAAACATAGCTGTTCCTTTTAAATCACCAGTAACAAGTACAATTTTTATTCCATGAGATTCAATATTTTTAATTGCGGCAGGAATTTCTGGTCTTATTGGATCATAAAATACAAACATACCTAAAAAATTAATATCAATTATTTCTTCGAGCGAAATATGTTTTTTAACATGTTTTTTGGGAAAAGTGGCAATCGCCATAAGCCTCTTACCGCTATTACTTGTAGCTTCAATCCAAGATTCAAGTTGTAAATATTCTTCTTTTGAAACATTTGATTTTTTGAGTAATACATCTGGCGCCCCCATTATAATATATTTTTCATCTTTCAAAGCCACAGAAAACTTATTAGTTGAATTAAACGGCAATACAAGATATGAGGAAAGAGAAAGGATAGTGGAAAACGACACATTGTGAAGAAGGCAAGCTTTAGCAATATTAACTTCAAATGGCCGTCCTTTAAAAGACCACTTTTTATTATCTTCGTTTCTATTTTCAATAGTTATATCAAGATTATATAAAGCAAGCTCAAGCAGTTTTTTTTGGTCTTGAGAAAACAACTTTTGATCTTCTTTATGAAATTCACTTGAAGAAAGCGCTTTTTTTGAATATATTCCAAGAAGCTGCATATCTGCTTTAGTTAACGTTCCTGTTTTATCTGTCATAATAAGAGTTGTGGACCCAAGAGTTTCAGCCGCAGTGAGCTTTTTTACAATCCCTTTTTTATTTGCAATATGCGTAGCTCCAATCGCTAAGATAACAGTCATAGCTATGGGCAACGCTTCAGGAACAGCTCCCACGGCAACAGCGGCAGAAAGCACAAGCATTGGAAGCAATTGTTCACCGCGTAAAACCCCTAAAACAAAAATTCCAGCGACAATTACTATAGCTATATAAAATATAATCCACGCTAAACGATTCACCCCTTTCTTTAAAGGAGTTTCTACTCTGTTTATTTTTGACACGATACTTGCAATCTTGCCTATTTCAGTATTATTACCAGTAGCACAAACAACGGCTGTTGCATAACCTTGCATCACCAATGTCCCAGAATGAGCAATATTTTTATGTTCTGAAACCAAAGCAGTTAAGGAAACTATGTCTTCATTTTTTTCAACCGGCATTGATTCTCCCGTGAGAATTGCTTCATCAACTTGAAAATTATTTACCGTCAAAATACGCGCATCTGCTGGTACACGAAATCCGTAAGATAATTTTATAATATCTCCGGGAACAAGAAGAGAAGAATCTATTTCCTGTTCTTCCCCGTTGCGAATAACTCGAGCTCGATTTTTTATATAACTTTTTAACTTATCAAGTATATTTTCGGCATGGTATTCGTGATAAAAACCAAGCGCGACATTAAGCAATACTGAAAACACAATTACTGCAGTATTTATCCATTCCCTTAGAATTCCCGTAATAATTGCCGCACCAATAAGCAAAAAAATAAGAGGACTTATAAACTGCTCCAGAAAAAGGGAAATTATATTTATTTTTTCTTTACTGTGAAAAGTGTTAGTACCATGCTCACGCAAGCGAGCTTCAACTTCTTTATCTTTTAATCCATTATGAGTTGTTTCTAGAATAGAAATTACTTCTTCAATTGAAAGAGACCAGGGTTGTTTTGTTATTTTCATGAAAAATTATTTATAGTCTGGGCTTTCTTCCGTTATACCAGATTTATGATTTGCTAATCTGGCAAAAGCATAAAGAAGACTTGAAAGACGATTTAAATATGCAAGGGTAAATTTATTTATTGGAGTTTTTCCTTCTTCTGTCGCCCCCACCACTCTTCTCTCCGCTCTGCGGGAAATAGTGCGCGCTATATCAAAAATAGAAGCGAGTTCCGTGCCTCCGGAGATAAAAAAAGTTTTTATTGGCGGAAGTTCTTTTTCTATAGAATCAATAATTGTTTCTACTTCTTTTACTTTTTCTTCATCAATAGACATGGAAGCCCCAGCCAGTTCTGCTTGAACAATAAATAGATTTTTCTGGATATCGTGAATTATTTTATCTACTGAAACATTGTTTGAAATAAGAAGTTTCTCTTTTCTCGCTTTTACTTTGCAAAAACCAAGATATGAATTTATTTCATCCAACGAACCGAGAGCCTCAGCTATAATTGAATTTTTTGAAATGCGTTGGTTGCACCCAAAAGTTTTAGTTGTTCCATTGTCTCCTTTTCTCGTGTAAAGCATAAAAATATATTATACCAAATGTAGTGCTCGGGGGGAGACTTGAACTCCCACGGCTTGCGCCATACGAACCTCAATCGTACGTGGTTACCAATTACACCACCCGAGCATATATTTTTTAGTAAAAAGATAAGTCTTTTATTTTTCTGTTTCTACTTCTTTTTCATTTTCTGAAGCAAAAGAACGCAATTTTCGGCGAACATCTTTTATCGCTTTAGCGCGAACATAGTAAAGTTTTGATTTGCGAGCGCGAGATTTTTTAGTTATTTCAATTTTATCAATTGCCGG